>Ga0209491_10000701_pt1 | contig 67660 bp, 60 predicted proteins | sample BON02_FD_187213 | JGI IMG/M metagenome (GOLD analysis project Ga0209491, IMG submission 187213) | Freshwater microbial communities from Lake Bonney liftoff mats and glacier meltwater in Antarctica - BON-02 (SPAdes) (version 2) | ecosystem: Environmental > Aquatic > Freshwater > Ice > Glacier... | reverse complement strand
CACAGGACTTCTGTGTCATCCGCGCCTACCTCGATACCATGCTCAAGCAAGGGCATAATGTCTTCGAGGCGCTTCGCTTGGCCTTCATCGGTCAGCCCATCTCGCCTGCCCTTGGCTGAATAGACACTCAGACTCTTGAACAGGCTGTGCGCGATGATGGGCTCAAATGCATTCAATTGCAGTTGACCCGCTTCGGCGGCAAAAGAAACCGTGATGTCGTTGCCGATAACCTCGAACGCGATCTGGTTCACCACTTCGGGGATTACCGGATTGACCTTGCCCGGCATGATCGACGAACCCGCCTGCATTGCCGGCAGGTTGATTTCATTGAGACCCGCGCGCGGCCCGGACGACAGCAGGCGCAAATCATTACAGATTTTCGACAGCTTCACCGCCACGCGTTTCAGCACGCCCGACAGTTGCACGAACGAGCCGCAGTCCTGCGTGGCCTCGACCAGGTTGGTGGCCGTGCGCACCGGCACCCCGCTGATTTCGCCCAGCCGGCGGCACGCAATTTCCGCGTAGTCGGGATGGGAATTGATGCCGGTGCCGATGGCAGTCGCACCGAGGTTGATTTCATGGATCAACTGACAGGCTTCGCGCAGGCGCTGCTCATCTTCTTCCAGCATCACCGCATATGTTGAGAACTCCTGCCCCAAAGTCATCGGCACCGCATCCTGCAATTGCGTGCGGCCCATCTTGAGCACGTCGGCAAATTCATTGGCCTTGCGCTCGAATGCGGCGCGCAGCCGCGCCATGGCATCGACCAGCCGCCCGATGTTGAAATGCGCGGCCAGTTTGATCGCCGTCGGATAGACATCATTGGTACTCTGGCTCATGTTGACATGCTCCAGCGGATGCAGATGCCGGTACTCGCCTTTCTTGCGCCCCATCAGCTCCAGCGCCCGGTTGGCGATGACCTCGTTGGCATTCATGTTGGTGGACGTGCCGGCGCCGCCCTGGATCACGTCGACGACGAATTCCGGATGCAGCTTGCCGGCCCGGATCTCTTCGCAGGCACCGACAATCGCCCGCATGCGTTTCTCGTCCAGCAATCCAAGCTCGTGATTCGCCATCGCAGCCGCCTGCTTCACGCAGGCCAGCGCCGTCACCAGTGCCTGATAAATGGAAATCGGCGTGCCGCTGATCGGAAAGTTTTCCAGCGCGCGCAGGGTGTGGATGCCGTAATAGGCGTCGACAGGAATCTGCCGCTCACCGATCAGGTCATGTTCCAGGCGTGTCTTGACGGTCACGGGCGCACCTCCTGACCATTTGATTGGGGATAAGGTTGATGCATACTGGCACCATACACCCGCCCACCTCCAGCAACAGCGCACAGCACATTCGCTGCTGCTGCAGGTATCAGGGGTATTGATATAAGTTATTGATTTTTAATATATTTTCATTGCCTCCCGCGGCTCAACAACTGGACAAGCGCAAATACTTCATTTAGATTGACTGTCACAAGCGTAGCCTTCTTGCTTTCCATGTAAATTCCGAATGGCCGTTTCAACCATATTTGCTGGTTTCAACAATACTGGAGGGATGTCATGTTTCGTTTCCATAAAATTCTTGCCGCAGTTGTCGTTGCGGGCCTGTTCACGGCCCCGGCCTATTCTGCTGAATTGACCGGCACGCTGAAAAAAATCAAGGACACCGGCGTCATCAAGGTCGGCCATCGCGACGCTTCCGTGCCTTTTTCCTACCTCGACGACAAGCAGAAACCCATCGGCTACGGCGTCGATATCTGCATGAAAATCGTGGACAAGGTCAAAGCCACGCTGAAAATGCCGAAGCTGAAAGTCGAATTCGTGCCGGTGACCTCGCAGACCCGTATCCCCATCCTGACCGGCGGCAACATCGATCTCGAATGCGGCTCGACCACCAACTCGCTGGAACGCCAGAAGCAGGTGGATTACGCGCCAACTTATTTCGTCACCGGCACCAAGATCATCGTCAAGAAAAGCTCGGGCATCAAAGGTTATGACGATCTGAAAGGCAAGACGGTCGTCTACACCCAGGGCACCACCAACGAGCGCGCGATGAAAGCGTACAACGACGAGAAAAAACTCGGCATCAACTTCATTCCTTCGAAGGACCATGCCGAATCATTCCTCGCCGTGCAGACCGACCGTGCCGTGGCGTTCCCGATGGACGACATCCTGCTCTACAGCCTGAAGGCCGGCGCCAAGAACCCGGATGAGTTTGTCGTGATCGGCGAATTCCTGTCGGATGACCCGTATGCCATCATGCTGCGCAAGGAAGATCCCGCGTTCAAGAAAGTCGTGGATGACGCAGTGACCGGCCTCTACAAGAGTGGCGAGATCAACAAGATCTACAAAAAGTGGTTCGAGTCCAAGATCCCGCCCAAGGGCATCAACCTGGGTTTCCCGATGTCTGACGGCCTGAAAGAAGCCGTCAAGAACCCCAACAATACCGGCGTCGGCGACTGCGGCAAGATGAAGTGCTGATTTAGCGCAACGCACAATAAAACCGGAGAGCTCGTGCTCTCCGGTTTTTTTTGCGCCGCAATTTCCCTGAAATTAGCGTTACACTGATCCCATGGATTTCAGTTTCCTATCCCAGCCCGCCTTCTCCGGCGGCGGCACCTATCTTGATTGGGTCATCTCCGGCATCAAGTGGACGATGCTGGTATCGATCTGCGCCTGGGTCATCGCCTTCACAATCGGTTCCGTGCTGGGCATCCTGCGCACCACCAAAGTCATCTGGCTCAACGGCCCCGCCACCGTCTATGTAGAACTCTTCCGTAACGTGCCGCTGCTGGTGCATTTGTTCATCTGGTACTTCGTGGTTCCCGAAATCGTGCCCCGCTGGCTGGGCCTGTGGATGAAACAGGGCATGCCCATGCCCGAATTCTGGAGCGCAGTGCTGGCGCTCGGCTTCTATACCGCATCACGGGTATCCGAACAGGTGCGCTCCGGCATCCAGTCCATACCCGCCGGCCAGACCCAGGCCGCGCTGGCCACCGGTCTCACCATGCCGCAGGTTTACCGCCACGTGCTGCTGCCCATGGGCTACCGCATCGTGGTGCCGCCGCTGACTTCCGAATTCCTCACCATATTCAAGAACTCCTCGGTGGCCCTGACCATCGGCGTGCTGGAACTCACGGCGCAGGCGCGCTCGATCTCCGAATACACCTTCCGCACCTTTGAAATCTTCACGCTGGCAACTGTGGTTTATGTGCTGATTACCCTGGCCGTCGTGGTGCTCATGCAGTTTGTCGAAGCCCGGATACGCGTGCCCGGCTACATAGGCACCGGGAAATAAGCCATGTTTACCGACTTCGATTTCGACGTCATCCAGCGCGCCCTGCCTTATCTGTGGCAGGGCATGATGTTTACGCTGGGCCTGACGGCGCTGGCCATGGCCGGCGGCATCGTCCTCGGCACCCTGCTCGCGCTGATGCGGTTGTCCAGCGTCAAAGCCATCAGCATCCCCGCCGGCGCCTATGTCAACCTGCTGCGCTCGACACCCCTGATCCTGGTGATCTTCTGGTTTTATTTCCTGGTGCCCATCGCCATCAAATACATCTCTGGCGACAGCTATGCCCAGGGCATAGGGCCGTTTCATTCGGCACTGATCGCCTTTACGCTGTTCGAGGCCGCCTACTACTGCGAGGTCATCCGCGCCGGCATCCAGAGCGTGCCCGCCGGACAGGTCAGCGCCGCCAATGCGCTGGGGCTCAATTACTGGCAATCCACCATATTGATTGTGCTGCCGCAGGCCTTCCGCAACATGGTACCCATCCTGCTGACCCAGGGCATCATCCTGTTCCAGGACACTTCACTGGTCTATGTCGTAGGACTCACCGACTTCATGGGTGCTGCAAGCAAAGTGGCGCAGCGCGACGGGCGGCTGGTGGAAATGTACCTGTTCGCCGCGGTGGTTTATTTCATCCTGTGTTTTCTCGCCTCATATTTCGTCAAACGGCTGCAGCTGCGCATCACGCCGCCGCGCTAGGAAGGTAATCCCGACATGGCCATGATCGAACTCAAGAACATCAGCAAATGGTACGGCAGTTTCCAGGTGCTGAAGGACTGCACGACCCAGGTCGAAAAAGGCGAGGTCATCGTCGTCTGCGGACCGTCGGGCTCCGGCAAGTCAACGCTGATCAAGTGCGTCAACGGGCTGGAACCCATCCAGCAGGGTGAAGTCATCGTCAACGGTCAGTCAGTGGGCGCCAAAACCACCAACCTGCCGCAGCTGCGCGCAAAAATCGGCATGGTGTTCCAGAACTTCGAACTGTTCCCGCACATGAACGTCACTGCCAACCTCAACCTCGCCCAGATCAAGGTGCTGGGCCGCAGCCAGGAAGAAGCCACTGAAAAATCCCGCGCCCTGCTGACACGGGTCGGCCTGATCGACCATGCGCAGAAATTCCCCGGCCAGCTCTCCGGCGGCCAGCAGCAGCGCGTCGCCATCGCCCGCGGCCTGGCCATGGACCCGATCGCGATGCTGTTCGACGAACCGACCTCGGCGCTGGATCCGGAAATGATCAACGAAGTGCTGGACGTGATGGTGGAACTCGCGCAGGAAGGCATGACCATGATGGTCGTGACCCACGAGATGGGCTTCGCGCGCAAGGTCGCGCACCGCGTGATCTTCATGGATGAGGGTGAAATCGTCGACGATGCCACCAAGGACGAATTTTTCAGCACCACCCGCTCGGAACGCGTTCAGCAGTTCCTGTCCAAAATCCTGCACCACTAGGCAACCGGTCTGGCCGGCGCGACCGCGCGCGGGTAGAATGCGCGCTTTCGTAACGAGAGCGCGCACCAGCGCAGGCCATCATGAGTGTCAGTAAAACCGTCAGCAAAAAATCCGCAGTCCAGTACGATTGCTCCAAATGTCCCGGCTACTGCTGCAGCTATCCGCTGATCGAAGTCGGCAAACGCGACATCCAGCGTCTGGCCAAACACTTCGACATCACCTACCAGCAGGCCGAAACCCGCTACACGCGCTACGACAAATCGGAAAAAGCACGCTCACTGCGCCAGCAGAAAGACGAACACTACGGCCGCATCTGCAAACTGTTCGACACCAAGCTGCGCCGGTGCACGGTGTATGAAGCACGCCCTGCCGTCTGCCGCGAATATCCCGACGGCAAACGTTGCGGTTATTACGAATTCCTGCAGTTCGAACGCGAACATCAGGATGACCCGACGTTTGTGGCAACCACATAAATATTAATAAAATCAACTAGTTACATTAAATTTCATTGCCGGAGCTGTAGTCCCTGCCGAAAAAAACCCCGCGCCGTGGCGCGGGGTTTTTTGTGGGCTGCACAGTGTTCAGCAACCGGCTTTGCAAACGCCGCCGCCATCAAACTCCATCAGCTTGCCGCTGAGCGGAATATGCACCGGCACCTTGACCGCTTTCATGAACGTTTCGGTTTTGGTACCCGGCAGCACCTTGCCGCCCTTGGTTGCCGTCTCATTGGCGTGTGAGGCAATCACCGACACCGGCTTGACCAGGTCGTTGATGACATAGGCCGCTTCATTCGGTCCCGTGGAAAAGCCATCGCCGATATTCATCACGACCAGTGTCGCCTTGTAGTAGCCGTTCACCACCTTGTCCTGCGCTGCCGTGATGCCGGTGTCGCCGGAAAGATAGGCCACCAGACCGTTGCTGAACTTCAGCACATAACCCGTCGCCTCACCGACATAACCGGCAATGCCCGCCTCATCCATGTGTTTGCCCAGTTCGCCGCCGATATAGGCAGGATCAAGGCCGTTGCTGTGGAGGGCCGGCACTGTCGCGATCGTCACGCCACCGACTTTTACGCTGCCGCCAAAACGCGCAAGGATCGAGTTCTTCGGATCACCGCCGTTGGCCTTCAGCTTGCCAGCGAAAAACGGCGGCATTTCACTGCCGGTCACAATCTTGGCTTTTTTGGCCAGCGCGATGTTTACCGTGTTTGAATTCGGTACCGCCGACACCGAAGTGTCGGGCTTGTCGCAGGTGCCCGAGTTGGGCGCCTTGTTGTGGGCATTGCCCAGGTGGTCGCCATGCATATGGCTGACCAGAATGATGTCGATCTTGCCCAGCCGGGGATCGTCCGCGCCCGCCACCGTGCGACCGGCGTCGTAGAGGATGCGCGTGCCGTTCGGGTCCTCAAAAATCAGCGCCCGGTCCTGCCGGCAGAATTCACCCTCGTGACCGCCGAGCGGGGTCACTTTTACGTTTGCCGCCTGCGCACCCAGCGCCACCAGGCCCGCCAGCATTGTCACCACCGTCTTGAACGTCGTATTCATGCACCCCTCCATGGTTGATAAACCTGCAGACTTGCCGATTCCGTTCCGTGACTCACACCGGGATCACGCACAGCCGCGCGTGATCAGCGCCCGCAAGAATACCTCGCATCGCGCCACCTGTTCCAGCGTTACAAATTCGTCGGGTTTGTGCGCCTGGCGGATGGAGCCCGGCCCGCACACCACCGTTGGCACGCCCGCCACCTGAAACTGCGACGCTTCGGTGCCGAACGACACTTTGGCAATGTCGCCGCTGCCCGAAAGCTCCTGCGCCAGGGCGGCAACTTCAGTTTCCGCACCGGTGTCCAGCGCCGGAATTTCCGACATTTTGACAATGTTGAATCCGCTCTGCGGATCAACGTCGTGCATTTCCGGCTCGATCACCTTGCACACATGCGCCTCGAATTCACGCAGCAGCGCATCAGGATCGTCGCCCGGCAGATTGCGGAACTCAAAATCGAACACGCAGTCCTGGGGCACGATGTTCAGCGCCGTGCCACCGTTGATCACACCCGTGTGCACCGTCGTATAAGCAACATCAAAACCACGGTCGTACGGCCCCTGGTCACGGTGCCGGCGCGCCATCTGTTTGAGAAAGGTGATCGCTTCCGCCGCCGCCTCCACCGCATTGACGCCGAATGGCGCATAGGCCGAATGCGAGGCCAGCCCGCGCACCGTGCAGCGGTAACTCTGCTTGCCCTTGTGCGCAATCACCGGCCGCATTTCTGTCGGCTCGCCAACGATGCACGAACGCGGCCGGATGCCCGCCTGCGCCATGTCCGTCAGCAGATCTCGCACACCGAGGCAACCGACTTCTTCATCATAGGAAAACGCCAGATGCACCGGCGCCTTCAGCCCGCGCTGCACCAGCTCCGGCACCACGGCCAGCGCGCAGGCGATAAAACTTTTCATGTCGGAGGTGCCACGGCCATACAACTTTCCATCGCGTTCCTCCACCACAAACGGATCGCTGGCCCAGTCCTGCCCGTCGATCGGCACCACATCGGTATGGCCTGAAAGCGCAATGCCGGGCACGCCGCGCGGCCCCAGCGTTGCGAACAGATTGGCCTTGCGTTTATCGTCATCAAACGTCAGCCGCACATCGGCATCCAGCGGCCGCAGCAGCTCGCGCACATAATCGATCAGATCCAGATTGGAATCCCGGCTGACCGTGGGAAATGCGATCAGCTCGCGGATCAGTTTGAGAGTCCCGGCACCGGGCGCGACATTCGGCTTCATCAATACGTCCGTCGTTAAAGGGTCAGCATAGGCAGGGCTGTCGATACTGTCAACGCAAGTGCCGCACGTGCGTGAAACCACTACAGCATCCTGTTATGCACACCCGCTGCAGAGGAGTTCAATGCCGACCTGCAGTAAAACCAGACCGGAGACAAGTCAATACATCCTTGAGACTCACATGCCAAAACTGACAACCCAACAAGTCATTTGCTCCCGCATTCTGCGCAGCAACCTGACTGATGCCGAAAAACTACTCTGGCGTCACTTGCGTCGAAAACAAATTGCCGGAATCAAATTCCGCAGACAACATCCGGTGGGGCGTTATGTGGTGGACTTTACATGCCTGCAAAAGAGACTTGCAATTGAAGTCGACGGTGGCCAACATGCTGAAATGCAACCGCACGATCGGCAACGCGATGCCTATCTGGCAAAGCAGGGTTTTCGCGCAATGCGATTCTGGAACAATGAAGTGCTGGGCAACATAGACGGTGTCATGGAACAAATATGGAATGCGTTGACCGAGAAAAACTGATCTTCCCCACCCCCATCCCGGCCTTCCCCCCTGAGGGGGAAGGAGTCCACCAGAATTCCCTCCCCCTCAGGGGGAAGGAGTTCGCCAGTATCTCCTCCCCCTCAGGGGGGCCTCGGTGCCGCTCGACGGCAAGGCCGGGATGGGAGACGCCGTCATCAAGCGCATTCGCGCGCATGACTCCTTCCCCCTCAGGGGGAAGGCCGGGATGGGGGTGGATAAAAATCCGATCACTGCTCTTTATCATCACAGCAATCGGATGCGCCATTGCGGCAAGCACCCTCCACGCCGCCGAGCTGCGCATCGGCCTCTCCGGCGAGGTCACTTCACTCGATCCGCACTATCTCGCCGCACAGCCCAACCTGACCGTGGCACGACATGTCTTCGAATCGCTGACTGATGTCGACCCGCAGACGCGGCTGATCCCGGGACTCGCCGAAAGCTGGCGCGTGCTCGATGCAAAAACCTGGGAATTCACGCTGCGCCGCGGCGTGATCTTCCATGACGGCACACCGCTGACCGCCGAAGACGTCGCATTCTCGCTGCAGCGCCCGCTGTCGATCAAAGGCAGCCCCGGCGGCTTCGCATCCTATGTGCGTAGCATCGCCACCACCACGGTGGTTGACAAGCGCACGCTGCGCATCAAGACCAAATATCCCTACGGCGCATTGCCCGAGGAACTGAACTCCATACTGATCGTCTCCAAACGAGCCGCGCTGAAAGCCGGCCCTGAAGATTTTGATTCCGGTCGCGCAATGATCGGCACCGGGCCTTACAAATTCGTCAATTACCGGCGCGGCGACCGGCTGGTACTCGAGCGCCACGACGGCTGGTGGGGTCCACGCCCGGCGTGGGAGCGGGTCACGCTGCGGGTGGTGACCTCCGATCCGTCGCGCACCGCGGCGCTGCTCGCCGGGGACCTCGACGCAATCGAACACGTGCCTTCCGCCGACATCAGGAACCTGAAGCAAAACAAAAAACTGCGCGTCATGCAGACCACCTCCTGGCGCACCATCCTGCTGCATCTCGATCAATACCGCGCGCAGCCACCGGGGATCACCGACCACACCGGCAAACCCCTCCCCCACAATCCCTTCTTGGACCTGCGCGTGCGCAGGGCACTGTCCAAAGCCATCCATCGTGAAGCCATCGCGGCGCGCGTCATGGAAGGCCTCGCGGTACCCGCCGCCAACATCGTGTCGCCGGGCGTGTTCGGCCACAACGCCGAACTCAAACCCGAGGCCTATGACCCCGAGGGTGCAAAACGACTGCTCGCCGAAGCCGGTTATCCCAAGGGCTTTCGCGTCACGCTGGCCGGCCCCAATAATCGCTACATCAACGACGAACAGGTGCTGCAGACCGTGGCGCAACTGCTGACGCGCGTCGGCATCGTCACCCGCGTTGAAGCTGCACCGATGTCTGCCTTTATCGGCCGCGCCCGCAACGGCGACACCGCCTTCTCGCTGCTCGGCTGGGGCAGCTTCGCTGCAGACCTCGCACTGCGCTCGCTGGTCGCCACCCCCACTGCCGAAAAAGGCTGGGGCACCTGGAACTGGGGCCGTTATTCAAATCTGAAAGTTGATGCGCTGATGGAGCAGGCCTTTGCCAGCGTGGACCGCCCCAAACGCGAAGCGCTGGCGCGCGAGGCCAACACGCTGGCCATGAATGACCTGGCTTTCATTCCGCTGCATCACCAGGTGGTGAGCTGGGCAATGCGCGCCAACCTCGACTACACGCCACGCACTGACGAGTTTACGTTTGCCCATCACTTCACGCCGCGCTGAGGTTGTTCGAAAAATGACCATTCCCCCTTCGACAGGCTCAGGGCGAACGGTCATTTTTGAATGCGTTCGCGGTAAACCTGTCGAATCATGAGCAGCACTCCCACGGCCTTTTATTGGATACGTTCGTGGTGAGCCTGTCGAACCATGAACAGCGCTGCCACAGTTTTTTTATGCGCCCTGAGTACACCTGGTGTTGAACTTTACGCTGCGCCGCCTGGGCCAGAGCGCACTGGCGCTGTTCGTGATGTCGGTGCTGGTGTTTGCCGGCGTCTATGCCATCGGCAACCCGGTGGACATCCTGATCAGCCCGCAGGCCGACCAGGCTGAAATCGCGCAAACCATCGCGCGCCTCGGCCTGGATCGTCCGCTGTGGGAACAATACTGGTTGTTCCTGCAGGCCGCGCTGACCGGAGATCTCGGCCACTCCTACGCCGCCAGCGTACCCGCCATCACCCTGATCCTCGAACGCATGCCGGCGACGCTGGAACTGGCACTGACGGCCACCGCCATCGCCATCGTGCTCGGCATTCCGCTCGGCCTGCTGGCAGGACTCAAGCCTGAATCCTGGGCCGGGCGCAGCATCATGGCCGGCTCCATCCTCGGTTTTTCATTGCCGACATTCTGGGTCGGGCTGATGCTGATCATGGTGTTCTCGGTGCAACTGGGCTGGCTGCCAGCCACGGGCCGCGGCACCACGGTGGAGGTGTTCGGCATCCCGCTGAGTTTCCTGACGGCAGACGGCATCCGCCACCTGATCCTGCCGGCCACCAACCTCGCCTTGTTCCAGCTTTCGCTGCTGATCCGGCTCACCCGCGCCGGCACGCGTGAAGCCCTGCAGCAGGACTATGTGCGCTACGCCCGCGCCAAGGGTGTCACGGAACACAATGTGGTGCGGGTGCACGTGCTGCGCAACATCCTGATTCCGGTGGTCACCGTCGCCGGACTGGAGCTGGGTTCGCTGATCGCCTTCGCCATCGTCACCGAAACCATCTTTGCGTGGCCGGGCATGGGCAAGCTGCTGATCGATTCCATTAACGTACTCGACCGCCCGGTGATCGTCGCCTACCTGCTGGTCATCGTGTGCCTGTTCATTGTCATCAACCTGCTGGTCGACCTGCTCTACACCGCGCTCGATCCGCGGGTGCGGCTGCAAGGCACGCGATGAAACAGGCAGCGACACTCTCTCCCGGCCGGGAGTTCACCCGCGGTTTCGCCCGCGACCGCATAGCCGTCGCCGCGTTCTGGGTATTGTGCGCACTGCTGCTCGCAGCCATCGCCGCGCCGCTGATCACGCCGCAGAACCCGTACGACCTCGCCCAGCTCGACATCCTCGACAGCAAACTCGCGCCGGGCGCAGCCAGTGCCTCCGGCTACACCTACTGGCTGGGCAGCGACGACCAGGGCCGCGACATGTTCTCCGCCATACTCTACGGCCTGCGCATCAGCCTCGGCGTCGGGGTGTTATCCACGGTTGCCGCGCTGGGCATCGGCCTCGTCATCGGCCTCATCGCCGCGCGCGGTGGCGGCTGGGTGGATGCCCTGATCATGCGCGTGGTCGACCTGCAACTGTCCTTCCCGTCGATCCTCGTCGCACTGATCCTGCTCGCGCTGGCCGGCCAGGGCGTGGACAAGATCATCATCGCGCTGATCGTCGTGCAATGGGCCTATTACGCGCGCACCGTGCGCGGCGCGGCACTGGTTGAACTACGCAAGGAATACGTCGATGCCGCAATCTGTGCCGGCTACAGCGGCACGCGCATCCTGTTCCGCCATGTGCTGCCTAACGTGCTGCCACCGCTGATCGTCGTCGCCACGGTACAGGTCGCGCACGCCATCGCACTCGAAGCCACGCTGTCCTTCCTCGGCCTCGGCATGCCCATCACCTCGCCGTCGCTGGGTCTGCTGATTGCAAACGGCTACACCCACCTGCTATCGGGAAAATACTGGATCAGCTTTTTTCCGGGGATTGCACTGCTGGTGACCATCGTCGCGATCAACCTGGTCGGGGATCAGTTACGGGACGTGCTGAATCCGCGGTTGAAGTAATTCGCCGCATCGTCAGATCAGTTAACCATTTTTTATCGAGGCCATAACAGCCTGACCAGCATGAATGGCTTGAAAAACATTTGGCTCTGATCCACAGTGTGTTTCGGCCCATTGCTTGTTGCGTACCCAGGATTATCACAGGTATCTTTTCAATATTTCCTCCTTCGCTGCTCGGCTCTATATTTTTCTATCGCCTTTTGCAGATCGCTATACTCTTCGCAAGGCAGCATGCACAGGCGATCAAGCTTGCGCAAATGTTCTTCTGCCTTGGCAAGATTATTCACCATGAGATATGCCTCACCGATATATTCGTGTGCGCCACGATGGTCCGGATTCAGACGCAATGCTGTGTTGTAGTGCGTAAATGCCGCATCAAGGTTTCCAATATTGCGATACGCGAAACCGAGCAGGTTGTACACGTTGGCGTCGCCGCTGTTTTGGGCCAGCGCCCGCTGCAACAGGGGCAGTGCTTCCGTGTAGCGCTTTTGGTCGATCGCGGCCTTAGCCTCGATATAGCTCGGGTGGAGTTGAGCCGCCCCCCCTTCCTCAGCGGGATCGGCGAGCGCAGAACCGGGCGTGGTCGCAATCACCAGTGCAACGAGCCAATACCTGTACCTGAAAACCTGCATCGTTTTCACGACCACGTCAGTTGCGGGCGAGCCAAGTCTTCGCCTGCTGCAGTTCGGGGCGAGCATCACCCTTGGCAGCAAGCTGCAACAACTTCGCATAGTAGGCATGCGCCTTTGCCGCATCACCGATCTGCGTTGCCGCTACTGCCGAGCCGTGAATGTTACGGAAGCGGTTCAGATTGTGCATGGCGGACGCCTCAAATTCCTTCAGCGCCTGCGCCGGCTGCTTCAGTTCCAGCAGCATTTCGCCGAGCTGCTCGCGTGCTGGCACAATATAACCCGGGGTGACCGTCGCTTTTTCGCTTGCGTCCTGCATATCGGCGGCCTGGCGCATGAGCGCCAGCGCTGCGTCGCGCCTGCCCTGCGCAAGCTCAACCCAGGCCTGCGCGCTGAGGCGTTGCGCCTCGACTTGTCCGGTCCAGTAAGCGTCCTTGCGCGCGGCGAGCGCATCGCGCAACTGCGCGAGTTGCGCCACGTCCTTCTGGGCGGAATCAGCATCGCCTGAGCGTGCTGCGCCGATCGCACGTGCGAAGTGAATCATGGCGTCGGCATAGGGGAATTTACTCGTGCGCGGTTTGATCTGCGCTGCCATTTTCCAGTCGCCCCGCTCTATCGCGTAGCGCGCACCGCCCGCAGCAAGGCCGTAGGCGCCGGAATTGCGCTGGTAGCGCGCGGCCTCAGCCTCGCCACGCTCGATCGCCTGTTTTGCCTCTGTGTCGCGCGCCAACTGCAGCAACGCATAAACCTGGTAGTCGAGTGCGTGAAGGACGTCGTCCGGCGTGTTATTTTTGCGCGCCGTCTCTTCCGCGCGCCTGTTGGTCTCGATCGAGTCCTCCCAAGCGCCGACGCGAGTGAAGATGTGCGACGGCATGTGCAGCGCATGCGCCGCTGAGGGCGCAACAGCCGCGTACTTGCGCGCCGCAGGCAGGCCCTTGTCGGCAATCGGCGGGTAGTCGTAGCTGTGGATCAGGTAGTGTGCCACACCCGGATGGTCGGGCTGCGCAGCGAAAATGGGCTCGAGTATCTCCGCGGCCTTGAGTTGGCGGGCATAGGTTTTGTCGTTCAGGTCCGCGGCAACATTGAGCGCGAGCGCATAGAAGATCGCGGCTTCCTTGTCCTCCGGATAGCGCTGCGCGAGCTGCTCCATGGCCTTTTCGTACCTCAGCACGCGCTCGCGCCAGGGCGCTCTGTCGTGCGTGTACAGGGTTGCGATCGCATTGACGTAATCGCGCTCGCGCTGCGTTTTCGGCGGAGCGGCCAAAGCTTTGTCCACCGCAGCTTGGCCTTCCAGCAGCACTTTCTCGGCCGGTTGCCCCCCAAACGGATTGAGTAGCCGGTTGACGCCTATGCCCCAGTAGGCGATTGAGCACGATGGATCGGCTTCAAGCACGCCGAGGAGCGCCTTCTGACCTTCCGGGAACCAGAATGAGTGCAGCAGCGCCACGCCGCGCTCGAACTGCGCCTGCACCTTCGGATCGCAGGATGTCGGGAAACTCAATTTGCCGAGTTGTTCCGGCGCCCGGCCGCCGACGGGATCATCGTGCGCCAGCACCACCTGCGCTGCCAGTCCTGAAAGTAATGCGCTGATAATGAGCATTTGTCGAGTTTTCATGTCACCTCTCCTTTGTGAGCCGCAGCGGATTACGTTCCGGTAGAACGGTCACGCCGCGATGATTTATTCCGATCTTTCATTGCTGGTGCAGTAAGCGCGAGTCCGGGCAATAAAGTCCCGAAGAAGTCCCGAAGAAACGACTAACGTTTGGCGAAGCTTGCGAAATACCGCATAATTCAGAACGTTGCAGCGCGGTTACTTTGATACAAATTCCGGACATAAGCACTGAATCCCCTCCCGCACCGCGCCATGAAAGGCTGCAGGTCGGTGACTGGACGGTCGAACCGGTGCTCAATCAACTCTCTGCCACGGGCAAGACCGTCAAGCTCGAGCCCAAGGCCATGGCAACTCTCGGCTACTTGGTAGACCGGCCAGGGCAGGTCGTAAGCCGCGAAGAGCTGCTTTCAGCCGTTTGGTCCGGCGTGATTGTGGGCGACGACTCCCTCACCCAGGTAGTCATCAAGTTGCGCAAGGCACTGGGTGACGTTCCGGAGCAGCCGGTTTATATCCAGACCATCCCGAAGGGTGGCTACCGGCTCATTGCCCCGGTGGTTCGGGCAGCCGGGATTGCTTCCGCAACGGTCAAGCCGAGTCAGGAACCCGTCAATGCTGAACGCAATCAGCGCATACCATGGATCGCAGGAGGGGGCATAGTCGCACTGTTGCTCGCGTCAACCGGAATCTGGTGGCACAAGGGGGGGCTGGTTACCGATGTCTCGCCGGACCGCGCACCGGTGGCGAGCACCGAAGCAGCGCGGACCATGCCTCCGACAGTTACCATAAGGCCATTCGAGGCGCTGGACAATGATCCGCAGGCGGTTCTGCTCGCACGAGGTATCACGGCGGACCTCGTGACCGACCTTTCGAAGGTGTTGGGGCTCTCGGTCATCGGTGCTGTTGCGAGCTTGGGCGGTCACGCGAGCGCCGAGACGCCAGATCATGTCTTAGCGGCCCGCTACCTCGTGTCCGGATCCGTGCAGCGCATCGATCAGCGCCTGCGGCTGCACATCCATCTCACCGACACGGAGACGCGGAAACAGTTATGGTCCGAGCGATTCGACAGCGCGCTGAGCGGCTTCTTTATGATCCAGGAAGAGCTTGGTCCGAAGATTCTCCAGTTACTGTCTGCGAAGGTGAGCGAGGTCGAACTGCGTCGCGTCGCCCAGCGCCACACCCGCAACCTGGAAGCGTATGAATATTTTCAGCGCGGCCAGATGGCGTTGATCGTTCGGCAAAAAGCGGAGAACGAAACTGCTCGCGAAATGTTCCAGCGCGCCATAGCGCTCGACGCAGCCTTTGCCCGTGCGTATGCAGGACTCGCACTGACTTACTCCGCGAACTACCGTAACCAGTGGACGGGAGACGGCGCGGCAGCACTCGACCGCGCACTCGAAATGGCACGGACGGCGCACCAGATTGATCCGGACATTCGGGAAACGTACTGGGTGCTTGCTTTCGTATACCTGGAACGCCGTCAGCACCAGAAAGCGCTGCAATATCTCGAGACGGCCGTTCGGCTCTATCCATCGTTCGCTGATGCCTATGCGCTGATGGGCGGCGTCAAGACGTACATGGGGCGTGCGGCAGAAGCGGTGCCGTTACTGCGTACCGCGATGCGCCTCAATCCCGATGCAGGTTATCTCTACTTTTTAATCCTCGGACGCACGTATTTCGCTCTAGGCGATATCGAGCAGGCGCGGGTCAATCTGGAGCACGCGCTGTTACGCAACCCGGTGAACCTTGAGGCGCGCGTCTACATGGCCGCCTTGCACGTCCTGGCCGGTGACAAAGTGGCTGCGGCGTGGGAAGCGGAAGAGATCCGCACGCTGCAGCCTGGTTTTTCCCTCCAATCCTGGCTGAAAACGTTCCCGTTGATCGACGCCAAGCAGAAAATTATGCTCGCGCAGGCACTGAGCGAACTCGGATTCTGAGCCGAAGTAAGAAGACTGTGGACAAGCAGGTGGCGCATGCCATCGCACTGCTGGTGACTATCGTCGCGATCAACCTGGTCGGGGATTAGTTAAGGGATGTGTTGAATCCGTGGTTGAAATAGAACAGCGGGTTCGAGCCTTGGCTGGCCTACCGCCGCGCACGGCCATAGCTGGGTTTTCTGTGTTGATGCCGGATTATCACAATACGAATGCTCGCCTCAAGGCTTCGATACACAACCGAATATGGAAATACACGTAACGGAAATGCTCGACGCCCCTTTGTGGTCGGAGTACCAAAGCCTGGATACTCAACCAAAAGCTGGGCGACTCGCTCGACCTCGGCAAGAAAACGCTGGGCCACGATTGGCCCAGCATGTTCCGCATAGAAGTCCATGGCATCTGCGATATCTTGTTCAGCGCCAGGGTGAAGCGAATATGTCAACGAGAGTGTCTTAAGCGAAGGCGGTTTATCGCTTCGGACCCGGAAATTTCCGCCACGGAACCCGATTCCAACTGTGCCTCCCTTCGATCGGCTTCTCGCTCCCATGCCTCCTCGACCTCAGGGTCTGAATCAAGGCTTGCAATCAGTCGCTCCAGGAGATGCGAACGATCTGCCGGAGCGAGCTTCAGGGCTTCTGCCTCCAGGACTTCAAGCGTGGTATTCATGACCATCTCCGAAGAAAATGCGTTAAACAAACCGTAGCTTGCCACAATCAGTACCGATCCTGCCAGCGGAGCAAATCAAGATGCCTAAGGCGACAGTTTTGCCGGATAACCTGCCTCACTGCGCTTTTGGCTTGGCGCTATCGCGCCGTCGCGGCAGAGGCGAAGCGTTAGTTAAGCCGTTATGCGTGCCGCAAGCCGCTGCCGCCACTGATCGTCGTCGCCACCGTGCAGGTCGCACACGCCATCGCGCTCGAAGCCACGCTGTCTTTCCTCGGCCTCGGCATGCCCATCACCTCACCCTCGCTGGGCCTGCTGATTGCCAACGGCTATGTCCACCTGCTATCAGGAAAATACTGGATCAGCTTTTTCCCCGGCATCGCGTTGCTGGTGACCATCGTCGCGATCAATCTGGTCGGAGATCAGTTACGGGATGTACTGAATCCGCGGTTGAAGTAAAAACTCGCGGGTTCGGGCTATGGATGGCTCCCCGACCTGGGCAAAACTGGGCACTCTTGGGCGCTGAAGGTTGCACTGGAATAACGTCCTGCTGTGCGGCGGGTCAGCACGGTAATTGAACTTGGCGAGGCGCTGGCGGCCCGTCCGCACCAGCTAAAGTTAGAACTCACGCCACCGGATTGCTTACGCTTTCGATTTGTCGTTTTACTGACATTGGATCGTCTATTCCTTTGAACACAACATCGCTAATGCCTCGCCCCGTGATCTTCACTGTCCCGAACCCGAATATGCGACCGAAAATGCCTTGGTTAATCTCAACGGTCTCGATGGATGCGAGCTTCATCTCTTCAGTCTTGCGACTGATGATGCCTCTCTTGAGGATCACTCGTTTGTTTGTGACGCCTTGCTCCAAGTACTTTAGCTTCAAATATTCGTACAAGGCAATAAGTAACGTCAGTCCAAGCGTAGGAATTCCAAGGATGATCCATATCACCATTGGAACCCAAGCGAACCAGTGAAGCTTGAAGAGCCCTTCGACCCTCTCGCCTGCGGACAACGACTCCTCGATGTAGGACACGAGTTCTCCCTGTGCTGTGGATGGACGTCTGAGTTCTAACGAATAGGATTTTATCCGTCATGCGCCAGCATGGTGGATAAAATCGGTTGAACTGAACCGCTGTATTCAGGGCGCGGTGGTATGGAGTTTGTAAGGGGGCTGGCGAGCTGGGCCACAGCGTTGAAGCGGGCCATCGAAGCATCGCGAAGGTGGCGGGGTATCGGCATGGTTGCGCGGACGATTTTTAATGGTCGCGATGACTATGACAGAGGCCCATTTCGAGGTCAACGACAAGGCTGAGCGTGAGCGATGCCGCAGCGGGGCGAGATACCGACGCTGGAGTGACTTGCAGGAGGGTTGAATCAGGAGGCACATGTGTTGCCGCCGCCCTCAAACTGATCACTTTCCCCACAATGCGCCGATCCAGAATTGACCAGCATATCTGTTCGCGGAAGGCCGCCAGTCCTGGCTAAGCAGTCCGTTGTTCCTGGTCAGCTTTCAACCGGCACTGGTGGTCAATTCGAGGCCGGCGTCAACACGCCTATAGTCAGACATACGGAATCTCCAAATAAAAAGCCTCTGCAAGCAAGACCTGCAAGGGCTGGAATTAGCGCTTCATTCAAAGTGCAAAAATCTGCATACCCCGAAAAAACGCTGAAAATAAGTCGCCCGAGCCGCGTGTGGCGTACTATTAGAAGTGCCCTTAATACCAATGATCGGCTATTCCGAAGGTAACCTGCTGACGTTACTGCGATCCGGCGTCGAGTACTTTCCGGCACTGGCACGTTCGATCGAGCAGGCAAGGACCGAAATCTATCTTGAAACTTATATTTTTGCGGACGATCAAACCGGGCAAAAAATTGCCGGCGTGTTGTGCGGCGCAGCGCAGCGCGGCGTAAGAGTGCATGTTCTGCTTGACGGTTTCGGCGCCAGGGACATGGCGCCGGCATTGCATCAGAGAATGCTCGATGCGGGTGTTGAACTACTGGTGTATCGACGGAAGGTCTCGCCGCTGACCCTGCGTCGCCATCGATTGCGGCGCATGCATCGCAAAATTGCAGTGGTGGATGGGCGTATCGCTTTCGTCGGCGGTATCAATGTGATCGACGACATGAACACGCCCGGGCAGGTTCCGCCAAGACACGATTATGCAGCACAGATCGAAGGCCCCTTGCTGGCTCCCATACACTACGAAGTCGCACGATTGTGGCGCTGGGTCGCGTTGGCCAATCTGTATCCCCGACCGAGTGAGCGGCAGGCCAAGATCGATGTATCGCCCAAAGGCAAACAACGAGCCGCGCTGCTGGTGCGCGATAATATTCACCATCGCGCCGACATTGAGGACGCCTACCTCGATGCGATCAATGCGGCGCGCGATGAGATCATTATCGCAAATGCCTATTTTCTACCGGGCATACGTTTTCGGCAGGCGCTAGCATGTGCCGCCGCGCGCGGCGTGCGGGTGGTGCTGCTTCTGCAGGCGCGGGTTGAGTACCGGTTGCTGCACTATGCGTCGCGCGCGCTATACGGCACCTTGCTCGATGCCGGTATCGAAATTCATGAATACCACCAAAGTTTCCTGCATTCAAAAGTCGCGGTAATCGACGGACAATGGGCGACGATCGGTTCATCCAATATCGATCCATTCAGTCTGATGCTGGCACGCGAGGCGAATCTTGTGGTAGATGACACAGATTTCGCCGGCGAACTGCGATCGAGTCTGCGCACGGCGATGCAAAGCGGTACGATTCAGGTTGCCAAGAGTAGCTGGCACCAGCAGTCACTCTGGCGCAAGCTACCAATCTGGCTGGCCTATTTCGCGGTCCGCGTGCTGCTTGGCATGATTGGTTATGCCGAAAAGCACTGAATGGGTATCGCTGCCACGATCGCACAATTAGTACGTGGCGTCTTTCGCATCCACGCGCCAGAATTCGCGACGCCAGCAGACGCGCATCGCGCACGGATTACTGCGATTCTTTGCAGACATGGCGATTACTGGTTCTGCCGGAGCACTCGGCACACTGGCTGGCCATTGCCGTGCCGCGCTTGCGCTCATCCTCGTAGGCGTCCAGGGTCGCGTGCAAACTGTAGCCACGTGCGTTGACACATAGCGGCACTTACCACGTGTGAACACCGCAAACTGGAGCTTCTTTTTCTACTTTATCCGTTATGGGCGGAAATCAATTCGACCTCGGTACCTTATTACGGTGGTTCATCACCTCACCCTCGCTGGGCCTGCTGATTGCCAACGGCTATGTCCACCTGCTGTCGGGCAAATACTGGATCAGCTTTTTCCCCGGTATCGCACTGCTGGTGACCATCGTCGCGATCAACCTGGTCGGGGATCAGTTACGGGACGTGCTGAATCCGCGGTTGAAGTAAAAAATAGTGGCAAGCTATGCCGCGCTCCCATCAGTCAGCGCAGTTAATAATTTCGATGGCAATCCAACTTCCCGGCATACCGTAGGGTTGACAATCCAGATTTTATCATTGACAATAATAACGCGTAATGTTGTCAATAATTTTGGAGTGCCAAACATGACCGGGGTTCGCGCCAGAGGCGAGGATATTCGACGCTATATCACCGAAAATGTGGAGAAACACCCCGCCGGGATTAGTGGCGTCACTTCGGCGCATTTCAAGATTACACGTCAAGCGGTTAATAAACATTTAAAGCGTCTCGTTGACGAGAAAATCCTGAGTGAGTCAGGAAAAACCCGAAGCAGAATATACAAACTCGTACCGCTCGCGGAGTGGAGGCGCGACTACAGGATTAAGCCTGGATTGGCCGAGGACGTCATTTGGACAAATGATGTGCGTCCCGCTCTCGGCCATCTTCCGGATAATGTCATGAGTATTTGGCATCACGGCTTCACCGAAATGTTCAATAACGCTATTGACCATTCAGGAGGTCGCGAAGTCGGGCTTAACATCAGAAAAACAGCCATCGATACAGAAATGCTGCTTTGGGATAATGGCATCGGTATTTTCAAGAAAATTCAGGCGGCCATGAAGCTGCTGGATGAACGTCACGCCGTTCTCGAACTGGCAAAAGGAAAATTCACAACCGATCCGAAAAATCATTCTGGCGAGGGGATTTTCTTTACATCCAGAATGTTTGACTCTTTTGATATTGTTTCCGGCGGCGTTTATTTTGCGCATGCCTTCGGAAAACCAGAGGATTGGATTGCCGAGTTGGATCATTCGCAGAACGGCACTTCTGTCTGGATGAAAATCTCCAACCATACTGCGCGCACCACAAAAAAAGTGTTTGACAAATTTACCAGTAAAGACGGCGATTACACTTTTAATAAAACAGTTGTTCCTGTCAAGCTGGCTAAATATGGCGATGACAATTTAATTTCCAGATCGCAGGCGAAGAGGTTGTTAGCCAGGGTCGAATTATTCAAAACAGTCATACTGGATTTCGCTGAAATTCCAGCCATCGGGCAGGCATTTTCTGATGAAATTTTTCGTGTTTTTGCAAATGGACATCCAGACATCGAGTTAATGCCTGTGAATGCCAATTCCGAAGTTAAGCGAATGATCGAAAGGGCGAAAATTTCCAGAGCCAGTCAACATAAGGGCTATTAAATTGGTTCCCGCCTGAAATGAAAGGGGCATCAAAAGGTCGACGGGCGACGAAATCGACTGAATTCCAAGAATGCACCGCCATGTGCGGCCCAACGTGCTGCCGCCGCTGATCGTCGTCGCCACCGTGCAGGTGGCCCACGCCATCGCACTCGAAGCCACGCTGTCCTTTCTCGGCCTCGGCATGCCGATCACCTCACCCTCACTGGGCCTGCTGATCGCCAATGGCTACGTCCACCTGCTGTCGGGCAAATACTGGATCAGTTTTTTTCCTGGCATCGCGCTGCTGCTGACCATCGTCGCCATCAATCTGGTCGGGGATCAGTTCAGGGATGTGCTGAATCCGCGGTTGAAATAAGAAATCTGCCAGACTGTGCATGCCCCGATCAGCCAGTGATGGCACTGATATTTCATCAGCGCGGATTCGAGCCTTGGCTGGTTCCCCGAGCTAGGCAAATCTGGGCACTGCTGCGAGGTTAATTATTTAGCCTGAGTGACCGCTTCCGACCCATAGCGGACATTGAGACAAACAAAAACCCCGCCGAAGCGGGGTCTGTATGAGTGCCGGGTAGCGCTGCGTCGCGGCCCGGCCGCTCCGGATCTGCGCGTCTTATTGAACGCGGATCCCCGCTTCCTTGATGATGGCGGCCCACGTCGCCGTCTCCTTCTTGATGCGCGCGACAAGCTTCTCCGGCGTGCTGGGATCTTGCTGCAGACCCAGGCGATCCATCGAGGCCTGCACGTCGGCATTTTGCAGCGCCTTGACGGAGTCCTTGTGAATGCGCGCGACGATACGCTTCGGCGTCGTGCCCGGCACAACCAGTCCATACCACTGAATCGCCTCGAAGCCGGGGTAGCCGGACTCCGCTACTGTCGGCACCTCCGGCGTCGATTTGCCGCGCTTGGGCCCGGTACTCGCCAGCGCGCGCAGCCGTCCGGCCTTGATGTGCTCGATCGTCGAGGCGGTGGAACTGACGTTCATCTGGATCTCGCCCCCGAGTATCGCAGCGATCGAGGGGCCCGCCCCTTTATACGGGACGTGCAGGATGTTGACCCCGGCAACTTTCTTGAACAGCTCGGCGGCGAGGTGGTTCGAGCTGCCCACGCCGGCCGATCCATGGCGGAACGCACCGGGCTTCTGCTTCGCAAGAGCGATGAACTCCTTGAGCGTTTTGGCCGCAACCCCGGGATGCACGACCACCATCTGGTCGCTTACGGCAAGTATGACGACGGGCTGCAGGTCTTTTTCGACGCTGAACGGCAGATCGTAGAGACTCGGATTCGCGGTGAGTTGAGTGTCGAGCGCCAATAACACCGTGTGACCGTCCGGATTTGCGCGGGCCACGATCTCGCTCGCGATGTTGCCAGCGGCACCCGTGCGATTGTCCACGACCCAGTTCTGGCCCATGGACTCGCTCAGCTTCGGGGCGACGATTCGCGCCGTCGTGTCGACACCGCCGCCGGGCGAGAACGGGACGACCAGCCGGACAGGGCGGGTCGGATACGCGGAATCGGCGGCCTGCACGACGCCAGCGGCGATGCAAAAGCCAAGCAGGGCGATGGCGTTCGTGATGCAACTCGGGCGGACACGGCTCATGATATCAATCTCCTCGCTCTGATTTAATTACTATAGTTGAGTTGCCGCATTCTCGAATGCGGCCGCTCTTAGGTCATAGGATTTCTAGAGCACCTTTTTCGCTGACTGTCACTGTATCGCGTGCCGGTTCGGGGATCAATCGCACTGTGCACAGTGATAAACGTCGCTCCCTCGGTTTTATTCTGACTCCTTCACCTGCCCGAGGCAGCCCACTTCAGGGCAGTTTGGGCGTTGACCGTCCACTTCTGGCCGATAACGGACATTGAAAATCGGTTCCCCGACCTGGGCTCGAACCTCAAGGCTTGATCCCCGACGCCCTATTAGTGCTGGATCAAGGATTGCCGAGATAGGCGCGCTTGCCGATGTCCACACCGTTATGGCGCAGGATGTTATAGGCGGTGGTGACATGGAAATAAAAGTTCGGCAACGCATGGCCGAGCAGGAACTGCAGGCCCTTGTAGGTGGTGCTTTTCTCGCCGCGTGTGAGCGTGATGTCCTTGTCTTCAGTGCCGTCAATCTGTGCGGGTTTGATGGACTGGACAAAGGCAATGGTCGTGGCAATCCGCGCCTTCAGTTCGTCCAGCGTTACTTCGGTGTCCTCGTTCTTGGGTATCTCCACTCCGGCCAGCCGCGCCACAGCGCCCTTGGCCGTGTCGCAGGCAATCTGCACCTGGCGCGCCATGGGAAACATGTTGGGAAACAGCCGATAGGTGGTCAACGTCGATTGATCTATTTTCGTCGCATCGACATGCGCCTGCGTTTTGTCGAGTATCGCGGACAGGTTGGTCAGAATATTGACGAAGCGCGGCACACTGACTTGATACATGGAGATGCTCATTGCGGGTTCCTTAACAGGTAGAGAAATTGAATGACGGGTTTACCCGATAATTCAGTGGTGGATTTGACTGACATGAGTATGATCGCATTTGCATTTTCATGCGCGTGTTGCGACCGTGCCACGATCGCCGGTATGCGCCACGTTGCACCAAGGCCCTGCAACAGAGGGCTAATATCAAACTCTTGTTTTAATGATACTTTTACAATGGCAATCACATTGACTTGCATTGACGCTTTGACCATTAACGCTTTGACCATTCACTCTTCGACCGAAACAGCCTGAACATGCGTATCCCGATACCCCTGCTGGTACTGCTGGTGTTCTGCCTGACCTTGACTGACGTCGATGCCGCGCAAGGCAGTGCAGATGATCGCGCACAGATCGTTCGGGAATTTGCCGTGCAGGCGCCATTCCTGAAGCAGCGCTTTGACGGTAACGGTGATTCCAGAACCGAACACCCTATCGTGGTGATCAACCTCGTCAGCGACCAGTTGCGGGACGTGCTGAATCCGCAGTTGAAATAAGGAGTCCGGACGCGAGTTTTCACAAAATGCTCACAACAAGCTCACAACAAGCTCACGGGCAGCGCCTGACAATGGCCGCAATAAAAACCACCCCTGCCCCTGCCAGTGTCTGCCAATACCCATCGCCTGCCCCTGGGCCACCTGACAGCCCGCAGCACCCACACCAGCTTAACTGACGTCGCGCCCCGCCACCGCAATCCGCTCACCTTGGCCCTGCTGGCCAGCCTGTGGATCGCCGGTTTTGCCAACTGGCCGCTGTGGCATGCCCTGCTCGCCCTGCCGGAGACGAATACTCCGCACGGTATGGTCTTTGTGCTGGCATTTTTCGGCATCGTGGCTGCGCTGACATTCCTGCTGCTGGCGCCGTTTGCCTGGCGCTGGAGCATCAAGCCCGTCATCGCGCTGTTCCTGCTGGCTGCCGCAGCCGGCGCCCATTTCATGGGTGCTTATGGCGTCGTGATTGACTCCACGATGATGCTCAACGTGTTGCACACCGATGCCCGCGAAGTGCGCGACCTGATCAGCCTCACCATGCTGGGTAATCTGCTGGCGCTGGCGGGTTTGCCGTTGTACTGGTTGTGGCGCACTCCGGCAGCACCGTCTGCGGGCTGGCGGCAGGCCGGCATTAATGCGCTGGGCATGGCCGGCGCATTCATGGTGATGGCCGTGCTGATTTTTGCTGCTTACGCAGACCTGGCTGCCACCATGCGCAACCACCGCACCCTGCGTTTCCTGATCAATCCGGTCAATTCGTTTTACGCGCTGGGCACGCTGGCACACGAAGCCGGGGCCCGACGCAAAGGACCGCTGCTGCCCATAGGCCTGGATGCGCAGATTGCCGTGCGCGCTGCAGGATCCAAACCGCCACTGCTGATGCTGGTCGTCGGCGAAACGGCACGCGCGCAGAATTTTTCACTTAACGGTTATGCACGGCCCACCAATCCCGAGTTGCAAAAACTCGGCGTCACCAGCTTCCGCAATGTCAGCTCCTGCGGCACCAGCACTGCGGCATCACTGCCTTGCATGTTCTCCCATCTGGGTCGCGACGGTTTTAATGCGCGTGCTGCCGACTACGAAGACCTGGTCGATCTGCTGCACCGCGCGGGGCTGGCCGTGCTCTGGCTGGACAACCAGTCAGGATGCAAAACCCTGTGCGACCGCATACCGCATGCACAGGCCAGCACCGCACCCGACGGCAAAGCGCTGCCGGCAGCACTGTGCAGCAAGGAGGAATGCCTGGACGGCGCGCTGCTGCACGACCTCGATGCGCGGCTGGCCGCATTGCCGGCGGAACGCCGGGCCAAAGGTGTAGTGCTGGTCATGCACCAGATGGGCAGCCACGGGCCGGCCTATGCGCAGCGCTCGCCGCCCGACCGCAAACCGTTTCTGCCGGAATGCACCACCAACGTGCTGCAGCAATGCGATCGCCAGCAGCTGGTGAATGCCTATGACAACTCCATCGCCTATACCGACCATGTGCTGGCCGGCGGCATTGCGTGGCTGCAAAAACAAACTGCCGCCTTTGAGCCGTCGTTCGTTTACATGTCAGACCACGGCGAATCGCTGGGCGAAAACAATCTGTACCTGCACGGCCTGCCTTATGCCCTGGCGCCGAAGGAACAGACCCAGGTGCCGTTTATCGTCTGGGTGCCGCCCAAAACCGGTGAACGACAGAACTCCCGACTGGCGTGCCTGGATTCCAAGCGCGATCAGGCGTTATCACACGACCATCTGTTCCATACGGTGCTGGGCATGCTGGATGTCAACGCCAGCGAATATCGCCCTCAGCTGGATGTCTCCGCATCATGCCGGACCGCCGTTGCACGCCGTCCGGCTGCCACCACCGGCACGAAGGTCGCGCGCCGCTGATCTCCTCCGGCCTGGGCCATGGTATAAAGTTCACCTGCCGTAGATGACGCAGGAGGAGAGCCATGGGCCAGGGCAAGAAAATAAAATTTGCTGAGCGCACAGGCCGCTTGCTGGTCGACGGTTTTCAACTGGTGGCCTTGTTCGTGATTGGCGCGTCAAAATTCTCCATGGCCAGCGAACCCCGGGTAACCGAACATTAACACCTGACCGGATCCGCACATGCACACCCGATTGCCCGTATGTACCCTGCTGCTTGCCCAACTGCTTGCCTTGTTCCTCGCGAGCCCCGGCGTCCGTGCCGCCACCCCGGAGGATCAGGCACAGATCGTCAAGGTGTTTGTCGAGCAGGTGCCGTTCCTGAAAAAACGCTTTGACGGTAGCAGCAACTTAACAACCGCACATCCCATAGTGCTGATGGTCACCGCCGAATCGGCATTCCTGAAAGATCTGCAACTCAACGATCCCGCAATCATCGTCATGCCGCAGGCAGAGGTCGTGTCCGCGCAGCTCGCTTCCTTCGCCAGTTTGTCCGGGTTGACGGTGAACGGCGACCATGCCTTTGTGCGTTACGACATTCCATCCAGCGACCGTGCCGGTGAAATGCGTTTCAAAAAGACCAAGGGCAAATGGGAGAAAACCAGCCGCAATGAAAGTCGCTCGCTGGCCAGTGCACGCGTCTTGTACGGAAAACTCTACGAAGACACCGCTTGCAGGGACGGATCGGAAATGGCTTATCGCTGGAATTACCTGCTGAGCCAGCGCGCGACGGTTTACGTGGGCAACTGCCCCGGAAAAACGTTTCCCGATGTCATGGTTTACCGTCAACAACAACGCGCCTCGGAAAAATAACACGCCAGCCTGAATGCAAATGGCCGGGTTTCCCCGGCCATTGCTCCCCGCAGAAACAAATTACTTACTGCTGCTTGATGCCGATCTGCGCCGCCACTTTGCGATAACGCTCAAGGTCGGCGCGTATGCGCTTGGTAAACGGCACGCTGCCCATGGTGGTGGTTTCCGCGCCGCCGACCTGGGCGTAACGCTGCTTGATGTCGGGCTGCGACAGCACATCGGCAGCCGCCTTGTAGAGCTGGTCGAGCACTGCCTTGGGCGTGCCCTTGGGCGCGAACAGGCCGACCCAGATCGAAGCATCCACACCGGGAACGCCGGCTTCCTGTGCCGACATGTAATCAGGCACCTGCGGTGAGCGTTTGGCCGTGGTCACGCCCAGCACCTTGACGCGTTTGGCCTGCAGATGCGGTATCACGCCGGGCAATCCTGCCACGGTAAACACCACTTCGTTCGACGCCACCGCCGACACTGCGGGTGCGCCGCCTTTGTACGGCACGTGCAGGGCCTTCGCGCCCGCTGCGGCAATCAGCCACTCGGTCGCCATATGGTTTACCGAACCCGAACCCGGCGATCCAAACGCGAGCTGGCCCGGCTTGGCCTTGGCGCCGGCGATCAGGTCTTTCAGGGTGTTGAATGGCGAACTCGCATTGACCACCACCAGCATCGGGGCATCGCTGATCATGATGATCGGCACAAAATCGCGATCGAAGTCATAAGGCTTGGTCTTGAACAGCAGCGGCGTCACGGCAAACTCGCCGGTATGCGCCGACAGCAGCGTATAGCCATCGGCCGAGGCCCGCGCCGCGGTACCGGTGGCGATGAAGCCGTTGGCGCCAGGCCGGTTGTCGACCACAAACTGCCAGCCGAGTTTTTCCGAAATCCTGTTGGTGAGTATGCGCGTCGAGGTATCAACCACACCGCCCGGTGAAAACGGCACCAGCACGCGTATGGGTTTGGTCGGATAACTGTCGGCGGCGTGCGCCGTTGCGGCTAGCAGGCTCGCCAGCAGGATTGCGGTGAGGGACGATTTCATATATTTACCTTTATAATCAACATGTTACATAAACTACAACTGCGGTGGTGATACGCACCGCAATATTCAGCGCGGCGCGGCAGTTTCCACCCACGCCGCGATCTCATCCAGCATGCCGGGCATGACACGGTTAAACGCCTGCACTGCACCCGGCGCATCGTAGGTCGCCACGGGTGCCGTACGGGTGAACGTGCGGCGCGCCAGAAAATCCCTGTGCGCCGGGTCTGTCAGCTCCGCGGCAATCGTCACTTTGACACTGCCCGGTGTATTCGTCGCATCGTGATAAAACTCGCCGAGATGCGTGCGCAACACCGCATCACTGCGCAGGCCGCTGGCTACCGTCGCCACGCTGCGATATGCACCTGCGCGATCCAGGTGCGCAACCAGCAGTTCGGTCAGCCGCGGCCCCGGCCGTTCGGTCCAGGCATGCAGTTGATAATAGGCACGGGTACCTGGCGCGCGACTGTACACAATGTCCTGCGTTTCATAGAAACCCGATACCGTGGTCGGCGCGATCAGCAGCGTAGCGGCCCGGGGCATAGTTGTCGCCGTGGCCGGCGCAGCCGGCGCCTCGAGCACAAAATAACGTTGCGGCGTCTGCGGTCCGATGGATCCGCAGCCGGCCAATACAAAACTCAAAACAGCCACGACCATGAACGGGGCAGCGCGTTTTATCTGGCTTCTTGCCTGGTTATTCATTTGTTTTCCTCACCGGGGCCCATGGCACCCGCAGCCGGACCGAACAGGATGCGGCCCGGATCATTGAACCGCCGCGCAGTCGTACTCAGCGCATTCGCGGTGGCCCGCAGTTCCTGTGCGGTGACCTGCAGTTCAACATTGCCGTCGGCCAGCAGTGCGTCCATGCGACCCGATAATCGCGTCACGTCGGCGCTCATCTGGCGTACCGCCGCCGATACCTCTTTCGCCGCAGCGGTCGATTCCTCACCCAGCGCATCGTAACGGGCGATCAGCTTGCCCGCGTCCTTGGTTATTGTCGCGCTCAGGCCCCGCACTTCGTCGGCAGCACCACCCAGCGAAGCCAGCGTCCGGTCGAGCCCGGCCATGGTACGGTCCATGTTTCCGGTGATGCGCCGCAGGTTGGCCACTATCTCGCCAAAGGCGGCCCGGTTCTCATCGGTGAGTAGCAGGTTGATGCGGCGCATGGTTTCATCCGCGCGCTGCACGACCAGCGTCATGGAATCCGATAACTTGGAAAATTCGGAGTCGCCCTCGGGAATCAGCGGAAAGACTTCGTCTGTTTGCACTGCTGTCAATGGCGGGCTGGTCTCTTCGCTATTGACCAGCCGGATGGTGGCAATTCCCGTCAGCAGATGCCGATCCACGGAGGCAGAGGTGCTCTGGCGCACCGGCGCATCTTCTTTCACGCGGATGACCACCTCCACCGTCCCGGGACGCTGCAACGAGATGCGAAACGACGACACCGACCCGACCTTGATGCCCTGCATCTTGACATCGCTGCGTATCTGCAAGCCTTCCAGCGACTGGTTGGCAAAGTAGATTTTGAACGGCACATCCTCGCGCTCCCCGCCGGAGCCATTGAGCCACACGGCAGCCACGACGATCAGAGCCAGCAGCACCAGCACGACTGTGCCCACCAGCGTATATTTCGCTTCCGATTCCATCAGCCCTCCTTCGACGCAGCCGGCGCCCGCGCCGAAAAATAGTCCCTGATCCAGGACACATCGAGTTTCATTACCGCTTCCACCTTGTCATTTGCAATTACCTTGCCGTCGGCCAGCACGATGACCCGATCAATGATCGAGTGCAGCGTATCAAGATCATGCGTCACGATGAATACTGTCAGGCCCAGACCATCGCTCAATACGCGCACCAGATGGTCGAACGCGCGCGCGCTGATGGGATCCAGGCCCGACGTCGGCTCGTCGAGAAACAGGACTTCAGGCTCCAGCGCCAGCGCCCGTGCCAGCGCAACCCGTTTGCGCATGCCGCCCGACAGCTCCGATGGCATCTTGGTCCCGACATCCGGCGGCAATCCCACCAGCGCGAGCTTGAAGCCTACCAGAGGCGGGATCAGTTCCGCCGGTAAATCAGTATGTTCAAGAAACGGCACCGCAACGTTTTCGGCCACAGTCAGCGACGAAAACAATGCTCCGTCCTGAAACAGCATGCCGAAGCGACGCCGCAGCGCGTTCAGCTCATCCGGGCTGCTACGCCAGACGTCGGTATCCAGCAGCCGCACACTGCCCGCCGACGGCCGCAACAAACCGATGATCTCCTTCACCAGCACCGATTTGCCGCTGCCGCTGCCGCCGATCAGGGCAACGACATCCCCGCGCTTGACGCTGAAGCTGACCCCGTCGTGAATCACCGCCGATCCGAATCGGGTAACAACGGAATCAACCACCAGCACGGGATCCGTACTGGCTGCGATCAGGCTTGCGGTGAGCGCATCCATTCAGATACCCAGGTGCTGGAACATGATCGCAAACATTGCATCGAGCACGATTACCCAGACGATGCTTTGCACGACTGTGGACGTGGTATTCAAGCCAACGCTGCGCGCGTCGCTGGCCACCAGCATGCCCATACGACAGGCGATGATCGCAATAAATGCGGCGAACACCGGCGCCTTGACCAGACCGACGACCGGCGCGCTCATCGGCAGCACGCTGTGCAGGCGATCGAGAAAGGTCAGCGGCGTGATATCCAGCTGCGTAGCGGATATCAGCATGCCGCCCGCCAGGCCGGCCACATCACCGACAAATACCAGCAGCGGCAGCGCGATCACGATGGCCACCAGTCGCGGAATTACCAGCACCTGCACCGGCGACAGTCCGAGCGTGCTGATGGCGTCGATCTCGTCCTGCACTTTCATGGTGCCGATCTGCGCGGTAAACGCAGCGCCGGAGCGCCCCGCCACCACAACCGCCACCAGCAGCGGCGACAGTTCACGGCACACGGCCAGCCCGACACCGTCAACGACAAAAATGTTCGCGCCATACTGCAGCGCCTGTATGCCGAGCAGATAGGCCATGACCACGCCGATGAGGAAAGTCACCAGGGCCGCAATCGGGATGGCATCAAGACAGATTGTTTCGAACTGCGAAACCGTTTCCTTGAATCGGAACGACTGCGGCCGGCGGATCAATGAAAGCAGTTCCAGCGCGACCGTGCCGACAAAGCCGACATGCACCTGCAGCATTTTCCACACCGCGAGCGTGGCCACGCCGATCCGTTGCAGGGCTCCGCGGTGCGCCGATCGGTGCACGGCCGGCGCGCAGTCCATGCGCTCGCGGACCAGCGCGAGCAGGCGCTCGTGGCGTTGGTCAAAGCCGCGCAGGCTCACCATGGCAGCGTCGCATCCCAGTCGCGAAAAGTGGTTGTACAGGGTAAAACCCGCGGCAGTGTCCAGTTCCTGCAACTGGCTGCCGTCCAGTACGTAGTGTTTGCCAGCCTTGGGTCCGCAGGACTGCAACGCGGCGGCTATGGCCGCCAGATTGGACAGCCGCCAGACACCGTTCAGATGCAGAACGCCCGCGTCACCCTCGTCTTCAGTTTGCAGCCATGGTGAGCTTGGGTTCATGCCGCACTCAAGGACGGGGCTATGGCCGGCCCGCAGTTTGGGTGGCGGGAATCCGCACCCTCGGAATAACGTAAAATATCATTTATATTCAATAACTTACATTAACATTACTTGAAGAGATCCCGCCACTTGGCTTTGACCTGGTCCTGCAGTTCCTTGCTCGCTTCAGCCACCGCCGGGAATTCATGCAAATGATCATACGGCCGGCAGGCATCGATGATGGCCTTGGAGTTGTACGGCGCGTTATAACGATAGGCGACGAACATCGGATCGTTTTTTGAACCCATGCCGCGCTTGATGATGTCGATGTCGACTTCCGGATCGGTGCGCGTGGCCACCGCCCACATCACTTCCTGCAGATTCGACGGATTGATGTCTTCATCCACCACCACGGTGTAGCGCGACATGTAGGCGCCGACACCGCACTGGTTGAGGATGTGCCCGGCCTGGCGCGCATGACCGGCGTAACGCTGCTTGATCGCCACCACGTTGAACATGCGCGCGCCGCCGATTTCATGCGCCCACACGCTGTGCACGTCTGGCACGCCGGAAGCGAGCAGCGCATCAAAGAGTAACGCCGACCGCATCACCGCCTTGGAATAGGAATAATCATTCGGCGGTTTGGCTGGCGGACTGCCGACGATGATCGGATCGTTGCGGTAATACACGCGCTCTATGGTGACCACCGGCGCCGTGCCTGCCTTGCCCGGGTAATAACCGTGGAATTCGCCGAACGGGCCTTCGGTCTTCACATCACCGGGTTGGCAATACCCTTCAAGCACGATTTCCGCACCTGCGGGTATCGGCAGCCCGGTCAGCTCACCCTGCACCACCTGCACCGGTTCGCCGAGGATGGCGCCGATGTAGTTGTATTCGCACATGCCGAACGGCACTTCGATGCCCGAAATCAGGTAACCCAGCGGATCACAACCGATAACGATCGCCACCGGGAACGGCTTGCCCGCCTTCATATATTTGTCGTACTGAATCGCGCCGTGTTTACCGGGAATCATGTCGAGACCGACATGGTTTTTATCAAAAGCCTGCACCCGGTAGGTGCCGACGTTGACCCAGTCGCTATCAAAGTCTTTGGTCACCACGCAGCAGCCGGTGCCGATGTACGGCCCGCCGTCTTTTTCATGCCACAACGGCGACGGAAATATGTTGATGTCGACATCCTTGCCGGACTGGATGTTTTCCAGCACTGCGCCGGTCTCCACCGGCACCGGATCGTACTCGGACGCCTCCGCCTGCCAGCCACGAGGCTTGCCACGCAGGTTCTGCACCAATTGATGATGGTTATGCTCAACCGGCAGACGCAGGATGGACGACAGCCGCGCCGGGCTCGCGGTGCTGCAGGTCAGCACACGAAAACCCTTCGCATAACCCTTGATTTCGTCGAACAGCAGCGCCGGCGCACCGGCTATCTTGACGTTGAGTTCGCTGATCGCACCGAGCTCGAGCTTGGCGTCTGCGCCGGGCACGTCTTTTAATTCGCCCAGTTGCCTCGCGGTATCCAGCCAGGCGCGCAGGTCTAAGGGATTACCTTTGTTCGAGATTTTCACTGAGACGTCCTCATGAGCTACGGTTCAAACTCGTCTTGCGCGATAACTGGTGGTGAAATCCACCCCCACCCTAACCCTACCGTCAGGCGGCACCGAGGTCCCCCTGAAGGGGAGGGAATTAAATTCAAACTCCCAACACCGCCCAAGGCTTCTTCCCCCTCAGGTGAAAGGCAGGGACGGGGGTGGGAGTGATTGCAGCAGCAAGCTCGCTACCCTTTGCGTTTCTGTGCGGCCAGCTTCACCGCCTTGATGATTTCGGTATAAGCCGCACAGCGACACAGGTTGCCCGCCAGGTAATGGCGGATCTGGTCTTCATCCGGATTCGGATGTGCATCCAGCAACTGCCGCGTCATCAGGATGAAACCCGGCGTGCAGAAACCGCACTGGAAGGCGCCGGTTTCAATGAAGGCTTGCTGCACGGCATCGAGTTCGCCATCCGGCCCGCTGTCTTCGATGGTGCGCACATCAGCGCCGTCCACCAGCGGCGCCATGGTCAGGCAACCGGTCACTGCAGTACCGTCGACGATCACCGTGCAGCAGCCGCACAGCCCCTGCCCGCAACTCTCGCGCGCACCAAACAAGCCCTGGTTCTGCAACAGCTCAACCAGGTTCTGGTGGTTGCCGGCCTCTGCCGTTACCGGGCGACCGTTCAGCGTAAAGGTGATTTCTTTATGGGTAGAGATTTTTTTTGCAGCACTCATGGTTTTAATCTTCCAGCGGCTTGCCCGCCTGCGCGCGCAAACCACGATAAACCGCTTCCGCCGTCAGCGGCAAACTGGTCAGCCGCACGCCGACCGCGTCATCGAGGGCGCTGGCTATCGCCGGTGATACGCCGAAGGTGCCGCTCTCGCCCACACCCTTGGCGCCGAAGGGACCGGTTTTCTGCACCATGTCCACGGCCTCGTTTTCCATCACCGGCGGCAAGTCGCGGATACCCGGAATCTTGTAATCGGCGAGCGACGCATTGGTCACCTGCCCGGCGTCGAAATCCATGCGCTCGAACAGCGTGAATCCCAGTTGCATCATGGTGGCACCGGATATCTGGGTCTCGACGATGGCCGGATTCACCGGGCGGCCGACATCGACCAGGTTCACCAGCCGCGTCACCTTGAATTCGCCAGTCTCGGTATCGACCTCGACTTCGGCGCCGGTGGCGCCGATCATCCAGAATGGCGTGGCATCGGTGGTCATCCCGGTGCCCGCTTCCGGCGGCGTGTACGGCGGAATAAAACTGCCGACGCCGACGATGTTGCCGGCCTGCATGCCGTATTTCTTGCGGAAGATGTCCGGGATCGGCGTGGTCTCCGCTGAGAGGCCGACATCGGCGGCCAGCGCCATCAGCTTGTCGCGCGCATCTTCGGCCGCATTCTTCACCGCGTGCCCCATGTGGTAGGTCGAACGCGAGCCCAGAGTCGCCATGTCGTACGGCGTGACATCGGTATCCGGATGCACCACCGTCACCCGCTCCACCGGAATGCCCAGCGCCTCGGCGGCAAACTGCGCCATTGCGGTATCCGACCCCTGGCCCATGTCCACGGTGCTGCAATAAACGATGCAACTGCCGTCGGCACTGATGTTGACGATGGCCATCGACGTGGTCGGCGAAATGCTGGCCTTGAAACCGATGGCAATACCACGGCCACGGCGGATGGTGCCATTGCCCTTGCCGGACTTCACTTTGTCGAAGGATTTTTCCCAGTCCATGCGCTGCGCCAGGCGTTCCAGCACCGGCTCGATGCCGGCATCACGCATCAGCGTGCCGGTCGCCTGCGGCCGGCCCTCGCGCAGGATGTTGATCTGCCGGATCGCCAGCGGATCCATGTTCAGTTTGCGCGCAATCATGTCGGTGTGGCTTTCGTAGGCCCACACCAGTTGCGGTATGCCGAAGCCGCGCAGCGCACCCGCCGGCGGCAGATTGGTGTACAGCGCATACGAATCGATGCTGACATGGTCGATGTCGTAAGGGCCTGCTGCAGTGAATCCGGATTTCTGGGTGATGCGCGGACCGATGTCGGCATAGGCGCCGCCATTCCACCACACCTCGCATTCTCGCGCGGTGATTTTTCCGTCCTTGGTCACGCCGCTTTTGATGCGCAGCGTGGTTGCATGTTTGGTCAGTGTGTAGAACTGCTCTTCCATGGACAGCGCAATTTTCACCGGCCGTCCGCAGATCAGTGCCGCCGCCGCAGTCAGCGCTTCGAGCTTGATATAGAGCTTGGCGCCAAACCCCCCGCCCAGATACGGCACTTTCACCCGCACCTTGTTCTCGGGCCAGCCGAGCAGACGCGCGATTTCAATGCGCACAAACGACGGGCTTTGTGACGCGGTATGGATCACCAGCTGGTTCGGCGTCGGATCGACTACCGTGACAAACGGCTCCAGCGGCAGGTGCAGCACCTGCTGGGTGCGGAACGTGTGTTCAAATACATGATCCGCCTCGGCGAAGGCTTTCTGCGCGTCGCCGCGGCGCAGATGAAAATCCAGTGCGATGTTGGTGTCGCGCTTGTCTTTCAGATGTTTGAGGTCAGGAAACGTCCCCGCTGGTTTCAGCACCTCATGCACCACGGCCTTTGAAGTCATCGCCTCGACTTCATCGAACACCGCGGGCAGTTCTTCATAATCGGTATCGACCAGCTGTGCGGCCGCATCGGCCACATGCGGATCGGCGGCCAGCACCAGCGCTACCGGCTCACCCACGTAATGCACCTTGTCGATGGCCAGTATCGGCTGATCGTGGAATGCCGGACCGTAATATGGTTCGGGGATCAGTTTCCTGATGTCAGTCGAGGTATACACCGCATGCACGCCGGGCAGCGCCTGCGCTGCAGACACATCTACGCTGCGAATGCGCGCGTGCGCCACTGTGCTGCGGTAGACCTTGCCGTACAACATGCCGGGCAACCGCAGGTTGTGCACATACTCCGCCTTGCCGGTGACCTTGGCCCGTGCCTCGACCCGCGGTATCGAATGGCCGACTGCAGAGAATTCAGTCGATCCGGATTTGTTTTTGCCTAATATGATTGCCAATGCCTGCGCTCCTGAGTCCGTTGCTGCCTATGCCGCCGCTTATCCCGTTTATGCCGCCAGCGCCTTGCGCACCGCGCGCCCGGCATGCACCCGCAGCAGTTCCCGTTTGTAGGCCGCCGAACCGCGCGCGTCGCCCACCAGTTCCGCCTCCGCCGCGGCCGCTTCACCGACCCGCGCGAGCACCGCATCCGTAATGGTTGCGCCACGCAGCGCTGCTTCCGCCGTCTGCAGCCGGACCGGTTTTTCGGTGGCAGCGCTGACCACGATGCGCGCGTCCTCCACCGTGTTGCCATCCGTAATCAGCGACACCGCAACCCCCAGCGCCGGCCAGTCGTCCGCCGTGCGCGTCGTCAGCTTGATATAGGCCGAGCGCCGCCCCTGTTGTGACGGCACGATGATTTCACTGATCAGTTCGTTGTCGGCCAGCGCGGTTTCGTAATACCCGGTAAGCAGATCAGCCACTGCCAGCGTGCGTGAACCCGCAGCAGCCGCGGTAACCACCTGCGCGTCCAGCGCAATCAGCACCGGCGGCAGGTCCATGTGCGGATCGGCATGTGCCAGATGGCCGCCCAGGGTGGCAACGTTGCGCACCCGCACGTTGGACAGCGTTTGCAAGGTCTCGATGATGACCGGCGCCGCCTTTTTCACCGCAGCGGCACGGCCCAGCGCGCTCAGCGTGATCAGGGCGCCGATGTGCAGGCTGCCGTCCTTGTCCTTTTTGACCTTGGCATAACGCGCCTCTACGCCGCGCAGGCTGATCAGCCGCGTCGGCTGGAACACGCCGGCCTTCATCATCAGCATCAGCGCAGTGCCGCCGCCGAATACGCGCACCGACGGATCACCGGCATCCAGCAGTTTCAGCGCTGCCTTCAGCGTCCGCGGCTGGTCCAGTTCAAATGGAATCATGCCGCACCCTGTGTTGCCGGCGCAGCAAAAGCAGCGCGCAGGTTTTTCGCAAACTGTTTCTCCATGTCCTTGGCTTTGGCCTTTAGTACCGGCTGCCCTATGCTGCCCAGCTTGCCGGTCAGTGCGGTATCGATTTCATACTGGATGGTCGTCTGGTCACCCGCCGCAATCAGCCGCGTCGCCGATGTCGCCGTCAAACGCCCCACCAGGCCCGTGGGCGCGCCTTCGATTTTCGCCGCAATCAACTCCGGCGCCGTGACCTCGGTCAACTCCACGGTCACCTTGAACCTGAAAGTCATGTAGGCCACCTTGGTTTCGAGCACCGCATCGAAACGTTTTGCATCCAGCGGCGTCAGGTCGCGCACGCCGTCTATGCATGAAGCAAAAAAATGGATGTCCTGCAGCTTGGCAAACACCGCATCACGCGGCGCGCCGACCGCAATTTCTCCGCTGAATTTCATTGTTTTGTTACCGCCCGGAAAGCGTCCTACTGTAACGGCAGCACCCGTGAAAATCAATGCGCGCGGCACTGCAGCAGGGCGAAAAAAATCCCCCACCACCTTGCGGCAGCGGGGGACTGATTGAATCTACTGTGTTGACTACAACGTACGTTCAGCGCGTACGGCCGGCACCTGCACTGCGCCGGTTGTCGGAGCGAAAACCACCGTCGCCGTTACGACCACGCGCATCACGCGACGGCGGCGCACCACGGCGCGCGCCTGCGGGACGACCGGTACGCTTGGGCGCGCTGTCGGTACGCACCGGATTCTTCGCTTCAAAACCCGGCACCGTCCAGCGTTCGATGGTACGGCCGATGTAACGCTCGATCTGCTTCAACTGGCGCACATCTTCCGACGAGGCAAAAGAAATCGCTGTGCCGGTGGCGCCGGCGCGGCCGGTACGGCCGATGCGGTGCACATAATCTTCGGCCACTTTCGGCAGATCGTAATTAAAGACATGCGAAATGCTGGCCACGTCGATGCCGCGCGCGGCGACATCGGTGGCAACCAGCACTTTCACCGCGCCGCTGCGCAGGCGCGCCAGCGTGCGATTGCGTTGCGACTGGTTCATGTTGCCGTGCAACGCTGCAGCCTCATGCCCGGCATGGAATAAACGCTCCGCCAGCCGGTCTGCGCCGTGTTTGGTCGCCGTGAATACGATGGCCTGGGCCTGGCATTCTTCCGAACGCAGCACATGATCCAGCAGGCGATGCTTGTGGCTGCCGTCATCGACGTAGTGCAGTCGCTGGGTGATGTTGTCGTGATTCTCTTTGGTTGCAGTTACCGCAATCAGCTTCGGATCGCGCAGCAACTCACGGCCGAGCTTCGCAATGTTGCCGTCCAGCGTCGCCGAGAACAACATCGTCTGACGCGTCGCCGGGGTTTTCGCAGCAATGCGCTTGACCGGCTCGATGAAGCCCATATCGAGCATGCGATCGGCCTCATCCAGCACCAGCAGCTCCAGGCGCGAAAAATCAACGCGGCCCTGGTCGATGAAATCGATCAGCCGGCCCGGTGTGGCCACCAGCACGTCGAGCGATTGCTCAAGCAGCCGGCGCTGTTTCGGATACGGCATGCCGCCGAGGATGGTGCCGGTGCGCATGTGACGCATGAACTTGCAATATTTGTCGACGGCTTCAGTCACCTGCATGGCAAGCTCGCGGGTCGGCGTCAACACCAGCACGCGCGGTCCGCGACCATGTTTGGCCGGCGCCAGCGCCAGCCGCTGCAGCGCGGGCAGTACAAAGGCCGCTGTTTTTCCGGTGCCGGTCGGCGCCGAGACCATCAGGTCAAAACCAGTCAGCGCAGCCGGAATGGCTTGCGCCTGCACCGGAGTCGGTTCGGTATAACCCGCGGCGGCCAGAGCCTGCACGAGGGCGGGATTCAGATTCAATGATTCAAAAGACATGAGTAATTACTTTCCAAAAAACAAAACGAATGCACAGAAAGCGGCAACTACAGGGCACACAGAGGCCAACTCTGTGACCACTGTGGTCAACAGCTTTCAAGCAATAAACGCGCAGGAAATGCCACTGCTGTTAGGCGAGTCGCGACAAAATCGCGGCTGCGGCCACCGGCGCACGGGTATCGTCGCTAACCGTGGCGGAAGCAGCTATTCGGGGAAGGAAGCTGAAATCGAAGGGGTCAGGGACAGATGCATCCTGAAGCCCAAACTGCTTTAGACGGCTACAAGGTGCGCGCACTATACTGGCAAGTCACGGAAATAGCGAGGTTTTTTGCCGGCGCGCCTTTGATCCGGGTGCGCAGTGCACGGTGTACTCCTGCGGAAAAGTCCGGAAATTCAAGGTAATAGCATGGTGCGCGTGCTACAATCCGCCCCTTTTTTCAAGGCCCCACCCCGTGTCCGTCATTGAGCAACGCCCGCTACGCAATATCGCCATCATCGCGCACGTCGATCATGGCAAAACCACACTGGTCGACAAACTGTTGCGCCAGTCCGGCACCTTTGCCGCGCACGAACAGATCGCCGAACGCGTCATGGATTCGAACGACATCGAGCGTGAGCGCGGCATCACCATCCTTGCCAAGAACTGCGCCGTCAACTGGAAGGGCACGCATATCAACATCGTTGATACGCCCGGCCACGCCGATTTCGGCGGTGAAGTGGAGCGCGTGCTGTCGATGGTGGACGGCGTATTGCTGCTGGTCGATGCCGTCGACGGTCCGATGCCGCAGACCCGCTTCGTCACGCGCAAGGCGCTGGCACTGGGCCTGAAACCCATCGTGGTGATCAACAAGATCGACCGCCCCGGCTCGCGCGCCGACTGGGTGCTCAACCAGACTTTTGATCTGTTCGACAAGCTCGGCGCCACCGAAGCGCAGCTGGATTTCCCCGTGGTGTATGCCTCGGCATTGAATGGCTACGCCAGCACCGATCCCGAAGCGCGCGAAGGCACGCTGGAGCCGCTGTTCGAAGCCATACTCGCCAACGTCCCGATGCGCGAAGATGACCCCAATGGTCCGCTGCAACTGCAGATCTGCTCGCTCGATTATTCCAGCTATGTCGGCAAGATCGGCATCGGCCGCGTCAACCGCGGGCGCATCCGCCCGGGCCAGCAGGTCGCCTTGCTCAAAGGCCCTGATGCAACCCCGGTACTGGTCAAAGTCAACCAGGTGCTGGGCTTCAAAGGCCTGGAACGGGTGCAGATTACCGAAGCTCAGGCGGGCGACATCGTGCTGATCAACGGCATCGAGGATGTTGGCGTCGGCGTCACGCTGACTGATCCCGAACGCGCGGAAGCACTGCCGATGCTTAAAGTGGACGAGCCCACACTGACCATGAATTTCCAGGTCAACACTTCACCGCTGGCCGGCCGCGAGGGCAAGTTTGTCACCAGCCGCCAGTTGCGCGAACGGCTGAAGCGCGAAGTCATGAGCAATGTGGCGCTCAAGGTCAACGAAACCGATGATGCCGATGTGTTCGAAGTCTCGGGCCGCGGCGAACTGCATCTGACCATTTTGCTTGAAACCATGCGGCGTGAAGGCTACGAACTGGCCGTGTCGCGGCCGCGCGTGGTCGTCCGCGAAGTGAATGGAGAGAAGCAAGAGCCGTATGAAATGCTGACGGTCGATGTCGACGAAGAAAACCAGGGCGCAGTCATGGAAGCGCTGGGTGCGCGTCGCGGTGACTTGCAGGACATGCAGTCCGACAGCAAAGGTCGCACACGTCTCGATTACCGCATTCCGGCACGCGGACTGATCGGCTTCCAGTCCGACTTCCTGACCATGACGCGCGGCACCGGCGTCATGAGCCACGTGTTCGACGATTACGGCCCGATGAAAGCCGACATGGAAGAACGCCGCAACGGCGTGCTGATTTCAGCCGAAGACGGCGCTGCCGTTGCTTATGCCCTGTGGAAGCTGCAGGAGCGCGGACGCATGTTCGTCAGTCCCGGCGATCCGCTGTACGAAGGCATCGTCATCGGCATTCACAGCCGCGACAACGATCTGGTGGTGAATCCGATCAAGGGCAAGCAGCTCACCAACGTGCGCTCTTCCGGTACCGATGAAGCCGTGCGCCTGGTGCCGCCGATCCAGGTCACACTGGAGTCGGCCATCGAATTCATTTCCGACGATGAACTGGTCGAAATCACGCCCAAATCCATCCGCATCCGCAAGCGCTATTTGAAGGAACACGAGCGCAAGCGCTCCGCCCGCGCAGCATGATTCCCGGCGTGACCCCGGCGCCGCTCGCGGTGCCGGTGGTGTTCGTCCTGCTCTGGAGCACAGGTTTTATCGGCGCCCGACTGGGCCTGCCCCACGCCGAACCCCTCACTTTCCTGTCACTGCGTTATTTTGTCGTGCTGTTGCTGATGCTGCCGCTGACGCTGGCCGTGCGCGCACCGTGGCCGACCACTACGCGTGATGCACGACACATCGCGGTCGCAGGTATGCTGATCCAGGGCGGATACCTGGGTTGCGTATTCAGTGCCTTGCACGCCGGCGTGTCAGCCGGCGTCGTCGCGCTAATCGTCGGCATGCAACCACTGCTGACCGCCGCAGCCGCCGGTCATCTGCTGGGCGAACGCGTGGCACTGCGGCAATGGGCCGGACTGGCACTGGGCTTCATCGGTGTGGCGCTGGTGGTCTGGCAAAAAATGGCGACGCAGGGGCTGACCACGGCCAGCCTCGCCCTGTCGTTGCTGGCGCTGGCCAGCATCACGCTGGGCACGCTCTACCAGAAACGTTATTGCCCCAGCTTCGATGTCCGCAGCGGCTCGGTCATCCAGTTCGCCGCCGCGCTGGCAGTGACCTTGCCGCTGGCCCTGATCTTTGAAACCATGGAAGTCCGGTGGACCGGCGAATTTGTGTTCGCACTGGGCTGGCTGGTGCTGGTGCTGTCAGTGGGCGCGACCACATTGCTGTTCCGGCTGATTGCGCGCGGCGCGGCAACCCGCGTCACCAGCCTGTTCTACCTGACACCTGCCGTCACCGCGATCATGGCCTGGCTGATGTTTGATGAAACACTGAGCACGCTGGCCCTTGCCGGCATGGCCATTGCTGTAGCCGGTGTCGCACTGGTCAACCGCAGCGCACCGCGACCCGCGGCCACCTGACGCGGCAGTACAGGAAATATATATGGACACACAGAACGCTCCAGCTGCGGACACGCCCTATGCCCAGGTGGGCGGTGATACCGGCGTGCGCCGCCTGATCGATCGCTTTTATGACCTAATGGACGTAGTGCCGGAATACCACGGCATCCGCAAACTGCACCCGCAGGACCTCATCGGTTCACGCAAGAAACTTTATCTGTTCCTGTCAGGCTGGCTGGGCGGGCCGCAGTTGTATGTCGAGAAATACGGCCATCCCATGCTGCGGGCCAGGCATTTGCCATTTTCCATAGGCATCGCCGAACGTGACGCATGGCTCGCTTGCATGCTGCAGGCCATGGAAGATATCGGTCTGAACGAAACCCTGCTCAACGCACTGCTGCAGGCATTTTTCGGCACAGCCGACTGGATGCGCAACCGCGCTGAACCCGGCGCTCCTGCCTCCTGAAACTGCGGCTGCCTGCAGGATATTCCAGCCGATATACAAGTACCAGCAAGTTCCATAGAATGGCGCGCCGCATTTCATAACCCTTAATTCGGAGGCGTCATGTCACACAAAAATAACAAGTCACTGGCATTGGGAATTTTGGCTGTCACCATCACTGCTGTCCCCGTCATCGCCATGGCGCAAACCTGGCCCACCAAGGCGGTGCGCATCATCAATCCATTTCCGGCAGGCGGCGGCACTGACGCCTTTGCGCGGCCGCTCGCGGCCAAACTCGCGCCCTACATCAAGTCCGGGCGCATGCGTGCACTGGCGGTCACTTCCGCACAACGCGCCGCAGTCGTGCCCGACGTGCCGACCATGCAGGAAGCCGGATTCAAGGATTTTGTGGTGACCACCTGGTACGGCCTGTGGGCAGTCAAGGGCACCCCCAAAACCGGTCATCGACCGCATGTATCAGGGTCAAAGCCATGGCGCTGCCTGACATGAAAACACTGTGGGCCAATCTCGGCGCCACGGCAGGGGGACAAACCCCTGAAGAATTTGATAGATTCGTAAAGTCCGAAATCGCAAACTGGGGCAAAGTGGTCAAGGCATCGGGTGCAAAAGTCGAAAACTGAAATCAGCACACTCCCGGAACGGGCGAGCGGCTGGCTTGCCCGCATCTGGGATAACCTCGCTACCCGCAGCCGCACGCTGCGGGAGCGGCGTGCCCAGCAATGGCTGGCGCAGGCCTGCGAAACCCTGCATTCCGAACTGGGCGCCGCCTCAGGCGTCAACCTCGCCCGTCGCATCCTCGAGCGTTACGCCAGCCTGGCTCCGGATGAAAAACTCGATTTCCTGCAATTGCTCGCCACGCGTTTTTCCACCGACACTGCCAAACTGGATACGGCCATAGACGCCTACCGCAGCGCGCCCAGCCCGGCTGCTGCGCAACATCTGCACGCTGCAGCCGAGTCGCGCCGCCAGGAATTACTGCGCCGACTGAATTTTGCACCCAGCGGCATGGCCAGCCTGCTGCGCATGCGTGAAGACCTGCTGCATTTCCTGCCCCAGCATCCGGAACTGGAAGAGGCCGACGCCGACTTCGAGCACCTGTTCCGCTCCTGGTTCAATCGCGGCTTCCTGCAGTTGCGCCCGATCGACTGGAACACCCCGGCCGTGATCCTCGAGAAGATCATCCGTTATGAAGCCGTGCACGAAATCTCCGGCTGGTCGGATTTGCGGCGCCGCCTTGATCCGCCGGACCGCAAGTGTTTTGCCTTTTTTCATCCGACACTCACCGACGAACCGCTGATATTCGTGGAAGTAGCGCTGACTGACGACATACCCGGCGCCATCGCACCGTTGCTCGCCGATGGACGCCCGCCCATCGACATGAAAGCAGCGCGCACCGCCGTGTTTTACTCGATCTCGAACTGCCAGTCGGGACTGCGGGGCGTTTCTTTCGGTAATTTCCTGATCAAGCAGGTGGCTGAAGAACTGGTGCATGACCTGCCGCAGTTGCATACTTTTGTGACGCTGTCACCGGTGCCGGGATTTGTGTCGTGGCTGAAACGCGCACATGCCGATGCGCCGGTACTGCAGGATCTCGCCGAGCCCGACTGGCACGCCGATCCGGCACACGCCACCAGACTGCGCCCCGTGCTGCACGATCTGATTGCCGAATATCTGCTCGACGCCCAAAACGCCGCCGGCCGCCCGGCGGACCCGGTGGCACGCTTCCATCTCGACAACGGCGCCGGCATAGAACATGTGCGCTGGTTGGGCGATATCTCGGAAAAGGGCCTGAGCAAAGGCGCCGGATTCATGGTGAATTACCTCTATGATCTTGAGGCCGTCGAAGCCAACCATGAGGCGCACGTCAAACACGGCACCATTTTTGCCGCGGCACGGGTGCGGGCGTTACGTCCTGCCAAAGCACGCAGCTGACTGGAAATCCGGGGCGCAAGCTGCATCCGCTCCTCTACCTGAACCCTCCTGATCTGCCTCACCCTCCTCCGCTGCAACCCTATTGAACGGATCATCCGTCGCCCTGTCTTATTTTAAGACCGGACGCAGCAACAACTCATTAACAAAACAGCCAGTTCCAGAACCGGATTTCCAGGCAAGCGGCGCCTCGCGCCGCGGCAAACGTCGAATACAAACGCCTGGTTGCCGCCAGCCTCCCGAAAAACTGAGTTCAGCAATGTATCGTCACATCACAGCCTACGTCGCGGCCATGATATTCATGACAGGATGGTTCACCCCATCCTGGGCGCAACCGGCCGCCACTGCTACGGACTTTTCCTGGCGCATCACGCTGGATGCGCCGGATCAGGTGCGCGCCTTGCTGGAATCACATCTGGACATCTACCGCTACCGCGGCCGCCCCGAAGTCGACGCGCTGGTGCTCGAACGGTTAGTTGATGAAATACGTGCGGATTCACAAGGTTTGCTCGCCACCGAGGGATATTTTGCAGCGCAAGTTGAAGCAGAGCTGACGACATCTGCTGCAGACCGGGGCGTCAGTATTCGTGTGCAGCCGGGCCAACCCGCGCGCGTGACCTCGGTTGCGCTGGATATCTCCGGCGCCATCACGACTGACGCAGACGATGCCGGGCGCATCGCCGAAAACCGGACACGCTGGCGCCTCCCGGCCGGCGCGCGCTTTCGCCAGGCCACATGGAACGATGCCAAGGACGCCCTGCTGAACGCACTCGTGCTCGACGGTTATCCCACCGCGCGCATCACCACCAGCACGGCTCGCGTTGATCCCGACTCGGCCAGCGTCGCGCTCGACGTAAAAGTCGACAGCGGCCCCCTGTTTCGCTTCGGTGCCGTCGAGATCAACGGACTGGAACGTTACCCGCGGGTGCTGGTTGAAAACCTGAGCCCGATACGCCCGGGGGAACGCTACACGCACGATGCGCTGCTGCGCTATCAGGCCGAATTGCAGGCCAGCGGGTATTTCCGCAGCGCCTCAGTTTCCGTCGATCCTGCGGCCAGCGGTGCGACGACAGTGCCCGTCATTGTTCGCGTCACCGAATATCCAGTCATGAAAATTGACCTCGGTGTCGGTTACAGCACCAATACCGGCCCCCGCACCCAGGCCGGATTCACGCATTACAACGCCTTGCGTCCCGGCTGGCAGTCACAAAGCAAGCTGAAAATTGAAGGCAAACAGCAATCGCTGGATACCGAGCTCGCCTTCCTGCCGGAACCCGATGGCTGGCGCAACCGGGTCGGCGCCGAAGCCAACCGTACCGACGTCCAGGGTCTCGTCACCCAGCGCCTCGGATTGTCCGGCAGCCGCGCCTGGCGCTCACCACGCATGGAACGCGACATCACACTCAAGCTGCAGGCCGAAGAGCAGCGTATCGAAAATATCCGCACTGATAATCTGCAGGCGCTGTCGCTCAATTATTCCTGGACGCTGCGGCGGGTCGACGATCTGCTGCGCCCGAAGGACGGTTACCTGCTCAATCTGCAACTGGGTGGAGCGGCAGAAAGTTTGCTGTCGACGCGTTCGTTCGTACGCACCTACGGTCGCGGCGTCTATATCCTGCCGCTGGGCCGGCGCGACCGCCTGCACCTGCGCGTTGAAACGGGCGCGGTTTTTGCCGATGCCCGCGACGGCATACCCAGCGAATTTCTGTTCCGCACCGGCGGCGACCAGTCACTGCGCGGTTATGCCTACCAGTCCCTGGGGCTACGCGAGGGCAGTGCAATCGTCGGCGCCCGTTATCTGGCGATCGGCACCCTCGAATACCAGCATGATTTCACCGCGGAATGGGGGGGGGCCATGTTCGTCGACAGCGGCAATGCGGCAGACAAGATCTCCGATTATCACGCGGTGCAGGGTTACGGCGTCGGCGTGCGCTGGATCAGTCCTGCAGGTTCGCTGAACTTTGACGTCGCACGGGCCAGTGAAGACGGCAAGTTTCGCTTCCACTTCACTATCGGCGCGCGGTTCTGACATGGCCACCACCACCCTTACCCGCATGGTTGTCCGCGTCGCGGCCGCAGCCCTGCTGCTGGTGCTGCTGGCGACAGGCGGCGCGCTTTACTGGCTGGGAACGCCGCATGCGCTGAACTGGATCACAGACCGGGCCGTTGCTGCCAGCGCAGGCCGGCTGGTGCTCGACCATGTAGAGGGCTCGCTGTATGACCGCATCACCATCTCGCGCGCCGCGTTCAAGGATCAGTCGCTGGCGCTGGAAGCGCGCGCGATAGTCCTGCAATGGCAACCGCTGGCACTGCTCAGAGGTGAAGCCCGCATCACCGCACTCACCATTGATGATCTGCGCATCACCAGTACTGGCGAATCCGCAGAACCTCCGCAGTTGCCGGCCACGCTCCGCCTGCCACTACAGGCCACGCTTGCGGATGTACGCATCAAACGCATTGAACTGACGCCGGACCGCGTGCTACAGGACCTGCATTTCCGGCTGCGTGCCGGTACCGCAGCCCATGAACTGGAGCTGCTGAACATCGCCATGCTGGACGCCAGTGCCACAGGCAAACTGCGCCTGGAGGCGACAGCGCCTTATGCGGCATCCGGAAAATTCAACGTCACAGGCAAAACAGCAGACACCACCATCAAGGCCGAGCTTGCCGTGGACGGGAATCTCGAGGCATTACAAATACACGCGACCACTACCGCCCGCGGCGCATCGGCAAAGCTTGCCGGCCTGTTGCATCCGTTTTCGGCCCTGCCCCTGGCAAAGCTGACAGTAAACGCCGAAAACCTGGATCTTGCCGGCTGGAACCCGGCATGGCCGCACACAAAAATCCGTATTGCACTGGAAGCCGGCATGCCCGCGCCGGAACAATTCGCAGGCACCCTCAACGCCAGCAACGAGTTACCGGGGACCGTGGATGCACAGCGCGTACCGCTCACCAGCGTCAGACTGGCATTCAGCGGCAGCGCAACACAATGGGAAATTTCCGCCATCGATCTCGGCATCGGCGGCGGTCATATCCGCGGATCGGGCATCGTCAAAAATGCCAGCACCCAACTGACATTGATGCTCACCGGCATCAACACCGCCGAGCTGCACCGAAAATTAAAACCGCTCGCAGTATCGGGACGTGTGACCCTGACCGGTGATGCTGATGCGCAGCAAATGGCGGCAAAACTCGACAGCGCAGGCATACAGCTTGAACTGGCGGCGCGCCACGCCCGGCAAACCATCACGGTAGAACGCGGCAGCTTGCGCGCCGCAGACGGACAGCTCGACTTCAACGGACATGCTGCGCTCACGGCAAAACAGGAATTTACACTCAACGCCAAATTCAGCGACCTCGATCCTGCGCGTTTCATGGAAGTGCCGCCGGCACGACTCAACGGCACTGCTGCGGTGCAGGGCATGCTCGTCCCGCAGTGGCAGGCCCAGGTACGCCTTGCCATCAGCAACAGCCGTTTCCGCGGACAACCGCTCACGGCACAAGCCGATTTCACCACGGCAGCGCAGGCACTGTTCTCGGGCGCGGCGCATGCAACGCTGGCCGGCAATCGCCTTGATGTCGCGGGCCGATTCAGCGAAACCGATGGGCAACTCAAGTGGACACTGGCCGCCGCCAACCTGCAGGCCATAGACCCTGCGCTCTCCGGAAACATCCAGGCCCAGGGCATGCTGGCCGGCCGCATCGAACAACCTGCCATCGATTTCAAACTCACGGCGCGGAACCTGACTGCAGGCAGCGTAACTGCAAATGCCATAGATGCCCAGGGCATGGTGAACGCCGGCGCCGACGGCGCACTGCGACTGACGGCACGTGTTGCCGGCATCCGTTCAGGTGAAATCAGACTGGATGAAATAAAACTGGATGCCCAGGGCAGCCGCCTGCGCCACAACATCACCGCCGCATTGCGCGGCACCAATGTCAACGCCGCGCTCAAAAGCGCGGGCGGCTTGAATGAGCAATGGCGCTGGGACGGCAGTGTGGATACGCTGGAAGCACAGGGACGCTTTCCCCTGCGACTGACTGCCCCTGCCCGCATCAGCGTCGGTCACAAGCTGCTGATCATTGAAGGCCTGCAGGCCGCGGCACTGGACGGCCAGATCGGTCCGCTCTCCATGCGCATGGTTGAGGACCGCATCACGACGCGCGGCACTTTTACCAAAATTTCCGCACGCGCTCTGCTCGCACTGACAGCACAGACGGCCTTGGACGGACGCAACCTTAGCGTCGGCGGACGCTGGGATTTTGTGCTGGGCGAGACTGCCAGCGGATCCGCCAGCCTGTATCGGGAACAAGGCGATCTGGGCATGCGCACCGAACGCGATCTGGCCTTTGGATTGACCCAGCTCAAATTGGATCTGACGGCACAGGACAACACCATAAACGCCACACTCGATGCACTCAGCACGCGCATGGGCACCCTCACCGCCCGAGCACAAACACGCCTCGAACGCCGCGACGCCGCCTGGGCTCTGATCAGGAATGCGCCGCTGGAAGGCAATGTGGCGCTGGACATGCAATCGCTGGCCTGGGTGCGCGCGCTGGCACCACAACTCGATCAAATCGACGGGCGTCTCGCCGCCCGGATCACACTCGCCGGCACTGCCGGGCAACCGCTCATCACTGGCAACGCCAGTGCCGACGCAGTACAGATGCGCGCCATCGGCCCGGGACTCAATCTGCGCAACGGCACGCTGCGCGCCGACTTTGATGGCGGCAACCTGAACATCAGCAAGTTTTACATACAGGCCGGCGACGGCAAGATCGAAGCCGACGGCAAGGCCGACATCAGCAACGGGCTGCGCAGCCTGGATCTCAACGCCCGCGCCGAACGCGCGCGCATACTCGCCAGTCCGGATCTCACGGTGGTCATCAGCGGTGCCGGACACGCAGGATTGCGCGATCTGCAACTGGCACTCGACGGTAAATTCAAAGTTGATGAAGGACGTTACGACCTCGGCGCCGAACGCAAACCCGAACTGGGCGACGACGTCACCATTACCGGCCGCACACCTGCAGCATCCGGCGCAAAACCGATCAAAATCGCCCTCGACCTGACGATTGATCTCAGCGACAACTTTGCGGTACGCGGCCACGGCCTGGATGCCGTGCTCGGCGGCGCGGTGCGCATCGCCACGCGCGGTGAATCCCTGCAGGCACTGGGCACCATCCGCACCGTCAGCGGGGAATATTTCGCATTCGGCCAGCGGCTGGCCATAGATCGCGGCGAACTCAATTTTTCAGGCCCGCTCGCCAACCCCGGCTTGAATCTGCGTGCCGGACGCAAGGTCAAGGCCGTGGAAGTCGGCGTTGAAGTCAGCGGGTCACTGCAACGCCCCGTTGTCAAACTGGTGTCCGATCCCGTGATGTCGGATTCCGAACGGCTGGGCTGGCTGGTGCTGGGACGTGACCCGCAAACAGCAAGTGCCGCAGAGCTGGCGATCCTGCAGGCTGCAGCCCTGTCTTCAGGCACCCGCCGAACGACGCCACTGCAGAAACGCATTGCCACAGGGCTGGGACTCGACGAGTTCGGCGTCTCCCAGGGCAGCGATGGCGCATTGGGCGTGGTCGCACTCGGCAAACGCGTCACCGATCAGCTGAGCGTGCGACTGGAGCAGAGTCTGGGCGGGGCTGTCGGCGGCGTATTAAAAATGGATTACCTGCTCTCGGAGCGCTGGCGGCTGGAAGGCACCGCCGGCGCCGAAAGCGCCGCCGACGTCCTCTACACGCTGCGCTTCGACTGAAGACCCGAAGCTAGCGCTTCAGACCGAGCAGGGTATGGCGGCACTTGCGCGCGCCGCAGTGGCAGGGATGTTCGCGCTTGAGCTTCGGCGTATGACGCTCTTCCAGCACCAGGTTGTAGTCATACGACAATTCCTGCCCCGCCCTGATGGCACGTATCGCGTCGATGAACACGTAACCGTCTTCTTCATTGGCTTCACAGTTCGGTGCGCAAGAATGATTGATCCAGCGCGCCGGGCCGCCGCGTTTGGTGGCATCAATCACCACCTTGTCATTGGCCGCAAACAGCATGGTGTGCGATGACCCCTCATGCAGGTCGCCGTAGAGCCGGTCCGCCTTCGCGTGCGTCATGCGCTCGCCGGTATATTCGATGATGCGCGCGCCCTTGACGATTGCCGTGACCGCAAACACGCCGCGACCATGCACCGGCGACTTGCGCACGATGACCTTGGGTTTGGGTACTTTTTTGGCCACCACTTTTTTAGTGGCAGCAGCTGATTTTGATAACTTGTTGTTTTTTAACGTTTTTTTTGTTTTTTGCTGCGTGTTGCCGATTTTGCGCTTGGTGGTGGTGCGTTTCTTTTTTTGAGTCATTGCTTGCGGGGTGCCTGTGTCGTGATTGCGGGTTGTAAAAATGAGAAGTCACAGCCTTCATCGGCTTGTGTAATCTGCTCCATGAACAGCTTGCGATAACCGCGGCCGTCGTCCTTGCGCGCCTTGGGCGCTTTCCAGCGTTTGCGCCGTGCATCCAGTTCGGCATCGCTCACCAGCAAATCGAGTTTGCGTGCCGGCACATCCAGACGGATGCGATCACCGTTCTGCACCAGCGCGAGGGTACCACCGATCGCCGACTCCGGCGTCACGTGCAACACGATGGCGCCAAACGCCGTGCCGCTCATGCGCGCATCCGAAATTCGCACCATGTCCTTGACACCCTGGGCCGCCAGTTTTTTCGGTATCGGCAGATAACCCGCCTCCGGCATGCCCGGCGCACCGCGCGGCCCGGCATTTTTCAGCACCAGGATATCGTCGGCCTTTACATCAAGCTTGGGATCATCAACGCGATCCGCCAGATCCTGCAGCGACTCGAACACCACCGCGCGTCCTTCGTGCCGGACGAGTTTCTGATCCATCGAGGCCTGCTTGATGACTGCGCCGCCGGGCGCCAGATTGCCGCGCAATACCGCGATGCTGCCGCCGGCGAACACCGGGTCCTTGAACTTCCGCACCACTTTTTGATCCCAGGCCGGTGGTGCAGCAGCAAGATCTTCACCCAGCGTTTTGCCGGTAACCGTCAACGCCTTGAGATTCATCTGGTGTTTGAGCTCATGCAGGATCACCGCCAGGCCGCCAGCCTTGTACAGATCCTCCATGTAACCCTGCCCGGTCGGCTTCAGATCAACCAGCACCGGCGTCTCCCGTCCCATGCGATCGAAGGCATCCAGGTCGAGCTTGATGCCGAGCCGCCCCGCCATCGCCGTCAGATGCACGATGGCATTGGTGGAACCGCCGACCGCGAACAATACGCGCAACGCATTCTCGAACGCTTCAACGGTCATGATTGTGCTGGGCTTCAGACCCTCCTTCGCCAGACCCACGGCGCGCGCGCCACTGGCTTCGGCCTGACGCAACCGATCCGCCATCACCGCTGGCACACACGAACCGCCCGGCAACATCATGCCCAGCGCTTCGCTGCACAACGCCATGGTGCTTGCGGTACCCATCACCATGCAGGTACCCGCTGAAGGCGCCAGCTTGTTGTTGACCTCGCCGATTTCCTGCTCGGAAATCTCGCCGGCACGGTAGCGGCCCCAGAAACGCCGACAGTCGGTGCACGCGCCCAGCCGCTCGCCCTTGTGGTCACCGGTGATCATCGGCCCGGTCACCAGCATGATGGAAGGAATGTCCGCACTCGCCGCGCCCATCAGCAGCGCCGGCACTGTCTTGTCGCAGCCGCCGATCAGTACCACGGCATCGACCGGCTGACCGCGCATCATTTCCTCGGTATCGACCGCCATCAGGTTCCGCAGATACATGCTGGTCGGATACGCAAACGACTCGTGCAGTGTGATCACCGGAAACTCCACCGGCAGTCCGCCGGCCAGCATCACGCCGCGTTTCACCGCCTCGATCAGGTCGGGCACGTTGCGATGACAGGCGTTGAAGCCGCTGAAAGTATTGGTAATGCCGATGATGGGCCGGTCCAGCGCATCGTCGGTGTAACCCATGGCCTTGACGAAGGCCTTGCGCAGAAACAGCGAAAAACCCTCATCACCGTAGGCCGTCAGGCCGCGGCGCATGCCGGTTTTGCGGCCGGTGCCGGCCGCCTTGCGGCGCACGCCGCCATTTTTCTTTTCAGCCATGGGGTAAGGAATCAGTGAGTAAAAATGAGGACTGCACGATAGCCGAAGCCATCAGGCGAGGCAAGGCAGCACGCCTGCGCTCATTTGCCTAGACTCATTTGCCTAGAAATACCGGCGGACGTTTCTCGATGAACGCCCGCAGTGCTTCTTTGGTGTCTTCCGTACCGCGCAGCTTGGTGTTCATGTTGTTCTGCATTTCCAGGTGTTGCTCCACGCCCTGGTCAAAGGCACGGCGCAGCGCCTGCTTGGTCATGCGCACGGCCAGCGGCGCCTTGCTGTTCAGCCGCGCCGCCAGTGCCAGCGCCTCCGTCATCAGCTGGTCATGCGGCACCACCTTGCTGACCAATCCCCAGGCTTTCGCCTGCGCCGCATCGAACGGCTCGCCCAGCAGGCAGATTTCCGCAGCCACGGCATGTCCGACCAACCGCGGCAGATACCAGCTGGAGGTTTCGCCCATCAGTCCGCGCTCGACAAAATTGACGCCGAAATTCGCCAGCCCGCTGGCAATGCGAAAATCGGCCGCAAACGCCATGTTGCAGCCCGCGCCGCGGGTCACACCGTTGACTGCGGCAATCACCGGTTTGCTGATTTCACTGAAAGCGATGGCGTAGTAATACTGGGGATCAAACAACGGCTGCGGTGGCGGTCCACCTGCGCCCGCCTTTTCTGCTTCAGCTCGCGCCTTGAGGTCGGCACCGGAACAGAAGCCGCGGCCGTTGCCGGTGACAATCAGTGTCCACACGGCCGGATCCGCTTCCGCGGCGCGCACCACTTCGCTGATCTCATGGCGCATCACGTCATCTATGGCATTGAGCCGCTGCGGACGATTGAGCGTCAGCACGCCCGTGTGTTCTTTTACTTCCCACTGAATAGCCTGATACATGCCGGCACCTTTCGTGTTTCGTGTATTGATTTTAATGGCAGTGGCTGCCGCAAAGAGTCCGCACCATACCGGCGCCACGGCCGCTGTGCAACCATGTCCGGCAGCACTGCACCGATCACACTCACCGAACAAGAAATCAGCTGCGACTCGCTGCTTGAAAAATACGCCAAAGGCAAGGCAACCAGCGTCAGTGAAGTGCGCCGCCGCGTAGCGCGCGCCTTGGCTCAGGCCGAACCCGAGGAACAACGCGCGCTGTGGGAAAAGCGTTTCCTGCAGGCGCAGGAAGACGGGTTTATTCCCGACGGCACGCAGGAGTCGCCGGGCAGCATCATGCCTAGTGTCGTGTCATGTCATGTCTAAAATGACGGATAACTCGTAGGGCGTGCGTAGAGCTTTTCCCCCGGCACCGGCCCAAAAAACATAGGGGCGGGCACCCGAATGAGGCCGCAGGCCGTTATCCGCCGTATGAAATGAGGCCACATCCGGCGGAAGGCGCTACGCTTTTCCGCCCTGCACAGCGCTGGTGCTCACCGTCCCCCATCACCATGCAGGTGCCGGCCGAGGGCGCGAGCTTGTTGTTCACTTCGCCGATCTCCTGTTCGGAAATGTCACCGGCACGGTAACGGCCCCAGAAACGCCGGCAATCGGCACAGGCACCCAGCCGCTCGCCCTTGTGATCGCCGGAAATCATCGGTCCGGTGAACAGCATGATCGACGGGATGTCGGCACTCGCCGCACCCATCAGCAGCGTCGGCACCGTCTTGTCGCAGCCACCGATCAGCACCACGGCATCAACCGGCTGGCTGCGCATCATTTCTTCGGTATCGACCGCCATCAGGTTCCTGAGATACATGCTGGTCGGATATGCAAATGACTCGTGCAGCGTAATCACCGGGAACTCCACCTGCAGTCCGCCCGCGAGCATCACGCCGCGCTTCACCGCTTCGATCAGGTCGGGCACATTGCGATGACAGGCGTTGAAACCGCTGAATGTATTGGTAATGCCGATGATGGGCCGGTCAGCGCATCATCGGTGTAGCCCATGGCCTTGATGAAGGCTTTACGCAGAAACAGCGAAAAAACTTCATCGCCGTAAGCAGTCAGGCCGCGGCGCCGCATTTGGTCGTTGCCATTGCTGATGAACCTCAGTAAAAAGGGGACTACAAGGGAGCCCGAAGATAACCGCCCAGCGTGTGTGCGGCGCAACCGTGTCGCACCGCCTGAACGGCAATCGCTACCGACACCCCGTCACGCTTGCACGCCCCCGCCATTTGGATTATCAATCACACTTGAGAGGGCTCAAAACCGGTATTTCTTGATGAAAATCAAGCACTACCACTTTTCACCATCAGTAGTGTGGCGCATACTACCGACCACAATAGCTTGCATATAATATCGCTCTCTGACGCACCGGCAACCAGAAAGGCCAGCAATGAATGAATCCGCACTTGGCGCCCCCGCCATCACGCTCACCGAACAGGAAATCAGCCGCGACACCCTGATCGAGAAATACGCCAAGGGCAAAGAAACCAGCATCACCGAAGTACGCCACAGAGTGGCGCGTGCACTGGCGCAGGCCGAACCCGAAGAGCAGCGCGCGCTGTGGGAAAAACGTTTCCTGCAGGCGCAGGAAGACGGATTCATTCCCGCCGGCCGCATCAATTCCGCCGCCGGCGTCCAGTTGCAGGCGACGCTGATCAACTGTTTCGTGCAGCCAGTGGGCGATTCCATATCCGAAATCGTCGACGGCCGTCCCGGCATCTACATCGCGCTGCAGGAAGCCGCGGAAACCATGCGTCGCGGTGGCGGCGTCGGTTATGACTTTTCTTCGATCCGTCCCAAGGGCGCAGAAGTCAAAGGTACGCAATCCAGCGCCAGCGGCCCGGTGTCGTACATGCGCGTATTCGACCGCTCCTGCGAGACCGTCGAATCCGCAGGTTCGCGCCGCGGCGCACAAATGGCCGTGCTGCGCTGCGACCACCCGGATGTCGAAGATTTCATCCACGCCAAGGACAAGGGCGATCTGACCAATTTCAACATCTCGGTCGGTGTTACCGATGTTTTCATGGAAGCGGTCGAGAAAAATCAGGAAGTCGAACTTGCGCATCACGCCAAGCCCAATGCCAAACAGATGGCCGCCGGCGCGTGGCAGCGTGCAGACGGGCTGTGGGTGTACCGCAAGGTGCCGGCACGCGAACTGTGGGAACAGGTCATGCGCTCGACCTACGACCATGCCGAGCCGGGCATCCTGTTCATCGATCGCATGAACCGCGACAACAACCTCAATTACTGCGAGACCATAGAGGCAACCAATCCCTGCGCCGAACAGCCGCTGCCGCCGTACGGCTGCTGCTGCCTGGGTTCGATCGACCTCACCAAATTCATCAAGCAACCCTTTGCCGACAACGCTGTATTTGATTATGAACATTTCGGCCGCGTCGTCGCGGTGGCTGTGCGCATGCTCGACAATGTGCTCGACGTCACCGCCTGGCCGCTGCCGCAGCAGCAGGAAGAAGCCGCCAACAAACGCCGCGTCGGCCTCGGCTTCACCGGACTGGGTGACGCACTGATCATGCTGCGCCAGCGCTACGACACGCCGGAAGCGCGGCAGGTGGCGGCAAAAATATCTGCAGCGATGCGCGACCATGCCTATCACGCCTCTGCCGACCTTGCGCGCGAAAAAGGCGCGTTCCCGATGTTCAACGTCGACCTCTACCTGTCGGGCACCAGCTTTGCCGCGCGCCTGCCCGAAGAGGTCAAGCAACACATCCGCAAACACGGCATCCGCAACAGCCACCTGCTGTCGATCGCGCCTACCGGTACCATCAGCCTCGCTTTCGCCGACAATGCGTCGAACGGCATCGAGCCGCCGTTTTCATGGACCTATACCCGCAAAAAACGCATGCCCGACAACACCATGCGCGAATTTGCGGTCGAAGATCATGCCTGGCGACGCTGGCGCGCACAGGGCGGCAATACCGCGCAACTGCCGCCGTGGTTCGTTACCGCGTTGGAAATTTCAGCGCACGCCCATGAAGAAATGGTCGCTGCGGTTGCACCTTACGTCGACACCAGCATTTCAAAAACGGTGAACGTGCCGGAAGACTATCCCTACGGCGATTTCCAGGATCTGTATTTCCGCGCCTGGAAATCGGGCCTGAAAGGCCTCGCCACTTACCGCCCCAACAGCGTGCTGGGTTCAGTGCTGTCGGTAGAGCCTTCGGTAAAACTGACGGACAAGGACAAGGCGCCACAGGATTTCCGCAGCGACGACGTCAACCGCCGCATCCGCATCCAACACCTGCCGGCACCGGTGCTGTCGAGCCTGCGCTGGCCCGGCCGGCCGTCGATGACCGCCGGCAATCCGGCGTGGACCTACATGATTGAACATCCGCACGGGGCCTTCGCGGTGTTCATCGGCCATATCGAGAACAACCATAACCACGCCTTCGAAGTCTGGGTCAATGGCAGCGAACAGCCGCGCGGCCTCGGTGCGGTCGCCAAAACACTGTCCATGGACATGCGTGCCGACGACGCGGGCTGGCTGAAACTGAAACTCGACACGCTGGCCAAGGCCGGCGGCGACGAACCCTTCGACATGCCGTTCCCGCCACACGGCGAAGTGAAGCGCATGCCCTCGGTGGTCGCAGCATTCGCGCAGGTCGTGCGCTGGCGCGCCGACCAGTTGGGCGCGCTGACCTCGCCCGGCGCACCGTTGTTCGGCCAGTCAACCACTCCCGTGCTTGATGCCATGTTTGCGCCCAAGGAGCCGAAGACCGGCACCGACGGCACCATGTCGTGGACGGTGGACGTGCTCAATCCACGCACCAGTGATGATTTTGTATTGGGCATCAAGGAAATTACCCTGCCGGGCGACGGGCAGAATGCCGGCATCACGCGGCCGTACTCGATGTGGCTATCCGGCGAATATCCGCGCGCACTCGACGGCTTGTGCAAGATCCTGTCGCTGGACATGCGGGTGATGGACCCGGCATGGATTGGCATGAAACTGAAAAAACTGCTGGAGTTTCCGGAACCGCTGGGCGACTTCATGGCCTTCGTGCCGGGTGCGCGCAAACAGGCCGCGTATCCTTCGACCGTCGCCTATGTCGCGCAGCTGATCCTGCACCGCTACACGATGCTCGGCCTGCTCAATGCAGAAGGCGCGCCGCTGATTCAGATGGGCATACTCGAAGCCCGCAACGGCGCGGCTCCGCGTCTGATGAAGGGCAGCCGCTGCCCTGAATGCGGCAATCAGACGCTGATCCGCAAGGACGGCTGCGATTACTGCACAGCCTGCGGTTATACCGGCGCCTGCGGTTGATTCATCGGCAGGTCTAATAAAAAACGGCCGGGCTTCCCGGCCGTTTTTTATTTAAGCTATTGATTTTATTTATTATTTATATAACGGCACCACTCACCACGCGCTCACGCGCCCGCAGCCTCGAAACCCGCCGCCTGCAACGCAGCGAGCACTGCGGCCACATGCGCCGGATTGCGGGTCTGCAGCACCAGTTCGATTTCCACGTTCTGCGCCGACAGCGTCGAGAACGCGCGCTGATGCTGGATTTCATCAATGTTCGCGCCGGCAGCAGCGACGACCGCGGTGATCCGCGCCAGCACACCCGGATTGTCGCGGGCCTGTACACGGATGCGCGCCAGCCGCCCTGCCCGCACCATGCCACGCCCGATGATCGCGGACAGCAGCAGCGGATCGATGTTGCCGCCGCACAACACCAGGCCGACCTTGCGTCCGGCGAAACGCGCGGTGTCCTTCATCAATGCCGCGAGGCCGACAGCGCCGGCGCCTTCGCTGACGGTTTTCTCGATCTCCAGCAGCATCAATACCGCCTGCTCGATGTCACCTTCATCGACCAGCACCAGATCATTGACCTGCCGGCGAACCATTTCACGGGTGATCAGCCCAGGTCTTCCTACCGCGATGCCTTCAGCAATGGTGTTGCTGCCCTGCGCATGGCTGGCACCCTTGATCGCATTGACCATCGCTGGAAAACGCGAGGTCTGCACACCGATGATGTCGATGCCGGGCTTGAGATGACGCGCCGCGGTGGCGATGCCGCTGATCAGTCCGCCGCCGCCCACTGCAATCACCAGTGTGTCGAGTTCAGGCTGCGCACGCAGCATCTCAATGCCGATGGTGCCCTGGCCGGCGATAACCAACGGATCGTCAAAGGGATGAATGAAGGTCAGCCCCTGCTCCGCAGCCAGTGTCAGCGCGCGGACATGCGCATCGTCGAAGGTATCGCCTTCCAGTACCACCTCGGCACCGAAACCGCGCGTGCGTTCCACTTTGACCGTAGGCGTGTGCTGCGGCATGACGATCACTGCGTGCAGGCCGAGGCGTTGCGCATGATAGGCCACGCCCTGCGCGTGGTTGCCTGCAGATGCCGCTATGACACCCTTGAGCGGCACGCCGGATTCAATCAGCGCTGCCAGTTTGTTCAGCGCACCGCGCTCCTTGAAGGAGGCGGTGAACTGGAGGTTCTCGAACTTGAGGAAAACCTGGCAGCCGACGATCTGGCCCAGCGTCCGCGATTCGAGGCAGGGCGTATCTGAGACATGCCCGTGCAGGCGCCGGGCCGCGGCCTCGATGTCAGCGAAGTTGACCGTAGCGGCAGTCAAAACCGGCCGCTGGGCAGGCGTTGTCCGTCGCTGCGCGACAGCGGCCGGACAACACCGGCCGCCACACCCTGGATGCCGCAGAAGTACATCAATTCAATCAATCTTGATATTAGCCTCGGCGATGATCTTGGCGTATTTCGCGTGCTCGCTCTTCATCAGCGCGCCGAACGCATCAGCCGTGCTGTGCTTGGCATCGCCACCCTGGGACGCGAGACGTTCTTTTACGTCAGGCATGGTCAGTATCCGCTGCAGATCAGCGTTGATTTTCGCGAGGATCGCCGGCGGCGTACCGGCAGGCGCCAGCATGCCGAACCACTGGGAAGAGTCGTAGCCCTTGACGCCGACTTCAGCCAGCGTCGGAATATCGGGCAGCGATGAAGTGCGCTCGGCCGTGGTCACGACAATACCGCGCAGCCGCCCGGTTTTCAGATGCTGTGTCAGCGGCGATACACCGAGGATGCCCATTGGAATCTGTCCGCCCACGAGATCAACCACCGCGGGGGCCGCACCTTTGTATGGCACGTGCAGCAGGCTGATGCCGCCATAACGCTTCAGCCATTCTCCGGTAAGATGCTGGGTACTGCCGGTGCCGCTGGAGCCGTAGCTGAGACCGCCCTGGGTACGCTTGGACAAAGCAACGAGCTCTTTCCAGTTCCGTGCCGGCACGGATGCATGCACCGTGACCAGGTTGGCATAGATTGCAGTCAGCGATATCGGCGCCAGATCGCGAAACGGATCGTAGGGCATTTTCGGATACAGCGCAGCATTCAGCGAAACCTCTGCCGGTGAACACGACAGCAGCGTGTAACCGTCTTTCGGCGCGCGCACCACCAGTTCGGCGCCGATCATGCCGCTGGCACCGGGACGATTGTCGATTACCACTTGCTGCCCCCATGCGTCGCCAAGTTTTTGCGCGATCACGCGGGTGGTGAAATCCAGGCCGCCTCCGGCTGAAAACGGCACGATGATGCGCACCGGCTTGTTCGGATACGCCGGGCTGGTTTGCGCACCTGCGGCAACAGCAGCGAGCATTGCCGCCACCACAGAAAAATAACGTAAATAATTGATTTTAAACATTATTTATACCTCCCCGAAAAAGGAACATTACGTTACAGACCCAGTGCATCAGCTGCGAGTTTGCGCAGTTCGCGTCGTAGCTTGTCGCGCGTGGCGCGATAGGCTGGCCGCTTTGCGAGATTGTTGATTTCGTACGGATCGCGGTCGAGATCGTAGAGCTCATCAAGCTCACCGTTGCGCGCGCGGTTTACCCAGCGGATGTATTTATGGCGATCGGTGCGCACCGCTTTGTAAGTCATGCTCACCAGCCAGGGATAGGCGTTCTCCGCCCAGTATTCGACGTACACCGATTTGCGCCACGGGGTTTTCCTGCCGGAAAACAGCGGACGCAGCGAGCGACCCTGAATGTGCACACCCGGCTTGCCGCCCGCCAGATCAATCAGCGTCGGCGCCAGATCCTGCAGGATCACCAGTTGCTTGCGTCGCGATCCCGCCTTGAGCAGCTTCGGATAACGAATAGTCAGCGGTGAACGGATGCCTTCTTCGTAGCCGAAGCGGCGGTCAGGACCAATGCCATGCTCACCAAAAAAGAATCCGTTGTCGCCGAGGAACAGGATCACCGTATTGTCGAGCTGCCCGGTCTGCTCCAGCGCCTCAAACAGCATGCCGACACCATCATCCACCGCTGCCATCATGCAGGCACGGAGGCGGATTTCTTCCTGCGTGAACGAATGCAGCGGGTCGGTGACTGCCAGCGACTCCTTCAGCTTGCGCAGCTCCACGGCTTCCGTCCACACCGGCTTGTGCTTGAGAAACTCCTCCGGACTTTGCATGTTCGGTGTTTTCGGGAACACACAGCCCTTGTACAGATTTTCGTGGCGCTTGGCGACGCGGTAGCCTTCCATGCGCGCCGTGCCATCCGCTGCCTGCGTGGCATCGGGATGCACCGCCTTGTGCGCAAACCACAGCGCCCACGGCTTGTCGTGTTTTTGTTTGACAAAATCCGTCGCCATGCTGTTCATGATGTCGGTGACATAGCCCTTGTGCTGCACGTATTTGCCGTCCTCGCACAGCACCGGGTCATTCAGGCGGCCGTGGCCGTCATAAGCCACCCAGTGGTCATAGCCCAGGCGCGGTTTGCCGTCATTGCCCATGTGCCACTTGCCGATATGCGCGGTCTCGTATCCCAGACCCTGCAGCGCGATATGGTAGTTCGGAATGCGGTGGCTGGCTGCATCACGCGCCACGTTGTCAATGATGCCGTGGCGACTGGCGTATTGCCCGGTCAATATCGATGCGCGGTTGGGCGAGCAGATCGGCGTGGTGTGAAACGCGCGCTCGAACAATGCACCTTCGTGTGCAATGCGATCGATATGTGGAGTTTTCATGTAAGGGTGTCCGCCGGCGCCGAACTCGTCAAAGCGCAGGTCGTCCACCAGAATCAGCAGAATGCTCGGTTTCTTGTTCGCCGCTTTTTTTGTCGTTTTTTTTGCCACGTTATTTCCCTTATTTTTTCGGTTTCGGCCCGACCACGCCCAGTCCCACACGCAGCGCCTCGGTTTCGATAATATCCTGCGGCAGTACGTTGGCAATGCTGACGTCAGGGCCGAATTCGCTGACCAGAAATTTTTTCATGTCTTCCACCACCGACAGCGTGACGCCGCTGATCCACGGGCCAGGCAGTTCGATCAGCACCTTGCTCATGTCCAGTGCGCGACGAATGCCGTTGATCAGCTTCATTTTCGGCTTGCCATTGGCAATGAGTTCAGCAGCTTCGACCAGCACCAGTTCGGCCCCGGCCTTGAAGCAGATTTCAGCCTGATGCACCAGCAATACGGCATCGTTTTTCATGTCTTTGGAGCCGACTTCGCCGAATACCGCCAGTCCGCTGTCCACCGCCAGGCGAATCTGCCTGAAACGCTCCTTGTCGCTCAGCGGCACGCAGTTGTCGGAAATTTCAATCACTTCAAAACCGACGCGCTTCGCTTCCTGCATGAACGCCGGCAGCTTGCGCGCGCCGTACGTCGCGTACACGTACTCCTGAAACTGTCCGCCAATGAAGGCGCGGATGCGGTGGCGCTTGTACATGGCCAGCTTGCGGCGCAGATAGCCCAGATCGTAGAGCCGTGAAGTGCCGACGGCGATCTTGGCCAGATCGATGTAGGGGCCGGCGAGTTCGACGGTGTCTTTCGCATACTGCAGCGGCAGACCGAAATCGACCATCATCGTCAGCCCGGTGCGCCGGGGCTTTTTCTGCGAACGCGCCTTGGGCAGATCAACAAATTCGAAGGGAATATTTTTATTGGCCATTTTCATTCCAGATCCATAGAAAGCATCAAATTGAAACGTCGAATTGCATCATCAGCGTGCATCGCTGCAGCCCTGTTTACCGCTAACCAAGCAGAATCGGATATCCCGGCGGCGGCGAGAACCCCAGGTCGCCGCGCTTGATCACGGCTTCGCGCCCGCCGTTCTGCGCCAGCAGTTCCGCCTGCCGCGCCTTGGCGCGGGCATCCACTTCCACCGGGTCGCAAATCGCATACAGCCGCTCGCGACACTCGGCCAGCGCCTTGGCGTACGCCGGATCCTGTGCCAGATCGCGCAACTCCTCGGGATCGGACTGCAGATCAAACAACTGCGGCGCATAAGCCGCGTAGTGCACGTATTTGTATTGGCCGTGGCGAATCATGAAAGCGCCGGTGGTCGAACCCATGCCATGGTATTCGGACAGCACATTGCGATCCGGCACCGCTCCTTTGGCCAATGCAAACAGTGAATGGCCGGGATGCCCGTCATACATGGCAGGCCGGTTCTCTCCCGCGCATTCCATGATGAACGGGTAGGTATCGACATGATTGGCGGGAGTGGTGACTTTTTCCCCGGCCGGTATGTCCGGCCCGGCGATGATCAGCGGCACGCCGGCCACCTCTTCATACATGGTTGACTTGCCCCATAGACCGCGGGCGCCAAGGTTGTCGCCATGATCGGAGGTATAGAGCACGCGGGTATTGGCGGCAAGTCCGGTTTCGTCCAGTGCCCGCAACACCTTGCCGACATTGTCATCGACAAAACTCACCAGGCCGTAATAAGCGCGGATGGCCTTGGAAAGTTTCTCCGGATCAAAATACTTGTCGTAACTGAAGCTCTCCGCATAGTCGCGCAGATAGGGATGTTTGGGCCGCTCGTCCTGGGCATATTGCTTGGGCAACTTCACGCAATCGGGCGGATACTGATAGTAGAACTCGGCCGGCGCCACCAGCGGAAAATGCGGGCACACCAGCGACACAAAGAGCACCCACGGTTTGTCGGTATGTTTGGGGGCTTGCTCGCGCAGCCAGATCTGAGCCCGTGTAGTGATGTCGCGATCATAAGCGGTGTAGGAGGTCTCGCCGGGGCCGGCCAGCTTGGCGATCTTCCACGACAGTCCGCGCTCGGGCAGATCTTTGCGCACCAGCCCCATCAGATCACCCTTGCCCTCGATGATCTGCATCGCAATCTGCGTTTCGTTGAAGCCGTAGTCATCACCTTCCTGACCGCGAAAATGCAGCTTGCCGATCGATGCGGTGTAGTGGCCGGCGTCGCGCAGGCGATGATGCCAGCTCGGAATCGCCCCTTCGTAGGCGTCGGCGTTGTCCCAGTAACCGATCTGGTGCACGTACTTGCCCACCGCAAATGCCGCGCGCGCCGGCACACAGACCGGGCTGGTGGTGTACGCCGAAGTGAACATCGTGCCGCGCGCCGCAAGCGCGTCAAGATGCGGTGTCTTGACCACGGGATGCCCGCTCGCCCCCATGATTTTTGGATTGTGCTCATCCGACATCAGGATGACGAGATTGGTGGGTTTGGTCATGACCATGAGTATGGATTAAGGTCTCCGGAATGTATCTGGCGATTCGAGCAGCGTCAACCATGCGGACGCTGCCAGAATACGAACTGCATTAACTGGTCTGCGGCGTTGACGCAGCTTGCAGCGGGCTCGTAACATCCAGGATCACTCAGGATATAGTCCATGCCCAAAACCACTCTCGGCAAATTGCCGCGCGACGCCATCCGCATGCTGGAATTGCCGCGCCTTGCCCCCGCAATTCTTGACGGCTTCCACAGCCTGGTAGACCTGACCGGCACACTGTCCGATGTCTGCGATGAACTGGGCATCGTCGCGGTGATCCCCGGCTACATCCTGCCGCCGGTCAGCACCGGCAGGCGCATCGTCGGCCCGGCGCTGACCGTGCGCAACATCGCGCATGCCACGCAGATCCACAAGGCAGCCAACGACAAAACCAGCGGCCAGGGCGAAACCGAGGCGCACAACCTCGCCGAGCCCGGCGACGTGCTGGTCATTGAAGGTGTCATGGGCTGCTCCAACATGGGCGGCCAGTCGGCGACCATCGCCAAACGCCAGGGCTTCATCGGCGCCATCGTTGACGCCACGGTGCGCGACCCCGAACAGTACCGTGGCATGGACTGGCCGGTGTGGTGCAAGGGTTTCACACCGATCACCGGCAAATGGCGCATGCAGACAGTAGAGATCAACGGCACGGTGCAGATCTGCGGCATCGCGGTCAGGCCCGGCGACATCATCTGCGCCGATGACGCCGGTGTTGCCTGCATTCCGCACGATAAAGCCGTTGCGGTGCTGGAAGCCGCGCGCAGGATCGATGCCGGTGACAACAAACGCAAGGCCGACATCGACGCCGGCACCAGCGTCGCCGACCTGATCGCCAAAAAATACAAATAACCAGCAACCACCCGCAACGAGGAGAAACAGCACCATGAGCGAACCCACCAACCTGATATTCATCATGTCCGACGAGCACAACAAGCGCGTGCTCGGCAGTTACGGCCATCCCATGATCAAGACCCCGAATCTGGATGCGCTGGCCGCCCGCGGCACACGCTTCACGTCGGCCTACACCAACTGCCCGATCTGTGTGCCGGCGCGCGCATCATTTGCCACTGGCCAGTACGTGCACCAAATCCGCTACTGGGACAACGCCATCGCCTATGACGGCAAAATTCCGACCTGGGGCCATCGCCTGATGGAACAGGGTCATCACGTGACTTCCATCGGCAAGCTGCATTACCTCGATTCGGACGCCAAAAGAAACGGCTTTGACGAGGAAATCCTGCCGCTGCACATCGTCAATGGCGTCGGTGACCTGCTCGGCCTGATCCGCGAAGAACTGCCGCGCCGTCCCGGTTCCGCCAACCTCGGCCCCGAAGCCGGCAAAGGCGAATCCGAATACACCAAATACGACCGCAGCATTGCGGCTGAAACCATCAAATGGCTGAAACAGAAAGCGCCTGCGCTGAAGGCCAAACCCTGGGCGCTGTACGTCGGCTTCGTATCGCCACATTTTCCGCTGATCGCGCCTCCACAATTTTATGATCTGTATCCGGAAGATGCCGTGCCGTGGCCGGACATGTACGAAAAGGACCAGCGTCCGCAGCATCCTTTCACCGATGCCATGCGCAAATGCCTGTGTTATGACGACAGTTTTGATGCGCCTATGGTGCGGCGCGCGATTGCCGCCTATTTCGGCCTGACTTCTTTCCTCGACGACAATGTCGGCCAGATCCTGCGCGCGCTGGAAGAAACCGGGCTGATGAACAATACCCGCGTCGTCTATACATCCGATCACGGCGACAACCTCGGCACGCGCGGCATGTGGGGCAAATCAACGATGTACGAGGAATCCGCAGGCATTCCGATGATCCTCGCCGGTTCGGGCGTGCCTGCGGGCAATGTCTGCGACACCCCTGTCACGCTGGCTGACGGTTTTCCGACCTTCATCCAAGCGCTGGGCGCGCAACCCCACGCCGACGACGCCCAGTTGCCGGGCCATTCGCTGATCGACATCGCACAGGGTTTGGTGCCGCCGCGCACCATACTCTCCGAATACCATGCCGGAGGCTCGGTATGCGGCGCCTCGATGATTCGCCACGGCAAATGGAAATACATCCATTACGCAACGCTGCCGCCGATGCTGTTCAACCTCGAAGCCGATCCGCATGAACGCAAGGACCTCGGCCGCGATCCGGCATACCAGGCCGTAGTCGCCGAATGCGAGCAGGCACTGCGTAAGGTCGTGGATCCGGATGCCGCAGACCAGCTCGCCAAAGCCGACCAGAAGGCGATGATCGCCAAATACGGTGGCGAAGACGCCATCCTCAAACGCGGCACTTTCCGTTATTCGCCGCCACCGGGAACCAAAGCCGCCTATTACTAAAATCACCAAAACAAAAACATCACAAGGAGGAAATCATGCGCCACTATTTGCGTTGTCTTGTCTTCAGTAGCGTGTTGTTGTTCACCATCACCACTACCCCGGCCCAGGAGTTTCCGACCAAACCCATACGTTTCATCGTGCCTACGGCGCCAGGCGGTTCGCCCGACATCCTCGCGCGCATCGTCGGCAACAAACTCGGCGAACAGTTAAAAACCCAGATCGTCGTGGATACCCGCCCCGGTGGCAGCGGCATCATCGGTGTGGAAATCGCCAAGGGCGGCGCACCCGACGGTTACACCCTGCTGCTGGTGACCTCAACGACGTTCGCCTCGCTGCCGGTGCTTAAAAAGAAACTGCCTTACGATCCCGACCGCGACTTCATCGCGCTGTCGCGGATCGCCCGCGTCGCCAATGTAGTGACGGTGAACAAAGATATCGGCGTCAACACCGTTGCCGACCTCGTCAAACTGGCAAAAACCAAACCGGGACAGCTGAACTATGGCTCGGCCGGCAACGGTTCCCCGGCGCATCTTGCGGGCGCCATGTTCAACGTGCTCGCCGGCGTGCAGACCATGCATATCCCGTACAAGGGTGCCGCCCCGGCCCTGTCGGACATGATGGGCGGACAGATCCAGTTCCTGATCACCTCGCCACTGGTCGCGATGCCTCACGGCCGCGCCGGACGCATCAAGGTCCTCGCTTCGACTGGAGCCGAACGCGATCCGCTGTTGCCCGAACTGCCGGCAGTGGCAGAAACCGTACCCGGTTATGAAATCGTGCAATGGTGGGGGCTGGCTGCGCCCAGAGGCACGCCTGCGGCCATCACCCGCCGCCTGCATAAAGAACTGATGGCCGCGCTCAATTCACCGGACGTCAAGGCACTGATGAACAAAAACGGCGCATCACCCAATCCGGAGCAAGCCGCCGAATTTGTCGCCTTCATGAAAAGCGAGCGCGCACGCATCGCCAGCGTCGGTAAACAGGCCGGCATCAAACTGGACTAAGGCCCTTACATGACACAGCCCGCCAACCTGATCCTGTTCCAATCGGACAACCATAACGGACACATCACCGGCTGTTACGGTCATCCATTTGTCAAAACACCGTAACTATTCAGCCTGAAGGAATTGTACTTTAAATCAGAGGGGCGTAATCTGTGAGTGATGGACGAACTGCCCGATCTGACGACTCTGAATCATGCGGAGAAAGACGCGCTGATCTGTTCGTTGTTT
>Ga0209491_10000700_pt1 | contig 67696 bp, 46 predicted proteins | sample BON02_FD_187213 | JGI IMG/M metagenome (GOLD analysis project Ga0209491, IMG submission 187213) | Freshwater microbial communities from Lake Bonney liftoff mats and glacier meltwater in Antarctica - BON-02 (SPAdes) (version 2) | ecosystem: Environmental > Aquatic > Freshwater > Ice > Glacier... | reverse complement strand
CGCGACCGGCGTTCCGACGAGGATGTCATCCTCGCCGGGCCACTTTGACAAGGTGATCTGAAACGCGGTCAATAGCGTGCTGAAGAGAGTCGCCCCGTTGCGCCGGGCCAGCTCCCGCACGGCGCGGCCAAGGTCGGCCGGGATTTGTGAGACGATGCGTTGCAGGGGGCCGCTCCCTGATCTCTGCCACAGCGGGCGCCTCTCCGAAAGGTGGGATCTCCAGAAAGTCGCGCGCTCCTCCAGATTCTCCGGAGTCCAGAAGGCCCGCTCGGCCGCGCCCCAATCGGTGTAACTGAGAGGCACGGGAGGAAGCGCGGTGTGTATCCCTCTGACTCCCTGCAGGTAGGCGGCGAAGAGATCCTGAACAAACACGCCCAGGGTCCAGCCGTCGGCAATGGCGTGATGGATCGCAAAGACGAGGACGTGGTCGTCCGCCGAGCGCCGGAACACCTCGGCCCGATAGAGTGGACCCTGCACGAGGTCGAAGGGCTTGTTGAAGATTTCCCGCGCCAGTGCTTCGATCGCTTCAGGCGATTGTTGTGCGGAGGTTAGTTCGTGAAAGCGCAGGGCGGGTTTGCCTGTCCGCCGTATCAACTGCATGGGCTGGTCCTTGCCGGGCAGGAACGAGAGGCGAAAGACCTCCTGCCGGTCGACGACCTTTTGCAGCGCCGCTTCGCTACCCTGCGGAGTAAGCGAACCACGCACGTGAATGACCGCGCAGATGTTGTTCAGTAAGCGTCTCACCCGGACCCTCCAGCGCCGGGCCGGTATTTCGCGATGGTTCGGGATGAACCAGCGGAAATCTCTCGACCAGTGGCGCACGATCCTCGCGGATTGCGAGCGGAGCAATCAGACGCAAGCGGCGTTCTGCCGACGACGCGGGATTGCGCTCTCGAGTTTTCAATATCACCGACACCGCCAACGCCACCACGGTGTCCCGGCACAGCGGCTCATTGAAATTCGACCAGTCGATGATCTCGCTGAGTTCCGCCACGCGCGTCTTCATCGTCACCGGGGCCACCGACATGCGCAAAAGTTTCAACGGGCTCTACGGCATCGTCGCGCACCGCTTGCACGAAAACCCGCTCAGGGGGCACGTTTTCGTCTTTTGCAACGTCTCACGTAATCGCATCAAACTGTTGCTCTGGGATGGTTCTGTCCACCACGTGGTGGACTCTGGGTTTGCGCAAAGCGCCTGGAGCGGGGCCGCTTCAGTTGGGACTGGGCCGCAGAGGACACCTCCGCCGTGGTGACGCATGAATATCTCAGTCTTCTCCTCGGCGGCATCGACCTCAAAGACGTGGAAAAAGATCTCCCCGGACCAGTTGCAACTCATCCTGGAGGGCTTCGAAGAGGATGCGGCGCTGGCGGAAACCGGCAGTGACGGCGAGGAGGTGCCGGACCCCGCCGAGGGCGCACCGGGAAAGAAGAGGTATCCCTCGAAGCGCACCGTGTTCCCCGCCAATCTGCCTGAGCGCATCATCGAGATCGACCTGCCCGAAGACGAGTGGATCTGTCCGATCACCGGCGAGATCCGCGCCTTCCTCCGCTGGGAGGAACCGCCGCGAAGCGGAGATAGACTGCCGTTAGGCAGCCCGCAGGGTGAGCGAAGCGAATCAAACGAGCAAAATCACCTATGTGCCTGGCTATTTCGAGCGGCTCATCATTCGCCGTGCGGTGCGGGCGGTGAAGATGCCTGCGGGGGCCGAAGGCGTTCTCCTCCCTGAGAACCCCGTCGTCACTGCCGAAATGCCCGCCGAATACCGCGTCATCCCCGGAGCGATCGCCGCTGCCGGACTGCTGGCCTGGCTGATCGTCTCCCAATCCTGCGATCACCTGCCCTTTTACCGGCAACAGCAGATCTTCAAGCGCCAACACCAGGTCAACATCGATCGCAACCTGATGTGCCATTGGATGAAGCGCTGCGGCGTGGTCCTCGGGATCCTTTACGAAGCGAGGCGCGCGGAGCTGCTCAGCGGCAACTATCTGCAGATTGACGAATGGAGCAGAGCGACATAGCCAGCCTGAAAGGCTGCCCGAAGGGTGGCCGCGGCGGCGGCCAGCAAACGTTTATCAAGCTGCTCGACCCCGATACCAAAGGAAAAGCCAAGCAACTACACCCTGGAACGCTGGGCGGGACTGGAGCGCTACGCGGAGAGTGGCTGGGGTCATATCGAGATCGATAACAACGGTGTCGAAAATGCGATTTGCTTCAGTCGCCGCCTCACGGCTTGCTCACCCTGCGGGCAGCCTTTGGCTGGCTGTCTCCGCCCCCACCGGGGGCTCCGGCTGCCCGACGGCCATCGGCAAGAAAAATTGGCTCTTCATCGGGCATCCCAAGGCGGGGCAGGCTTCGGCGATCCTCTACACGATCATTGAACCGGAGCGAAGCGGAGATAGACTGCCGAAGGCAGCCCGCAGGGCGAGCGTAGCGAGTCAAAACTGTCGCCTCTGCGGGATCAACCCGCTCGAGTATCTCTGTGATGTGATGCCGAGGATCATGGACCATCCCGCCAGCCGGGTCTCGGAGCTATTGCCCCGCCAATGGCAAGCGGCTCGGGATGCTGATGCTCAAGGCACCAAGGCGGAAGCGGATTGATCGGATCACGGGCAGTGGTGCAGGTGAGACGCTTACCTTAATCTGGCCCTCGTCTCGGACGTCGGGGTTGATACCGCTACCCGTACGACACGCCTTCAAACGAGGTTGCCGAGACGTCCGTGAGGCTGTTTTAGGCGCTACAGTTCCCGGGGTTGCGCAGCGAAAGAGGCTTTCAAAGTCCGTCGATTTCGCTCACTGTCTGGGCATGAAATCAATCATTTTTGGAAGTCTTTCCGTGCTCCTGTGTGCGACGACCGCCCGTGCCCGGGTCGAAGTCATCGCCGGTGCTCCGGGGACGACGGCGATTAGTGAACCCTTCAGCATCGACTTCGACTCGCAGGGCATTGCCTATGGAGTCGAGTTCACGAAAGCGAACCGCATTTTCCGTATCACTGACGGCCGGGTCGAGTTCGTCGCAGGGTTGGAGCACAACGCGGAAAAGAACAAGCTCGCGCCTGATGCGGACGTGAAGGATGGCAAGAATCCTCTCGAAGCCGTTTTCAACGGCATGCACGACATCCAGATCACGGCGGATGACACCGCCATCATCGGAGATTCTTTCCACCATCGGGTTCGTCTCTTCGATCTGAAGTCGGGTGCGGTCAGCACCATCGCCGGGACCGGGGAAAAGGGCTTCGGGGGCGATGGAGGTCCGGCGACAGAGGGCAAATTCAACATCACGATGACGGCGTCTCTTTCCCCCGACGGGAAGCGGGTCTACATCGCCGACATTGGGAATCACCGCACCCGCCTGCTCGATCTCGCGAGCGGTCAACTCTCAACCGTCGCAGGAAACGGAGAGAAAGGCCTCCCGACGGACGGCGTGGCGATGCTCGCGGCGGCCATGGGTGATACGCGGGCGGTGTGTCAGGCCGTCGACGGCACCCTCTACGTGCTGCTGCGCGGAGGCAACGCCCTCGTCGAAGTGAAGGCCGGCAAGGTCCGCACCGTCGTGAATCGTGCCGGGAAAAAGGGTTACAGCGGTGACGGCGGGCCTGCCGTCGAGGCGACGATGAACGGCCCTAAATATGTCGCGATGGACAAGCAGGGGCGTGTCCTCATCGCCGACGCGGAGAACCACTGCATCCGTCGTTATGATCCGGCCAACGAAAAGATCGAGCTCATCGCCGGGCAGCCGCCGGCCGCATCGGATGGGGTGGGGAAGACGCTCCTGACGACCGGGCTGCGACGGCCTCATGGCGTGCGCATTGGTCCCGATGGGATGATCTACGTGTGCGACACCTACAATAATCGGGTCCTGCGGGCTCCCTACGCCAAGTGATCAGTCGTGACGTTTGAGATCCTCCTCGTTTCGCGAGGCGGTGGTCTTTTCGTTCACTGCCTACGCCCTGCTCATCCAGATCCTGCTGCCCTTCAAGGTTTACAATCTTCTTAACCTAGTCCTAGCTCTCGCATGTCTCGTCGAATGGTGGATCAGGTATCGGCAATGAAGAGCTGGAGTGAGGCCTTTAGGCCTTTTGTGTCAGTCCCGCAGTCCCGCTAACGATGAGTGCTTTGGAAATCAGCGACGTGGCGGCCTTTCTCGAATCCGAACTCTGGCAGGACCGCTTCGACGGGGCGGCGCTGGCGGCGGGAAAACGTCTCGCCGCGTCGCGACAGGTTGCCTCGGTCACGGCCGAGCTACTCGAGACCGGCGATGCGGAGATCTCGGGGAACGTCACGGAGAAGGACGGGACCATCCACGCCCCCGTCGTCGTGCTCTGGCGCGAGGGAAGCGGGTTGGCGCTCGAGGGCGATTGCGGCTGCGAAGTCGGGACCAATTGCGGCCACGGTGCCGCGCTCCTTTTCTACCTCGGCAAAGGCAAGGGGGAACGCATCGGTCGCGCTTTCGGCGGGGCTCCGCTCGCGGAAAAGATGACCAATGGCCGGGTTCTCGAGCTCGACGAACCCGCCGCTCCCGAGTCGCCTGACAAAACCACCGATTCCCTCGCGCCGACCTTTCTCCTGCGGGTCCAGCATCGGCTCGAAGGCGAGCGCAGCGCCTGGCTGCCCGAGGTCTTCGCCGAGGCCTTTGCGGTCTACGGGGGAAAGCGGGTCTCGCTCTCGCCGGCCGGTCATCTTCCGCCCATTGTCCTGCCCGAGGGCAAGATCACCCGCTCGCGCGCCGCTGAGACCGTCGCACTCAACACTCTCTACGCGCTCGACCTGCAGCCCGGAGCAGAAGAGCCGCCGCAGTCTCTGCGCAAGCTCGATCGACCGGAATCCGAAGGCACCCTCTGGGCTCCCGACACAAAGAAATGGCCGCATGCCGAGTTCTACTGGCAGCGCTTCCGCCACGAGGGTGTCCCTGCGCTGGAGCGTCGCGGATGGGAGGTGCGCTTTGCCGCCGATGTCGGATTCAAGCCGCTCGTCTTTCGCACCGATACCTGGCAGGCCGAGATCGTGGAGGAGGGCAAAGGCTGGTTCCATCTCTCGGCCGGATTCGAGATCGAGGGCGAAAATTTCGAGCTGCAACCCATCCTCGCAGCGCTGGTGAAAAATCGTTTTCTCGAAGTGACCGAAGGCATGCCGTCCGGACAGGAGTTCATGATCTTCCTCCCCGACGGTCGCGGGCTCGCGCTCCCGGTGGGACGATTCCGGCGCATCCTCACGACGCTGGGGGAACTGCTCCAGTTCAAGTTCGGGAATGGTCCCGTGAAGCTGGGGAAACTCGATGCCGCTCTCGTCGCTGCCGAACTCGAGGGTGAAGAAGTCGCCATCACTGTGCCGCAAGAGGTCGCCGAGCTCGGCCTGCGCATCCACGACTTCGAGCGCATCGAGCGGGTGCCGCTGCCGCCGGGGCTTCGCGCCGAGCTGCGTGAGTATCAGCTCGACGGTTATTACTGGATGCAGTTTCTCGTGAGCCACGGGCTCAACGGTATCCTCGCCGATGACATGGGCCTGGGGAAAACGCTCCAGACCCTGACCCACCTCCTTGCCGAGATCGATTCGGGGCGCAGTGGCGGCCTGCCCTCGCTCGTCATCGCGCCGACGAGCGTCGTCATGAGCTGGCAGCGCGAGGCCGCCAAGTTCGCTCCCGATCTGAAAGTGCTCGTCCTCCAGGGAGCCGATCGTAAGGCGAACTTTCGGAAAATCCCGAAGTCCGACCTCGTTCTGACCTCCTACGCGCTCCTTCATCGCGATCTTGATCGGCTCCTCGAGTATGAGTTCCATCTCCTCGCTCTCGACGAGGCGCAGCATGTCAAAAACCCCGGGGCTCAGGTGACCCGGGCGGTCGCGACGCTGCGGGCGAGGCATCGACTCTGTCTCTCCGGAACGCCGGTGGAGAATCACCTCGGCGAGCTCTGGAGTCTTTTTCACTTCCTGATGCCGGGATTGCTCGGATCGCTCGACACCTTCCGGTCCGTCTATCAGACGCCCATTGAGAAAAACGGCAGTGAGGCAAAACGCGCCGCCCTCGCCCGTCGCGTCGGACCGCTCATTCTCCGCCGGACCAAGCACGATGTCGCGAAGGAGCTGCCGCCCAAGACTGAGATCCTCCACGAGATCGAGATGAGCGAGGCGCAGAAAGACCTCTACGAGACCGTCCGCTCGACGATGGACAAGCAGGTCCGCCAGGCTCTCGCAATCCGCGGGCAGCAGGCCCAGATCGTCTTTCTTGACGCGCTGTTGAAGTTGCGACAGATCTGCTGCCATCCCCGATTGTTGAAAGAGCGGGCGAGCGAGGCGACCTCGGCGAAGTTCGAGCATCTGGTCGATTTGCTCGAGATCCTCCGCGAGGAAGGGCATCGTGTCCTGCTCTTTTCGCAGTTCACGAGTATGCTCGACATTATCGAGGCGCACCTCGTCGCGGAAGGGATGAGTTATTTAAAACTGACCGGCGAGACCAAAGACCGGCAGGGCCTCGTCGAGCGATTCCAGGGTGGAGAAGGGGAAGTCTTTCTGATCTCGCTCAAGGCCGGAGGCACCGGCCTAACCCTGACCGGAGCGGACACCGTCATTCACTACGACCCGTGGTGGAACCCCGCAGCGGAGAACCAGGCGACCGACCGCGCCTACCGCATCGGGCAGGACAAACCGGTCTTCGTCCACAAGCTGATCTGCCGCAACACCGTCGAGGAACGCATCCAGCAGATGCAGGGAAAAAAGGACGATCTCGCGACCGATCTGCTCTCGGGCGCCACGACCAGTCTGAACCTCACGCCCGAAACGCTGGCGGGGCTGCTCGGGGACTTTTAAAGAGGTAGCGAAGGTCGTGAGAACTTCGGGAGGCAGCCCGGAAAAGACGAAACTCTCACGAGACTGTTGTAAAAGCGGCTTCAAGAGACCTTCCAGATCAGTGGTTGCCCAAGAGGTAGGGCGAACCGTCCCGGTGAGCCGGTTGGGAGTCCAGTCGCGGTAGATCGAACCGGCTCGGCGGGGACGCCTCGCCCTACCTGCTTTCGCAAGAAACAACTTTTGCAACAGTCTCTCACGACCTTCGGGCGGCAGTTTCCCCGTGCTCCAGTCGATCTCGCAAGTTGACCCCGCCCCGTCCCGCGTCCATTTTCCCGCTCTTTCTTTTCCCCGTCCCATGTCTCACCCCGTTCTCCAGGTTTCCCATCTCGTGAAGAAATTCGGCGAACTGACTCCGGTGGACGGGATCTCCTTCGAGATCCAGCAGGGCGAGATCCTCGGCCTGCTCGGGGCCAATGGCGCGGGCAAAACCACCGCCATCAACATGATCCTAGGCATCGTCACCCCGACTTCGGGATCGATCCGCGTTTTTGACAAAGACCTCGCCCGCGAGCGCATCGCGATTCTGCGGCGCATGAACTTCTGCAGCACCTACACGCAGCTCCCCGGCAACCTGCGCGTCTGGCAGAATCTCACCGTCTTCGGCAGGATCTACCGCGTCCCGCAGCTCAAAAAGCGCATCGACGAGGTCCTCGAGCTGCTCGAGATCGCCCATCTCAAGGACCGCATTTCGGGCAACCTCTCCGCCGGCGAATCGACCCGGCTCAATCTCTGCAAAGCGCTCCTCAACCGGCCCGAACTCCTCCTCCTCGACGAACCCACCGCCAGCCTCGATCCCGACATCGCCGACAAGGTCCGCAAGGTCACGAAACGCATCCGCGACGAGGACGGCACCAGCATCCTCTACACCTCGCACAACATGCGCGACGTCGACGAAGTCTGTGACCGCGTCGTCTTCATGCACCAGGGAAAAGTCCTCTTCATCGGGACCGCCGCCGAGATCCTGAACCATTTCCAGGAGGAATCCCTCGAGTCCCTCTTCATCCGCGTCGCACGGGGCGGAGAAGGGAAAGCTGTTTAGCTGTTTAGCCGTTTAGCCGTTTAGCCGTTTAGCCGTTTAGCCAGACTCCCCAACCGCTCAAAGCCAAACAGCAAAATTGCTACCAGCTAAAAAGCTCCCAATGACTTTCTCCACAATCCATGCGCTCGTCTTGCGCAACCTCTACCTCTACTCGCGCACGCCGGTGCGGCTCGTCGAGCTGGTCTTCTGGCCGCTCGTCGATCTGCTTGTGTGGGGCTACCTCACCGTCTTTCTGCAAAAGCATGCCGGCGACAGTTTTCCCTACCAAATCACCTTTTTGATCGGAGCAGTGATCCTCTGGGACATCCTCTTCCGTGCGCAACAGGGCGTTGCTCTCTATTTCCTCGAAGACGTCTGGTCGCGGAATCTGCTCAACGTCTTCTCCGCCCCGGTGACCAATGCCGACTACCTCGCCGCTACCTACGTGATCGGATTCCTCCGCGCCGCCGTAACCTCGCTGCTGCTCTCGGTCCTCGCGATCGCGCTGTATTCCTTCAATCTCTTCGAGCTTAACTGGTCGCTGATTCCCTTCGTCTTCAATCTGCTCCTCTTCGGCTGGTCCCTCGGCATGATCTCGACCGCACTCATCGTGCGCTGGGGGCCTGCTGCGGAAACGCTCGCCTGGGCGGTCCCGTTTTTCATCCAGCCCTTCGCCGCCGTCTATTACCCCATCGACGCCCTGCCCGCGGGAGTCCGCTGGATCGCCGAAATCATCCCCTGCGCCCATGTCTTTGAAGGCATGCGCGAGGGCTTGAAGGACGGCTCCGTGTCCTGGATCGATCTCGGCAAAGCGACCGGCCTGAACGTGATCTACCTTCTCCTCGCCGGGATGCTCTTCGTCCGCGTGATGAAGACGGCGCGGGAGAAGGGGCTGTTGACGAAGTTCGTTTCGCAGTGAGGGGTGCCGATCTCCTCCGGATCTCACTTCGAATCCTATTTCTGGATTTCGGCCCGATCCACCACGCCGGGTCGTCGAATTAACCGACTCGGGCTACCGGGCGAAAACCACTTCCGAAGACAAGGCGGTCGCGGCACGCCTTCAGTAGCATGTCGCAGAGATGGCTGCGCGCCTTGACGGCGGCATGAGCGTTCGTCACTGGGATCCCGCCTTTGCCGAGTTTCGTGAGCACTACGAGGACACGAGCGTGGAGATCGAAAACATTGAGGGCGGTGTCTCGGTGTCCGTTGCGGGAAAGACTCAGGACGCTATCAAAGTCGTCCGAAATCACGCCGCGATCATTAGTGGCTTCGTCGAAAAGGGGAGCAAAGAGATGCATCAGACTCATCCGGCGGTTATCGTTAACCCGACGGCACCAAAGGAGTGAGAGAAGTTTTAACGTGAGCATTGTGTAAGATGAAAAAGAAACCTCGATTTTATATTGCCCTGTCGTTCCCGTGCGCGCTCGTCGTGATGGCGGGTTGTGAACGTGCCGCGCTCGAAGCGGGTTCCGGGGATGCCGCTCCGTCGGCACAAGAGATCACGCGAGTCATCGCGCAAGGGGAAGCGGCCGCCACTGCCCTCATGGAACGTCTCGGCGCACAGTTGAAAGGGGCCTTGGAAAGCGGCGGACCCGTCGCGGCGATCACCGTCTGCCAGCAGGTCGCGTTACCCCTGACGGCCGCAGCGGGATCGGAATTCGAAGGCGTCACGATCAAACGAACGACCCTGAACCCGCGCAATCCCGCGAACGCTCCGGATGAGACGGATCGAGCTGTTCTGATGGAGATGTCGGCGCAATCACCCCCTCAGCCCGCGATCCGGTGGGAGGATGGTGTTGCGCATTATTATCGCCCGCTCATCGTTCAGGAAGTCTGCCTGAAATGTCACGGCGATCCTGCGACCTTCCCGAAAGAACTCTCGGCAGCGCTCGCGGCCGCCTACCCTGCTGATGAGGCGACCGGCTATGCGCTCGGAGATCTCCGCGGCGCGATTCGAGCCACGATCAACGCCCCCTGATTCCCGTATCCTACATTCCGAAATACAGGAAAAAAAGTCTCCTCCCTTTTCTCGTCTCGACGTTTTCGCTGGCCGCTTTCGCCCAGGAGACGAGCGTCAATCCCGGCATCAACGATTCCTTTCAAAACCCCGTGCCGAAGACCTTCGCGGAGCGATTCGAGACGGAGGGGCGGGAGGTCTACGACAACCGCGAGCTCATCGTCGAAAAGTTGGCCCTGCAGCCCGGCATGGCCGTCGCCGATGTTGGCGCAGGGACCGGACTCTTCACCCGGCTCATGGCCCCGAAGGTCGGAGCCGCAGGCAAGGGCTATGCCGTCGACATCGCGAAGACCTTCGTCGATCACACTGTCATGAGCAGCCATGCCCGCGGCCTCAAGCAGGTCGAGGGAGTCGTCTGCACGCCCGATGATGCAAAGCTCGCGCCAGGGTCGGTCGATCTCGTCTTTATTTGCGACACCTACCACCACTTCGAATTCCCCCACAAGACGATGCTCTCGATCGGTCGCGAGCTGAAGCCCGGAGGCCCCGTTGCCCTGATCGACTTCGAGCGCATCGAGGGAGTCAGTTCCGACTGGACGATGGGACACGTCCGCGCCGGGAAAGAAGTCTTCCTGAAAGAGATCGAAGATGCCGGCTTCGAACTCGTCGAGGAGTTCGATCTCTTCAAAGAGAACTATTTCGTCGTTTTCAAAAAGCAGTAGCACCGAAAGTAGCCCCGCTCGGCCCGGTCGGGGTCGCTCTCAGAGCCCCTCGACCTCCCAGCCCTCGCGATATTTCTCGCGGATCATCGCGTTGGCCGCGTCCGAGTTCGTGAACTTCCCGGCCGATTCGTCCCACTTGAGAGTCTCGCCTTTCAGGCGCATCGCCACCGTGCCGAGGAGGACGGCTTCGGTCATGGGGCCCGAGTAGTCGAAGTTCGTGAGCGGCTTTCCGGGAATGTCGCCGCGGATCGCGTCGGCGAAATTCTTGTGGTGGTGCCCGGCCTCGACCGCTTCGATAACTTCGTCTGACTTCTTCCCGTCGCGATACACCATGGGCATCCCGCCGTGGGGGATCACGAGCACGCCGGTCGTGCCGATCACGATCGTTCCCGTCGAGGGTGCCTTCTCGATAACTTTCCCGTCCGCGTTTTTCTCATCGGGACCGAGCAGGGCCAGCACCTCGGCCGGGACCCGCTGCACGCCGTCATACCAGGTGAAGTCAAAATCGCCCTCGGTGAAGGCATTGCCTTTCATCCGGTGATGGATAAGGCCGTCGAGAGGCCAACTGTCGCCATCGACCGGGGCGGGACCGTGCGAGGTCACCTCCAGAGTGGTCGGCTTGCCGAGCCCCATGAACCAGGTGTGATAAATGTGGCAGCCCATGTCGCCGAGGGTTCCGGTGCCGAAGCCGATACGCTTGCGCCAGTTGCCCGGGTGGAACTCGCGCGGGACGAACTTCCGCATTTTCCCGACGCCTATCCATTTGTCCCAGTCGAGCGTTTCCGGCGGCGCTTCGACACTGGCGGGCAGCGGGGTCATCGCGCCCCAGGACTTCGGGCATGAGCTGTGAACCGCCGTCACCTTGCCGACGATGCCGGCCTGTAGCAGCTTCACCGCCGTCTGGTTGCCCGAACCCGAGGCGACCTGAATGCCCATCTGGGTCATCAGTCCTTTCTCGGCCGCGAAGGCGCGGAGGCGGCGCGACTCCTCCAGCGTGCGGGTGAGTGGCTTCTCGCAATAGACATGTTTGCCGAGCTGCATCGCCGCCATCGCGATGGGCGCATGCATGTGGTCGGGCGTGCCGATGACGACCGCGTCGATCTCCTTGTGCATCTTGTCGAGAAGTTCGCGCCAGTCCTGAAAAACCTTCGTGCCCGGGTGGGCCTCGTTCAGTTGCTTGGTGCGCCCGAGGTCGACCTCGGCGACCGCGACGAGAGTTGTGTTAGGTGCCTGCAGCATCTCGGTGAGGTCGCCCCAGGCCCGGCCGGCGGCACCGAAATTGGCGAAACGCAGATTACCGCTCGGAGCCCCGGAGGCGGTGGTATTCCAGCCGATCCAGGGAGCGGCGATGGCAGTGGTGGTGGCGGTTTTGAGGAAGTGGCGGCGGGTAGTAGTCATGAGTTCAAGGTTTCAGGTTTAACATTTCAAGTTGGAAAAAGTTTTGTTAGTCGGTGATGTTGTCCGAGACGGTGGCTGTGCTATCGGGGGAGAGGTCGAAGGGCTCTTTGGAATCCGGCGTGCGGCGGTTGAGGTCGGTGAGGACGTTGCCGTTGATGAGAACTTTGTCGCAGGCACCGGTGGCGCGCACGGCTGGTCCGTCGAGGCCCGAGAACTGATTGCCCGAGATGACGATGTGCTTCGTGTTTTCAAGAACGACCCCGTGACCGATGTCGAGCTGGATCGGATTCTCGTGCTCCAGGAGACGCTTTTCCTTGCCTTCGCCGATGTGACTGTTGCTGAAATTGTTCGCCGAGATCGTGATACGGCCGCTCTTCTCCGAAACGCGGACGCCGAAGTGGTGCACCAGAGTGAAAGTGTTAGCCGAGATCGTGATGCCGTGAGCGTCGCGCAGATCGATGCCGCCGCCCATGTCATGGGCGATCACGTTCGCCGAGAGAGTGATGCCGTAGCAGTCCCGGTCGAGGATGATCGCGGTGCCGTTGCACTCCTCTATCATGTTGCCCGAGACAACGGAACCGTAGGTATTCTCAATGACGACCCCATGGCCGAGGTGGTCGTCGATGTTGTTGCCGTTCATGCAGAGGTTGTAGGCATCAACGCAGATGACAGCGTCCTGATTCTCCTCGAAATGATTCGCATTCACGACGATGTCGTGCCCCGCATCGATGAAGAGCCCCGCCTTTTTGTTGTATGTCAGGATCGAGTCGGAGACCCGCGGATCCTCGTAGCAGTCAATCAGCGCGATGCCGTGGCCGCCGTGGTGATCGACCGAAAGACCGTGGATGAAGATCTCCTGGATCCCCTCTGCGAAGACGCCGTCACCGCTTTTTTCATTACCCGAGATCCTGAAATTGCCGAGCTGCACCCGCCAGAGCCGGGCTTTGGGATCCTTGTCGAAGGTCTTCGGACGAACCACCAGGGCGGGTTTGCCTTCCTCGTTCAAGTTTTTGATGTGACTGGACGCACCCGATCCTTCGATCCGCGTCTCGGCGGTGGAAAGAACGAGCGGTTCGCGGATTTCGACCGTCCCCGGGGGCAGACGCAGAATGCCGCCCGATTCCGGCAAAGCATCGAGGGCGGCCTGGAGCGTGGGGAAATCCGCGGCGTCGAGCGCTGCGGCCGGCACGGGCGGAAGGGCCTCCTGCGCATGAAGAGAAGTGGCGAGGCCGAGGCAAAGGAGCAAAGAGGGTCTGAGATGTGACATAACCCTCTATCCATGGCTGATTTCATGGGGGTTTGTCAAAGGTCGCGGGGGACGCGATGGCGGAGGGGTGGCCGCCTGAGAAGTACAACGGAACCTTGATTTGGTTCCCGTTGATTGATCGGCCAAGCATTTCACCTGGATTATTCAGGCGGAGGGCCGATCACGCGCAGTTGCAAATCGCGCAGCACTCGCAGATTCCCGAAATCGGCCCCTCGCATTCGACGCGCACCGGACTGGCGCTTCTCTCCGATGCGGCCGCTTTCCCGGAGTCGTTCAAAAGCCTGCTCTACAAACGCCGCCGAGCCCAGAACGGTGCCGTCGCTGAAGTACCGAACTCTTCGCCGTAACACTTCCGGCAGCGACATGGCAGCTCCGTCTTCCACGACTTTAGCAACCTCATTTGCCGCGATGCCTCGACGCGCGCCTGCGCCGGTGACCGCGTCGCCCGGTCGCTCGGCCCCTTCGAGGTAGAGGAGTCGTCGATAGCGATCCCCTACGATCTTCCAATCGACTTCCGTTCCCGGATCCTCGAGACCTTCGCGCTGAATCGAGCCGAGTCCCCTGCGGGCAACGGTCGCCTTTTTTCCACCGGCCACCGCCTCACCGTAACCGCTCCACCGGTAGTCCTCCGGCCCGGAGGCGAGGCCCGCCCTGACCGGATTAAGATCGATGTAGGCGGCGACAGCCTGTAGTGCTTCTTCACCGCCTTCGACCAATACGCTCTTGAAGCGCCCCTCCCAGAGCGTGCCGGTGCGTTCGAATCGTTTGTTGATAAAGAGAGTGAGGCGTTGCTTCAGGTCTTTGAGGAACATGGAAAGATCGCCGCGCCGCCGCTCGAACCGTTCGAGAATGGCATTCTCACGGGCGACGTCGCCGGCTGCCCGCGCTGCCGAAATCTCGTCGGCGATGGATTCTACCGTGTCACGGTCGTAGAGGATCGGCAGCAGATTAAGGAGACCTTCCCCATCCAGACGGGGGAGGGTCTCGCGATCCGGGACTTCCAAAAGGAGATGGAAGTGGTTGCCCATGAGGCAGTAAGTCGCCACCCGCACCCCGGAAAAGGTCTCCAGTTTCCGAAGGATGGATCGGAAAACCTCCTTTTCTCCGGATTGAAAGACGACACGCCGATCCACCACGCGTGAAACACAATGATAGTAGGAGCGCCCTTCGCCAAGAAGCCGTGGGAGTCTCATAGATAGAAATATATGTTGAAGATCAAGGAGAATAAGATACCACGGAAGAGAATCCTCGCAACTAAAAAGGGTCTGTCCCTTTCTTTGATAGAACTGGGGTCGGATTTTGAACATTTGGGAGGTTTTGGGGCACCCGGCTAGGCCAGAACCTCCCGCACCACTCTCCCATGCACATCAGTGAGCCGGAAATCCCGTCCCTGGAAGCGGTGGGTGAGACGCTCGTGGTCAAAGCCTAACTGATGCAGAATCGTCGCGTGAAGGTCGTGGACGTGGACGGCTCCGTCGGTGACTTCGTAGCCGAAGTCGTCGCTCGTGCCGTGGAGGCAGCTGGCTTTGAACCCGCCTCCGGCGACCCACATGGTGAAGGCGTCGATGTGGTGATCGCGGCCTGCGGCTCCGCCGTCGCGGATTTCGCCCATGGGGGTGCGACCGAATTCTCCGCCCCAGACGACGATGGTGTCTTCGAGGAGTCCTCGCTGCTTCAGGTCGAGGACGAGGGCGGCGGAGGCCTGGTCGATCTCGCGGGCGACTTCGGGGAGATGTTTGTCGAGGTTCTCGGTGGGGCCTCCGTGATGGTCCCAGTTGGTGTGGTAGAGCTGCACGAATCTCACGCCCCGCTCGATGAGACGGCGGGCGAGGAGGCAATTGTTGGCGTAGCCGTTCCCGCCCGGTGTCGCGCCATAGAGATCGAGGGTGGCCTGGCTTTCGCCGGAAAGGTCCATCAGCTCGGGCGCGCTGCTCTGCATGCGGTAGGCCATCTCATAGGCGGAGAGGCGCGTCGCGATCTCGGGATCGCCGGTGACGCCGAGCCGCTCACGATTGAGGGTGCCGACGAGGTCGAAAAAATCGGCCTGGCGTGCGGCGTCGATGCCTTTGGGATTGGCGAGGTTGAGGATGGGATCGCCGCTGCCGCGAAAAGGCACGCCCTGATAGCTGGAGGGGAGGAATCCGGCAGACCAGAGCGCGTTGCCGGCGCGCGGTCCGCGGGGGCCGGACTGGAGGACGACAAAGCCGGGCAGGTCGCGGGATTCGCTCCCGATGCCATAGGTGACCCACGATCCCATGCTCGGGCGTCCGGGGACCTGGAAGCCGGTGTTCATGAAAAGTTTGGCAGGGCCGTGGTTGAAGACGTCGGTCTTCATCCCGCGCAGCCAGGTGACTTCGTCGACGATCTTGCGATGGTGGGGGAGTAGATCGCTCAGCGTCATGCGGGATTCTCCGTAGGTGCCGAAGGCGCGCTGACCGCCGAGGAGCTTGGCGTTTTTCGGGAGAAAGGCGAAGCGTTTTCCGGCGACGAGGGACTCGGGCGGGAGTTGGCCGTGGAACTCGCGAAGGCGCGGTTTGTCTTCAAAAAGCTCGAGCTGGCTGGGGCCGCCGGCCATGAAGAGAAAGATGACGTTTTTCGCTTTGGCCGCGTTGTGGGAGCGTCGCGGTGCCATGGGGTCGCCGGTGGGACTGGCGGCCTGGCTCTCACTCGCGAGCATCTCGCTAAGGGCGATGGACCCGAGACCGATGCCGCAGCGCTCGAAGAAGTGGCGGCGGGTTTGCTGGTGGAGGGGGGAAAGGGTGGGGTTCATGGCAGGGATGCCCATGCTACATGGCGGGAGTGTCTCATTCTCTTGTAATAAACTCATCCGTGTTCATCAAGGCCCGCGCCACGGTCGTCCATGCCGCAGCTGCAGCGGGATCGGCGGAGTCCTTCGGCGCGACAAGCGCGGCGGCGGTGGGATCGGCTTTGAACGAGGCCAACTGCGTTTCTCGGAACGAGGCGACGGCGTTCCACTCGGCATCGGAGGGCGGTCGCGAAAAACACAGGGCAAACGCAAACTCCAGCTTCGCCAGATCGTCGCCCGGTGCTTCGAGTAATCGCGCTCCGAGACCCTGCGCAAGCTCGAAGAGACTTTGGTCATTGGCGAGGGTGAGCGATTGCAGGGGTGTGTTCGACCGCACCCGTCCGGTGCAGACGGTCTGGAAGTCGGGCGAGTCGAAGGTCGTCAGGAGCGGGTAGGGGGCGCTGCGGTAAAAGCGGGTATAGAGGGCGCGCCGGTAGCGATCGGGCCCTTCGGCGGCGGTCCAGTTCTTTTTGTTCTGGGTGAAGGCGTAGACGCCCTCGGGTTGCGGAGGGCGCACGGGAGGGCCGCCGATGGCAGGGTGGAGCAATCCGCTGGCGGAGAGGGCGGCGTCGCGAATGATCTCGGCTTCGACGCGGATACGGTTCTGCCGGGCGAGGAGGTGATTGAGTGGGTCGGTCTCCTCGAGGTCGGGGCGGGCATGAGAGGACTGGCGGTAGGTTGCGGAGGTGACAATGAGTTTGTGAAGCCGCTTCATGGACCAGCCGTTCGCGACGAGGTCGTGCGCGAGCCAGTCGAGGAGATCGGGATGGGTGGGGAAAGAGCCCTGAGTGCCGAAATCGTTCTCGGTCTCGACGATGCCTTTGCCGAAGTAGCGCATCCAGACGCGGTTGACGGTGACGCGGGGCGTCAGGGGATGATCGGGACGCACGAGCCAGCGGGCGAGGTCGAGACGGTCGGGACGTTCTTTTTTTGTCACGTCCACGGGGAGGGCGGGGAGGACGGCGGGCACGCCGGGAGTGAGCGTTCCGGATTTGAGATCGTTGTCGAGGAAGCTGCCTCGCAGGTGGATGAAGGTCTCGCGGGGCTCGGGCAGGTCGCGCATGACCATGGTGTTCACGGCGCTGCCGAGTCCGAGAGCCCGACGGGCGGCGGCGAGATCTTTTTCGGCGTCGGTCTTCTCCTGATCGACTTTGGCGAACCCGGCGGTGAGGAGCTTCTTGTGATCGTTAGTGCGTTTGTCAGGAATTGCGCGGAGAGCGGCGAGAAGCGGTGTCTCCGCCGTCCCGGGCGTGGCTTTCGCCTGTTCGTTCTTTTCCCAGGCGGTCTGGCGCGTCGCGGTGGCTGCGGTGACTTTGGTGAGAGTGGCCTTTGCTTCGTCGATTGCTTTGAGTTTGGCGGGATCGGGATCTTTCAAAAACATCTCGCCTTCGCTGACCTCGACGGTGGCTCCGGTGTTATTGATGTCGGTGCCGTGGTTGAAAAAGGCGAAGAGCTCGAAGTACTCGCGGTGGGTGATGGGATCGTACTTGTGGGTATGGCACTGGGCACAGCCGACGGTGAGTCCGAGCCAGACCGCGCCGGTGGTATTGACCCGGTCGACGACCTCTTCATTTCGGAACTGCTCGGGATCGGTGCCGCCTTCCTGATTGATAAGTGTGTTGCGGTGAAAGCCCGAGGCGACGAGCTGGGCCTTGGTGGCGTCGGGGAGGAGATCGCCGGCGAGTTGCTCGATCGTGAAGCGGTCGAAGGGCATGTCCTCATTGAGCGCGCGGATGACCCAGTCGCGGTAGGGCCACATCTCGCGGTCGCCGTCGATGCTGTAGCCGCTCGAGTCGGCGTAGCGTGCCTGATCGAGCCAGTGGCGACCCCATCGCTCGCCGTAGTGGGGCGAGGCGAGCAGTTCGTCGGCGAGGGCGGTGGTGGCTCTGTCAGGATCAGTCCGGTAGGCGGTGAGGAAAGAGGCAACCCTTTCAGGTGCCGGGAGCAACCCTGTCAGGTCGAGGGTGAGCCGGCGAATCAGAGTGGCGGGTTCGGCTTCGGCGGACGGGGTGATGCCTCGTGATTCGAGTTCTGTCAGGATGAAGCGGTCGATGGGGTTTTTCCCGGCGGGCGCTGCCGCAACGGTGACGGGTTCGAAGGCCCAGTGGCCTTTGTATTCAGCGCCTTCGGCAATCCAGCGTCGCAGGGTTGCGGCCTCGGCGGGGGAGACGGTCTTTTTGGTCTTCGGCGGCGGCATGACCTCGTCGGGATCGTCGCTGAGGATGCGGGCGAGGACCTCGCTGAGCTCGGGCGAGCCGGGGACGATGGCTTTTGCGCCGACGGCGGAACTACGCTCGTCGAGCCGGAGATCGCCCTCGAGTGTCTTTTCATCCGGTCCGTGGCACTGGAAGCACTTATCCGAGAGGATGGGGCGAATATCCCGATTGAAATCCAGTTTTTTCTCCTGCGCCGTGAGTGCGGAGTAAAACAGCAGGAGAGGGATCAGGATAGCGTAGGGACGAAAAAGCATTCCCGACAAATCTAGCGGAAAACGCAGCATCCCCCAAGGGCCGTGTCTGCGCCCCTCAGAGCAGAGCGGTCGCCACTTTTTCCCCGAATAAAGGGGGCGGTGCGGCCGCCACTTGCCGAATGACTGATTGTAGGGCACGTTTGGCGCCGGAAAACCCGCTGGCCTCACCTTTACACCCCTCCTACCCATGCCCGTTGACGGAAAAACCACGGTCGGCCTTATTTCACTGGGCTGCGCCAAAAATTTGATCGATTCCGAGATCATGATCGGTCACTTGCAGGAGGCGGGCATGATGATGACGCCTAATCCGGAGCTCGCCGACGTCCTCATCATCAATACCTGCTCCTTTATCGATAACGCGAAAAAGGAGAGTGTTGATACCATCCTCGGGGCCGTCGATGACCGCGAGGCCTCGCGTCCGCGTCAGAAGATCATCGTGGCGGGTTGTCTCTCGCAGCGTTTTTCCAAGGAACTGCCGGGGCTGATGCCCGAGGTGGATGCCTTCATCGGTCTCGACCAGATCACCTCGGTCGCCCCGCTCATCCGCGATCTCATGGCCAAGGACGTCGCTCTGATCTCGGAGAACCACGTCACCGCGAAGCCGATGTATATCCCGGACTATGACACCCCGCGCTTTCGCCTGACTCCGCAGCACACCGCCTACATCAAGATCGCCGAAGGTTGTAATCACCCGTGCTCTTTCTGCATCATCCCGAAGATCCGGGGAAAGCACCGCTCCCGCACGGTGGAGTCGGTCGTGAAAGAGGCCGAGCAACTCGTGAAATCGGGGGTAAAAGAAATCAACCTCATCTCGCAGGACACGACCTACTTCGGCATGGATCAGTGGGAAGGGCAGCGCCCCAATCCCCGCAGCCCCGTCGATTCTACGAGAGGCGATTCGCTCGCGACGCTGCTCCGCGCGCTGAATGCGATCGAGGGAGATTTTTGGATTCGCCTCCTTTACACCCACCCCGCGCATTGGAGTGATGAGCTCATCGAGACGATCGCAGAGTGCCCGAAAGTGGCCCGCTATGTCGACATGCCGCTGCAGCACATCTCTGACCGCATGCTCGGCGCGATGAAGCGCGAGACCGATGGCAACTACATCCGTGATCTCATCCGCCGGATGCGGGCGGGCATCCCCGATCTCGCCCTGCGCACCACTTTTATCGTCGGATTCCCCGGTGAGACCGACGAGGATTTCCGCGAGTTGCTCGAGTTCCTCGAAGAGACCCGCTTTGAGCGTGCCAGCGTCTTCAACTACTCCCGTGAGGACGGCACCCGGGCCGCCAAGCTCACGGGGCAGGTCCACCACATGACCCGCAAGAAGCGCTGGAACGAGGCCATGCTGCGCCTCGAAAAACTCGCCGAAGAGCGCAATCGCAGTCAGGTCGGCCGCAAGCTCCGGGTCCTCGTCGATGCTCCCGGACAGGCGCGCGGGGAGATGGATGCGCCCGAAGTGGACGGCACCGTCTTCATCCCCGCCGAGCTGCCCGTGGGCGAGTTCGCCGAGGTGACCGTGCGCGAATGGCGCGGGTATGATCTGGTGGCGGGGTAAAATAACGACTGGCATAGCGCGGACAGGGCTCAGGCAGAGGTCGACAGGGTTACCTTCGTCGGGAAAACTCGTCTCATGAGATTGCTCGTTTTATTTCTCCTGATTCTCGTCTTCGTGATCCCTGCCAATGCCGACGAACTGCTCGCCGGGGCGGGCAGGGTCGAGATCACTCGCCCGGGAGCCGATGCGGGGAGCAATCCGCCGATGGTCAAGGCGCTCGTGCTCTCCCGCGGTGCGACAAACGCGGTCATCATCACCGTCGATGCCGTCGCCGTCGCAGGGATAGGCTCGATCCGTGATCCCTACCTCGCCGAGGTGCGGACCGCCCTGACCGAATCTTTCGGCATCGCGCCCGGGTCCGTCCTCGTTAATGCGAGTCACTGCCACGCCCTCGTCTCCGATGACATCGCGGCCCGCACCGTGCAGGCGGTGAAGGCGGCCTGGGAAAGTCGAGTCCCCGTCAGGATCGGGGCGGGCGTGGGGCACGAGGACGGCATCATGGAAAATCGTCGGCTCAAAATGAAGAGCGGCGCCGAGATCGACGTGCGTCATGCCTACGCACTGCCGCCGGATGACGAAGTCGCGGCCGTTGGCCCGATCGATCCCCGGATCGGATTGCTGCGGATCGATCGTCTCGACAACGGGGAACCGCTCGCGGCCGTCTATCAGTTTGCCTGCCATCCCATTCAGGGCGTGCCGGGAGGGGGGAACACCGCCGACCTCAGCGGGTTCGCTTCCCGGGTGATCGAGGCGAATCTCGGGGACGGCAGCGCCACCGCGCTCTTCCTGCAAGGTTGCGGCGGGGATATTAATCCGGTCCTTTACAAGTCGGTCAATCTCCCACGCGACGGCGAGATGCACGGCAACAAGCTCGGGCTCAGCGTCCTCGCGGGACTGAGAAAGATCGAGACGAGCGAGGATGCGCCTCTTACGATCGCCCGCGAGACCCTGACACTACCACGCGCTGACCTCGCCCCGCGCATCGCGGAGATGGGGAAGGAGATCGATGTGCTGGTCGATTCGTTCAAGGGGACAAAGCTGAACTTCGAGACCTTTCTTCCGCTCTATGTGAAATACCACGTCAACGGCGACTTCCCCTCCGAGTCCTCTCATCGCTACCTGCAGGACGAGATGCTGAAAAAAGAGGATTGGAAAACGCTCGACGCCAACAACGAGGCCGCGATGGATGCCTACCTGCGTAATCTCCGCGTGATGGAGGACCTCACCCGGCGGCAGATCAATCTCGCCCTGCTCGAGCGGCATCAGGCGGCGAATCTTGAGGCCGGGAAGACGGTCGAGGCGGAAGTCGTGAGCCTGCGGGTCGGGGAGTTCCGGCTCGTGACCTTCCCGGCCGAGTTGACCGTCGAGGTCGGATTCGGGATTAGGGAAAAATCTCCGCATCCTCTCACCTTTGTCTCGGGCTACACGAACGGTTATCTCTACTACGCCCCCACCGTCGAGCAGATGAAAAATCGCGGCGGCGCGCAGGAGGACAGCGATTGTCTGCTCGCCCCCGAGTGGCAGGGCATCTTCGAAGCGGCGGCGGTGCGGATGCTGGGGGAGTGAGGGGTTGGGGCGCCTGGAATGAAAGTAGAACGGGTCTCCAGGCCCGTTCGTCGTCTGCCCGGTCTTACAAAGGAACGGGCCTGGAGACCCGTTCTACGGAAGAGAGACCTCACTTCGCAATCTTCTCATCGTCCCCGTGCGAAGAGTCGTCTTTCACTTTTTTCCCGCCGTGCTGGGTGGCGAGGAAGGCGACGAGATCACGGAAATCACGGGGCGGCAGCGCGGCGGCCATGGGGGGCATCGCGGAGATAGGCGGGGCGACGGTGGCGATCTGGTCGCGCTCGATGCGGATGGGCTGGTTGTCGAGTCCTACCACGACCACATGCGTCTCTTTGTCTTCGGCGAGACGACCTAGGACAGGATCGCCCAATTTTCGCGTGACCGACGTCATGCCGTAGCCGGGAGAGATCTCGGCCCCGGGATTGGCGACAGATTCGAGGATTTTTTCGCGGGTAAGTCGTGTTGCGACCTGACGCAGATCAGGGCCCTGGATGCCCCCTTTGTCACCGCCTTCTCCGCCGATCTTATGACACTGGAGACAGGCTCCCTGATTTGTGAAAACGATCTCTCCGGCGGTTGCGTTGCCGCCTTCCAATCCGAGGAGGAAAACGGCGTTCGGATCCGACCCGGCGTGGCTCGTTGCTTCGCCGTGACTCTGCGCGGCGAGGGCGAGGTAGGCGTCGAGCCAGAGTCCGGGGCGCAGCTTCGCGGCGCGTTCTTTCCAAAGCGTGGCGATGGTCTCGACCTCGGTTCCGGCGAGTCCGGCAATGGCGGCGCGGGCGACGGGGAGGGGGGCATCGTTGATCGCGGCGGCTGCCTGGTCGGCGATTCCGTCGAGACCGAGGGCAAAGGCGGCGGTCATTGCGGCGGCGCGGACGGGGGCTTCCTTGGCGGAGAGCAGCGACGTGACCAGCTCCTTCGTCCCCTCGGGCTTAGAGGTGGTGAGGCTCTCGATCACGGCGACGCGGAGAGCGGGGGTGAGTTTCTCATTTTTTGCCTGGGCGAGCAGCGTCTCCGGATCGAGTTGGATCCCGGCCGTGGTCGCGAATTCCATTGCGAGGGTGATGATTTCGGGATCGTGAGGTGCGGCGAGGAAGTCGCGGAGGGCTCCCCCGAGGACGGGGGCGAGGGCGGTGAAGGAGCGGCCCTCTTTCACGACCTGCGGCCGGTAGTGCCCGAGCACGGGATCGGTCTCGATCGCGGCTTCCCATTGCTTCAGCCCGTTCAGCGCCGCTTTGCGGGCCGGCTTCGCGAGAGTGTCATCGGCCGCCAGTTGTAGCATGGCGAGGGCGTGGGCGGGCGTGCCCTTGCGGTAGTTCGCGGCGACGAGGCGGCGCTGCACGGCTTCGGGCAGGGTGGAAATATTCTCGCGGAAAGCGGCAAGCACCTCCCCGGCAGCGGAGTCGAGAGCGTCGGTGTCGTGAATCGCGCGGATTACTTCGCGGCGGATGAGCGGATCTTTTTCTCCGAGGAATTTCGCGAGCTCGGGGCTCTCGCGGCGGCGCAGCAAGAGCACGGCGAGGAGGCGTTCTTCGTGCGAGGCGGCGCTCACTCTGGTGACGGCATCGGCCTCTGTCGCGACGATATCGAGGCCGGAAAGAATCGCATGACGCAGGACGATGTCGGGCTGTGATTCTCCGTTTGTCAGGGCGGCGGCGAAGAGGGCGGCGGTCACTTCCGCGTCGGCCGTTTTGGCGACTCGGCCGAGGGCGATGGCGGCGAGAGAGCGGACACGGGGAGACTCGTCTGACGCCAGTGATTTGAGCAGGGCGGGCTTCGCCGAGTCGAGCCCGAGATCCCCGGTAACACGGGCGGCGTTGGCACGGACTTCAGCGTCGGGATCTTTGAGCAGAGGTGTGAGGACACCGGCAACCTCGATGCCGCGCCGTCCGGCCTGACCGAGTCCCCAGATCGCGTGGAGGCGCGGGATTAGAGATGTCTCTTTCACGGCGGAATTTTTGAGGGCAGCGATGCCATCGGCTCCTCGATCGACGAGGGCGAATTGAGCGGCCTGGCGGACACGGCGGTCGGCGTGGGCGAGCAGTTCGCCGAGTTCATCGACCGGGCGTTTTTCAAATCCTTCCTTAAACATCGCCGCGACTTTTGCCCCGGCTTCACGCTGGGCGGGATCTTTGGAGCCGGCGACCTGGATGGAGCCGTTCTCGTTCACGCTCCAGCCGCCGCCGAAGTCGCAGATGTAAATGTTGCCGTCGTAACCGAGTTCTACGTCACTCGCGCCGACGCCCTTGACGAGTTCGCGCTCTTCGACCGCGACGTAGCCGGCTCCACTCGCTTCCGTTTTGATGAGGAGGAGATTGCAGTTGTCCGAGGCGCCGCGGTAGTTCGAGAGCAGAAATTTGCCGCGCAGATCCTCGGGCAGAGATTCGCCGGTGAGCCAGGTCACGCCCGATGGGCCGTTCGCCACATGCGAGGCGGGCGGGTAGACCCACTGGGGCTGGTCTTCGTTGTAGAGGTCGAACATTTTTTCCTTCACCCACATCGATTGCTCGGGCCGGAAAGCGCCCCAGTCGAGATGAGTCGCGTAGTGGTGGGGAGACTGATGCGACATGTCCCAGCCCGAGTCACTGCCCTCGAGCGCGTAGACGAGTCGCGCCTTGTCCCCGATGTCACCGGTGTTGTCGAAGGTGAAAAGATTGCCGTGATCGTCGAAGGCGAGCTCCTGCGGATTGCGGAGCCCGGTGCAGAAAACCTCGAGTCCCGACCCGTCGGATTCGCAGCGGAAAATTGCCCCGCGTCCCGAGCCTTCGTGCGTTTTCCCGTCTGCCGTGGTCACGTGGTAACCGCGGTCGCCGACCGAAAAATAGAGACGGCCATCCGGTCCGCGCACGATCCCGTGGAGGTCGTGCCCGATGAAGGAGACACGCACGCCGTAACCGGTCGAGATCTCCTCTTCCTCATCCGCGATCCCGTCGCCGTCGGTGTCGCGCAGCTTCCACACACTCGGGATGCAGGTGAAATAGACCGATCCATCGTCGGCGAGGACGGAGAATCCAATCCCGTCTTCGGGGCGATTGAAGCGGTCCGAGAAAACGCTGCGATGATCGGCGGCTCCGTTGCCGTCACGATCTTCGAGGAGGATGAGCCGGTCGGCGACGCGACTGAACCAGCCTTCGGGAAAACTCGCCGAATATTTTTCATACATCGCGAGACGGTCCGCCACCGTGACTGCTTTGAAGTCGTCGCGGATGAGCTCATTCGCTCCGCGCAGGTCGGGCACGCCGAGCCAGAAGCGGTTTGCCTCGGCGACGTAGAGGCGTCCCTGCGGATCAAATCCGAAGCTGCCGGGATTCTCGACAAAGGGGAAGGCGACCCAGGTGTGGCCCTCGAGACCCTCGTGCTCGATGAGACCGCGGAAGGTCGCGGGGGAATTACTCAGGGGCGGCATCTTGTTCTCGGGCACGGTCGGGAGCTGCTTGAAGCGCGCTTCCAACTCTGCCGGAGTGATGGCGTGGATGCTCCCCTGCGCGAGGGTGAGAACGAGGCAGAAAAGGAGGATCGGGTGCTTGATCATGGGCGTGAAAGTTACGTTCGAGCGGGGAATCGGGCAACTGGTGATCGCGGGCCGGTTTGGTTCTTTGGCCTTGCCCTGTGACAGTGGACCTGACAGGGTCATGCCGCTGACGTAACCCTGCTCCATCCGCTTTTGATGAAATACCCCGCCTTGCTCCTGCTTCTCTCCCTCTGTCTCGCACTCCCCCTCGGGGCTGCGGATCGGCCGAACATTCTCTGGATCTCCTCCGAAGACAACGGGCCCCACCTCGGTTGTTACGGAGACGACTACGCGGTGACGCCGATCCTCGACGCCCTCGCCGCGAAGGGGATGCGTTTCACCCGCGCCTGGTCGAATGCCCCGGTCTGCGCGCCGGCCCGCACCACGGTGATCTCGGGGATCTACCCTCCCGCGACGGGGGCCGAGCACATGCGCTCGCAGACTGCGCTGCCCGAGGGGATGAAGCTTTTTCCCGCTTACCTGCGCGAGGCCGGCTACTACTGCACAAACGCGGCGAAAGAAGACTACAATCTCGTCAAAGGCGACGATGTCTGGGACGAGAGCAGCGGCAAGGCCCACTGGAAAAAACGTGCGGCGGGTCAGCCCTTTTTCGCGGTCTTCAACTCGACGATCTCGCACGAATCGCAGATCCGCAATGCCATCCCCGACGAGAACCGCATCCACGATCCGGCGAAGGTCCGTATCCCGGCCTATCACCCCGACACGCCCGAGGTGCGGAAAGATTGGGCACAATACTATGACCGGCTCACGATGATGGATTCCGAACTCGGCGGACGGCTCCGCGAGATCGAGGAAGCCGGCCTCGCGGAGGAAACGATCATTTTCTACTGGGCCGATCATGGCTCGGGCATGCCGAGGAACAAACGCTGGCCCTACGACTCAGGCCTGCGGGTGCCGCTCATCGCCCATTTTCCGAAAAAATGGGAGCATCTCGCCCCTGACGGATACACCAGCGGCGGCACGAGCGATCGCCTCGTCGCCTTTGTCGATTTCGCCCCGACGATGCTGAGTCTCGCAGGAATCGAGCCAAAAGTCTGGATGCAGGGCCTTGCCTTTGCGGGTGAATTCGAAAAGCCGGGGCGCGAGTTCAACTACGGCTTCCGCGGGCGCATGGACGAACGCATCGATCTGGTGCGCTCGGTCACCGACGGCCGATACGTCTATCTCAGGCAATACATGCCGCACCGCATCTACGGGCAATACATCGACTACATGTTCCAGACCCCGACGACGCGGGTGTGGCGCGGACTCTTCGACGAGGGGAAAACGACCGAGGCGCAGTCGCATTTCTGGCGGGAAAAACCGGCTGAGGAACTCTACGATCTCGAAAACGATCGCGACGAGGTCGCGAATCTTGTCGCGTCGCCCGCGCACGAGGCCGTCTTGACGAGGCTGAGGATGGCCCATGCGGCCTGGGAAAAAGCGGTCCGCGATGTCGGCTTTCTGTCCGAAGCGGAGATCCATGCCAGAAGCGCCGGATCAACCCCTTACGAGATGGCAAGGGACTCGGCCAAATATGATTTCGAGGCAATCTTTGCGGCGGCGCAGCTTGCGAGTTCCCGGGATGCGAATGATCTGCCTGCGATTGTTGAATTGTTAGGTAGTCCCGACAGCGGGGTTCGCTATTGGGGCGCGACAGGATTGCTGATCCACGAAGAGAACGGCTACAAGGCGGGGCAGGCGTCCCTCATAAAAGCGCTGGGCGATTCCTCGGCCAGCGTCGCGATCGTGGCGGCAGAGGTGCTGGGGCGATTCGGATCGGACGGTGAAAAGGAGGCGGCGCTCGATCTGCTGCTGAAGCACGCCGATCAGGAGCAGGGGAATGTTTTTGACGCGATCCTCGCCGGTAACAGCCTTGACTATCTCGGTGAGGCCGCCCTAACACGAGCAGAGGCAATCGAGGCTCTGCCGATGAAATCGTCGAAGCGGACGCCGCGAACCGAAGGCTATGTGGGCAATCTGCTCAAGAGTATCCTGCGCAAAGGTGAAAAGTGATGCCGACAAAAAAACCCGCTGCGGACTGACCGCCGGCGGGCTTCATTGCAAGCGATCGCTGGCAGCTCAGCTTTCGCGTTTGGGATAAGTGGCGAGGTATTTGGCCCGCAGCTCCTCGATGCGCTTCTTCTGATCGACGAGGGCCTGCTCCTGAAGTTTGCGTTCGGCCTCGGCTGCGGTGAGTTCGCGGGCGGCTTCCTGTTCTGCTTTGGCTCGTTCGGCGATGACCGGGGGAGTCTCCCGGGCGACTTGATCGGCCGCGAGCACGGTCGTCTTTGTCTTTGTCGCCTCGACGTAGGTGTTGGCGAGGGACTGCTCGAGCTCGCTAAGGCGCGCCTTCAGACTGGCGACCTCGGCGTTGATCTCGTCTGGTGTTTTGTAGGAGAGGGTCTCTGCGGCGACGATGCCGATCTCGGCTTTCCGGGCGGAACTCTCGGTAGCGGGCGGGGCGTCGGCGGCGGAGAGCACATCGGCGGCGGGTTGTCCCTGGATCGCTCCTTCGCGCAGTTCGGCGACGGCGCGACTCGCGACGAGTTTCAAGGCACGCTCGAGGACCGAGGCGGATTTTTCCTGGAGGGCGAGGGTGCCGGTCTCGACGGTCTGCTTGGCGGTGGCAAGGGTGGTCTCGGCTTCGGTGCGGGCTATCGTTGCCTGCTCGGCACCCTTCTTGGCCTCGGTCTCTCCGACGAGCATGTCATCGAGTTTCACGGCCATGTCGTCGAGATTTTCCGTCTCGCGCATCGCGGTAAGGTTGATCGCGGCGGCCTGCCACTTCTTCTGGAGGAACTGGCTGTTATGGAGCTCGGCCTTGGCGACTTCGACAGTCTTTTTGGTCTCGGCTTCTTTCGTGACAACGGCGGCGACTTTGGCGGTGGTGGCCTCTTTCTGCTTGGTCGTGGCGACGATGAGGTCTGCGGCCTTCTTCAGCTCGACCTGGGCGGCAGCGAGGGCGGTCTTCGCGTCGGCGAGTTCCTTCTGTTTCGCAGAGAGGGCGGTGCCGGCGGCGGTCGCCTCGGCCTGGGCGGGGGTGAGTTTGCCTCTCAGGTCGGCGATCTTCGCATCGGAGGTCACGACGGGGGCGGTGGCCTGGGCAGCGGCGGTCTTGGCGTCGTTACGCGCCTTTTCTGACTGCTGAGCGGCGGTCGTCTTTACGACGAGGTCGGCCTGGGCCTTTTTCAAGGTGTCGGCTCCGACCGCAGCCAGGTCGCGGAGGGGTTTAAGGGCGGCGTCCGCTTTGGCAAGGGCATCGACTTTAGCGGTCTGGTCGGTCTTCGCTGCGGCAAGGGCGGCGACGACGGCATCCCCCTTCGCGCCGGTCTGTTGCAGTACTTCGGTGGCTTTGCGGTTGTTGCCATCGGCAGAGGCGAAGGTCGCGGCGGCGGCGGCGTTTGCAGCAGTCGCGGCAGTGACGCGATCCGTGGCGGCTTTGGCGGCCGCGACGATTTCAGGGGCAGGGATTTGCCCGTTGGCGGAGGCGGCGGCGAGGGCGGCGTCGGCTTTTTGTTCCTCCGCCGTGGTCGCAGCGACGGCGGCGGCGGCAGCATCTGCGGCGGCTTTGGCCTGGGTCGCGCCGAGTGCGGCGGCGGTGGCGAGTTTCTTCGCTTCCTCCAGCTGGGCAGTGAGCGTGGCGTGCTCGGCAGTCCGCGCGGCGGCGGCCTGATCGGCGGCGAGGCGCGCTTTGGAAGCGAGATCGAGGGCGGCCGCGAGAGCATTGTGTTGCGCTAGCTGCTCGGGCGTCAGGGCCGGCTTCGCAGCGAGAGCCTGGGCGGCGGTGAGAGAAGCGGTGGCGGCCTGGAGAGCGGTCTCTTTCGCGGTGAGGCCGGCGACCGCGGCCGCAGCGGCATCCTGCTGGGGCTTCAGGCCGGCGACGGCTGCGGCGAGGGTGTCATTGACCGCTTTCAGCGCTGCATTTTTCGCGACTGCGGCTTGTGACAGTTTTTCGACCTCGGGGGTGAGGGCTTTCACGGCACCATCGAATTTCGCGACCGCGCCGTTCTGGGCGTCGCGGGACTGGGTGGCGGCGGCGATACTCTTGTCTACTTCGCCAAGTTCGGCGCGGGCGGCGACGAGGCCCGCCGAAGCGGCCTTGATCCCTTCTTCGAGTTGGGGAAGCTGACCGGTGAGTTCACCGATACGCTTCTCGGAGTAGGCGAGCTGTTGGTCGATCGGGGGCGGATTGGGATCGACGCGGGCGAGCTCGGCGCCGGTGGCGATGTCCCAGCCCTTGATGTTACCATAAATATCGCCGGTGAAGACGCGCTTGCTGTCCTCGCTGACGGCGACGCTGAGAACGACATCGTCAGAGGCAGCGATGGTGCGGATGGCGGTGCCGTCGCCTTTCCAGAGCTTCACTGTCTTGTCGCGGCCGACCGTGGCGATGGTGCCGTCGGGGGCGAAGTCGACCCCCTGAACGCCGCCGGGGTGGGCGTCGAATTTTTTGATCTGGGTCCCGCCGTTCATTTCCCATAGCATCACAGACCCGTCTTCACTGGCCGAGGCTAGGACGTTGCCATCCATACGCCAATCGAGGTCGGTCACGGCGAGGGTGTGGCCTTTGAGGGTATAGAACTCGTAGCCGGTTGCGGCTTCCCAGACGTAGAGGCCGCCATTGCGATCACCGGTGGCGTAAATGACTCCGTCGGGGCTGTAGGCTGCTGTGAGGAGCCAGTCCGTGTGCTTTTTGACGCTGTTGATCTGCTCGCCGGCGACGGTGTCCCAGAGTTTGATGACGCGTCCAGGGCCACCCATGATAGCATTTTTCAGATCCGGTGAGATGTCGGCACCGAGGACGATGTCGAACTCTTTGCCGACTTCGATGACCCGCTCGCCGGTCTTGATGTCCCAGGCGACGACGTTGCCGGACTTGCCACCGCGGCCACCGCCGCAGAAGAGGTAGGCACCGTTGGGGCTGAAAGAGAGCGTCTGGGGGAATCCTTCGGGGTAGGGCAGGACGCCGAGCAGATCGTAGTCGGACGAATGATAGAGGAGGATCTGTTTCTGCCCGGCCACTGCAAGGATGGGCGCCCAGGGGCTGTGGGCGAGCGCAGGGACGGAATTCGGCCGCTCGGTCACTACTGAGGGCTCGAGGATGAGGTGCTCAGGCATGGCCGGGGGACCCTCTGGCTTCCCGGTGGAAGAAATGGAGTTGAGGTCAACTTTGGGTTTATCCGCCTTTTTCGCCTTAGAGTTCCTTGTCTCAAGTAAGCCTCCGGCAATCCAGGCGGCGATGACCTTGAGTTCCTCGTCGGTTGCTTTGGTGCCTTTGGGCGGCATGATGGGCTCTTCAGTGTGGGCCGCGAGGGTGTGGAGCCGCGAGGACTTGGGATCCCCCGAGACGACCACGGCACCTCCCGAGCCGCCAGTCATGGTTGCTCCGAAGCTCGCCAGATCCAGGCCACCTTTGGCTTCGTCGGTATTGTGGCAACTGAGGCACTTGTTGTCGAGGATGGGGAAGACGTCGTCGGCAAAGGTGACTTTAGCGGGTTCTTCAGCGGCAGCGAGTGCCTGCAGACCCGAAAACAACAAAGCGGTGGTAAGGGATGTGGTCAATTTCATGAACAGGAGTATTCAAAGAGAGGGCATCGGGGCGTTTCGGCGAATTTTAAGGCTTGCCGCTCTAAAACCCTCGAATCCGTAATTATACGATGGTTTCCGAAATTCGTCTCGCGGAATCGCATGGCGAAATTGCGGATGAGCGATGGCTCGAATTGGCCCCCCGCTTCGTCCGTAGACGCGCGCTACGTAAAGACGTGTCTTGTGTTAATGGTAATTTCAGACTTTGTTAACGCATCAACCAAAAGGAACTTATTATGAAAGGCTGCACAGGATTCTTCGACTCAGGCATGGCTAACCGCCGTGATTTTTTGCAGGTGGGCTTTGCCGGGGGGATCGGGCTCGCTTTGCCCGAGCTTCTAAAGGTTGAGGCTCGTGCCCAGGCCAAGTTCTACGAATCGAAGGAGGGGGTGGCCAAGTCCCTCATTCACATTTTCCTCCCCGGTGGTTCCGCCCATCAGGAGACGTGGGATCCCAAGCCATACGCGCCGGTCGAGTATCGCGGTCCCTACAACGCGATCAACACGAATGTGGACGGCCTCCAGTTCAGCGAGAACTTCAAACACCTCGCAAAGGTCGCTGACAAGATGACGGTCATCCGCTCGATGACTCATGGCGAGGCAGCTCACGAGCGCGGCACACACAACATGTTCACCGGCTATCGTCCCAGCCCGGCCATCAAGTTCCCCAGCTTCGGCTCGGTGATCTCGCACGAGTTCGGTTCGCGGAAAAATCTGCCACCTTACGTCTGCGTCCCGAACGTACCCAATGAGTTTGCCGGCACCGGCTACCTCAGCTCGATGTATGGCCCGTTCTCCGTGGGCAGTGACCCGGCCCTGGATAAAGGGTTTCAGGTTCGTGACCTCACGCTCCCCGGTGGCGTTGACAACGCGCGCTTCGAGCGCCGTCGCACGATGCTTGAGGCGGTTGACAGCCACTTCCGGAACATGGAGCAGGCTGATTCGATCGATGCGATGGACAGCTTCTATCAGAAGGCTTACAGCCTGATCGGTTCTGCAGAAGCCCGCGAAGCGTTCGACCTCACGAAGGAAGATGAGAAGATGAAGGAGCGCTACGGTAAGAACCAAGCCGGGATGCGCATGCTCCTCGGTCGTCGCCTTGTTGAGGCTGGCGTTCGTCTTGTCACCCTGACCTACGGCTCATGGGACATGCATGATCGCATTCAGGCGGGTATCGCAAGCCAGGTTCCTGCCTTCGATCAGGCTCTCGCGGCCCTGCTCACCGACCTCGACGAGCGCGGACTCCTCGACTCGACTCTCGTGATGGTCTCTTCGGAATTCGGACGTACCCCGAAGATCAACAAGACCGATGGTCGGGATCACTGGCCCAAGGTGTTCTCCACGATGCTCGCCGGCGGCGGCATCAAGCGCGGTTATGTCTACGGTAGCTCCGATTCTCTCGCGGCCGAGCCTGAGGAGAATCCGGTCGATGTGGAGTCCTTCGCCAAGACCGTCTATGCCCAGCTCGGGATCAATGCCGACAAAGAGCTCATCGCTCCCGGGCCGCGTCCCATGGAGATCGTTGACGGCGGCAGCGTGATTGAAGACATCATTGCCAAGGCCTCCGCTTAAGCTTCCCATTCCCCATCTATTATGAAACGTATTCTGTCCACCCAGAGTGCGGTTTCCAAGCGTCCCTTTATGCAGGTGCTGGCAGTCTTCGGGCTGGCGGCACTTGCCCTATCCGGGGCTTTTGTTGAAGCTGCTTCGCCTGATTTCAATACTTCGATCCCACGCGGCGGCCAAGCCGGGTCCGAGGTGAAAGTCAACATCATCGGTAGTCGCCTCAGTGATGCGGAGGAAATGGTGTTTCATTACCCGGGGATCACGGCAAAAGATATCAAGGTCATCGATGACAAGAAAGTGGAAGTCACTCTCGTGATCGCACCTGACTGTCGTCTCGGTGAGCACCATCTGCGCCTCCGCTGCCGCAGCGGGATGAGCTATGCCCGGAATTTCTGGGTTTCGCAGTTCCCCAATGTCGACGAGGTCGAGCCGAATGACGATCTCGCCGCACCGCAGAAGATCTCGATGAATGTCACGATCGAAGCGGAAGCTAAGCCCGAAGAGACGGACTACTACCAGATCTCGGTGAAAAAAGGGGAGCGGATCTCGGTGGAAGTTGAGGGTCTGCGGATCAACAACATCAATCAGAACATCGCGATCGATCCCTATGTGGCGATCCTGAACAAAGACCGCTTCGAGATTGCTTCTGCAGACGGCTCGGCCTTGCTGAAACAGGAGTCCATCCTCTCAATCGTTGCGCCTGAAGACGGTGACTACATCGTGGAAGTTCGTGATGCGGCCTACCAGGGGCGCGGACGTTATCGCGCCCATATTGGTAATTTCCCTCGTCCCACCGCGATTTATCCAGCTGGGGGCAAGGCGGGCAGTGAGATCGAGTTTACCATGCTCGGTGATGTGAAGGGCCTCTACACATTCAAAACGAAGCTTCCTGAGACTGCTCTCAATGACAAGATCGGAATCCTGGCCCCGCAGGCGGGAATGAGCCCTCCGTCTCCGAATGAAGTGCGTATCAGTTCGTTTGACAACATCCTGGAGAAAGAGCCGAATAACCTCCATACCGAGGCGACTCCGGCGGGGGCTCTGCCAATCGCGTTGAACGGAATCCTTCAGGCCGAGGGTGATGTGGACTTCTTCAAGTTCACGGCGAAAAAAGATCAGGCGTTTCAATTCCGTGTTTTCGCGAACTCGATTGGGACTCCGGTGGACCCCGTTCTTACGATCTACAACGAAAAGATGGGGGCGCTTGGTTCCAGCGATGATGCGGACGGGACGAAGGATGGCAAGGTCGATTTCAAAGCTCCCGCTGACGGTGACTACTTCGTGAAGGTCAACGACATGCTTTCGCGCGGCGGGGTTGATTTTATCTATCGTGTTGAATCCATTGTTTCCCCTCCGACGATCGACGTGACCATGGGTGAGATGCTGCGGAACGATTTCCAGTATCTGAAGCAGTTCAATATCCCGCAGGGGAGTTACTACACGATGGTCGTGAGCACGACCCGTCGCGGCGTGGCTGGTGATCTGAAGTTCGAAATGCCGAAGCTTCCCGCCGGGGTTACGCTTGAGCCGGTCGTGATCCCGAAGACAGTGAGCCAGTTTCCCATCCTTCTGAAGGCGGCTCCCGATGCGCCCATTGGCGGTGGCATGTATGAGTTGCTCGTTTCCACGATCGAGGGCGACAAGCCGGTCGTTGGTAAATTCACTCAGGCTCTCGATTTTGTGCGTGGTCCCCAGAACGGGGTGCCTTACTACATTCGCTACCACCAGGAAGTCGCAGTTTCGGTGACCGATCCGCTTCCTTACTCGATTACGATCGATCAGCCTAAAGTCCCCATCGTGCGCAATGGCAGCATCAAACTGAAGGTTCGGGCTCATCGCAAAGAGGGTTACGACAAAAAGATCACGGTGCGTTTCCCCTGGATACCGCCCGGAATTGCATCTTCCGCAACAATGATCTTCAGCGAGAAGCAGGTCGAGCTTGAGTATGAGCTCAACGCAAACGAGAACGCCGAGCTCAATACGTGGAATCTTGCTCTCCTTGCAGAGTCTGACGGGGGGCAGGGAAACGCTTTCAGTGCGTCTCCTTTTATCAAGCTCTCCGTGGAGGAACCGTTCGTTCAGCTGAAACTCAGCATGACCACTGCGAAGCAGGGTGAGACGGTCGATATGCTTGGCGAAGTCGAGCAACTCCGCGAATTCGGAGGGGAAGCCGATGTGCAACTCTTCGGCCTTCCTTCTCACTCTACCGCTGCGGTGCAAAAGCTGAAGTCGGACCTCGAGTCGCTAAGCTTCCCCATCGTGACGACGGATAAGACGCCGGTCGGTCAGCACAAGGGCGTCTTCTGCACGGTGACCGTCGTAAAGGATGGGGAGCCTATCGTTCATCGTCTCGCGATGGGATCCGTCCTCCGGGTCGATCCCTTGCCAAAAGTGGCGGTTGCAGCGCCCAAGGCAGCAGCGCCCGCCGCAGTCGCCAGCGCCGAGAAAAAAGAGAAGCCGCTTTCCCGCCTTGAACAACTCCGTCTCGAAGCCCAGAAAGAGACCGCGAATAAGTAAGCGCGCAGATCAAACGTCCATCGCCCTTTCCGGTCAAACACAATTATACCGCTCATGAAAAATCGTCTGTCCATCCTCAGCGCCGCCGCCCTTTTGTGCGGGATCACGGTGCATGCGAATGAGTCAAAAATTGACTTTGTCCGTGATATTCAGCCGATTCTGGAGTTCAACTGCGTCAGCTGTCATAATGCTGACGAGGCCAAGTCCAACCTGCGCTTCGACAAGGCCGAACTCTTTTTCAAGGGCGGCGACGGGGGGCATTCTCTCGTCAAGGGCAAACCCGACGAGTCGCTCATGATCGAGCTGGTCTCGCTGCCCGAGGACGATTCTGATGTGATGCCTCCCAAGGGGCGTCCTCTCAATGAGAAAGAGATCGCGAATCTGCGCCAGTGGATTACCGAAGGTGCCGTCTGGCCGGCGGAACTGACGCTCGTGGCGAGAAATGAAGAGGATTTCAAGGGCGCTGAGCCGCTCAAGGACAAGGGCAAAAAAATCGTGAAAGTCGAGGCTTTCCCGCTTGATATCACTCTGGAAAAAGCCCGTGATGTTCAGTCGGTCGTAGTATTGGCCACTTACGAGGATGACACCACGCAGGATGTCACCGCGAACGCTACCTTTACCCCCGGCGATCCAACGCTGCTCGGTCTGAAGAAGCGGAACATCTTCACGCCTCTGAAGGACGGCCAGACTGATCTCGAGGTAAAGGTGGCGGGGCTCTCCGTCAAAATCCCCGTGACGGTCAAAGAAGCGGCGGTGGACCGTCCCGTCGATTTCCATCTCGATGTCACCCCGGTTTTCATGAGCGAGGGCTGCAACACCGGTGCCTGTCACGGCTCGGCCCGCGGGCAGGATGGCTTTATGCTTTCGCTCTTCGGTTACGACCCGGATGGTGACCACTACCGGCTCACTCGCGAGATGGCCGGCTACCGGATCAACCTGGCGATTCCCGAAGAGTCGCTTCTGGTGGAGAAGTCCATCGAGGCAGTCCCCCACACCGGGGGCAAACTTTTTGACAAGGGCAGTCCCGCCTACAAAACAATGGTCGAGTGGATCGCGAACGGGGCGACAAAGCGGCCCCTCACTGAAGTCCCCGTAGTCACGGAACTCAGCCTTTATCCCCCCAGGCTCGTTCTTGAAGGAGCCGGTTCCACCCAGCAGCTCACCGTACGGGCCAAGTTCTCCGACGGGCATGATCGGGATGTTACTGACCTGGCCGTCTTCATCACTAACAACGAGCCGACCGCAGCCGTGAGCACCACCGGTCTCGTTACCGCGGGCAAGCGTGGTGAGGGTTTCATCATGGCTCGCTACGAGACACACACGGTTGGCATCCAGACCATCGTCATTCCCGAGGACCTGGAGTACACCCGGCCTAAGATGCAGGAGAACAACTACATCGACACGCTCGTGCATGACAAGCTTCACAAGCTCCGCATTCTTCCCTCGGACATCTGCACCGACGAAGAATTCCTCCGCCGGGCCTCCATCGATATCGTAGGGCAGCTCCCCACGACTGAGGAATACAATGCCTTCATGGCGGACAAGGCAGCGGACAAGCGCAGCAAGGTGATCGAGACTCTCATTTCCCGCAAGGAGTTCACCGAGATGTGGGTGATGAAGTGGTCCGAGCTCCTCCAGATCCGCTCGAACCCGAATCTCGGTCTCGGGATCTCCTACAAAGCTGCGCTGCTCTACAATTCCTGGCTGCGCGAGCAGATTGCGGCCAACCGCCCCTTCAACGAGATCGTTATCGACATGCTCTCTTCCGAAGGCGGCAGTTTCGCCAGCCCCGCGACGAACTTCTACCAGGTCGAGCGCGATACGCTGAAGCTCTCGGAGAACGTCGCCCAGGTCTTCATGGGGATGCGTCTCCAGTGTGCCCAGTGCCACAATCACCCCTTTGATCGCTGGACCATGGACGACTACTACAGCTGGGCGGCTTTCTTCGCCCAGGTGGGTCGTAAGGAGGGCGTCGATGCCCGCGAGCAGATCGTCTACAACCGGGGCAGCGGCGAAGTGAAGCACCTCGTCGGCGGTCGCAACATGCCGCCCAAGTTCCTCGGTGGAGACCTGCCCGATGTCGAAGGCAAGGACAGGCGTGAGATCGTCGCCAACTGGATGGCCTCGCCCCAGAACGATTACTTCTCGCGCAACATTGCGAACATGGTCTGGTCGCATTTCCTCGGGGTCGGGATCATTGATCCGGTGGATGACGTGCGGATCAGCAATCCGGCTTCGAATCCGGAATTGCTGACCGAGATGGCCGGCCGCTTTCAGGGCGAGTATGAGTATGACTTCCGCCAGCTCGTGCGGGATATCTGTAACTCGGCCACCTACCAGCGGACAACCCAGGCGAATCCCTCGAACAAGGATGACCTGAACAATTTCGCGAAAGCCCGCATTCGCCGCCAGCGCGCCGAGATCATGCTCGACACGATCACTCAGGTGACTGAAACGAAGAACAAGTTCCAGGGCCTGCCACTCGGCTCACGTGCCGTGCAGATCGCCGATGGCAACACGACTGATTACTTCCTCACCACCTTCGGGCGGGCCACTCGTGAGACGGTCTGTTCCTGCGAGGTTAAGATGGATCCCAGCCTCTCCCAGGCGCTCCACCTCCTCAATGGTCCCACCGTGACGCTGAAGGTTGAGCAGGGCGGTCTGGTCAAGCGGATGATCGCCGAGAACAAGACGCCCGAGCAGGTCATCGAGGAAATCTACATCCGCAGCTTCACGCGCAAGCCGACGGCCGAGGAGACCAAACAACTCATGGCCCAGGTCACCGCCGTAGGTGAGGACAAAACCCAGCGCGAGCTCGTTCTCAATGACGTCTTCTGGGCGGTCTTGAACTCGAAGGAGTTCATGTTCAACCACTAAGGAGTGCTTACGGTCAGGCTGCTCCGCCCGTTTGAAGCGGGGGCAGACTATTTGAAACGGTCCGGATCTTCCGGGCCGTTTTTGTTTTCGGGCGGGACGGAGGGATCGGGCTCCGTGATCTCTTGCAAATTCTTTACAACTTACCGCTTACTGATTCGCCGGGCTCTGCGTTATGGTTATAGAAACCAAAAACCCGCGCGCTGATGATGAACCCGTCCCTATCTCCACGAGATCGAAGTGCCCGGCGAGCAGGACAGTAGACCGCTCCCCTGCACCTACGTGAAAGTCTACGCGAAGAGGAAGGACGGGCAGGTCTGCTTCTTCAAAGACGGCTACACCGATCTGCGCGGGAAATTTGACTAGGTCAGCCTCAGCGCCAGCGAACTCGATGACGTCGAAGACCTCAGCATCCTCTTCATGAGCCGCCGCAGCGGTAGATTCCCCTTTGCCCCACCCTGCCTTTGTGTAAAAATCCCCCATGCGCATCGACTCTCATCATCACTTCTGGAACTACACGCCCGAGGACTACGACTGGATCCGGTCGGACATGGGTATTCTCAAACGCGACTTCGCTCCGGAGGATCTCACGCTGGCGACCGAAGAGTTCGGGATCGAGGGCGTCATCTCGGTGCAGGCCCGGACCGATGAGGCGGAGAACGCCTTTCTCATCGACTATGCGAAGTCTCACGACCTCGTCCGCGGGGTCGTCGGCTGGCTCGATCTGACCGAACCCGGCGTCGCTGACAAGATCGCCCGCTTCGCGGAAAATCCCAAGGCGGTCGGGATTCGTGAAGTGCTCCAGGGACTCGACGATCGTGAGTATTGCCTGCGCGAGGACTTCAATCGCGGCATCTCCGTCCTCCACGATTTCGGGCTCGCCTACGACATTCTCATCTACGCCGATCAGTTGCCGGCGGCGACGCAGTTGGCGGACCGGCACCCGGCCCAGACTCTCATCCTCGATCACATCGCCAAGCCTGTCATCGGCCCGGCCGGAGTCGATCCCGTCTGGGAGCAGGCCATCCGCGCCCTCGCGGAGCGTGAGCAGGTCTTCTGCAAACTCAGTGGCATGGTCACCGAGGTGATCCCCTCGATTGAGGACTGGACGCCCGATCTACTGCGCCCGTGGTTTGACGTCGTCCTCGACGCTTTCGGCCCGAACCGGCTTATGTTCGGGAGCGACTGGCCCGTCTGTCTTCTGCGGGGCGAGTATGCCGACTGGGTCCAGTGTGTCGCTTTCTGGATCAAAGACCTTTCCCAAAATGAGCAAAAAGCGATTATGGGAGCGACCGCCGAGCGGGCCTACGGTGTCTAAAATTGTAGATGGCCTGTGTGAGGCCGGGTTGTGCGGTCAATTCCCCCTGCGCGAGAAAAGTCCGGGTTTGAAGAGATATTCCAATGGAAATTCCTGTGGCTGGCCTCTGTGAGGCCGGATTGAACGGTCAATTCCCCTGCGCGGGCCTATGGGGTCTACGACTCCGAATCACTCCTCAAAAATCTCATCAGCATCTCTGTCAGGGTCTCGATCCCCCAGTGAAACCCCGCGATCGGGATGCGCTCATCGTCGCCGTGGAAGAGCGAGGCGAAGTCGAGATCGGGCGGGAGTTGCAGGGGGTAAAAGCCGTAGCATTGCGCGCCGAGTTTCGCGTAGTTGCGGCTGTCGGTGAAGCCGGGGATGATAGACGGCACGACATGGCCGCCCGGATCGACGGATTTCATGGTGCGCTCGATCTCGCGGTAGAGATCCGTGTCGGTGGAGAACGAGACGGCCTCGGACTCCTGCAGCACGTAGAGATCGTAGGCGTTCCCGAGGACCGGACGGATCACCGCATGGAGCTCGCGGATGAGGTCATCAGCCGTCTGACCCGGAGCGAGGCGACCATCGATATCGACCGAGGCCGAGCCCGGCAGCATATTGATCGAGTCGCTCCCGTGGAGGCAGGTCGCGTTCGCGGTGTTCCGCAGGATCGCCTCGACCGAGGCGCGCCGCGAGGGATCGCTGATCGCGAGCGGGAGGAGGCGCGGCCCGATCACCGGATGGGCGAAGAGCGGTGCGACGATCTCCGCGAGACGGCCCTGCGGTTTGGCGAAGCCTTTGAGAAAATTCATCGCCTCGGGCCCCGCGTGCCAGGGTAGCTTCGCGGCGGCGATCGCATCGATGGCGCGGGCGAGTTTCGAGACGGCGTTGTCAGTCGAGGGCAGGGAGCTGTGACCCGGCTTTCCCTCAATCGAGAGGGTGAGCCAGGCGACGCCTTTTTCCGCGACCTGCACGGGATAGAAGCGATGCCCTTTCTGATGCACGGTGAAGCCGCCGACCTCGTTGATGACATATTCGGGATCGTCGCCGAGCAAATCGGGGCGCTCCTCGACGAGCCATTTCGATCCCAGCCGCGTCCCCGCCTCTTCGTCGGAGACGGCGACAAAAATCACGTCGCGATTGATCGGGACTTTTTCCGTGATCAGCTTGCCGAGGGCGGTGAGGGCCATCGTCGCGAAGCCCTTCATGTCGATCGCACCGCGGCCCCAGATGCAGGTGCCGTCGTTGTGGCCGGAGAAGGGCGGGTGAGTCCAGCGCGCCGCATCGGCCGGGACGACATCGACGTGGCAGCTCAGGAGGAGCGGGCGCGCGGTGCGGTTTGCCGGATCGGCGGCAAACTTCGCGATGAGATTGGGGCGCTCTTCATACGCGCCGACGATCTTCGGTTCGAGCCCGAGCGCCCGGCAACGGTCGGCGAGGTGGGCGATCGCACCGGCTTCGTCTCCGGGCGGATTGCTCGTGTCATAGCGGATGAGCTCCTGCAGGAGAGTGGTGGCTCCCTGCAACTCAGTCGCGGTGAATCGGGCGGGGAGAGTCACCTTTTTGGTCCGGTCGATTTGGGGCCTCCGAGGTTTTCACGGGTGAAAAGAGTCGCGGGAAACGAGCCGATCTGCACGTCGCTGAACTTCAGAGTGATCGTCGAGCCGCCATCGACGATCACCATTTGCGAGAGGAAAGGGCGGCCGTTCGCGGTGTTCTTATAGTCCATCGTCGAGCTGCGGATGAGGGTGCCCGACTTCGCGTAGAACTCCGCCTTCTTCCCGAGATTCCCCTTTGTCGTGACCCAGTATTTGATCATCGCGTAGGTGTCTCCGGGTGAGTTCGACTTCATCGTGAATACCGTCGCGGCTTCGCCGTTCACTTCTCCGGACTCCTGCCCATCGACCTTGTAGCCATCGACGAAGCTGGTCGAGGCGATATCGCCGATGGCCGCGTCACCGGAGAGGCGCTGGCGCTTCGAGACCGAGACGGGACGACTCAGGCCGGGTTTCCAGAACCACATCGCCCCGTCGGATTCCGCAAGGTAGCGTCGCCCGGTGGCATCGGCCGGCTCGATCACTTCCGCGAAGATCTTACCACCCTGCGAAGTCGCTACGAACTTCGCGTTCTTCGTCCCCGAGACCGTGACGGTCCATTGCACGCCCTGAATCCCCGTGAGAATGCCGCGGGCCTTTTCCGCTTCGAGCAGGGCGGCATCCTGCGCAGAGACGGCGGTGAGTCCGCAAAGGGAAAAAAGGAGGGTAAGGAGGGTGTTTTTCATAACAGGGAAGGTTACACGTGTCCCAGCGAATCGACAATGCTCTGTTTCGCCGCGCGCCTTGCCGGGGCGATCGCCGCGAGCGAGGTGAAGAGCACGAGGAGGAGAAAAGTGACCAGCAGATAGTCGGGGAGGATGCGGATCTCCCACACGATCTCCCGCGCCGTCACGGGCGGCTCCCAGGTTGGTTTCACGGCCGCGACGGTGAGCGCGAGGGCCACTGTGAGGATCAGCCCGGTGATCGCCCCGATGATGCCGAGGAGGGCGCTCTCGATTCCAAAGAGCAGGACCACGCCCGGCTGCTTCAGCCCGAGGGCGCGCAGGGTGCCGATCTCCTTGGTCCGCTCCACCACCGCCATCCCGATCGTGTTCAGGACCGACATCGTCACGATCGTCGCGATGATCGCAAAGACGAGGCCGAAGATGATGTCGAACATGCGCTTCGTCCGCAGGTAGAGCTTCGAGACATCATACCAGGGGATCACGTCCCACTCCGTCTCGGGGAATCGCTCCCGCATCGACGCCACGACCGCGTCGGTCGTTGCTCCGTCGGCGAGGAGGAATCGCACACAGCTGACCCCCCGGGTGTCGTAGAGGCTCTGACCCAGGGACAGCGGCATGAAAACGTAGCGATTGTCGAGGGCCTCCGACGCGACATCCGCGATCTGCAGGATCTGGGCGTCGATCGCATTCATCTGCCCGCTGATCGAGGGGGCCATCAGGATGACGTCCGAATCGATCTTGAGACCCATGTTTTCCGCCATGCCCGTGGTGATGGCGATGCCAAAAGGGGTCTCCTTCGTGATCGGGCGTCCCTCGTAGGTGCTGCCGTCGGCACTGCGGAGCGCGGTCGAGCGATCATGGATGGCGTCTCTCTCCTCGGGCACCATGGCCTGGCCGAAGAAAAAGCCCGGCGTGCCCTCGTGGTCCACGTTTCCCTTCACCTCGAGCAGTCCCGCACTCAGCGTGATGCGGGGATCCGCCGCCGCGAAGGCCTTGACCGCCGCAAAATCCTCTGCTGAAATGAGATGCTCGCCCGGCTCCGAGCCGCCGTAGTCGCGGGCTCCCTCTTTCCAGATCTGGACGTGGCCGTTGATCTGCTCGTAGATGTGGGCATCCTCGATACTCGCGAACATGTAGGCCGTGAACCCCGCGAGGATGTTGATCGCTGCATAACCGAGGGCCACCGCTGCGATCGTCGTGAACGAGCGATGGGCGTTGCGGAGGAGATTGCGAAGCGCTAGGGAAAACCAGGTCACAGCAGGGGAGGGGCGTTGCGACCTAATCCTTAACGGAAAAGCGGAATGCCTCAAGGCCCAATTCGCACACCGGCTCGCTTAGCCCGGCGGATCCACCCTCGACCGTGCCTTTGATCGCAGCTTCCGCCCGCCGTAGTAGAGCTTGCGGCAGCGGGAGAGAAAGGTGAGCCGCCGGCGCCGCGTCGCGAGGATCTCGATCGCCTTCAGCGTCAGCCAGATCAGGATCGCGCCCGAGACAAAAGCGGGGAAGACGTAGGTCTCGTAGACTTTCAGCCATTTCAGGACGACCTCGCCGAGGCGCATCGAGCCCCAGGTCAGGATCACCGCCGAGAGCCCGCCGGCGAGGGCCATGTAAATGGCAAATTTCCAGAATGGGTAGCGCAACACTCCGGCGGCAGCGTAGATCGGCAGTCGCGAGCCCGGGAGGAGCCGGGAGGAAAAGATCAGCTTGCCGCCGTGTTCTTTGAAGAGCGATTCCGCCTGCACGATCCGGTCTTCGCGGATGAACCAGCGGAACGGTTTCCGCCGCAGTAGTGTCATGCCGCCCATCCGGCCCATGAGATAGAGGGGAATGTCACCCACATAGATCGCGAGGAATGATCCCATGATCGCCCACTCCAGCGAGAGCCCCCCCTCGCTCGCCAACATCCCTGCGCCAATGCAGGCGAGATCCTCGCTGAGAAGACTGAAAAGGAAAATTGCCAAGAGTATTTTCCAGAGAGGCAGCTCGGCGACACTCGCGAGCCGAGCCGATGGGTCGAGGTCGCCGCCGCACGCGCTAAGGAAAAGGACGGCGAATGACGCGACAAGGCAGAGCGTGAAAAAACGAGCACGGCGGATCATGGAGGGAGAGGGCCGTCAGCAGCTCGTCGAGCGGGACACGGTCATTGTAAGATAGGCGGCAAGAGTCAACCGGGCTAGCGATTGTTTATTATCAGGCGAGGCGATTTCCTCGTTTTTCATAGCAATCCAGGCGCATCGCGACGGGATTCTCTGCATCAGAGGGCCAGTCTTCCGCGTAGACCGGGAGCCACTCGCCCGATTTTTCAAAATCGGGGAAATAGACCCCGCCATCCACCGTGTAACTGGCGTCGATCCGCGTCAGGATGAGCCGTGTCGCCGACTCCATTGTCGCGGCGAAGACCGCCGCTCCACCGGCCACGATGACTTCCCCAACCCCGCTCGCCCGGGCGAAACCGAGGGCCGCCCTCACGTCGGTGAAGACTCGGTGAAATGGCCGCTGCGGCTTGTAGTCCGGATCCCGCGAGAGGATCAGCGGCGTCTGGTCCGTGAACCACCCGTCCATCTCCTCGTAGGTCCGCCGTCCCAGGAGCAGCCACTTCCCCGCCGTCGCGGCGCGGAAGTGCGCGATGTCCCGCGGCAGCCGCCAGGGGAGCCGACCGCTCGCCGAGCCGATCAGCCCGTCCCTGTCCATTGCCGCGATGAGCGATACCTGCATGCGCCACGATACGACCAAAGAGGGTCGGGTGGTAGAACAAAGAGGGAAACAATCCCTCAATCCGAACCAGCGATAGGGTTTAGCTTCCCGCAGATCAGTGCGGATAATGGCGTAGTGAAAGAAGTTGGATAAGAAACATCGGGAATTCTTCCAGGTTATTTTTTCCGGATCGGTAGGAAGAGATCCAAGTCGTATGGTTTCATCGCCGTCGAGGAGGTGCGGTGGCAGTCCCAGTCGGGTCCGCCAGCCGTCCACCGTTCCGGTCCAAACTCCTCGAAGTCGTCCCGCCAAATGGCATGTGGCGGCACCTCGATAATTATAATTCGCAGGGACAGGTTATCTATTCGACTGCAAATTATTTAATTCCCATATTTTTCAGGTTTGGAAGATCAAATTGAAAATACTGGACCGTATTATTAACCTGGTACCTTCGAAATTCACGGGAAGAAAATTCATGGAGATAGGCTAATAATAACGAAGCCGCACGTCAATCCCCCATTTTCCCGCATCAGCATGCGCCTTCCCGCGCCACCGCTCATGCGCCATTTCGCCCCCCCCGATTTCGCGGCACCCGAGCGCCCTACGCCGAAAAACGACCGATCCGGCGCGCAGCAGGCACACGAACGCCCAGCGCTTTCACAATCTTCGCGGATCCCGCCGACCTGGCCGGGACTTTCAGGGGAGGCTCACGCCTTCTCCTCGCCACGCTTCACTCCGGACGCGCCGCAGGCTCTCCGATCAGGTCGTTCTTCAGATCCCGTAAGACGAGCTCGTCGCGTACTGTATCGACGGCGGACCGGTCGTAGAGATAGCCGAGGCGTTTCAGAAGGGTTTCGCGATCCAAAGCAGGCAGTTCGTCCCGGTCGGGTTCTTCGACGAGGAGGTGGAAGTGGTTGGACATCACCACATAAGTCACGACACGAAGACCCAGAAAAGCCTCGAGCTTGCACATAAGGACAACAAAGTGTTCCCGCTCCTCGTCACCGAGGATGAACCTCCGGTCCACGATGCGGGAGATCACGTGGTAGTAGCTGGTGCCGGTTCCCCGGATGCGTGACTGTCTCATGAGATCTTGGGAAATGTTCGAATGAACATTTATCACTCGAACACTTTTTGGCAAGCGGCAATTCCAAATTATTAACCTGTCCCCAAGAATTACTTCGGACTGGACTTCGTCCCGGCCAGTCGCCTCGGATTTGAAAAGCGCGCCCGCAAAAGTAGCGACCCGCTTCACGAAGGGCTGGTTGAAAAGATGCGTCACAGCGATCTCATCCACGCAGACGAAACGTATTGGCGCGAGGACGGGCGCAACGTCTTCCTCTGGTATGCCGGCAACGCGGAGGTAGCCGTCTTCCGCATGGATCCCAACCGTTCCACCGAGGCGGCCAAGCGCCTCCTCGGTGAAAGCCTCGACGCCCTGCTCGTCACCGACGCCTATGCCTCCTACAACGCCATCGAGGTACGGGCGCGTCAGAGCTGCCTCGCCCACCTCCTGCGCACCGGGCGCGAGGTCGCGCAAACTCTCGCCGCGATGGAGGCGCCCGATCCGGGTGCCGAGCGCTTTCTCGTCCAGCTCAGCAGACTCCTGCGCCGGGCTTGCGCCTTGGAGATCCCAAAAGCGAAAGCCGACCGGCTCGAACTCGAGGCGCGTCTCCTCGGCATCCTCGATTTGATTTGCGCACGTCACCTGGACTTCGCCAAGGCCGAGACCTTCCGCAAACGGCTCATCCCCGGAGCGCGCGAATACAAGGAGGTCTTCGCCTTCGTGCGCTGTGGAGGGCCGCCCACCAACAACCACGCGGAACGCGCGCTGCGACCGCTCGTCATCTTCCGCAAGGTATGCTTCGGAACGCGCAGCGCCAACGGATCGGAGAATGTCGCGGTCTTCGCCAGCATCGTCGAGACCGCAAAAATACGCGGGTGTTCCGCGCTTGATATCTTCGAGGCACTGCTCACCGAAGCACCCGAAACGGCCCACGAGATGCTCTTCCCGGCGGCGGCGAGGGCGGGGTGAAATCGGCTAAACTGTTACCCCAAAATATTCATGGAAGAAAGATAAAAAATCTAGGGCCGACGCCTTACCCTCCGCTTCTTGAGCAACATCCACAGCAGAGCAAGCACAGCCACGACCACCATCGTCACCACCGACCACCGCGAGGGCGAAGGTGGCTCACCGCTCTGCGTTGATGGCCTTGGCTGGGTATCGGGCGCTTTCTTCAGTGCTGGCGGTTGTTCGATTGCCTGTATATTCGATGCGGGTGCCGGATCCGACCCCGTAAGCAGTCTGGGTGGAGATTTCAAATCGGCTTTGACGGCAAACTCTCGATCACCCAACCGGATGCGGAGGTGCTTCAAATCCTCCCCGATGCTGGCGATTTCAATCTCATCGGTGTCGGACAAATCCAATGCGCTCAGATCAAGCCGAGCGAGGGCTTGCTCCTTCAGGTGGAACGCATAAAGCCGCCCCTCGATCATATCGTGCCCAGTTTCGTCCAAGATCACTCCGCGTCCCACCAAGGCACCGTCACCGGCCCACGACCAACCCAAGATCCACCCCTTTTCACCTTCGTCGTAGGTAACGTGCGGAAGCCGGATGGGGACTTCTCGATGCTCTCCATTCGCGGCTATCTCGTAAAGGCGCGTGGTCATTCCCGTGTTTACCACGAGCTTGGTTCCGTCGGGGCTGAGAGACACCCCGTAGCCATCCTCGTTCTTGCCTGTATAGTCGATTTCGTATGAAACTTGAAACTCAATCCCGCGCTCTGGTATCTGAACCCTGTTGCGACTGTTGGTGGCTCCCCCCGAACGCGGGCGGAGGGAACGTGACTCCGGCATGGACCCATCCTCAACCGGCTCGACCTTGATGGGTTCCGCGAGCGCCATCCATTCCGGCACGGGCGCTTTCAGCTCTCTTATCATCTCCTCGGAACGTCCGTGCGCGGAGACCTCGAGCGCAACACTCAGCCAGACAACGGCAATCAATGGAGTCTTCATGGTTGGTTGAGGATGTCGCCGTAGACGTTGGTGGCAGCACCTTGGGCGAAGGAGTCGCGAATCGCCTCCCCGCTCGCTCCAGGGATCTTCACGGTGTTCAAGGCGCTTTCATTCGAAAGGAACTCGACTTCGAGCAAGCAAGCCTTCACCGGTTTGAACTCCTGCGTGTTCCCGTTATATGTGATGCCGTCTTTCGTTACGGCCAACCCCGCTGTCTTGACCCCCGGAATCGATTCCCCGGCGTCATTCAATACCCAGTTGTTACTGTATGTAGTCCGATGCCGGCCATTCGCATCTTGTGATTGTATTGCCGAAACTGTGGTTTGCTGCAGCGCCCCAGCTAGCGCCGCATCCTCGTTGATGTTGTGGTTCCCAGTGCCTTGGACAAACGTCTCGGTGCCCCGTGCGTAGTTCCCTGCGTCATCCGGATTAGATGAGTTGAAGTGAATGCTAACAATTACATCAGCACCCTCTTCCTTTGCGCGTTCAGTCCTCTTTTGTGGAGTTAAGAATCCATCGGTAGTCTTTCGGGTCATGACGATCCGAAGCCCCCGGCTTTCCTCCGAGAACTTGTCGATCAACTCCTCGCGGAGCTTGAGGCCGTAGGCCAGGGCCAAATCTTTCTCTTTGACAGTGTTGTCAGTCCGTCCCACCGCTCCGGGATCATGCGCACCATGTCCCGGATCAATGACAACCACGCCGGGCACTTCCATGTCGATCAAATCAATCGGTGTATTCACTCCCTCGATCTGGATTTTGATCCGCACCTGGTTGAACCCGATGGGCGGCACGTTCACCCGGATCGCGGTAAATCCGTCGTCGGATACCGTAGTTTCTGCCTCTTCCTGCGACGTTTTGGTGAAACCATTCGCGCCATACACTGTGGAAGGCTCAAACCGATCACTGTGGGTTTCGCTGTCCGACCATTCTCCGCGGAAAACTGCGGGAAGGTTGGGCCCCGTCTCAGCGTAATTCGGAACGAACAAAGGTTCGAGAGTCCATGTGATTTTCTTGCCCTTGAACGACTCGCCAATTCGCACTTTCAACTCCCGGTGAGCGATACGATTCGCATGAGGATCTTCCTCAACAAAGGGAGTCAAAGGTTCGCCTTGATTTGGCTTTTCAGAGCCCTCGATCTCATTCCCTTCCTCATCTTTCACCTTCGGAGCCAACTCGACTACCTCCACGGGCAGGAGACTCACTCCATTCATCTTCCCGCGCTCCACCGCCGGGCGCAGCAGGACCGTGCCATTCGTTCTGGCCTGAACCCATGTTGTTGGCGCATTCGGGGCATTCCAGGTCACGGTCGGAGTTGTCGTCGAAACGGATTTTTCCGCCTGAATCTCAAACTTCACCGTCGCGAACCATTCTCCAGTTTTGGTGAAAGTTTCGTCTCTCTGCACCACATGGAAGAGGAAGCTCTGTGAGACCGGCCCCCGACCTTCGGGAACTTGAAATTCTGCGTCAAGCCAAAGCTCAGACCAGTTCACCTGCGGCACGATGCCATACGTATATTCTGAGCTCGCGAAAGCGGGTGCATGCGGGTTTACCGATCCGGAGAGTGAGCGCTGGTCGTGACCCCATTGATTCGCCGAGAAACTGAGAGAAAATCCCGCTGCGACAAGTCCGGCGCCTAGATGCTCTTCGTTCTGCCCCAATGATAATTCCTCGAGTTCGGCTGCGGTTGCAAGGGGGCTCAATTCAGTTTCCTCAATTTCAGGTGCCGCCTTTCCCCACACTCCAAAGTTGTTGTATGCTGTAAAAGAATTCCCGCCCCCAATGAGGGAGGAAAGTTCATCGTAAAACTCGGGGAAACCTTGTATTTCCCATGGACCGCTTGGATCGTTCAAGTAAGTGTCCATGGTGGCTTGCCACGCCTGCTCAAGGCCCGTTTCCTCATCTTCCTCCGGTTCGAGAGGTTGATTGTCCTCATCGTACCGTTGACGTATGAACTTGGCGCGAAACATGCGAACCATCACCGATAAAGTAACCCCCCCCCTTCAAATTGCAAATTCGTCGGTTCGTTAGTGTGGTGGGACCTCCCTCGTAACCGAGTCGCCGGGAGAGGGCCGAGATTCTGATTGCCGTTTCCTTCTTCCGTTGTGCTGTTTGTCGTCGTTCCATTTCCGCCCGTTCCACTCCCTCCCCCATCCGTCCCGCCACTCCCATTCCCGTAGTCATACCCACCCCCGAAACCTCCGTTGCTGTTGTTAGACGCGGGCAACAAAATCGTTTCAGTGATCGTTATCCCCGCAAAAGAGACGGTGGCCTGCGCCTGGATTTCACCTGCTGAAGTGTAAGTTGCCGCCACGGTTCCGTCAGTCCCCGTCATCACCGTCGCGGGACTGAAAGAGGCGGATGGCTCAGCGGAAAGGGACTGGAAGGTCACGGTCGCATTTGCCGCCGGTCCCTCAGATTGATGCATGATCTCGCCCAAGCCGGTCGCGGGGTTTACCCAGGTTTCCCAGGTCTGGAGACGCACCGTCGCCGCTACTCCGTTGGTGGGGGAGCCTGCGGGTGCCAGTGACAACAGGAGCCGCGATTCGGTGGATTGGTAGGTCCACGTCGCGGGGCTCACCGTGATTTCTCCGGTGGCTGTCGTCGTGAGGAATGACGCGGTGGCGCTGACGACAGTGCTCGCCCGGGTGGGGAGAAAGTCGGCCCGAGCCGCCCCATCGGCATCGGTTAGGTAATCGTTCTGGCTAAGCACGCCCGATCCTGAGTTGACCGCAAACTGAATCCAGGCACCGATGGCCGGACCCGTAGCGTGGTTGCGCAGCTCAATCACGCCGTTCGCATTTTCCCAGACCTCCCACGTCGTCGCGGTGACCCGGGCACGCAGCGGGATCGATGAATCGGTGCGCAGCGCTCCGTCCACAGTCGAATCGGCGAGGGAGACAAAAAGACTGCTCTCGTCCCGTATTTTCTGAAAGGTATCCCCCTGTCCGGCAGGCGGCGGCGTGAAGTCGATCTCGGCAGAGATACCCGCCGGTGTCCCTTCTCCGATCTGGACTCGCACCCGACCCGGTTGTTGTCCCATCGTAAACGTCGTGGAGAACCCGCCGTTCCAGTCCGTCGTAATTTGGGTGTCGGATGGCACTCCATCGCCCTGTGCCATGCTCACGAATAAAGTCGTCGAGGTCACCGGTGACGTCGATTGGCTCTGGATCGTGGTGTTGCCGTATTGGTCTCCCCAGACCGCCCACGAATCCCAGTAGACCACTCCGGAAATCGTTCTCTGAGTCCCCGGCGCAAGATCATAGGTGGGGCCGTCGCTGTGGGGACCCTCGAAGCGGTAAGCCCCTGTATTGTAAAGGTGGGTCACCGTCGGCGTGGAGGTTCCCCCACCGTTATCGCCGTTTCCATCACCGCCGCCGCTGGATCCTGTCGCGGGGGAAGGGGTTAGATCCACCGAGGCGGAACCGTTCGGGTTAGTGCCGGGATCATCGGCGTAAAATGTGATCCGGGCGGGACACGAGCCCATCGTGTAGTTCATCGAGAACCAGCCCGACCCGTCAGAGGAGGAAGAAGACGATCCGAGCGTGCCATCCCCGGACTCCAGTGTCGACGAAATCACGACCCATGGCGCCGGGCCCGAATAATTAAAGCGGCGCTCTTCCGCCCCGTAGCCGTTTACCCAGATGTCCCATACATCCTGCCTCACCTCGCCGGTGAGGGTGCGGATTTCATTCAACGACAGTTCGGTCGGGCCGCCTGCCGCGAGATTGGCGATTGAGCGGGTCGTTTCCGACCGGGAGTAGGTCCAAACGCTTCCCGGATCAATGTAGGTCGGCTCGTACGGCGGCGTGTAGGTAGGCTCAACCGGCGGAGCATACGGCGGCGCGGCCCCAAAAGAGAGGTCCGCCGACGTGGCCTGGCCCGCCGCGTAGGCAACATCGGCGCGTATCACCGATCCGGCATGCCCCATCGTAAGACTGCCCTGGCACACACCCGACATCTCGACCGTGCCGTAGCCGGAGACAGACGCGTCCCCGCTATCAGATACCCAGTTCACCGAGGCCCCCTGAGCCGGGGCGCTGGTGTGATTTTCCGTGCGGGAGTTTCCCATGCTACTTGTCATGACATCCCAGGTCTCGTAACGAACCGAGAGGGAAAGATCGCGGGTTTCTCCCGGGTAGACATTGTCCGTCGAGCCGGTGGTGGAAAGTTCCGCCACGAGGGTGGCCTCGGTGCGGGAGTAGGACCACGTTTCTACAGAATGTGTCGGGAGTGTCGAGTAGGCCACGTCGAAGTAGAGCGAGGCGGTGCTGCTCTCCACCGCCGCATTGACGTAGACTCCGCCACTGGAGCCATCGGGCGAGAAGGTGGTGGTAGCGAGGCCGTCGGGATTGGTGGTGAGGGACGTGTTGCCAAGATAGCCCATTGCCGTCGAGAGGGAGAGGCTCACATTCGCCCCGGACTCGGGTGCGGAAGAGGCGTTGCGAAATTCTTCGTGGCCGGTGGAAGGCTGACGCCAGATCTGCCAGGAATGGCGCTGCACAGAGACCCCGAGATTGGCCGCCGGACCTCCCGAGTCGAGCGAAGTCCCGCCGGGCGCATCGAGCGAGAGATGCAGAATGCTCTCGGTGCGGTCGTAGGCGTAGGTGTCATTCGGATCATCCTCGGCATGAAACCCGCTCAGTCCGAAGCGCGCGATAAATACAGCCAAGGAAGCGGGAAAGAGAAATCGCGCGGGGGGGGGTGCGAGCTTCATGGCGGTTTCGGTGTTCTTGTGTAGCAAAAAGGGAGAGGGGGGAGCAAGATAAATTTTGAATATTTTTTTCAAGCCGGATGACCATGCCCTCTGTGCAAGGGAAATTCGGCTCGCTGGAAAGTGGTATGATCGAACGCCCCCCGATCCTTCAAAGCGTCGCTCTCAATTCCCTCAAAAACACATTCGCGCCTTTGTCATTATTGCTCCCCTTACCTCCTTCCATCGCCCCGAATTTCCCGGAACTTCTCCTCCAGCAGATCATGGCGGGTCACGATGCGGCGGTAAAAGTGCAGGGTGAGCTCTTTCTTTTCCGCTTCATTGAGCTGCCAGTCGATGCCGGCGGCGCGGAGTCGTTCGACGAGACGGGAGATCGCGAGGGCGAGGGTCACGGAGATGTTGAAGCTCTCGGTGAAGCCGTACATGGGGATGCGGAGGTAGCCTTCCGCAGCGGCCAAGGCGGAGGCGGAGAGGCCTTTGTGTTCGGACCCGAAGAGGAGCGCGACGGGCTTGTCGATGGGCAGGGTGGAGAGGTCGTAACCGGCCTCGTTCGGCGAGGTGGCGATGAGCCGGTAGCCGCGGGCCTTGAGCGTCTCAATCGCGGGCTCGGCACGGTGATAGCGGTGCAGGGTGAGCCACTTCGAGCTGCCCATGGAGACGTTGTTGTTAGGGCGATAGTCATTGCGACTCTCGACGATGTGGACATCCTGCAGGCCGAGGCAGTCGCAACTGCGGAGGCAGGCGCTGGCGTTGTGGGGCTGGTAGATGTCTTCGAGGAGGACGGTGAAATGACGGGTCCGCTCATTGAGGACGGAGACGATCTTTTCCCGCTTGTGGTCAGTGATGTGTCTTCCCAGGAAGTCGGTGAGCTCCTCGTCGGCGGTCATGGCGGTCATGTCGATGGGGCGTCGGGGCAGGGGGTGGCTCAGGCATCCCAGCGCGGCTTTTTGACCCCGATGTAGGCAATGAAAAGCCCGAGGGTGACATGCACTAGCAAGACGACGAAAGCGAGCCACATGGGTGCGAGCCAGGTGTCGGTCACCTCTGTGATGTAGCGAAAGTAGTCGCGCTCCATCCCGTCCATGATCCCGGCCCAGCTCCAGTAGGCGGAGATGAATGGACGCGAGAGCGATCCGGCCCACTCGGGCAGGGCGAGCACGGCGCCGGAGAGCGGGAGTTGGAATCCGACGAGGTAGATGCTCAGCAGCGAAGCCTGATCGGCGGTCTTCGCGAGGGAGGAGATGCCGAGGCAGATCGCGGTCATGGCGCCGTTGACGAGGAGCAGGAGGAGCAGATGCGGGGCAAAACTCTGGGAGGGGATCTCGCAGACGCTCTGGACGAAGACGGCCATCCAGACGGATTGCATGAGCACTAACAGGGAAAGAAAGGCGACCTTGCTCCCGATGTAAACGGCAGGCCGGACGCCACCGAGTTTTTCCTTCTCAAAAATCTGTCGCTCTCCCGCAATCTCGCGGGCGGAGTTGTTCGAGCCCATCAGGGTAAGGAGGATGACTTGGAACATGACGAGTCCCGAGACGATGCCGCCGAGATTGAGGTTGAAGGTCATGGACTTGGTCTCCGCCTCGAAGGCCTCTTTGGAAGCTGGGACGGATTCGGAGAGTCGCTGCGTCTGCTCGACTCCATCGAGCTCGAAGACGATGACGAGGAAGGGGAAGCCGATGAGAATGGCGAGCTGCAGGAAGATCTGCCCTTTGTCACGGAAGAATATTTTCCAGCGTCGGAAGAAGAGCGCCCAGAACTGGGCGGCGGCCCCCGGCGTCACGGCCGATACCGAGACGTCCGAGGGATTGACGGGTTTGTCAGGATACCCTTCGTAATAGGCGGGGCGATGCTTGTCCCAGCTCTGCGCCCATTCGCCGCTCTGGCGTTTGGCGAGGCGCGGGTAGACGTCCTCGGCTTTTTCCACACTGAAGTAGTGCTCCAGCGCGCGTGGGGGGCCGTGGTAGACGACCCGGCCGGCGTCGAGGACGAGGACGGAATCGTAGAGGTCGAGGCTCGCGAGGCTGTGGGTCACGTTTACGACGAGTCGATGCTCGTTGCGACTGAGCTGGTGCATGAGTTCGACGATCTCCTGCTCGCTTTTCGGATCGAGGCCGCTCGTGACCTCGTCGCAGAGGAGGAGGACGGGATCGGTGACGAGCTCGAGGGCGAGAGAGAGGCGGCGGCGCTGTCCGCCCGAGAGGACTTTGACGGAACGGTCGCGGAGCGGCTCGAGTCCGGTCGAGGTGAGGACGGTATCGACGAGCTGATGAAAGGCCTCGCGATTTTCCGTCCTGGCTCGCAGGCGGATCGCGCTCTCGATGTTCTCCTCCACGGTGAGGGCTTCGTAGGCGATGCTGAACTGCGGCACGTAGCCGATCTCGGCGTGTTCGAGATCGCCCTCCTCGGAGAGGTTTCGCCCATTCCAGTAGATGCTGCCGGACGATTCCTGATTGATCCCGGCGATCAGCTTTAGCAGGGTAGACTTGCCGCAGCCGGACGGACCGACGATGGCCATGAAGTGACCTGTGGGGACCCGGAGATTGATTTTCTCGAGGAGAGGGACTTCGTCCCGCCCTTTCCGGATCGTGAATTGGATGTCTTTTAGTTCCAGCACAGTTGGAGTTTTAAGAGGTTAGGGCCTCCTCTGCAATCCTTGAAAAGAAAGAAATAGCCGAACGGCAATTTTTCTTTACCGCAGCGGGGATCGTGTCGTTTGTTTAGGAATGTCAGCGAATCCCCGGAAAAAGTCGAAGCGGTCCCTCAACCCGCTCACTGTCGTGCTCGTGACCGGCGGGGTCATCCTTGTTCTCCTCGTGGGCGGGTTACTGGCGGTGAAGTCGAGCCTGAACGCCTGGTTGCACGGAGACGGCTTCCGCGAGTGGCTCGCTCGCCGGGCCGAGATCGTGCTGAAGTCCGAGGTGACGCTGGGGGAATTGAAATGGAGTGGGTCCGAGGTCTTCGCTGCGAAGTTCACTGCGAGGGGCCGGGCTGAGGCGGCATTTTCCGAGCTGGTCCTCGACGGGGTCAGGGCAAAGACGGGCGGGGTGAGTGACCGCGCCTTTCACGTGGCCGATGTCACGGTGAACCGGCTCACCCTGAATTTTTCCTCGACCAGCAAGGCGGCCCCGGCCGCTGAAATCACCGCCGGGACCGCGCCGGCGGGGGAGGCGCCGAAACTCCCCGATTGGCTCTCGGGCCTCGCTCCGAACCGGGTTGAGATCGATCGCATCCATATCGCAGCGACCAATGTCGCAGTGGAGAAGGCGGAGGGCATCGTCTTCACTCTCGCGGGAGTGCAGGCGACGATGGAGCCCGATTTTCAAACCGGCTTATGGGAAGTCAGCGGCAAGGGGGGGACGATGCAGGTGCCGGATCAGCCCCAGATCCGGTTAAAAGAGCTGGGGATGCGCTGGCGCGGGAGCGAGCTCTTTGTGGATCGCTGTGCGCTGGGAATCTACAAGGACGGCCATATTGAGGGCAGGGGAGAGATCGGTTTTGAAAACGGGGGGATCTTTGATGTGGATCTCGACATCTCGTCCATCGCGATCGATGAACTCATCACCGGGGAGTGGAAGGACCGTCTCGATGGGGTCATCCACGGCCCTGTCCGGATTAATGGCGCGCCCGGGGGGTTCGTCTACGAGGGCACACTCAATGTGGCCGATGGAGTGATCGAGTCCATTCCCGTCCTGAAGCGCATCGCCCAATACACCCGCTCGGATCGATTCAATCGCATCGTCCTGAATGAGGCGAGGGCAGATTTCAAAAGTGACGGCTGGCGCATCGAGCTGCGGAATCTCGCGCTGCAGTCCGACGGCCTCGTGCGCATCGAGGGATCGGTTGATATCGTGGGCGATCAACTTGAGGGCGACCTGAGAGTAGGGGTCGCGCCCGGGACGATGCGCTGGATACCGGGGGCCGAGCGCCTCGTCTTCGTGGAGGATAGGGACGGCTTCCGCTGGGCACCTCTGAAACTGACTGGCACGACGGCCGAGCCGAAGGAGGATCTCAGTGCGCGTCTCATTGCCGCAGCCGGCGAGTCTCTCATCGGCGACTTGCCAGGTGGCTTACTGGAGAGCGCTCAGGAACTTCTCAATCCCGGAGGCGACCCCGCAAAGTCTGATGAGATCATCAAACAGGGCAAAAAGGTGCTCGACCTCCTTTCTCCATTTCTGCAGGGGCAGTGATTGTCTCCAGCCCTTGCAGGACGGGGGATTGGGGAGCTTGTGAAATTTTTCACAAAATCGTCTTGCGAGAGTTGCGGCTTTGCTTACGGTGCGGACCGACATACGGTCTCTGCTACGCACCAAATCCCCGACGTGCGTGCCTTGGCTTAAACGACGGAGTTTTCACTGACAATGGTCTCTTTTGCAACATTCAGTCCTTTGCTCGCAGCCGGTGGCATCAGTGCGCCGGCAATCCCCGCGTTGGACTGGATCAGTAACTCCATCGTCGTGGCGGTCATCGTGACGACGGCGGTGCTTCTCTTCACTCGCATGGCGACGAAGCGCATGGCACTGATCCCCGGGCCGCGGCAAAACTTCGTCGAATACCTGATCGAGTTCCTCTACGGCCAAGTCGAGGGTATCGTCGGCAAAAGTGTCGCCCCGAAAGCCTTCCCGCTTCTCGCGACGGTCTTCATTTTCATTCTGGCGTCGAACTGGTTCGGTCTCCTCCCCGGTGTGGGTACGGTTGGTTTCGGTCAGTCGATTGGCCCGCTCTCGGTCGATCCTTCCTTTGTCGATGCGGCGGGGAACTACACCTTCGTTCCCCTGCTCCGTCCGGCTACGGCCGACCTGAACATGACTCTCGCTCTCGCGGTGGTCTTCATGGCAGTCTGGTTCTGGCTCTCGATTCGTGAACTCGGGGTCTGGGGCACGCTTGTTCACATCTTCGGTCCCAAGGGCGGGCTAAAGGGTTCCTTGAAATACATGCTGATGCCGATCTTCATGTTCGTCGGAATCGTGGAGGTGGTCTCGATCGTATTCCGTCCCATGTCGCTCTCGCTGCGATTGCTCGGGAATATTTTTGCGGGGGAGACGCTGCTCCACACTATGGCTCATCTCGGGGAAAGGATCGGTCTTCCCAGTTGGATCGCGGCAATCTCCGCCGTGGTCTTTCCGCTCCCCTTTTACTTCCTGGAGATCCTCGTGGGGGCGCTCCAGGCCACCGTTTTCTCGCTGCTCTGTGCGGTCTACATCAAATTGGCCACCTCACACGACGAAGAGCACTAAAAACTTAAACCCTTTTGTCACCGGGACCATGCATAGGAAGTGTGGGCGGTGGCGAGCAAACAGTAACACAAGGAACAAATATGATCGATACTATCACCATTCTTGCCGCCGCCGCTGAGGGCGTGAGCACAAGCCCGTTCAACGGAAACTTTGCTCTTGCTATCGCCGGTGCCGGTGGCGCGATCGGCATTGGTCTCATCGGGATGGCTTCCGCTCAGGCGGTGGGTCGTAACCCCAGTGCCTTCGGTAACATCCTGACCATCGGGATCATCGGCATGGCACTCGCTGAGGCGGTTGCTATTTACGCATTCATTATGGCCCTCCAGGGTTGATCTGAATTCGAAGCGGTCCGCAGTCATACTCTGGCTGCGGGCCACTTTGTTCCTTTTTTCACAGGCTCCGACTTTCTCTAACTACAAAGCTCCACTCCGACGATGGAAGGCATTCTACAAACCTTTGGGCTCGACTGGCCGAAGTTCATCTCCCAGGTGATCATCGTCCTGCTCGTCTATTTCATCCTTTCGAAATATGCGTTTGGTCCGGTTCTCGCGATGCTCGAAGCGCGGCGCAGCCGTATTGCCGAGGGGGAGTCGAATCTGAAAACGATCGAAGCCGAACTGGGCAAGGCTGAAGAGAAAGTACAGGGCATGCTGAATCAGGCGAATCTCGACGCCGAGCGCCTCATCACCGAGGCCCGCGAGAGTGCCGAGTCGGTGCGCGGGCAGAAGACGCAAGAGGCCATCAAGGAGGCGCAGTCCATCATCGAGAAGGCACGGGAAGCTTCCCGCCTCGAGCACGAGAGTGCCCTGAATGAGCTGCGTCGTGACTTCGGTCGTCTCGTCATCGATGCCACCTCCAAGGTGACCGGCAAGGTTCTCGACGACGGTGACCAGAAGCGTATCAACGATGAAACCGCCGGACAGGTTGCGCTCTAAGTCGACTACTTCCTTTTAACGCATGAAATCACGGAAAGAGGCCCTTCGCACCGCCAAGAAGATCTTTGCAGCTTCTCTGGTCGATGGACAGCTTGATCTCCCCGCCGTTAAAAAGGTGATCGACAAGCTGAAGGAGAGCCGTCCCCGTGGTTATATCCAGGTGGCTGACGCCTACTGGAGGCTCGTGAAGCTCGAGATCGAGCGCAACCGGGCCATCATCCAGAGCGCGATCCCTCTCGATGAAAAGACGAAAACGCAGGTCGTGGACGACTTGAAGAAGAAATATGGCACGCAGATCGCGCCGGAGTTTTCGGTCATCCCCGAGCTTCTCGGTGGTATGAAGATCCGCGTTGGCAGCGATGTTTGGGATGGTAGCGTGAAGAATCGCATTGAGCGTCTCTCCGAAAATTTTAACTGATAAACAACTGACTCTAACGATTCACCCGACGCAACGTCATGAGTAACATTCTCCAGGAACTGGAATCCGAAATCGCCGCCCTTAAGACCTCCGTGTCAAAATCGAACGTGGGTATCGTTCGTGAGATCGGAGACGGTGTCGCAAAAGTCGAGGGACTCAGCGACGTCATGCTTAATGAAATGATCGAGTTCCCCGGTGGCCTTTACGGTCTCGCGCTGAACCTCGAAGAAACGGAGGTCGGGTGTATTCTCCTCGGAGACGGTCTCAACATCAAAGAGGGTGACGAGGTCAAATCGACCGGCAAACTCCTCTCGGTCCCCGTGGGCCGGGAGATGCTGGGGCGTGTCGTTGATTCGCTCGGACAACCGGTTGATGGCAAGGGAGAGATCAGGACCACCGTGACCTATCCCGTTGAGAAGATCGCCCCCGGCATCATTCCTCGTCAGTCCGTCAGCGTGCCGGTGCAGACCGGCATCCTCGCGATCGATGCGATGATCCCGATCGGCCGCGGTCAGCGCGAGTTGATCATTGGAGATCGTTCCACCGGGAAGACTACCGTTGCGGTCGACACCATCATTTCCCAGGCACGCCAGAACCGCGCCGCCGAAGAGGGCACACTCAAGAATCACAAACCTCTCTATTGCATCTATGTCGTGATCGGGCAGAGGCTCGCCAACGTCGCCCGGATCATCGCCACGCTGGAGGCCGAGGGCGCGATGGACTACACCGTCGTCGTCGTCGCCTCCGCATCGGACTCCGCGACGAACCAGTATCTCGCTCCGTATGCCGGTGCCGCGATCGGGGAGTGGTTCATGGACAATGGCATGGACGCCCTCATCGTATATGACGATCTTTCCAAGCACGCCGTTGCCTATCGTCAGGTCTCGCTCGTTCTCCGTCGCCCCTCGGGTCGTGAGGCATATCCCGGTGACGTTTTCTACCTGCACAGCCGCCTCCTCGAGCGGGCCGCCCGGCTCAGTGAGGCGAATGGCGGGGGATCGCTCACCGCGCTTCCGATCATTGAAACTCAGGCAGGTGACGTCTCGGCTTACATCCCGACGAACGTGATTTCGATCACCGATGGTCAGATCTACCTCGAGACAGACCTTTTCTACCAGGGCATCCGCCCCGCCATCTCCGTCGGTCTCTCCGTGAGCCGGGTCGGATCCGCCGCGCAGACCAAGGCGATCAAAAAGGTCTCCGGCACGACCAAGCTTGACTTGGCCCAGTTCCGCGAGATGCAGGCTTTTGCTCAGTTCGGTTCTGATCTGGATGCAAAGACCAAGGGGCTCATCGAGCGAGGTCAACGTATCGTGGAACTCTTCAAGCAGGGCCAGTATTCGCCGCTCTCCCTCGAAGTGGAAGTATGTCTCCTCTGGGCCATGCAGAACGGTCACTTCGACAGTGTCCCGGTCAACAAGGTTAAGGACTGTCAGGGCAAGATGCAGGAATTCCTCGAGACCCGCAAGGACTCCCTCCTCGGAAAAATTCGCGATGAGAAGGCGCTCACCGACGGTATCCTTGAAGAGCTGAAGCAGGCGATCACCGATTTCAAAGCCGGTTACAAGGCCTGACCCGAGTTACTTTTTTGAAGCTGGATTAACCCATGGCAAATCTTCGAGACATCCGCCGACGCATCAAGTCGGTCAAGAACACGGCCCAGATCACGAAGGCCATGCAGCTGGTGGCGGCTTCGAAGATGAAGAAGGCGCAGGACCAGGCCGTGGCCGGTCGTTCCTACGCGGATTTGCTGAACAAGGTCCTCGTCAACCTCAAGGAATACACTGGTGAGGAAGATCATCCGCTCCTGAAAGAACAGTCGGGGGATCGCGAACTCGTTATCCTCGTGACGACGGATAAGGGCCTTTGCGGACCTCTTAATGCGAACCTGTTCCGTCTCGTTATGGACAAGGTCGGGAAGGACGCAGACTTCATCACGATAGGGAACAAGGGGCGTCAGGCGCTCGTTCGCGTAAAGCGGAACATCCTCGCCGATTTCTCGGTAAAGGACCCCGTCGCCTTCCCCGAAGTCAAGCCCGTCGCCGAGTTCGTGATGGAAAAGTTCCTTGCCGGTGATTACGACAAGGTCACCGTTGCTTTTACCAATTTCAAAAATACGATTAGTCAGGAGTCCCTCCTTGAGACGCTCCTCCCCATCTCGCCCATCGATCTCGGCAAGGCCAAAGGCTACGAGGGAGTGGGCAAGAGTGAAGTGGCCCATCCTGTGTCAGACACCCTCTACGGGGGGTATATCTTCGAGCCCGACGCCAGAGGCGTTCTCGACATGATCGTGCCGCAGTATGTGGGCTACCAGCTCTACCAGATGGTGCTCGAGTCCCGCGCTTCCGAGCACAGTGCCCGTATGGTCGCGATGAAGGCCGCGACGGACAATGCGAAGCAGATGATCAAAGATCTCACTCTCGATTACAACAAGCAGCGCCAGGCGGCGATCACCTCCGAGCTGCTCGAGATCACCACCGCCATGCGCGCTCTCGAATAATCCCCTTGAGTGACAAAGATTTAATATAGAACACGCAATCTCTTAACGAGTAGGAGCAAGTATCAGATGAGTAACGAAGGAAAAATCGTCCAGATTATCGGACCAGTCGTAGACGCCGATTTCTCGGCCGCCGAGAAGCTGCCGGAGATCTACAATGCGATCGAAGTGCATTACGATCTCAACGGAGTGAGCACCAAACTGGTCCTTGAAGTGCAGCAGCACCTCGGAGACGGCTGGGTCCGTGCGGTCGCGATGTCCGCCACCGAAGGTCTCAAGCGCGGGCTCAAGGTCGTCAACACGGGCAAGCCGATTTCGGTGCCGGTGGGCGAGTGCGTCCTCGGTCGTATCTTCAACGTCACCGGCGACGCCGTGGACGAGCGGGGTCCGGTCAATGCGACTAAATATTATCCGATCCACCGTCCCGCTCCAAGCCTCGTCGAGCAGGCGGCCTCGGCTGAGATTCTTGAGACAGGGATCAAGGTCATCGATCTGATCTGTCCTTTCACCAAGGGTGGAAAAGTGGGCGCTTTCGGTGGTGCGGGGGTCGGCAAGACCGTTGTCATCATGGAGCTCATCAATAACATCGCGAAGGAGCACGGAGGCTACTCCATCTTCGCCGGGGTGGGTGAGCGGACCCGTGAAGGGAACGACCTTTACTGGGAAATGAGCGAAGCCGGGGTTATCAACCAGGAAGATCTCTCCAAGTCGAAGGTGGCCCTCGTTTACGGCCAGATGAGCGAGCCTCCGGGTGCCCGTCTCCGTGTTGCCCTTTCCGCGCTCGCCATGGCAGAGTATTTCCGTGACGAGAAGAATCAGGACGTGCTGCTCTTCGTCGACAACGTCTTCCGTTTCTCCCAGGCCGGCTCGGAAGTGTCCGCCCTCCTCGGACGGACCCCTTCGGCGGTGGGTTACCAGCCGACCCTCGCGTCGGAAATGGCCCAGCTCCAGGAGCGGATCACCTCGACGAACAAAGGATCGATCACGTCGTTCCAGGCGGTCTACGTGCCGGCCGATGACTTGACTGACCCGGCTCCCGCGAACACCTTTGCCCACCTCGACTCGACCGTCGTGCTCGAGCGTTCCCTCGCCGAGCTTGGCATTTACCCCGCAGTGGACCCCCTTTCCTCGACCTCGAACGCCCTCAGTGCCGAAGTTGTCGGTGAAGAACACTACCTCGTCGCCCGTGGCGTGCAGACGGTGCTTCAGCGGTACAAGGATTTGCAGGACATCATCGCGATTCTCGGGATGGATGAGCTCAACCCCGAGGACAAGCTGACCGTGTTCCGCGCCCGGAAGATCCAGAAATTCCTCAGCCAGCCCTTCAGTGTTGCGGAGGTCTTCACTGGCATCAAGGGAGTCTATGTCCCCGTCGTCGAGACCGTCAAAGGGTTCAAAGAGATCCTCGATGGCAAACATGACGCAGTCCCGGAAAACAACTTCTACATGAAGGCCGGGATCGACTCCGTCGAGAAGTAATTCCCCCCTTAATCGCCCCCTCTTATGCGACTGGACATTGTGACCCCCGAAAAAAAGGCGTTCTCTGACGAGATCGATAGTGTCGTCGTGCCCGGCTCCGAGGGGGAGATGGGTATCCTGAAATCTCACGCCCCGATCGTGACGACTCTCCAACCCGGAGAGCTCCGCTACATGAAAAACGGGGTCGAGACCTCTCTCGCCATCGGCACGGGGATCGTCGAGGTCTCCAACGACCGGGTATCCGTGCTCACCGACATGGCGTTGGGAGCAGCCGAGATCGATGAAGACGCTGTCGCGAAAGCGATCGAGCGGGCCCAGAAGGCGATGACCGAGAAGGACTTGCTCCCCGAGGACCACGCTGCCGCGATGGTGATGATGCAGAAGTCGCTTGCCCAGCTTCACATCAAGCGCCGCCGGCGCGGGATCTGAGCGCGGTCGGTGACGGCGTATTTTTGTCTATGGTCATCACAGCCCGTCTGCTGCGTCTCTCACCGTAGCGAAAAACGTGAGTTTTTCGGCAGACGAAGCCTTCGCCCGAAGGTCTCACGACCTCCGCGGCTTCGCCAGCTTCGCCGGGGACGAGCGATCGGTGGTGACCTTGAAAAGTGGCTGCGGCTTCAGCCGCAGGTTCGCCTCTCAAAAGCCTTTTACGGACAGAAGTGAGATCGTCCGGTTTTTCCAGATTGGCCTGCCCGGATGCCGATTTTTCTTTTGAGATTCTCGTCTCTGTCCCATGGTAGGGCTCGTTACGTGTCGGCCCACTACCTCCATGAATGGACTCCATCAGTTCTTTACTCCGCTCGACTGGGTCGTGGTTTTCGGCTATCTCCTCCTCACCACGCTCGTCGGCCACCGCATGCGCGGCAAGCAGGCGAGCATCAAGGACTTCTTCCTCGGCGGTCGCTCGCTGCCGTGGCCGGCGGTATCGGGATCCATCATTGCGACGGAGATCAGCGGGGTCACCTTCATCGCCGTCCCCGGAACAGTCATGGCCCTGCAGGGGGATTTCACCTACCTCCAGTGGGCAATCGGTTCCATCCTCGCGCGCATCGTGGTGGGATACTATTTCGTGAAGGTCTTTTATGAGAAAGACATCTACAGCCCCTACGATTTCATGGGCAATCGCCTCGGCGAGGGCGTCAAGCGACTCGCGACCGTGCTCTTCACGGTGGGCAGCATCCTCGCCCAGAGTGTTCGGGTGCTCGTCGCGGCGCTGCCGCTCAAGGTGGTGACGCCTCTGCCCTTCGAATGGTGCATCGTCGTAATCGGAGTCTTTGCCATCGGATGGACGCTCATGGGAGGGATGCGGACGGTCATCTGGACCGATGTGATGCAGTTCGGCATCTTCATCGCGGGCGGGCTGACCGCCCTCTTCTGGATGGTGGGTACTTTCGACAACGGCTGGGAAACGCTCTTTTCCGTGGCGCGGTCGGCCGAGGGCTTCGATGGGACGACCGTCGATAAGATGCGGATCTTCGATTTCGATCTTGATCCCGGGCTGCAGTTTACCTTCTGGGTCGCGATCTTTGCGGTGCCCTTTCTCAATCTCAACGCCTTCGGCGTCGATCAGCTCAATGCCCAGCGCATGTTCTGCTGCCGCAGCGCCGGCGACGCGCGCAAGGCCATCATCTGGAGTTCGGTGGGGCAACTCGTGACCGTGCTCATGCTCATGGTAGGGGCGGCGCTCTTTGTCTTTTATGTGCAGCACCCGCCGACGGATCCGCTCATCATGGATGAGCTGAAGTGGGTGGGCGGGCAGCCGGGCGTCCCGGATATGGTCTTCCCGGTCTGGATCGTGACGGAGATGCCGGTAGCGGTGCGCGGACTCATCCTCTCGGGCATTTTCGCGGCGGCGATTTCCAGCCTCGACTCCATCCTCGCGGCCCTGAGCCAGACGACTCTCTCGCTGATGCGGAAGACCGATCACGAATACACGGAACTCGAGCACGAAAAGCTGGTGCGCCTCTCCCGCATTCTCGTCGTCGTGTGGGGAGTGATCCTGACCGGCTTTACCTTCGTGCTCTTTGCGGTGAAGGAGAAGACGTCGGTTCCCATCCTGCCTCTCGCCTTCGGGATGACGACTTACACGGTGGGCCCACTCCTCGGGATGTTCCTCATCGCCCTGCTTGGCAAAGGCCGCGGCAGTGTCAAAGGGCTCATCGCCGGGGCGATCATCTCTTTCCTTCTGGTGCTCTTTGTCAGGAATGATGTCTGGGTGCTCTTCATGAACGACTCGCTCGCGGAGTGGCTCGCGCAACTGCCCACCTACGAGCTCGTCGAGGGTGATCCCAAGACGATTAAGACGACCTTTGCCTCCGAGTGGATGTGGCCGATCACGACCTTCCTCACGATGGGCCTGGGATGGATTTTCGGGGTGAAAAAGCCCCGTTAATCTAAAAATTTTAGATCAGTTAATTAAATCTTCTCAAAATTTCAGTCAGTGGAGTTGAGACCGGACTCTTGCAAAAACCCCCTAATTCCGTCCGCAAAAATATGACGCATCCGTCACTTTAGGGTTGTCTCTCAAGAGGTGGGATGTAACGATGACCTCCCGAGCATTTTGCCGGAAGGGAAGAGGGGGAAAACAGTAAAGCGGGTTCGCACTCCCGCATGCTCATTTTTTCTCCCGATCCTCTCCGCGAGACTGGGAGGTTTTCGGAGATGGCCGCGCTCGTCGAGGCCACCCTCCGGTTGTTTCAGTTTTATTGTAATCTGTTATAAAACAACAGGTTACAAGATCCACAGTGACATCAGTCCCTCTCTCAGGGTGCTTTACCGCTCCGCACACAAACACCGATCCCGTTACCGATTCCCCGAGAATGCACAATCAACAACCGCTTGACCCGCAACCCGACCTCCCACCCACTCAACTCAAGACACTTTGGACAAACATTTCGAACGACCTTCGGGTCGAGCTTGGCGCATCTACATTCGACCTTTGGTTTGGTGATTTTCACCTCTTGACGGTCTCTCCGGAAGAGGTCGTTCTCGTTGCTCCCGGAACGATGTATGCGATCTGGGTGGAAGAAAATTTTAAATCTTCTTTACAATCGGTCTTTCAAAAGTATCTCGGTTCCTGCGGCCGGATTCGCTTCGAAGTCGTGGTCGTAGACGATGAAGGCGCTAACCCCGAAGACGGCACTGCAGCTACGGCAGAGCGGACTCCGGAAGAGCGTTTGAAAGTGTCTCCGCGTGTCCTCACCGAGAAGGTGAGTGAGAAAAAATGGATCGAACTCGGGCGCGCCGCCGGCCTTGTCGAAATCTTCCGCTTCGAGAATTTTGTTCCGGGTGAAAACAGCGAGCTCGCCTGGGCAGCCTCGCAGGCTGTCTCGGACCAGCCGGGCAAGACCTATCAGCCACTCTTCTTTCACTCGGCCTGCGGCCTCGGCAAGACCCATCTGCTCCACGCGATCGGCTGGGAGTCGCTGCGCCTGCGGCCCAAGTCGAAAATCATCTTCGTGACTGCCGAGCAGTTTGCGAACGACTATATCGACGCGATTCAGAAGAACGCTCTCGTCCCTTTCCGGAAACGCTACCGCGAGGCCGACCTGCTCCTCATCGATGACGTCCAGTTCCTCGGGCGCAAGGAGGGTCTCCAGCGCGAGTTCTTTCACACTTTCAACCGCCTCGCCGACAACCAGAAGCAGATCGTGCTCGCGAGTGACTGCCCCGCGTCGGAGATCGTCGAACTCGAGGACAGGCTCGTCTCCCGCTTCCAGTGGGGTCTCGGGGTGGAGATTTATCGCCCCGGTCTCGAGACGAGGGCGGCGATCCTGCGTCGCAAGCGCGACGACTGGAAGATGCAGGTCAGCGACGACCTCATTAACATCATCGTCGAGCGGGTGCGCGGCAATGTCAGGGCGCTGGAGGGCGCGCTCATCCGCGTCGCCATGGTCACGACGATGAGCGAGTCGCCGATCACTCCGGCCCAGGTCACAGAGATCATCGCCGACATCAGCGGCGGTCAGGAGACCCGCCAGGTCGGGGCCGAGGAGATCAAGCGCGCCGTCGCCGAGCACTACGATATCGACGTGCAGATCATCAATGGAAAAAAGCGCACCGCTCGCGTCGCCGAGGCCCGCCAGACCGCCATGTATCTCGTCCGTACACTCACCGATCTCTCGCTCGTGGAGATCGCGGCAGGCTTCGCCAAAGACCACGGCACCGTGATCTATGCGGTGCGCAAGGTGAAGAAGCGCTGTGAAGACTCTGCCTCATTTAAAAGTACCGTGGAACTGATCAAACGCCGCCTCGTGCGGGGAGGATCCGCGTTTGAGTCACCGCGTCCTTCGCGTGGGCAGTACCCGCCGAACCTCCGTCTGGGCTCAAAAGCGCTCGATGCGGGGCAGGAATGAAGTTTGACGTAGACAGGCACTAGGTCCAAGTTCACACTTGCAGAATTGTAAAAAATGAGATTTCAGATTGATAAAGACGTTTTTCAGGACGCCCTCAACCAGGTGCAGCATGTCGTCAGTACCCGGACGACGCTCCCCATCCTTTCCAATGTCCTCATCGAGGCCGACGAACTGGGGTTGCAGCTCTCCACGACCGACCTTGACGTCACGATCACGAAGCGGGTCACCGCGAAAGTGGCCGTGACCGGATCGACGACCCTGCCGGCCCGCCGCCTCGCGAGCATCGTCCGCGAGCTGCCGACCACGGAGATCGATTTCGAAGTCAATGCCGACAACGCCGCGACCGTGCGTAGTGGCCCGAGCTTTTTCAAAATCCTCGGTCTTCCGAGTTCCGAGTTCCCCGTGATCGGCGAGTTCGGCGAAGCGAAGGAGTTCACGATCGACCAGAAGCTCCTCCGTGACGCCCTGCGCAAGACATCCTACGCCATCTCCACCGACGAGACCCGCTACGTCCTCAACGGGGTCAACTGCATCATCGGAGAGGGTATGCTCACCCTCGTGGCGACCGACGGCCGCCGTCTCGCCATGGTCGAGCAGGATCTCGAATTCCCCGCTGGTAACGAGTCGAGCGTCATCATCCCGACCAAGGCGGTCAACGAACTGCAGCGTCTTCTCGAAAATTCGGGCGAGCTCAAAGTCGCAATTTCTGACAGCCAGGCGAGATTCGAGCTTAATGGCAGCCTGCTCATCACCAAGCTAATTGAGGGGAATTATCCGAATTTCCGCCAAGTCATTCCCGGTCAGGCGAACTACCGCGTCACCGTCGAGCGCGAGGTGCTCCAGAGCGCGGTGAAGCGGGTCAGCCTGCTCGTGAACGAAAAGACGAACTCGATCAAGTTCGCCTTTGAAGACAACCGCCTCGCCATTTCCGCGAACTCCCCCGAGATCGGGGAAGCCGAAGAGATTATCGATGTGCGCTACGACGGTCCCCGCATCGTCGTGGCTTTCAATCCCGAGTTCGTCATGGCACCGCTGCGCAACCTCGATCAGGATGAGATCTTCATCGACCTCATCGACGAGAGCAGCCCCGGCGTCATCAAGATCGACGAGCCTTTCCT
>Ga0209491_10000693_pt1 | contig 67912 bp, 63 predicted proteins | sample BON02_FD_187213 | JGI IMG/M metagenome (GOLD analysis project Ga0209491, IMG submission 187213) | Freshwater microbial communities from Lake Bonney liftoff mats and glacier meltwater in Antarctica - BON-02 (SPAdes) (version 2) | ecosystem: Environmental > Aquatic > Freshwater > Ice > Glacier... | reverse complement strand
GCGGAGTCTTTTAACTCCAAAATAAAGCTCTTTAGGGCTAACCTTAGAGGCGTATCTGATACTGACTTTTTCCTCTTTAGACTAAGTAAGCTTTTTGCCTAGCTCCCCATAAAATACAGCTGACCCTTTCCTTTTTCGATAAGAAGTACTATGTGACAACCTTTTCAGGTGTGTTTACTAAAAGCGAAGAAAGCTTCTTTACATACGTAGAATAAAAAAACGGAACCCCTCACGAGATTCCGTTTTATATTTTATTCGCACACGTCTTGAGGCTTGTTTTTACTAACTCTCCACAGCAGCTATCCCAGGAAGTTCCTTACCCTCGAAAAACTCGAGTAAAGCACCTCCACCTGTAGATACATAGCTTACATCATTGGTAAAACCGAACTTCTTTACCGCAGCACTGCTATCTCCACCGCCTATGAGTGAGAATGCACCAGCTTTGGTAGCATCTGCTACAGCTTGAGCTATAGCCTTAGTTCCTTTTTCGTAGCTTGTCATTTCAAACACGCCCATCGGTCCATTCCAAAGTATGGTTTTAGACTTCAGTAGCACGTCAGAGAAGGCAGCTATAGCCTTTTCCCCTATGTCTAGCCCCATCCATCCATCAGGTATTTCTCCGCTAGCACAGAGCTGCTGATTGGCGTCATTACTAAAAGCGTCTGCACACACATTATCTGCGGGCAAGTGTATTTGTACTCCTTTGGCAGCAGCTTTTTTAAGTATTTCGGCACATTTTTCTACTCTATTTGCTTCGAAAAGTGAGTCACCAATAGTGCCACCTTGAGCCACAGAGAATGTGTATGCCATGCCACCACCTATGATGATGTGGTCTGCTATATTGAGTAGATTCTCTATGATGAGTATCTTGTCGCTTACCTTAGCACCACCTACTATACTGGCAAATGGTCGCTCAGGATTACTCATAAGCTTCTTGGCATTGGCTACTTCTTTAGCCATTAAGAAGCCAAAACACTTATCATCAAAGTACTGAGCTACTATAGCCGTGCTGGCATGTGCTCTATGTGCAGTACCAAAGGCATCGTTCACATAGATATCGCCATGCTTAGCTAGCGATGCTGCAAAAGCATCATCTCCAGCGGTTTCTTCTGTATAAAAGCGTAGATTCTCTAGCAGGTGTATGCTGCCTGCAGGCAAGTTCTTGCTTGTATCTGTAGCCTTTTCACTGATACAGTCATCAGAAAATACCACAGGCACGCCCGTGAGTTTCTCTAAGTGAGGCACCAAGTGTCTGAGCGAGTACTTCTCCTCTGGGCCACCTTTTGGTCTACCGAGGTGAGACATTAGCACTACTGATCCGCCATCTGCTAGTATCTTACTAATAGTAGGCAGTACTGCTGTCATACGGCTATCGTCTGTTATCTCAAAAGCACTATTTAGCGGCACATTAAAGTCTACACGTACCAAAGCACGCTTGCCACCAAAAGCATAAGAATCAGCAGTCTTCATTATTTTAATGCAGCAAAAGTTTTAGCCGCATCAAATTTTTCTGCCGCATCACCTACTCTTACTATGTCAAGGGTTAGGATAAAGATAGGGTCAGTTGGCATATCTCTTCCATCTTTTGGAGCTCCAGCTATATCATATGCTACGCTCATACCTTCTATTACCTTACCAAAAATAGCGTGTCTGCCATCTAAGTGAGGTGTAGGAGCTACGGTTAAGAAAAACTGGCTACCATTAGTTCCAGGTCCTGCATTGGCCATAGACAACATGCCTGGCTCCGAGTGTTTTAGATCTGGGTGAAACTCATCTTTAAACTTGTACCCTGGGCCGCCCATTCCCATACCTTGTGGATCGCCACCTTGTATCATAAAATCAGGAATAACTCTGTGAAAAGTAATGCCATTATAATAAGGCTCTCCCAATGGTTTGTGAGTGTTCTCTATAGTTCCTTCTGCAAGTCCTACAAAGTTAGCCACTGTTAAAGGAGCTTTTTCAAACTCAAGTTGAATTAACATACTTCCTTTTGAAGTATTCATTTTGGCATAAAGTCCATTTTCCATATTTTCTGTGTTTATTTTATTTGTTATTACTGTATTGTCTTCGGCTATTGTTTTACCTGCTGTCACTTCTTGTGCAGCTATCTCTTCTACTTTAGAATCCCTGCTATTTGCAGGTGAGCAGCTATATAAGAATGCTAAGGGGATGATTAGTAAGCTTAAAATTATCTTCTTCATGTGCTTATATTTATATGTTGCAAATCTATGAATCTATGGCATTTCTGCAGACAATTCAGTTGAACTCTTTTTTTTATCAAGGATTAACTTCACGCAGCTGCTTGTGGTTGTAAAATAATGGTAGTTCATTTGACTAATAAATACAAAGCATGAAGGTTGTAAAAGGTGTTCTATATTTTATATTAATTATGGTAGTGGCGACACTACTTGCTGCTCTTTTTGCCCCTAGCAAAATGGAAGCAAGGCGTAAGGTGACTATTGACAAAGAGCCAGAAGTAGTATATAGATATTTAGCAGATATTAGAAATTGGCAAGATTGGGACCCTTGGTTTGCTATAGATAGCACACAAACAAGGGATTATAGTGGGTCGGTAAGAAGTCATGACTATGGTTTTTCTTGGAAATCTAGCCACTCCGATTTAAAATCTGGAAGCGTTCAAGTGTTAGACTTAAAACTGAACGAAGAGATATCCTTTGACATGGATTTGGAAATTGCCAATCAAAAAAGTGCTGGTCACGGCCTCTTTACTCTAAATGCAAGAGGATCTCAGACAGTTCTAACGTGGTCTATGATTTCTGAAATGAATTACCCTCACAGATTATTAAATTACTTTATGAAGCAATCCCTTAGTCTTAAGTTAGAGCGGGGCTTACAAAACGTAAAGAATAAATGCGAATCTACTTTGAGTGATGAAGAATCGGAAAGCAGACTTATCGAAAATCTTACAGTATTTGGTAGAGGGTATTTAGGCATACGAGCGGATGAGCTGCCACTAGACAATGCAGATTTGTTTTTTGCTAATGGATATAGCCAATTATATACGCACGCTCAAATATATGGAGTGGCGGTCACTGGCCATGCCACAGGACTCATATACTCATGGGATACGGTAAATAATAAGGCTAATTTAGTTGTTGCCATTCCTACATCTAAGGAGACTAGTCAAATAACACGGCAGGTGATTTTAGGTTCGGATACAGCTTGGCTAGCGGCAGATAATATTTCGTGTACGTATATAGGGGGATATTCCAAAGGATATAAAACGCATAATGACCTAAATGCTTGGATAGATTCTACGTATAGAAAAATTCAACAGCCAGTGATTGAATCATACATAATAGGCCCTAGACAAACCGCAGATTCTAACCGATATAAAACCAAGATAACGTATCATTTCTAAGCGTAGCTATCTCCACATTTCCCAATACTTTTCCTGTTTAAGTAGCTCAAGTTAGTGTCGTTTTGGTAGGCTTCTAGTTTTAACAAACCATAAACGGCTAAAGCGTGATGGCAGAAATATGATGAGACTTGAGAAAGAAAACGAGACGAATGATCATTGAGCGTTTAACTTCTTTTGCCACGCAACCAAGCCGTATATGGACATTAAGGTGTATAGAATGCTCTGAGCAGCATAAAAAAACAAATCAGAACTAAGATATAGTCCGATGGAGTATATATTAATGGCTATCCAAAAGCTCCAAGCAATATGGTATTTATAGATTTCTAAAAAAGTAGCTATCACACCAAAAATGGTGCTCAAAGCATCTACGTATGGCTTGTCAGCATTCGTATTAGACATAGCAAACCCTAAACCTAGAGCGAGTAGAATCCCAGCGACTACTACCCCAAGAACAGACTTAGGCTTCATGCTTTTTATTATAAAAGTTTCCGCGGATTTAGTATGCCATATTACAAGGGCAAAACCACCCATAAGAGCATAAAAAAGGTACAATAGAGTTTCGGAATATAGATTAGAGGAGTAAACGACAAAGGCTCCTGTGAGTGAGCCAAGTATTCCATATATCCAACAGATTTTTTTCTCTTGTATGTACAAGTAGAGAAAAATCAGATTGAATAGTACGCTGACTAATTCTATAACCAGCAAATAGCTCACTTTAGTGTGTTTCTTTTACGCTGTCTTCTGATGCTTTGGTAGCACCTTTTCCTGCTTCTGCCGCTTTCTCAGCACTACCTTTTACTTGGGCAGCTTTTTCATTTATTGTATTGATGGCATCACTTGCTTTACGTTCAGCCTTGTCTAGTGTTTCACTAGCAGCATCTTGTGCCTGTTCAAAAGCATCTTCCGCACTGTCCATTATATCTTCTGCCACATGTTTTGCTTTGTCAGTGGTTTCTTCTGCGAATTGGCTATTGCTTTCTACTATGAGATCTGTTGCTTCTTTGGCGTTGCCAAATAGGGTTTTAAAAAAATTGCCAATTCCCATTGTTCTGCTTTTTATATTTAGTTTCGCAAAACTAATGAATATCCTGATAAAAATGAGAGTGTGCGTACTTGTAGGGCTTCTATCTTTAAGCTCTATTATAAGTGCTCAAAATAGAGCGAAGGCCCAGCTTACAATGGAGGATCTATGTTCAGATGAGTTTTCTGGACGTGGATACATAAACAAGGGCGATTCGCTCGCTGCGGAATACATTTCAGATAAGTTTTCTGAGATGGGATTGAGTAAAATTGGAGCTAGCTATAACTTGCCCTTTCAACTGGATGTAAATACAATACGCAAATCAGTAATCTCATTTGGAGACAAGGAACTAAAACCAGGGTATGACTATTTGGTGTCTCCTGGCAGCCCTACAATTAAGGGAACATATAAAGTGTTTTATGTATCACCCCGTTTATTGGCATCACCCAAAGTAGCTAAAAAAGTAAAGAAAGCCATTAGAAAAGGGTACTTACCGGTTATTAGCGTTTATGATGTCAAGAATGAATTAGCAGCTAAGAACGTGGCTAATATTAAGAAATGCAACGAAGGCTCTATGCTCGTGTTTCTTAAAAAGAATTTGACTTGGAGTGTAGCCACTAAGCAAGACAAAGCCGCTGAAATTTGGCTCTTGGAATCTGCCTTTAGCCCATACGAGCCAGAGATATCGGTAGATGTAGAAGCAGAATTAATAAAAAACTATCAGTCTCAAAATGTGCTCGGCTATGTGCCAGGAACCACGCACCCTGATAGTTTTATCATTTTTTGTGGGCACTATGACCATTTAGGAAAAATGGGAGAAGCCATTTTTTATGGTGCCAATGATAATGCTAGTGGTATAGCTATACTAATAGATATGGCCTCATATTTCAAGGAAAATCCACAGCAATATAGTATTGTGTTCATTGCTTTTGGGGGAGAAGAAGCCGGCTTGCTAGGCTCTTTAAATTACGTAAGAAGACCTGCGGTATCATTGACTAAAACAAAGTTTGTTTTTAATATGGACTTAATGGGCAGTGGCGAAAAAGGGGCGACCATAGTCAATGGAAGTGTATTCAAAGATGATTTTGATAACTTAGTAAAAATAAACACGGAGAATGATTATTTACCTGCTGTTTATAGCAGAGGCAAGGCTGCTAATTCTGATCATTATTTTTTTACAGAGGCGGGTATACCTTCATTTTTCATTTATCTAATGGGCGAGTATAGCCACTATCACGTGCCTGCAGACAATATGGATAACCTGCAGCTTGGACCATTCTATGACAAGAGTTTTTTGCTAATAAGAGATTTCATTATATTGCTTAACGAATAAACCTATGCTAGCATTTGTCAACTCCTTCATGTCATGGTATCTCAAAAAGAGGATTCCAACTATGGAGTATTTTTTTACAAATGGTATTGCAGTGCAAGAGCAAGTGTTTAAAGACTTGTTAGTAGAGATAAAAAAAACTTCCTTCGGTCGAGATTTTAAACTGGATGAGGTAAATAGTATTGATGAATTTCGCAACAGAGTACCTCTTTTTAGTTACGATGATATAAAGCCATATATAGATAGGGTAATGCGTGGCGAGCAAAAAGTGCTTTGGCCAGGCGAGATCAATTGGTTTGCAAAATCTAGCGGCACCACTTCAGACAGGAGTAAGTTTATTCCCGTGAGTTATGAAGCATTAGAAGATTGCCAGTTCAAAGGCAGCAGAGATGTACTAACATGGTATTATCGCCACAATCCTGAAGCTAAGATTTTTCAAGGGAAAGGACTAATAGTAGGAGGCAGTCATCAAGTGAACATGCTAGCCGAAAACTCTTACTACGGAGATCTGAGTGCTGTAATGATGAATAACATGCCGTTTATAGCAAACTATCTGGCCACGCCAAGTATGGACATAGCACTTTTGCCAGATTGGGAAGAGAAGATGGCGAAAATGATTGAGACAACCTCTATAGAAAATGTAACGAATATTTCTGGGGTGCCATCTTGGACATTGCTTCTGCTACGTGGCATACTAGAAAAAACGGGGGCTTCTACTATTTTGGAAGTCTGGCCAAATTTAGAAATTTACATACATGGGGGTGTTAACTTCGACCCATACAGGCGGCAGTTTGACAAAGTAATAGGAGGCCGGATTGCCTACAGGGAAACATACAATGCATCAGAAGGCTTTTTAGGAGTGCAAGATGAGGAAGGAAAGGATATGCTTCTGGCGTTAGATTATGGCACGTTCTATGAGTTTATTTCTATGAGTGAATACGGTTCTGCTTCTGCAAAAACAAAGTGGCTTGCTGAGGTAGAAATAGGAGTTACCTATGCCGTAGTTATAAGTACTAACGCTGGTTTATGGCGTTATTTACTCGGGGATACTATACTCTTTACTAGTAAAGATCCCTATCGTTTTAAGATAGTAGGCAGAACTAAGAGCTTTATTAATGCGTTTGGAGAAGAGATGATGGTACATAATGCAGAGCAGGCTATAGAAGTAGCACAACAGGCTTGCAAGTGTGCAGTGTCAGAATTTACAGCAGCACCCGTATATTTAGAGGGCGACAGCAAAGGAAAACATCAATGGCTTATTGAATTTTACAAAATGCCGGACTCTATGGAGCAGTTTACTGTTGAGCTAGACAAAGAGTTGCAAGCAGTAAATTCTGACTATGCTTCGAAAAGAAAAGGCAATATGGTGCTAGAGTTTCCAGAGGTAGTGGTAAGTAAACCAAAGACCTTTTACACTTGGCTAAAAAATGGAAAAAAATTAGGCGGACAACATAAGATTCCTAAACTTTGCAACGACAGAATAATAATAGAACAACTTTTAAATATAAATAATGAATAAATTAAAACTAGGGTTTTTAGGTCTAGCCATTTTATCAATGGTTGCTTGTGGATTGACTAACAAAAAAGATAATGTGGCTCTAACAGTGCAAGAGTTTAATGCAAAAATGGGCGAAACTAGCAACTACACTTTATTAGATGTGAGAACTCCAGAAGAGTACACAACAGGCTATTTAACGGGGGCTAAAAACATGGACGTAAACAGTGCTGATTTTTTAAGTAACGCAACTACTTTGAACAAAGAAAAGGCAGTTTTGGTATACTGCAAATCGGGTGGCAGAAGTAAAACCGCTGCAGATCAACTAAGGGTTTTGGGATATGAAGTATTTGATCTTGCCGGTGGCATTACTAGCTGGAGAGCAAATGATTTGCCAACAGAGCAAGCACAAAAAGAGGATAAGGAAAGTTTTACATTAGCCAGATACAACAAGGAAACTACTGAGAACGTCTTTGTTTTAGTAGATTTTCATGCTACTTGGTGTGGTCCTTGTAAAATGATGGCTCCGCATATAGAAGCTATGAAAGAGAAATATGGAGACAAACTAACGATACTAAAAGTAGATACAGACAAGAGCACACAAGTGTCGCAATATTTCAAGATTAACGCTATTCCTCTTGTAAAGTTATATAAGAATGGCAAAGAAGTATATGACAGAACAGGCTATCACTCTGTAGAGGAGTTAGATGCTCTTCTTGCTAAAAACATTTAGTGTTCTTTCTTCTTAAAATTTTCCCATCCTTGTGCCTCTATAGGCACGAGATTTCCTGATTTAGTTATAAGCTCTAGTCCTTCGTGGGGCTCGGTACAGTAACCTATTATACTTATATCAGCAGAGTTCTTTATCTTATCATAGTGAGCCTGTGGCAAAGTAAATAGCAACTCGTAGTCCTCTCCACCGTTCATAGCCGCAGTAGTTGGCGGCATATTAAATTCTAACGCTGTGTCATACGTTTGCTGGTCTATTGGCAGTTTCTCTTCATATATTTTCATTCCGACGTTAGATTTATTACAGATATGAAACAACTCGCTAGATACACCATCAGAAACGTCAATTAGAGAGGTAGGTATAATATTAAGATCATTAAAAGCTTGTATTATGTCTACTCTGGCTTCTGGCCTTAGCTGCCTACCAACCACGTAATCCTTACCCTCTAGGTCAGGCCGCATATCTTTTTGGTCTAAAAATACCTGTTTCTCTCTTTCTAGCAGTTGCAAACCCATATAAGCCCCACCCAAATCACCGCTTACACAAACAAGATCTCCGGCCTTAGCTCCAGAGCGTTTCACTAGAGTGTCCTTATCTGCATATCCTATAGCTGTCACGCTTATTACCAAGCCAGATACAGAACTACTAGTGTCTCCACCAAGTAATTCTATATTATAGTTACTACAAGCCGTGTGTATGCCAGCATATAGCTCTTCTACAGCTTCCAGTGTATATCGGCTAGATAAGGCTATAGAAACTAGCACTTGTGCTGGTTTCGCGTTCATAGCACATATATCACTTATGCTTGCGGTAATACACTTGTATCCTACATGCATTAGGGGTGAGTACATTATGTCAAAGTCTATATTTTCTATAAACAGATCTGTACTTACTACCTGTGTCTTATTGCCACAGTCTATAGCGGCGGCATCATCGCCGAGTCCTAAGGCAGTGGTCTCGTGTTGTATGTCAAATTTTTCGGTAAGGTGCTCTATTAACCTAAACTCACCAAGTTTGCTTATATCTGTTTTTTCTCTATTTTCGAACATAGGAAATGCAAAGGTCTTGCATTTCATTCAAATTGCCTTCCCCTAAATGAAAAAATTAATGAGCTCTATAGGTCAGATGTTATTTCCAAACCTGTGTGTTTGTTGTGATGGTTACCTGAGTTTTCAAGAGGACAAGGTGTGTGACTTATGCCTGTATACGCTTCCTAAGTTTGAGCAGGGAGCGTACAAGGATAATGTGGTTGCTAAGAAGTTTTGGGGGAGACTCAATGTTGATGTCGCTACTGCTGTTCTAAATTTTAATGGATCAGGCGATGTAAGAAAAATACTGCATCAGATCAAGTACAAGGGTAATATAGACTTAGGCAAAGAAATGGGGATTCTAATGGGATCTAAAATTATTAAAATGGAGTCACTTGCTACAGTCGATTTTATTATTCCTGTTCCATTACATGCGAAAAGACAAAATTTCAGAGGGTATAATCAGTGTGATCTATTAGCAGATGGCATATCCGAAGTGACACATCTCAGGGTAAGAAAAGACGTTTTAGTACGTCAAAAGTATAATAGTACTCAAACCAAAAAAAAGAGATATGAGCGGTTTATAAATGCCAAGGAAATTTTTAGAGTTGTGAAACCAGAGGAGCTAAAATACAAGCATGTTTTGCTATTGGACGATGTTATAACCACAGGAGCCACTTTAGAGGCTTGTGGAGCAGCATTGCTAGAAGTGGAAGGATTAAAATTAAGTATTGTGTGCTTAGCTGCGGCTACCTAGTGTATCACAAATTTTTGTGCAAACACTCCGTCTGTATAGACAAAGTATACTCCCGTTCCCAATGCTCTTACATCTAATTTACTCTCATTGAATGGAGCAATAGTCATGTCTGAAACAGATTGACCCAAGGTGTTAACGATATTGATTGAATACTTTTTATTACTTCTATTTTTAAAGTAGATGAAGTCTTCTACCGGGTTAGGCCCTATAGTTAGATTCTTATTATAGCTAGGCAAGCCAGAGTTTTCGCCTGCTGTCAGTCCTACTTTGCTGCATACAGTATTGGTAATTATAGGCTCATTAAAAGATCCAGGCTTATAGCTAAAGTAAATCTTAGCGGTATTACACATCTCTAAACCTGTTACAAGGTCGTTTGGGTTTATCAGTATATTATAGTCTATAAAACCTTCACAATTATCCTTATCCTGCTCTACAGAAGCAAGATATAGGTCATCAAAGTGAGTAATAACTTTGATAGTGCGGCTTCCGTCTGGCAAATAAACTAGATCAAAAGAAGAATACGGCTCATTGTCAAGATGACTGGTAATGGCGTGTATCTTTCTATTAATCATATAAGCTAGCGTTGGATCTAGTTCATCCACTACTTTAAGCGAGTGAGCGGTTGTATTGCCATTGTTTTTAAAGGACACCTTGTATTGTATATTGTCAGTTCCTAGATTTATGGTTTCTCCATGGAAACAATACTTACTATTTCCTTCAGTATCTCCCTTTTTGTATCTAATACTTGTGTTGTTGTTTCTTAAATCTCCGTCTTTTACTCCAGCCTTTAGGGATACATTACCCGTTAGTTCTAAATCTTCAGAACTCTTTATAACATAGGAAATGCTAAAGCAAGTAGAAGCATTTCCGCTTACATCTACCTTCCAAGTAACCTCACTATCAGCGAAGGATTCATACGCCACTTCAGATGTAAAATCTGCTATATCACCCTTAAATTGAATTTTCACGATGGCATCATTAATGGGCTGCCCCCCTGAGTTTTCTACGCAAACTTGAGCTTTTTTCATCTCATTTACTTGAGCATTGTTACTCTGCAAGTCTGCTATGTGTATAGCGGCATCTGTTATTCCCACAGGTTGGTTTACGCCCAGTGCTGTGCCGTAGTACGTTCTATATTCAATAGCGTCTATCTCTACATCAGGACACGTCGGGACGTAATAATGGTATGTTTCAGCATTTAAAGTATGTTTATCTTTATCTACTTGCAGATAGACTTGTCCATCTCTGTCCGTTGGTAAGCCCATAGCTTCTCCTTTCAGAGTTATAGGGTAATTTGCAAGCCACTCTTCGTTACTATCCTTAGTGCAGTTTACATTTTTGTCATTATATACACGAGCGGTTATTTGTGCCCTATCGTTAAAAATTTGGCCAATACCATTAAGGCGAGCATTGTCAGAAAATTGGCCAGATACCATTACTTTATTTCCGTTAGAATATAATTGCTCTATATTGCTTAGATACAACTTTGTGTCAGTCCATTGCTGACCATCGTACATCATTATGTTCGAGGATTCATCCGTCAGTTTATTGGTGAAAGTTCCTACAGCAAATAGGTTATCATTTACCTCGGCAAACTGAGTAACATCTTCTACGTCATAAGCCTCTAGGCCTTCTGACATGTCTTGCCAAACACCACCAAAACTTGCTTTGATAGGATCTGTTTTAAAGTTGGATTTACCGTAAACTACTATTCTATCTTGGTAGTTACCTATGGCTATGTTTGCTGCTAAAAACGGCGGATTTTTGGCAACTGTCCATTGACTGCCGTTCCATACTGCAAGAGATAGGTTAGGGTCTGCCGGGTTGGTGAATTTGCCTACTGCATATAGTTTGTCACCGTTTTTGGCAATGTTGCTAAAACAGTCATTGGTTAAGTTGGTAGTTATTAGGTTACCCTCTGCTTGCCATGTTCCGTCAAGCTTCACAATATTATAGTTTCCGTCTCCCGTAGTAAATTTACCTAAACATTTCAAAAATCCACCTTCTATAAAGAGTTTATCTATACTTGTGCTAGAGGCAAGTAGTGGACTTGCAAAAGTGGTCCAATTAGAGCCATCCCACCTAGAGATTTGATTTGTTTGGGTTGAGGTAGAGTTTGCCTTACCGGTAGCTAGGTATACGTCACCATTGTGGCTGATAAGATCTATTATTTTATAGGTGTCAGAAGTTTTTTCTAGATTAGGTCGTTGTAGTTTATACCAAAAATCACCATTCCAAATTTGCAAGTCTATATCATCAAATGATGTAGAATAAGCTACCACTACTCCGTCATTGTAGGAAGCGATTTTCTTAGGTGCTGCCGGAAGACCTTGGCCCATTGGAGCTAAAATCTGAGCGTAGCTTAAACTAACAATTAGTAATGCTACGATATGTAATATAAATCGTCTCATCGTTTAATAAGCTTTATATTAGTGGTTAGATTTATACCGTAACTATACGGCTTAGTTTTAATAGCGGAAGTAGCCTCGTTGTTTAATGAATTCAGATTCATTCCTAACATAGGTTCTAAACCAATAGCTAAGCGTGGAGTATTGTAATACAATCCACTCTTAATGTTTGCTGCTATGTTTCTTGTATTTAAATCCAATTCTGTAAGATCTTTAAGCTCTAGAGTGAAGAAGTCTCCTTTTTTGCCATTTCTGCTTTGTAATGCCAAATAAGAGATTCCTGCTTGTGAGCGAAACTCAAATTTAGGCGAAATTGCCTGTTTAAAGCCTATATTAAGAGGGATTTCAATAAAATGATAAGAATTTGACCCTTTATAGTTCACCCTGTTGTAATTGTCTGGGTTAAGTATTGTGTTGTAATTCTCTATCTTATTGTTATTTGTGTTTCCGGGCCAGTCAGTCACTGTGTAATTGTAGTCTACACTTTCGGCTCTTTGAGAAAAGAATAATCCTGATGCGAAAAACCATTTTGTACTGGTGTGATATTGAAAATTTAATCCTAGGCTACTGCTAAATGAAGACTTTTCTCCAGCAGCAACAAAGTTGTAATAGTTTTTGTTAATCAAGCCTGCGAGAGCTTCATTTTTGGATTCCAGCTTATTGGAAATGCTAGGAGTAAAAGCAAAACCGACTTCCCAGTGTCCTTTGCTTGGCGGGGTTGGTTTGATCTTTGATTTGGCACTTGTATTTCGTGCAAACGTGAGATCTGTTTTGGGGTGTATTATGTCCCAAGTAGGAGTAGCAATATTTTTAGGGTCTAGTATATTTTTAGATGTAAAGCTGAAATATCTTGGTATTGAGATGGAAACAAGATTGCTTGCTATTGTCGGAGTAATAGCTATTCTAGGTGGCGAAGCAATATCTTCTAAGTTTTCTGCTAATAGTGGGTCAAAAGAGCTGTTTGGTGAGTTAAGCTCGCTTTGTGTAGTTTTTGGTTGACGGATATCTGGGGTATTTGATATTGGTTCAAATTGTATTTTTAAATCGTTTGTGTTTGAGGATTTAAAAATGTCTTTATATGTTTGTGCAGACTCATATTGATTTAAAAGGTCAATAGACTTGTTGGTTGTTTCTTTAACAAGTGGTAATGGTGTCGCTTGGTTATAGTGCAATAGAGATGCAACACCCAAACTGGTAGAAACCAAAGCTAGAAAGAACCACATAAAAAATATGCGATTCTTTCGTTGCTTCAATTTTTTCTCAATCACCATCCAATCAGAGTCACTTACCAAGGCATTGGCGGGCACTTGGGTTGCTCTTTTTAGCAGGTTGTCGATATGTTGTAAATTATCCAATCTAAAGCCTCTATTTACGTTGTAACAAAGCGTTTAGTAAAACACGCCCTCTAGAAAGTCTGCTTTTAGATGATCCTACAGATATGACCAACTGTTTGGCTATATCTTTGTGAGACATATTGTCTACGGCATACATGTTGAGCACTATTTTGTAAATTTCCGGAAGCTGGTTCATTGCTTCCATCACTTCGTGTGCTTCAATATCTTCATAGGGTTTTTTTTCTACTTCTGCTTCGGCTTGTTCGAATTGTGTATCGAACTCAAAGTGGTCGTATTTGTTCCTACCTAATCTTTTTTTATTGAGTGCAAGGTTTATAATTACTCGTGTCATCCACGTGTCTATCCTACTATCTCCCTTAAAAGACTTGATATTGGTAAATATCTTATAGAACCCATCATGAAGCAAATCTCTAGCATCTTCCTGATTCTTACAATATCTCATACATGTAGCCATCATCTTATTGGCATACTTTTCAAAGAGCATTTTTTGAGCAGATTGATCTTTGCCGCGGCACCTTGTTATCAGTTCTTCGTCACTAATCAACTTGCTTTACTTTTATGTTAGACACCATAGGTTACAAAAGGTTGCAAAATAAAATAAAAAAAAAGGGACTCCGTACTACGGAGTCCCTTTTAAAACTGAACAAGTCAGTTAAATAATTATTTATTAAGTAGTACTTTTTTAGTAACAATAGCACCTTTTAGGCTCATTTTCACGTAGTAGATACCGTTAGTTTGGTTTTCTAATGTTACGGTGTACGTACCGTTGCTTATTTTACCATTTTTCACGTTTACTACTTCTTGTCCCATAGTGTTGTATACAGCGATGTTGATTGCTTCATTTTCAGGAAGATTAACATTGATATTTACAAGACCCGTAGTCGGGTTAGGAGATATATTGAGCATATCTTCTAACGATAGGTCTTCTATACTATTGGTTTTGGTTTCGTAGTCATATCGTACATCTACTATAAGAGTATACTCTTCAGACTCGTTACCAGAGTTATCCTGAGTTTGAAAAACAGCAGAGTATGTACCCGCTTCTTGCAGATTGATATCGTTATAAACTAGAGTATGATTGTTACGCAAATCAGCTGGAGAATCATAGTTGTCAGAGAAGTTGATGTAGTTAATTGCGTCTACTTGAGACCCAACACCAAGCTTAAGAACACCACCATTTTTACCTGTAATTTGAGGATTAAGATCGTCTATTACATTCACTGTTCTCACTTTAGTAGAGACGTTACCTGCTGCATCAGTAGCCGTGTATGTATCTTGGTAAGTACCAAGAGCATATGCATCAACGTTAGAAGTGGTTGTCAAACTGATTTGAGAGCTAGAGTACAGGTTATCACTAGCAGTAGCTGCTACTGGGCTATATGGTGTATTTACTCTGTGATTTATTACATCTAGAGTACGTAGGTCTATATCTGGAGCTATGTAGTCTCTTACTACGTAGTCTATACACTGTGTAGTAACGTTACCACTTTCGTCTGTAGCGGTATAGATTACAGAAGCAGTACCTTGAAAACGCGTATCTACTGCAGCACCACCTTGAGGTGAAGCTGGGTTAGCTGTAAATGTAAGACCGTTTGTAAGATTGTTGTAGTTGTCTGTAACAGAAGTTATATCTGCGAAGATATTTTGCAGTTGCACTTCAACTACCCAGCAAGCATTAGACTTGTCAGCGGCAGCATTTTCTATTACAGGAAGTTCAGTGTCTACAACGTGGACAGTACGTATAGAAGTACTAGCATTACCTTGATTATCTTGAACAGCGTATGTAATGATATAATCACCTAGCACATTGAAGTCAACAACACCAGAAGTAACAATAGCGTTAGAAAGGTCACCTTCTTTATTATCTAAAGCAGAAGCCCCAAGGTCTAGCCAAGGGGTACCCACTTCTATCGTAGTATCAGCAGCACCATTCACAGTGATAACTGGAGCAGTCTGGTCAGACACGACATAGATTACACGCGTAACTGTAGCTGCAGGGTTAGCCGAAGCGTCAGCCACATTGTATACCTCATAGTAAATACCAGGAAGAGTTTGATCTAAATCTGTAGTCATAGTAAGGTCAGCTGTAATATCACCTTGAGAAGGATCATTAGCAGTAGCACCTAAAGTAACGTACGGAGGAGTAGCATTTTGCTCTATATATACCGTATCAGCACCAATAAGTGTGATTGTAGGCCTGTCACCGTCGTTTACTACTTGAATAGAGTAATCTTCGAATTCGCCAACACGATTTGCATTGGGATTACTATTTGCACCACAAGAAAGGTTAAGGTCATTTTCGTACGACACACCTACTCTCATAAGCGTCTTGGCTTGGAAAGCAGAAGAAGGCACAGAGAAATTACCCGTCCAAGTAGTAGTTTTACCAGTAGATTCACTAGCTACCATTTCACCAGCATCCGTAAAGTCACCATCTACGTTCCAATCTATCCAGATTTTACGAGACATATCATTCACGTTAGAAGCTCTTTTCACTTCGAAGCTATAAGTACCACCGTAGTTAAGGTTAAGAGTACCCAAATCTGAGAAATCGGTATATGCCACACCAGTAGGAGATGGGTTATTTAATAGGACATCAGAAGTATTAGGATCTGTAAGTTTCACAGAGCTGATACCCACGTCAGTAGAAGTAGTAACACCAATAACTGGGATACAATGATCTACCACGATAATATGAGCGGTTTTCACTACAGTAGCTTCAGAAGCGGCCGTATCGATAGTATTGAAACCTCTCAGTTGAACAGTATATGTGCCTGAAGAAATGAACTTAAAAGTTCTTTCGTTTAAGTTATCAGAAACAGGAGCTACAGCAGTAATACCAAGTGGCGGGAAGAAACTCCATTCCCAACGGTTGGCTTTGTCACTAGTAGCAGTAAATACGATATCATCACCTACAGCAGGTCTTCTATTACTAGCAGTAAAGTCCAGTTGAGTAGGAGAACTAGGAGCAGCGACAGTGAAAGATTTAGTAATCGTACTCTCTGTACCATCACAACTCGTTACTTTAAGTGTAGCCGTGTAATTACCATTAGTGGTGAACACTTGGTCGTCCATATTTCTAGTGGTTGCACCATAGGTAGGAACCGGTCCAGCTACAGTCCATTCGAAAGCAGTATTACCTTCAGCGTTGAGCGAAGTATTTTTAAAGTCTACAAACACAGAGTTGTAAATAGGATTTCCAGGAATGGTAAAGTTAGCAACCGGAGCAGCACCTGTACCAGCTACACTCGTCCAACGAGCAGCGAAACCAGAATCGGTAGCACCAGCAGAAGAGTTCCAAAGCAAGTAGATAGCACCTGAGTTAGCCGTAAGTGCCCCAGAAGGGAAATTACCAGCAGTAAACCCAGAACCAGAGTGAAGTGGAGTACCAAGAGCATTCACACCATCGTATACTTTCAAGTTAGCATTAGCTAACAGTTTAAACATAGTGAAGTTAAGCGTAACACTTTGAGCACCACAAGGGGCTATAAGAGCCTCTAAGTTAGATTCAGGTTGAGTGTAGTTATTATTTTCACCTCCTTTGTCAAAAATAACACCGCCAGAAGCAGTAATAATATTAGCTGGAAGAGAAGTTGCAGGACCCATATTGAAACTAGTTCTTTCTACGGTGATGTAACCTGTTTTACAGAATTTAGTAGAAGAGCCAATAATATTAGTGGCTCTTAGGCAAACTTCCCAAGTACCCACATCCACAGCACCAAAGTAGTTGCCTGTATTAACGAGTGGATTTTTATTAACGTATGGGTTATTACCTCTAAGGCTACCTTGGTCGTCACCGTCTATTGTATCTGTTCCTTTAATAATAGACCAATCCCAATAGGTAGGTCCGTTAGTACTTAAATCGATAAGCGAGAAAGTCTCGAATATTTCAACAATATTTTTATCAGAAACAAAATTAGCAACCGGAGGAGCTGTAGGGGCAACGATAGTGAAAGACTTAGTAGTAGAATCTTTACCTAGGCAGTTTTCACTTACAAGCTTAGCAGAGTAAGTACCGACAGTACTAAACACACTAGTTACGTTAGTAGATGTATAAGAAGTACCGTTGATAGTCCAGTTGTGAGATATATATCCACTTTGATTAGAGTTTACAAATCTTACAGGAGTACCTACGTATGAAGTGTCAGCCACAAAAAAGTTGCTACTTAAACCAGAACTAGTTGCAACAGAAATAGTGTAGTCCTCGGTTTCTCCGTATGGAGTTGTAGCACACGAATTTCCAGCAGTCCAAGTAACACTATACTGGAAGCCCAGTCTAATACGCATACGCGTAGTCCCGGTGGTCAAATTACAAGGCATTACAAAAGTTATATTTCCTGTACTTCCTACATTAAAGTTGCGTATAAATTCTCCAGCGTCTGCAAAATCATTATCTCCATTTAGATCAATCCATACACCAGCATTTGTAGCGTTCCAACCGCCTGTGTTTAGACTTAGATTATAAGTAGCCCCACCGTTTAATGTAAAAGAAGGCGAGCTAGAAATAAGAGCATAGTTGATGCTGTTGGTGTTGTTACATCCATCTCCAGCCTTTGTGTACAGATCCGTGCCGTTAGAAGTAACCTTAACTTCGTTGATCCACATACCATAAGGGGCACAAGCCTGAGTATGAGCAATGGCACAATACGGACTTTGTGCGGATGCACTCTTAGTGTTAAGGAATAATGCTAAAATAACGAGAAGGGGTAGCCCCTTACATAATGACAGAAAGCGTTTTGATGTTTTTGTAAGTGTTTTTTTCATATAATAAAATTTGTTAATGTAACTTGTTAAATAAATCAGTCTTGCGACACAATCATCGAAGATACTAATTTAGACACAACTTTTACAAAAGGTTACAAAATAAAATAAAAAAAAAGGGACTCCGTACTACGGAGTCCCTTTTAAAACTGAACAAGTCAGTTAAATAATTATTTATTAAGTAGTACTTTTTTAGTAACAATAGCACCTTTTAGGCTCATTTTCACGTAGTAGATACCGTTAGTTTGGTTTTCTAATGTTACGGTGTACGTACCGTTGCTTATTTTACCATTTTTCACGTTTACTACTTCTTGTCCCATAGTGTTGTATACAGCGATGTTGATTGCTTCATTTTCAGGAAGATTAACATTGATATTTACAAGACCCGTAGTCGGGTTAGGAGATATATTGAGCATATCTTCTAACGATAGGTCTTCTATACTATTGGTTTTGGTTTCGTAGTCATATCGTACATCTACTATAAGAGTATACTCTTCAGACTCGTTACCAGAGTTATCCTGAGTTTGAAAAACAGCAGAGTATGTACCCGCTTCTTGCAGATTGATATCGTTATAAACTAGAGTATGATTGTTACGCAAATCAGCTGGAGAATCATAGTTGTCAGAGAAGTTGATGTAGTTAATTGCGTCTACTTGAGACCCAACACCAAGCTTAAGAACACCACCATTTTTACCTGTAATTTGAGGATTAAGATCGTCTATTACATTCACTGTTCTCACTTTAGTAGAGACGTTACCTGCTGCATCAGTAGCCGTGTATGTATCTTGGTAAGTACCAAGAGCATATGCATCAACGTTAGAAGTGGTTGTCAAACTGATTTGAGAGCTAGAGTACAGGTTATCACTAGCAGTAGCTGCTACTGGGCTATATGGTGTATTTACTCTGTGATTTATTACATCTAGAGTACGTAGGTCTATATCTGGAGCTATGTAGTCTCTTACTACGTAGTCTATACACTGTGTAGTAACGTTACCACTTTCGTCTGTAGCGGTATAGATTACAGAAGCAGTACCTTGAAAACGCGTATCTACTGCAGCACCACCTTGAGGTGAAGCTGGGTTAGCTGTAAATGTAAGACCGTTTGTAAGATTGTTGTAGTTGTCTGTAACAGAAGTTATATCTGCGAAGATATTTTGCAGTTGCACTTCAACTACCCAGCAAGCATTAGACTTGTCAGCGGCAGCATTTTCTATTACAGGAAGTTCAGTGTCTACAACGTGGACAGTACGTATAGAAGTACTAGCATTACCTTGATTATCTTGAACAGCGTATGTAATGATATAATCACCTAGCACATTGAAGTCAACAACACCAGAAGTAACAATAGCGTTAGAAAGGTCACCTTCTTTATTATCTAAAGCAGAAGCCCCAAGGTCTAGCCAAGGGGTACCCACTTCTATCGTAGTATCAGCAGCACCATTCACAGTGATAACTGGAGCAGTCTGGTCAGACACGACATAGATTACACGCGTAACTGTAGCTGCAGGGTTAGCCGAAGCGTCAGCCACATTGTATACCTCATAGTAAATACCAGGAAGAGTTTGATCTAAATCTGTAGTCATAGTAAGGTCAGCTGTAATATCACCTTGAGAAGGATCATTAGCAGTAGCACCTAAAGTAACGTACGGAGGAGTAGCATTTTGCTCTATATATACCGTATCAGCACCAATAAGTGTGATTGTAGGCCTGTCACCGTCGTTTACTACTTGAATAGAGTAATCTTCGAATTCGCCAACACGATTTGCATTGGGATTACTATTTGCACCACAAGAAAGGTTAAGGTCATTTTCGTACGACACACCTACTCTCATAAGCGTCTTGGCTTGGAAAGCAGAAGAAGGCACAGAGAAATTACCCGTCCAAGTAGTAGTTTTACCAGTAGATTCACTAGCTACCATTTCACCAGCATCCGTAAAGTCACCATCTACGTTCCAATCTATCCAGATTTTACGAGACATATCATTCACGTTAGAAGCTCTTTTCACTTCGAAGCTATAAGTACCACCGTAGTTAAGGTTAAGAGTACCCAAATCTGAGAAATCGGTATATGCCACACCAGTAGGAGATGGGTTATTTAATAGGACATCAGAAGTATTAGGATCTGTAAGTTTCACAGAGCTGATACCCACGTCAGTAGAAGTAGTAACACCAATAACTGGGATACAATGATCTACCACGATAATATGAGCGGTTTTCACTACAGTAGCTTCAGAAGCGGCCGTATCGATAGTATTGAAACCTCTCAGTTGAACAGTATATGTGCCTGAAGAAATGAACTTAAAAGTTCTTTCGTTTAAGTTATCAGAAACAGGAGCTACAGCAGTAATACCAAGTGGCGGGAAGAAACTCCATTCCCAACGGTTGGCTTTGTCACTAGTAGCAGTAAATACGATATCATCACCTACAGCAGGTCTTCTATTACTAGCAGTAAAGTCCAGTTGAGTAGGAGAACTAGGAGCAGCGACAGTGAAAGATTTAGTAATCGTACTCTCTGTACCATCACAACTCGTTACTTTAAGTGTAGCCGTGTAATTACCATTAGTGGTGAACACTTGGTCGTCCATATTTCTAGTGGTTGCACCATAGGTAGGAACCGGTCCAGCTACAGTCCATTCGAAAGCAGTATTACCTTCAGCGTTGAGCGAAGTATTTTTAAAGTCTACAAACACAGAGTTGTAAATAGGATTTCCAGGAATGGTAAAGTTAGCAACCGGAGCAGCACCTGTACCAGCTACACTCGTCCAACGAGCAGCGAAACCAGAATCGGTAGCACCAGCAGAAGAGTTCCAAAGCAAGTAGATAGCACCTGAGTTAGCCGTAAGTGCCCCAGAAGGGAAATTACCAGCAGTAAACCCAGAACCAGAGTGAAGTGGAGTACCAAGAGCATTCACACCATCGTATACTTTCAAGTTAGCATTAGCTAACAGTTTAAACATAGTGAAGTTAAGCGTAACACTTTGAGCACCACAAGGGGCTATAAGAGCCTCTAAGTTAGATTCAGGTTGAGTGTAGTTATTATTTTCACCTCCTTTGTCAAAAATAACACCGCCAGAAGCAGTAATAATATTAGCTGGAAGAGAAGTTGCAGGACCCATATTGAAACTAGTTCTTTCTACGGTGATGTAACCTGTTTTACAGAATTTAGTAGAAGAGCCAATAATATTAGTGGCTCTTAGGCAAACTTCCCAAGTACCCACATCCACAGCACCAAAGTAGTTGCCTGTATTAACGAGTGGATTTTTATTAACGTATGGGTTATTACCTCTAAGGCTACCTTGGTCGTCACCGTCTATTGTATCTGTTCCTTTAATAATAGACCAATCCCAATAGGTAGGTCCGTTAGTACTTAAATCGATAAGCGAGAAAGTCTCGAATATTTCAACAATATTTTTATCAGAAACAAAATTAGCAACCGGAGGAGCAGTAGGAGCTACAATAACAAAAGACTTAGTAGTAGAATCTTTACCTAGGCAGTTTTCACTTACAAGCTTAGCAGAGTAAGTACCTGCAGTACTAAACACCCTAGTTACGTTGATACTGGTAGCTGGCACACCGTCGATAGTCCAGTTGTGAGATATATATCCAGTCTGATTAGAGTTTACAAATCTTACAGGTGTACCTACATATGAAGTATCAGCCACAAAGAAGTTACTGCTTAAGCCACCAGCTGGAGCAAGAAGATCAACTGTATAATCTTCGGTTTCTCCCCAAGCATAGTTATTGAGACATGGATTTGTAAGAGTAGCACTAGACTCATTTACAATTACTCTCATACGAGTAGCACCAGTGCCGATAGAACATGGAACAGTGAAATTAATAACATTTACACCTGAACCGTTTCCAGCACTTAGCATTTCTCCAGCGTCTGTAAAATCGCCATCTCTATTATAATCGATCCAAGCATTAGATCTTCTAGTATAGTTACCACCACAAGTTCCTTGGGTAATAGTAATAGTGTAGTTTCCGCCTGGAGATAAGTCAGCAGCCGTAACTGAAGTATTGTCAGTGTACACTTGGCAACCTGCACCAGACGAGTTTTCGTCTATGGTAACACTATTCCCAACTAATTGTACTCTGTCGCACTTTGAGTCATACGGATTGGCAGCCGCCGATGTACAGTACTGTGCACTTGCCCAACCTGCTGCAGATATAAGCAGCAAAGACATTAGGCCTTTAATTAAGTAATTGTCTTTTATCATTATTTATGTTCTTTTAATAATATTAGACACAAAAATCGAAAAAGGTTGCGTAATACCAAGACATTTTATAAATATTTTTTTAAAAATAGTATAATTTACTACGAGCTAAATCCAAAAAAACGCTCATATTGCCACTGTTTATGATTTTCGAAGAAGTATATACTAATCTAAATCCCAATCAGAAAAAAGCTGTAAATACAATTGAAGGATCCGTAATGGTAGTTGCAGGTCCAGGTACAGGAAAGACACAGGTACTGGGTGCACGAGTGGCGAGTATTATTAAGAAAACAGATACTAGTCCCGAAAATATCCTATGTCTTACTTTTACAGAAGCAGCTACCACGGCATTGCGTTTAAGATTGAATCAGTTTATGGGTTCGGAATCGTATAAGGTAAATGTGTATACCTATCACGGTTTCTGTAATACTGTTATACAAGAAAACAAGGACCTCTTTGGCATACAAGATCTAGACCCCATATCTGAGCTTGAGGTGGTGGAGGTCATGAGAGAGATAGTGGATGAACTTCCTCACGATAGCATAATAAAAAGGTACGTAGGTGATGTGTATTATGATGTTAGAAATCTACTCAAGCTTTTTGGTTTGATGAAAAAAGACAACCTTTCAGCAAACGACATCATTGCAAAAGTAGATGCTAAGCTGGCAGAGATGCTTACCGACGAAAAGTATCTATATAAACGCAAATCGGGAGAAAACAACAAAGGAGACTTAAACCTGAGAACATATAATGCCGACAAAGAGCCTTTAGAAAAGTTGAAGGAGGCGGCCATGCTACTTGATGAGTATGATGCTAAGTTAAAAAAGAGAAAACGCTATGATTTTAATGATATGATAGCTTGGGTGCTCTCTGCATTAAAAAATAATGAAGACTTGTTGCTAAAGTATCAAGAGATGTATCAATACTTCTTGGTAGATGAATATCAAGATACCAATGGTGCTCAGAACGAGCTGCTCTATACACTTATTAGTTATTGGGAAAACCCAAATGTTTTTGTAGTGGGCGATGACGATCAGTCTGTATACAAGTTTCAAGGAGCCAATGTTGAGAATATATTTGAATTTTATAAACGATATGAAGACCATATTAAACTGGTAATTTTAGATCAAAATTACAGATCTAGCCAAAGCATATTAGATGGTAGTAATGCCATAATAAAGCATAATAAAGAACGTCTAGTAGGCAAGGTGCCCAACCTGAATAAAGAGATAACCGCAGCCAATGATAAGGTAGCCAATATCAAAAACGCACTCAAAGTAGTAGAGTATCCAAATACTTTTCAGGAGATAGTGAGTATTACTAGTAAACTAAAAGAATTAAAATCGAAGGGAGTATCGCTTAGCGAGGTAGGTATAATGTATCGAAACCATAGCCAAAGCGAGGAGCTAATCAAGTACTTAGAGGCAGAAGGAATAAGCTACAATGTTGCCAGAACTCAAGATGTACTAGAAGTACCACTAGTGCATCAGCTCAATAACTTTTTGACCTACCTCAGCTTAGAAGGCCAGAAACTAGACTCTGGTCAGCACTTGATGTTTGAGATCTTACATTATCATAACTTTAGGCACTTGTCGGCTTTAGATATAGCTAGAATAAGTACTATACTCTCCAAAGACAGGAAGATAGGCTGGCGTGAACAACTAAATGGAGTAGCAGCAAGGCTAGAGATAGGAAGTGATGCTAAAAAAGAGTTGCGAGCATTTGTGGCAGATGTAGAGTTTTGGCTAAAAGAAATACATAATATTACACTTCAAATGTTCGTAGAGCGAATAATGTCTAAAATAGGTTTTGTTTCTAGAGCCCTATCAGCCAAGGATGCAACTTTTCAAATTCAGAGCCTCAAGACATACTATAATTTTCTGAAAGAAGAAACAGCTCGCGAGCCGTATCTGTCGCTCTTAGCCTATTTGAACAAAATTGAGCTTCTAAAATCAAATAACTTAGGGTTAAAGCTAAATAAAATAATTCACGGAATAAATGGAGTAAACCTAATGACTGTGCATGGTAGTAAAGGTTTAGAATACGACTATGTATTTGTATTAGGCTGTACAGAAAAGAAGTGGGAAAAAGATGGTCAGGCACTGCCATATAAGCTAAATATGCTGCTCCCAGGAGAGCCTAAAAAGGCTATAGAGGAAGAAGCTCGAAGACTTTTTTATGTTGCCATCACCAGGGCAAGAAAAAACATAGAGATAAGTTATGCTCTCAAAGACGAAAAAGACAAAGACCTTACCAAAAGTCTATTTGTTGTAGAACTAGAAGAAAGCGGTGCTGCCCAAATACTAAAACAAGAGGCCAACGAAGAAGATTTGCTCCACTTCTTTGATTTTATGCTGACATATAGAAATGAAGAATACATTGACTTAGTAAAGCAAGATTTTGTAAAAAAAGAAGTAGAAAATTTCAGACTCAGTGCTACCAATTTGAATAGTTACTTAAGGTGTCCTGTGGCATTCTTTTACCAAAATATTCTGCGAGTACCTTCTGCCAAAGGCGAGAGCTCCACATTTGGAACAGCGGTGCACTCTGCTCTAGATGGTTTGTATAAGAACTTAGCCAATTTGCAAGAGGAGGGAAAGGCCAAAGAGTATATCAAAAACCGTTTTACTGCGGCGATGCACAGCAGTAAAGAGGCTTTCACAAAGGAAGGTTTAGAACGGAGAATGTACTATGGTATAGATATTTTGAATAAATACTATGATCAATATGCAAAGACTTGGGCCGGGCAAGGTGAAATACATACAGAATTGTATCTTAAAAATTGTGAAATAGAAGGAGTCCCTATTCGTGGACAAATAGACAAGGTGGTAATAAACGATAGAGCAGCTCACGTGGTAGATTTTAAAACGGGACAAGTAAAGTACGGCATTAAGAAAATAAAGCCGCCTCTCATATTAGAAGACAATCCAGACGAAGCTAATTTTGAAAAGAGATTCGGTGGCGATTATTGGCGACAAATCTTGTTTTACAAAGCACTGATAGAAAGCGACACCACACAGAACCTTAAGGTTATTTCTGGCGAAATTGACTTTATAGAGCCGGATAATGACGAGCTCAAGAAAGTGAAAATTATGGTGAATGAAGACGAATACGCCTTTGTTAAAAAACAAATAAGAGAAACATTTACTAAGATACAAAACCTTGAATTTGACAATGGATGTGACGAGACCGACTGTCAATGGTGTAATTTTAATAAGAATTACCTAGCAAATAAAGTATACAGTTCGACAGATTTATTGCACAGCATATCAGACGAAATAGAAGAAAGATGACTAAATGGGGTTTGAATTCTTTAAAACTATACTTACTTTTGAACCGTTATAAATAGCATGGAATTACAAGACGTTATTACCGTATATTCAGAGAAAACACCAAATCCAGAGTCGATGAAATTCGTGGCAAATAAAATGATTTTGCCAAACGATAGTATTGATTTTAGAACGAATGAAAAAACTGATGAGTGCCCTATGGCTAAGGAGTTGTTTGAGTATGACTTCGTAAAAGGAGTTTTTATTATGAATAACTTCGTGTCTGTCACTAAAAAAGCAGATTACGAATGGTTTGATATTATACCACAGCTCAAAAAGTTTGTTCAGGATTATCTTGAATCTGAGAAGCCAATAGTAGTGGTAAAAGAAAACCTGACTGACGAAGAAGAGTCTGAGGTTGTGACAAAAATCAAGCAGCTACTAGAGGACCACGTGAGACCAGCTGTGGAAATGGATGGTGGAGCCATAGATTTTAAGAGTTTTGAAGCCGGAGTAGTTACTGTCACAATGAAAGGTTCTTGTAGTGGTTGCCCTAGCAGCACTCTTACTCTGAAAGCAGGAATAGAAAACTTATTGAAAAGAATGATACCAGAAGTGGAGTCTGTTGAGGCTGAAGCCGCTTAAAACAATAACATTATGAATAAAAAAATCACTTTACTTTTTACGCTACTTGCTTTCGCGTCTTCCTCTTTCGCACAATTCTCGTTTGATATTAATGAGTACGAGAGTTTAAACTTAGATTACAACAGATTTGATTTTGATAAGAAATTTGTTCTTACCAGCAATGCTGAAAATGCGGATGATACAACTTTTGTTTGGAAAGTTACAAGTGTCGACAGACAAGCGGGTTGGGACTATACCGTGTGTAGTGGTCTAGTATGCGTATCTAATCCAGAGGGAGAATATCAATATACTGTACCTGTAGGGGCTAGTGACACATTTAAACTGGGGTTTAGCACTTACTACACCGCAGGAAAGGGTAATATGACGCTTACCGTTTGGTCCAAAAAAAATCCAATGGTGCGGGATTCTATAAAACTTTCGATTGTCACTAGAGACAAAGTATCTGTTGAAGCAGCATCCAAAACAAAGTTTGTTGCATACCCCAATCCAGCTAAGGATTTTGTTACCATTAAACTAGCAAATGGAGGATCGGAAACCGTAAAGGTATACGACATACTTGGAAATTTGCACATATCTAAGGCCGTGTCGTCTGGAGATAAGCTAGATGTAAGTAAGCTTTCTAAGGGCGTGTATGTCTTAAGAATAGAGGGAAGTTTATCTTACTCACAAGTTTTACATAAGCAATAGGTAGGCATTTAAAAATATGAGGGAAGGTGCAGTTTGCTGCACCTTTTTTTATGAATAAACTTCTAGAATATAAGGGTCTCTGGAAAAGGGAAGAACCAAAAAGGCTTATACATCACACGTTGTATAAGCCTTTTATATAAAATTATGTTTGGTTAAAAGTTATTTATTTATATCGAAGGTATCCATAAACTTAGTAGTGAAATTACCCGCTCTAAATTCCGGATCTTTCATAAGTTTAAGGTGAAGAGGAATAGTAGTTTTAATACCTTCTATAATAAACTCAGAAAGGGCTCTTTCCATTTTCACTATACATTCTTCTCTTGTTTGTGCAGATACTATAAGCTTAGCTATCATAGAATCATAGTGTGGCGGTACGGTATACCCTGCATATATATGTGAGTCTATACGCACACCGTGACCTCCTGGCTTATGCAGTACTTCTATTTTACCCGGGCTTGGTCGGTAATCATTAAAAGGATCTTCTGCGTTTATTCTGCACTCCATAGAATGCTTAGACGGGAAGTAATTTTTACCGCTTATTGGAATTCCTGCAGCTACTTTTATTTGTTCTTTTATCAAATCAAAGTTTATAACCTCTTCTGTTACTGGGTGCTCTACTTGTATTCGCACATTCATTTCCATAAAGAAGAAATTTTTATGCTTGTCCACCAAAAACTCTACAGTACCTACACCTTCGTAGTTTATTGCTTCTCCGGCTTTTATGGCTGCATCGCCCATACGTTTACGTAAATCGTCATCTGCAAATGGAGATGGAGCTTCTTCAAGTAGCTTTTGATGTCTACGTTGTATGGAGCAGTCTCTTTCTGAAAGATGACAAACTTTACCATATTGATCTCCAACTATTTGTATTTCAATATGTCTTGGTTCTTCTACAAATTTTTCGAGGTACATAGCATCATTACCAAAGGCGGCTTTTGATTCTTGTCTGGCACTATGCCACGCATCTTCAAAATCTTCGTCTTTCCAGACGAGTCGCATACCTCTACCTCCACCTCCAGCTGTCGCTTTTAGCATAACTGGATAACCTATTTGTTTGGCGACTTTGTGACCATCTTTTAAGTCTTTCAATAAACCTTCAGAACCTGGCACACATGGTACACCTGCAGCTATCATGGTAGCTTTGGCATTTGCCTTGTCGCCCATACCGTCTATCATCTCAGCACTAGCACCTATAAATTTAATGCCATGATCTTTGCACATTCCAGAAAAAATAGCATTCTCAGAAAGAAATCCGTATCCAGGGTGAATGGCATCTGCATTAGTTATTTCTGCGGCTGCTATGATATTAGGCATACTCAGGTAGGATTTTGGACTAGGTGGAGGGCCAATGCATACTGCCTCATCGGCAAATTTTACGTGCAACGAATCCTTATCAGCAGTAGAATATACAGCGACTGTAGAAATGCCCATTTCTTTGCAGGTGCGAATTATTCTTAAGGCAATCTCGCCTCTATTTGCGATTAATATTTTTTTAAACATAGCTATCCTAGCTTGGCTCAACTAAGAAAAGTGGCTGATCGTATTCTACTGGTTGAGAATCGTCCACTAGCACTTTCACTATTCTTCCGCTCACTTCAGATTCTATCTCATTATAGAGTTTCATTGCTTCAATGATGCAGATGACTTGGCCTATTTCTACAGTATCACCTACTTCCACAAAAACAGGTTTGTCTGGCGATGATTTACGATAGAAAGTGCCAATCATTGGCGACTTTATTTCCTCCTCAAGAGATACTACAGGTGCTTTAGCTAGTTCAGCAGCAGGAGCAGGCATAACTGCAACCGCCTGGGGTGCAGCTAATGCTAGAGCTTGCTGAGCGTGTACTACACTTGGCGAAATAACTTGTTGCAAGTTTTTCTTAATATTGATTTTAAAATCTTTTTTCTCAATTGCTACTTCATCAACTCCTGACGATGAAATGAATTTGATTAATGTTTGAATTTCTTTTAAGTCCATATCTAATTTAATCTTTAACGAAAATAGTATTAATTCTTATTTTTCTGGGTTATATGCCCATTTTAGGTAAGTAGCTCCCCAAGTAAATCCTCCTCCAAAGGCCGCCAAGACAATATTATCTCCTTTTTTGAATCTTTTTTCAAAATCGGAAAATAGTAGAGGAATGGTGCCAGCTGTTGTGTTCCCATATTTTTCAATGTTAATAAGCACCTTGTCATCATCTAGCTCCATTCGTTTAGCCGTAGCATCGATGATTCTGAGGTTTGCTTGATGGGCACATAAATAATCTACATCTGCTCCGGTTAGATTGTTCCTATCCATTATCTCTCGGCTTACGTCTGCCATGTTGGTCACAGCAAATTTAAACACTGTTTTACCTTCCTGAAAGACTGCATGTTCGCGTGCATCTATAGTTTCGTGACTTGCAGGCTTTAATGATCCGCCGGCTTTTTGATGTAAAAATTCTCGACCGGATCCATCAGATTTTAAAATACTATCCATTATTCCTACAGATTCGTCCTCAGAAGGTTCTAACAGTACAGCTCCACCACCGTCACCAAAAATGATACAAGTGTTTCTGTCTTCATAGTTTATTATGGAGGACATCTTGTCTGCCCCGCATACAATCACTTTTTTATGTTTACCACATTCTATGAATTTACTTCCAGTTTCTAGAGCATAAAGAAATCCAGAGCAGGCAGCACTTATATCAAAGCTCCAAGCATTTATTGCCCCTATTTTATCAGAAACTATATTTCCCGTTGCAGGAAAAACAAGATCTGGAGTTACGGTGGCTACTATAATTAGATCTATTTCTTCAGCCGTAATGTTTCGTTTGGCTAAAATCTGTTTTATAGCCTCTACACAGATGTCACTAGTGGCAGTTCCGTCTTCCATCACTCTGCGTTCTTTTATCCCCGTTCGGCTTAGGATCCACTCATCAGAAGTATCTACGAGTTTTTCTAAATCCTTATTGGTAATGATTTTTTCTGGCACATAGCCTCCTACCGCTGTTATAGCTGCTCGCATATTTTTATGTCTTCGGTTTAAGTTAAGTGCTCGTTGTTGCAGAAAAAGATAGTTCAATCTTAGAAATTAAATTTGAATCTACCACATTTTTCGAGAGTTTTATCATGTTTCTGAAGGTTTTGGCTTTTGTAATGCCGTGTCCTACGATTACTGGTTTCTTAATGCCAAGAATAGGTGTACCGCCATAGTGCTCGAAGTTAAATTTATCTAGAAAGTCATCTTCTACCCCTCTTTTAAGGAGATTATAAAAGAACCCTTCACACGATTTTACAATTACATTTCCGGTAAAGCCATCACATACAGCAACATCTACTTTGTCATTAAATAGATGTCTTCCTTCTACGTTACCTATGAAATTTATACCGTTTTGGTCTTTCAGAAGAGGGTAAGCACCTTTAGTTAACATATTTCCTTTTTCTTCTTCTTCACCAATATTTATCAGACCAACTCGCGGATTTTTTATTCCATAAACCGCCTTAGCATATTCGCTGCCTAATACAGCAAATTTGGCAAGTGTCTCAGGTTTCAAATCACTATTGGCACCTACATCCAGCAGTACTCCTGTGGTGCCACTCTGCTGCGGCAGTACAGATGATAAAGCGGGACGCTCGATACCCGAAATTGTTTTCACTTGATAAAGTGCAGACACCATCACCGCTCCAGTGTTACCCGCACTTAAAAAAGCGTCTATCTGGTCAGTTGCTAAATAGTGCATACCGACATTAATACTAGACTCTTTTTTTGATGCTACGGCTTTGGTAGCGTGTTCGCCCATGCCTATACTTTCACCTGTATATATTACAGTGATTTTAGGGTGAGTGAGGTCTTCTAGGTATTCGTTCAATGCTTTTTGCTCACCAAAAATAAAAAACTGGTATTCGCAGTTTTTCACAGAAGCTTCTTCGAGCACCGCTTTTATACATTCTTTGGGAGCGAAATCACCCCCCATGGCATCTATGCCAATTCTCATATAAATATGTTATTCAGCGTTATTAGGTTCTAAAACCTGAACGCCTCTGTACATTCCTGTTTCTAGATTAAGCCTGTGGTAAAGATGTACTTCACCTGTAGACGGATCTCTATGGAGCTGTCTATTGCCTAATTTGTAATGAGTTCTTCTTTTGTCTCTTCTAGTCTTGGAAATCTTACGTTTAGGATGTGCCATTTTATTTTATTATTATTTTTTTTAAATCTGCCCAACGCTCATCTACCTCTTCGGTATCATCTGCGTTAGGATGTTCTATTTCACATTCTTCATGATTTAGGGAATGTTTACAAATTTTTCTGGTAGGTAAATCTAGGCATATTTGCTCGTAGAGTGAGTCGTAGATATTATATACTTGATAATTTACAGACAGGTAGTTTTCCTCCTTTAGTAAATCGTCATTTTGGGTAAGTCTCAGTATGTCGAGTCTTTCACTTTTTACATCTATCTTAATGTCATTCAAGCACCTTTCGCATTGCAGATTCATATGACCACCTAGCTCATATTTCACACTTATGTTTCCATCGTTTTTTTCACAAACGACAGTACTATTTATCTCTCCAGAAGAAAATAAACTATTCTCCTTTATCTTAAAGAACGTATCATCTATTTTATAATGAAATGTGGCTTTTTCGTTTTTAAATTTTATAAATTCAATATCAAAATCTGTCAATTTCATTGTAAAAAAGTCTGCAAAGGTAAATATTTTAGCGGTAATTCAAGTTATTTAGAAGACTTATCTCAAATCTGGAACTCCTATGCTGAATTTTTCTCTTCTATGTTCTTTGAAAGGCAGTTTAGATGTACTAGTATCATAATACGCCATTCTGTTTCGGTGCACCTTGTTTATGAGGTATAGAGCATTAATAAAGGATGTACTGTCTACTAATCCTTTGCCTGCAATGTCATATGCTGTTCCGTGATCAGGTGAAGTGCGTATAATTGGCAATCCAGCAGTATAATTTACCCCTTCCGAAAAAGCGACTTGTTTGAATGGAATAAGGACTTGGTCGTGATACATTCCGACTACTCCGTCAAAATTATCTGCATTTGATGAGCCAAAGAACCCGTCTGGCGGGTAGGGTCCTATAACCAATAAGCCTTCGTCTTGTAATTGTTTGATTGCAGGTGAAATCATCTTTATTTCCTCATCGCCCATCAAGCCGTTGTCTCCGCCGTGTGGATTTACTCCGAGCACAGCTATTTTTGGCTTCGATATTCCAAAATCTGAGATTAGGTTTTGGTGAAGCGTTCTTACAGTTGCAGCTATTTTCTCAGTGCTGAGCTCATTCGTCACTTGGTTTAGGGCAGTATGTCCGGTAACCATAGCAACTCTAAGTGTATCGTTTAGCAAGATCATTTGCACGTCACTTTCAAACTGCTGAGCAAAATAGTGTGTGTGACCATTGAATCTCAAACCTGCTTCGGCTGCAGTGGCTTTATCAATAGGTGCTGTGAGTATATTTTCAAGCATACCGTTTTTAATATCATCCACAGCTAAGTCCAAGGCCGCTATGGCCAGCTTCCCTGCTTCGAGGCTAGGAGACCCTGGTGTGATATTAATTCGGTCTGTACTACATACTCTTAAGTTTATTTGACCCTCTTTTATATCTTTTTTACTTTTGACAATATGGAAGTCTAAAGTGGGCATTGCTAGCAAGTTGCTATAATGCGTAAGTATATGAGTGGTCCCGTAAACTACTGGTGTACAGTAATTGAAAATAAGTTTATTGCTTAGCGTCTTTAAGATGAGCTCTGGGCCTACACCATTAAAATCGCCAATAGTTATGCCAATACAAGGTTTTGTATTCATTGTATTGGCAAAGGTATGGTTTATTGCTTATTTACGAGATGAGTTTTTGTCTAAGCATAAATTCTAGCTGCTGATTGGTTTCTACCAATTTAGCCGATACTAGATTTTCTTTGTGCTTATTCTCATTTTGTAGGAAACAAGATTCTATTGTCTCTACCAAATCATCTTTGACCCAAGGTTTGGTTAAGAAGCGAAATACCTTACATCGGTTTATTGCTTCTATTACAATATTAATATCACTCGAACCTGTGATAAGTATGCGACCAATGTACGGGTGAGACTCCTTTAACATTTCTAACAGGTCTACTCCAGATATATCCGGCATCATATGATCCGTAATAACAACGCTTATGTGATTAGCGTTAATAAGAGCGAGAGCTGCAGTAGCGTCATTGGCTACAGAAACGTTAAAAATTTTACGAAAGTTTGCTTTGAAAGCAGCTAGATTCTGTGGTTCGTCATCGTGGACAACCAAAAATATATTTGTAAAAATGCGACCAGATTTAAATTATATGTAGATCCTTGCTTATTTGTTTGTTTTCGGGAGATTCACAGTTTTTAATGGAATAAATAAAAAAGTAAAGTTAGTATTTAAGTCATTATGACTACAACTGAAAATATAAATAATGTGCCTAAGCCTACTTTTTTAGGCTCAGATATGATATGGAAAAGGCTACTTTTCAGACTATGAAAAACTCCTCTGAGAATAAATGCTATGATACGATTCATACGCAAATAGTAGAGTTGCTCGCTAGTAGAAATCATAGTCTTAAAAAAAGCATCTTAAACTCCGGGCTGGTAGAGCAGTATTTAATTGAAAATAACGAAACACTTGAGACCTGTGGCGTCTGGGTGTACTATCCATAAAAAAAATAGTTTTCACATCGACTTGATGAAGAAGAATTTATAGAAGTTGGCACGAACAGAAACAAATTAAAAAGGACTCAGGAAGAGCAAGATATTTTAAGGTCTAAGAAAATCGGCATTATAGGTCTTTCTGTTGGACGAGCGGTGGCTACTACGGTTGCTTTGGAACGGATTTTGACGATATAGAATTGTCGAATCTAAATTAGGATACGTGCACCTCTAACTGAAATGGGCAAAAACAAAGCTATATCTGCAGCTCAAGAAATCGCTGAAATAGACCCTTATATTAAAGTGACATGCTTTGCAGTGGGGCATTCTATACCACCAAGCCTGTGGGCAAAGGAACAGGCTTATCTATATCGTATAGTATCATAGAAGATCACGCGGGTGCAATAGAGCTGAATTCTGAATTAGGAGTAGGGACTAAGTTTATTATTACTCTACCTTTAGTTTCTTAAACTTAGCAGTAGCTCGATACCACACAGGAAACACAAGAAGACCTGCAAATAAGTAAGGCCAATAACTCAAAAGTCGCCATAAGAATGCGGTGGTATTGGTAAGCTGAGCATTCATAAAGTATTCATTCATAAAGCCACTAAACAGCCACTCGGCCATACCTACAGCTCCTGGAGTAGCTGGTATCATGAGTGCAGCCCACATTACGAGTTGCTTGGCAAATATTTCTGCTACTTCCTTGCCATTTCCTAAAGCGAGTATAAGACAGTTGACCAGTATAAATCTGGATATCCACGCAAAGCTCGTTCCTGAGAATGCTTTAAGCCAATGCCAAAAACTTTCCTTACGAAATGCCTCTGCTGCCAAGATTAAGTTCTCACCCCATTTTTTTACCTTGCTACTAAAACGAGTTAAAAAAGGAAGCTTAGTAAAAAACATTACAAACTGTGCAATTCCTCTAGGCTTAAAAAACAAGCCAAACCCTAAGAGAATAGCCCATCCTAAAAAGAGGGAATATATGGTGATGAAATATTGCCAAATAGCCCCCTCTGCGAGATAACCAATGCTGTGTGGAATTACATCAGCTCTAGCGACCCAAAGTGCCATTAGCGGCACTGCAAGCACATAAAAAAGCACGTCTAGAAAGGAAGTGGCTAGTACTATAGCAGTTCCTTTTCCAGTGTCTATTTTTTTTTCTCTGGCTAAAAGCAATAGAGCAGCGGCAGTACCGCCTACTATTCCTGGCGATATGGCAGATGAAAACTCCCACAGAATGATAACCTGTACAGCTCTACGCCAAGATAGTTCATAGTTAGACAAGACTATAAGTCTATATGCGTAGCACAGGAGTCTAGTAAAAACAGAAAGGACTGCTGCCAGTAGCCAGAAGCTAGTGGTGATAGTCCAGTGTATGCTTTGATACGCATGAATATCAAAGTTTTGCAAAAAAAAGTAGGCGGCAGTAGCTAGACCAATGAGTATAGGAATCACCAGTTTACGACCGGTGAAATATTCTGCTATATTGCCACTCTTGCTCAATTTAGTGCATTCACTTTTTGTCCTTGTGCAAGAGAATACTTTCGCTTACCATCTATTGTAATAAGCATTTCTATGGACCCAATATTGAGATAATCGTATAGGTGAATAGCCTGTTCCATAAATTTTTTCTTCTTTATTTCAGAGGCGGTATTTTTTTCTATGCGAACTACGTAAGTATCTACCAAGTCTGTGTACACAGAGCCTTCTGGCCATACCTGTGTACCTCTATTTGTAATAGTGGTAAGCTCCATATCGCTATCTAAGTGAGCATTGACTATAGTGGCTATGTCGCCTGCTTGCTGCTCAGATTCAATAAAAAGATCTATGCCTACTGTTTCTATAATTTCATCACTACTCACCATCATCTTGTTTTGTGCGAGCAGAGTTGGCTTATGATATTTTTCTGGATCTGAGTCTGTAATTTTACTCAAGTCTAATTCTTTAATAATTGCTTGTGCAAATTCCATAGTACCCACTGACTTACTCCTATCTGCACCGAAATCTCCCGTGTGTACCCCTTTGTCTATTGCAGATAATAATGCATCTCTAATCGCAGTTCCATAGTGTTCTAGTCCCATTTGATTGAGCATAAGCGTACCACTGAGTAGAAGTGAGGTTGGGTTGGCTTTATTTTGACCCGCTATATCTGGTGCAGTGCCATGTACAGCTTCAAATATTTTGATGTGGTCGCCCAGATTTGCAGATGGAGCAAATCCTAAACCACCTACTAAGCCAGCACAAAGGTCTGAAACTATATCTCCTTGCAGATTGGTAAGTACTATGCATTCAAATGTTTGCGGTGCATATACCAGTTTCATACATAGGGCATCTACTATAATGTCTTCTGCTTTTATCTGTGGGTAAAGCTTTGCTATTTCATAAAAAGTATCTAGAAACATTCCGTCAGTCAGTTTCATAATATTGGCCTTGTGACCACAAGTCACAGTGCTATATCCTTCTTTTATTGCAGTTTCGAAAGCAGATCTAATCACTTGCTCGGAACCAGGTCTTGAAATAATTCTGCGACTTACTGCCACGTCCTTTGTCATATAGTGTTCTATGCCGCCATATGTATCTTCTATATTTTCTCTAACTACAGTTAAGTTTATTGGGATACCCGCTTTACTAAAAACAGTATCGACACCTTTTATGGTTTGAAATTTCCTGATATTAGAGTGCGTGTTCCACGTCTTACGAGCAGTTACATTGATGCTTTTCACTCCGCCTCCTTTAGGTGTTTCCATAGGCCCTTTGAAAAGGATGCCTGTAGATTCAATACTTTGTTTAGCTTCATCCGTCATGCCAGTAGTGTATCCTTGATCGTATACACCTTTACCCATGGCCACAAAATCGTACTCCAAAGGAACTTTAGCAGCACTAAAAACCGCTAACACAGCATCCATTATTTCCGGACCTATACCGTCACCTTTGGCAACTGATATTTTCACATTACTCATATATTGTAAATATTAATGGAACAAAGGTAGTAATCCTGCTTCGAAAAATACGGATTGGGCACACTTTTTGCTATACATAATGTGCTTTAAAACAAGCGTTTTTGTTAGCTTTTTACGCACAAAAAGCTACCTTCGCAAGTTATTAATTAAAAGCAGAAACATTTCTAATAAATGAGACAACTTAAAATTTCAAAACAGTTTACCAACAGGGAAAACAAATCGTTAGATAAATATCTTAACGAGATTAGTAAAGTGTCAATGATTGACGCTCAAGAAGAAGTGGTTTTGGCCGGGAGAATACGTGAAGGGGACCAGGCTGCTTTAGAGAAATTAGTAAATGCCAATTTACGTTTTGTAGTTTCTGTATCTAAGCAATACCAAAATCAAGGATTAACACTTGGTGACTTAATAAATGAAGGAAACTTAGGCTTGATAAAAGCGGCAAAACGTTTTGATGAGACTCGTGGTTTTAAATTTATCTCGTATGCTGTATGGTGGATACGTCAATCTATTCTACAAGCATTAGCAGACCAGTCTCGTATAGTTCGTCTACCGCTAAACAAGGTAGGTAGCATAGGAAGAATAAGTGCAGCAGCAGCTAGACTAGAGCAGCTTCAAGAGCGTGAGCCAACTCCAGAGGAGATAGCAAAGGAACTTGAGATATCTGTGACTGAGGTAGAAAATGCATTCAAATCAAGTGGACGACATTTGTCTATAGATGCTCCGCTTATCGAAGGAGAAGAGAATAGCTTACTCGGGGTTTTAGATAACAACGATGAGCCAAATCCTGACCAACCATTGATGGATGAGTCGCTTAGAAAAGAAATAAACAGAGTAATCTCTACACTTTCTGAAAAAGAAAGAGATGTACTGAAGTATTACTACGGACTAGATGGCGGACCAGCACATACATTAGAAGATATATCTGACAAGGTAGGTCTTACTCGTGAGCGTGTACGTCAGATCAAGGAAAAAGCACTTAGAAGACTACGTAAGTCTAGCAAGAGCAAAATATTGAAATCGTACCTAGGATAATTCTTTTTTAAGAAGTGTCTCGTCCTAAATAAGCGATACAGTTTATTAGGGTTGTAAAATTACATTTAAAGACTCAGTAATGATATCATTACTGAGTCTTTTTGATTTATAGGTTTTTATTTTTATTGTTTTTTGTTTATGCATCTGCTCTGGTGTCTTGTAATAACAAGAGTAATGCGGTCTCTTAGTATTATATCTGATAACGCTATCAGCTACTAATTCTTGCATAGTCTTTAGGTCTAGTTTGTTAGTATACCCTAAGAACTCTTGTTTTAGTATCCCATTAACTCTTTCTGCCACGGCATTTTCATAAGGATCATATGCCTCTGTCATACTGCAGTTAATCGTATACTTATTGAGAACAGATTGATAGTCTCCTCCACAATATTGAAGTCCTCTATCAGAGTGATGTAAGAGTTGACAATCATACTTCCTATTCTTTATGGCCATACGTAACGCCCTTACACTGCCTATCGCTGATAAACTTGAAGAAGTATCATAACCCATTATTTTCTTAGAATAAGCATCCGTAACTAAGGCTAAGTACATTGGATTTTTTCTATTCCCTACATACGTAATATCTGACACCCAAAGTTGCTCTGGTTTAACCAACGGTAATCCCTTGGCTGTATTCTTATGTTTACGGAACCGATGATGTGAATCTGTCGTGATATGATAACTCCTCTTAGGTTCTATCAGCATATGATTGGCTCGTAGTATTGTAAATAATCTATCTCTACCTACTCCTATCTCTTTGAGTGGAGTTTGTAGTATGTGATGGAGCTTGCGTGTTCCCAATCTTGGAAGTTCTAATCTAATTTGTTGTACCATTTCTATTGCTTGTTGTGCTGTGGCCCTTCGGTCTCTTACTGAACGAATGGACCGATAATAAACCTGTCTGCTTACCCCAAGTAATCTACAGGTGGCCGTAAGGCTCTGAGGATTCTCTTGCTTATATTTATCTATTACTTGGGTGAGGAGTTTTTTCGGATTGGAATATTATACTCCTTCTCAGCTAGATCTATCATCATATCAAAAATGATAGCTTTCTTATCCGCTTGCTCAACTTGCTTCTCTAGAAAAACCTTCTGTTTCTTTAACAGTATGACTTCCTGTTCTAATTCCATTAACTTTCTATTGGGACTCTTAGGCATATTACTTGGCGTTTGATTCTGCCAGTCAAAGTTACCATGTTTTCGTAACCAGCCCAATACAGTACTCCGAGACTGGATACCATACTTTCTAACCGCTCCTTTGGTTGAAAGCTCTCCTAGCTCTATCTCCTGTACTAATCCCAGCTTAAAAGACATAGAATAGTCCTTCTGTGTTCGTTTAACGTAAACGCTTTTTTCCTTTTCTTCGTTCATTACACTTTCTTTTGTGTAACGCTATTTCAGGACTAGACAAAGTTAGATATTATAAAAGCTGCCCTATGGGGTGGCTTTTTTTATGCTCTCATACACTACATAGCTTATTCCATACATTAAGAAGTAGTAGATGTAGTCCTCTATCGGAATGGTGAGAAAGCGTATACCAAGGTTTTCAGCATCATTGTACCATACGATAGGGTCTGGAGTGACGTAGCCTGTGAGCACTCCATTTACGACAGTAAATGGAATAAGTATAATGAGATAACTCAGATAAAATATCCCACGATTTGGCGGATTAAGCTTCACCATTATTAAAGTAAAGAGGATGACTAAAATAGATATAGTGGTAGTATAAATATTACCAAAGCCAGCCACAAGATAAATAACTGCCAGTATAAGAAAGAAATAGTCCAAGTATTTTTCGGCAGGAGCTAAGATGTTTTTTACTTTGAGTATAACTAGCTGGTCATACAGAAACATAAAAGCATAGGGTATGCAAAGGAAAAAGAGCCATTCTTCGAGCGGCAAGTGCAAGAATGAAGGCCCAAGAAGATACTCCTCATTAAAACCCCATACGCCCCAAAGGGTAAATAGTACATCCCAAGATATGATAAATGCGGCCATTACGCCTATGGAGATAAATATAGCTTTCCATCGTTTATAAAAATGACCAAGCTTGTTAAAGCTCAAAATAAACGGAAAGAAAATGGCCCCTAGGTTAATCCACAGATACAATAAGTTCATTATGTAGCTTCTTTGATGTATTTAGGAGGCACTACAAGCATTCCGAAGCACTCTCCATCTTCTGGGTCTAAGTGCTTGTGATGAACCTTGTGAGCCTTTCGTATGGCTTTCAGGTATCTATGATTAGTTCGAGTAAATATCTTAAATCGCTGATGAATGAAAATGTCGTGAACTAAAAAATAAGCTAAACCGTAGAGTGATATGCCTACACCTACAAAAAAGACCGGCAACATTTCTGCTACTGCACTGCCTACGATGTAGCAGGCTGCACTAGGAATAGCAAATATGAGAAAAAAGGCGTCGTTCTTTTCCCAGAAACCAGGCTTGTGTTGGTGGTGGTCCTTATGCAGGTACCAAAGGAAGCCGTGCATCACATACTTATGAGCAAACCAAGCTACGAACTCCATAGCCAAGAATGTGCCGAGCGTAATGAGTATGTATAGTACTATCATAATTATAAAAAGTAAGTACCCATAGCTAATCTAGCTTTAGAGGTGAATAGTAATCTAAATTTAGTTGAATTTGGCACTCTCAAGCGTTTAGTAAATAACTCTTCAAAACTAGCTTTTTCTAATTTCCTGAAAAGTTTAAAGTAATATCTGTAGGCTGTATACACTCCATATTTTGAGTTTTTTGGCAGTCTGTTTATAGCTTCTAGTGCATGTTTGAAGTCCTTTGCTATGTCCACTTCTATATTTTGTTTTAGCTGCGGAGTCCATTCTTGCATATTCATACCAGGGAAATAGAGACGTCCTAGGCTGTCTTTGTCAGCTTTAAGGTCTCGCAGAAAGTTTACTTTCTGAAACGCAGAACCAAGACTCATAGCACCCTCTTTTAGGCCTTCATACTGAGCAGTATCGCCATTACAGAATACACGCAGACACATCAAGCCTACTACCTGTGCACTTCCTAGTATATACTTTTCAAAAGTGGCCTGATCATAGGTTTGCACTTCTAGGTCCATCTCCATACTATCAAAAAATGCATCTATAAGCCATTGGTCTATACTGTAACGATTTACTGCATGCTGAAAACTATTGAGTATAGGATTTAGACTTATTTTTTTTTCAATAGCCTCATCTGTTTGTTTTCTAAAATCTGCTATCAGGGCCACCTTATCGTATCCTTCAAACGAATCTACTATTTCATCAGCGAAGCGTACAAAACCATAAATTGCATAAACAGGTTCACGCACAGATTTATTGAGCATACGAATACCTAAGGAAAACGAAGTACTATAGGCGTTTGTAACCATTTTACTGGCTTTTAATGAAACGTGATCAAATAATGCTTTCATGTGTGTATTGTTCTTGTTGTATTAGTTGAGAGACTATTTTACCAGAGATGATACTAGGAGGCACGCCTGGGCCTGGCACAGTAAGTTGTCCGATATAGTACAGATTATCTAGTTTTTTATTTTTACATTTCGGCTTCAGTATAGCTGTCTGCATCAAGGTGTTAGCTAGTCCGTACGCATTTCCCTTAAAACTATTATACTCTGATACGAAATCTGAATGGGCGAAACTTTCGTAAACCTCTATATGTGGTCTTATATCGTGACCGGTATGCTTTTCTAACCTGTCGCAGATCATATTAAAATATCGTTGGCGAGTGGGTTCGTTATCCTTGAGTTCTGTAGATACGGGTACTAGGAAGAATAAGTTTTCTTTACCTTCGGGTGCTACGCTATCATCTGTTTTACTCGGATTGCAAACATAAAAAAGCGGAGCTTCTGGCCAACTATGGGTATCATATATTTCTACTGCGTGGTTATCAAAACTCTCATCGAAAAAGAGATTATGGTGCTTTATGCCATCTATCTTTTTATTTAGTCCAACGTAGTAAAGTAGGCTAGAGGGTGCCATAACACGAGCATCCCAGTATTTTTCATTGTAATTTCTATACTTCGCCGGCAGCAATGTTTGTTCAGTATGATGATAGTCTGCACCGCTCACCACTACATCAGCAGGATGAAATACAGCATTAGACTTTAGGCCAAGGACGTTTCTTCCTTCTGCAACTATCTCAGTTACATTGGCAGATGTGTGAAATACTACACCTAGTTCTGAGGCTACTGATACCATAGCTTCTACTATCTTGTGCATGCCACCCATAGGGTACCAGGTACCAAGAGCCATGTCTGCATAGTTCATTAGACTATAAAGCGAGGGAGTGTTTTGTGGTTTAGCCCCAAGGAATAGAACAGGAAATTCGAGCAATTCTATAAGTTTTGGATGCTTAAAGTATTGTCTTATATGTTTGCTTATAGGTTTAAACAAGTCAAGTGAAATCCCCTTACGAGCAGTATCTAGACTCATAAACTCAGTGAAGCTGAGCGATGGTTTGGTTACAAAATCTCCCATTCCTACTTCATACTTCATTTTGGCCTCGGTCAAAAATTGGTCAAGTTTTTCACCTGAACCTTTTTCATACTTTTCAAAGTAAGCCTTTAGCTCATCCATGGATGCAGGGATATCATCAGGAGAATCTGCCCAGAACACTCTGTAACTTGGATTTAGTCTTTTAAGGTCATAGAAGGCACTTACTTTTTTACCGAAATCTGAAAAGAAGTCTTCGAAAACATCTGGCATCCAGTACCAGCTTGGCCCCATGTCAAAGGTAAAACCATTTATTTTTTTTACACGAGCTCTGCCACCCAGTTGTTCATTTTTTTCAAATACTTCAACTTGGTGCCCATTCTTGGCTAAATAGCACGCATTAGAGAGGGAAGAAAACCCAGAGCCAATAAGTGCTATTTTCATATCGAATTTTCTGTATGTTGAATATATGGCATTGAAAATTCAACAATATTATTTACAAAAGGTTTCTAAGGTCTTCCAAAGAATTGAGAAAAACAGCCTTACTAGCATAATCACCCTTTTTATCTTGAAGTTTTGCATTATGCAATAGCACATTAGAGAAAGACAGTTTATTAAGCATTTTATCAATATACCGAGTAATTTTATCTTCGCTATGGGGAATAGTAAAAGAACATAGTATTTCGGTTGCCTCAGAATTTTTAGCACATTCTATCACATCTACCAAGGGCACGTTTGGTCCTAAATATATCGTTTGATATCCAGCTTTTTTAATCAAATAGTATGCATATAGAAGACCGATTTCGTGATCTTCTTTTTCTGGAAGGTAGAGTAAAAACTTCCTTTGAGTAGCAACTAATGGCAGTTCATTTATGGCTGAAAAGAGCTTTTGTTTTATAAGCTGGCTAGCAAAATGCTCTTGAGAAGGATTGAGTTTACTGACTGTCCACATAAGCCCGATTCTAATAAGCAGAGGGTACAATATATCTTCAATAGTAGCCTCAAATCCATGCTGGGCTCTATAACTGATAAAGGTTGTCTCAAAAGAAATGGCATCACATTTGAGCGTAGCTCCGAGTAGTTCATTTATTATTATTTTCTTAGCACCATCTATATTTTCAGATTTTATCTCAAGTACTTGCTGATTTATTTCTTCTATAGTGAGTGTGCTTACTTTGCTTATTCTCATGCCATTATCGAGAATAGAAGTAATGTTTAACAACTTTATTAAATCTTGATTGTCATAATATCGTATGTTGGTTTTTGTTCGCTTTGGCTCCAAAATATTATAACGCTTCTCCCAAATGCGAATGGTGTGAGCTTTTATCCCGCTTAGATTTTCTAAATCTTTAATGTTTAATCCGTTGTTCGTCATAAATGTTGACGACAAAGGTACAAAAGGAATAGAAAGGCGTTTTTATTTGAATAAAAAAAGAGTGCTCAGTATGAGCACTCTTTGGTAAGACAGAAAGCCAATCTGAATTATCTAACTGGTAAGAGTCTAAAATCGAAGCGATTTTCGTCCTTAAGAACCCTTTTTTAGACATTTTGGATTCTAAAGCACCTAGTTCTATTTTGTGATTTTAATTCCTTTCATAAATGGCACTACAATTTCACTCATATATTACAATAGTGAGGCCACTTCGTATAAAGCAGCGTTTTAAATGTTCACAGAGGAGGGCCGTTTGGCCCGCGGCGTTTTTTCATTTTATTGACTTCTTTTAGCTGCGAGGCATCAAGCAAAGGAGCGATGGCAGTAAACATAGAGTCACGTAAAGCATCCATCTGACCTCTATGTATCTTGAATAATTGAATTTGCTGAGGTAACAGAGTATCTAGTATGGGGTATATTAGTTGGGTTTGCGTGGCAGTAAAGTCCAATCTGTTAGCTAGACGCTCCTTTTCTGCTATTGGTGAATTCATAACTTTGTGCTTGTGAGCCATACTAGCGTAGGTCATTCTGCCAGAGATGAAAAACCCGAGTACAAATCCCAAAAGTAGTGTACCCAAAACAGTCAATATTAAATTTCGCTTATTCATAATTGTACATATCCATAATAGCCAGTCATTTCAGTATAATCAGAAAGGCCAAGAAAAGATTCTACACTCAAGTTTCCATTTTGCATGTACACCGAAATCATACATAAAACTACTGACGCTGCTAATCCTAAAAACAGCCATTTTGGTTGTAGAAGTATGTGTGTTTTTTCCCATTGTATTGATTTTAATACCGCTACAGCAAAATCTTCTGAGAAAGTATATTGCTGGCGTTTCAATTGATTTTCAAGTTTATGTATGCTCATATTTTAAATCGTTCATTAGTACTATTTTTAATTTATCCATTCCTCTTTTCAGTCTAGAGAGGACTGTACCTTTGGGTATTTCCAAAATATTTGCAGTTTCTAGGGTGTTGTAACCTTGTATCATCCTTAGTGTTACGACGCTTCTGTGTTTTTCGTCTAGCATTTGCAGCCCTTTATTTATAAGTTCTTTATTGGCTATATCTGTACTTAGGTCACTTTGATGTATCAAATCTGCATGCTCTAAGGTGTAAGACCTCGTTACGTATATCTTTCTCCTTTTGAGGGCATTAAGAGAAAGATTCATCGATATTTTTGTAAGGTATGTACTCACTTTGGCTTCCTGCTTAAATTTGCTGAGTGACTTGTAAAATCGAATAAAAACTTGGTGCCCAATTTCCTTGGCCTCGTCCCAATCTCCTAACATATTCATCGCTACAGAGGCTACAAGACTTTGATGACGATGTATCAATTCTTCGAAACAAGAATCATTACCCTTAAGTACCTTATTTACTAATTCAAAATCGGTATCCGAAATTTTATCTTTCACTTAGAATTGCAGAATATAGACAATGTGTATTCTCTATTGATTCCAATAGACTAATTGCTTTTTTTACATCCAACCCATTTCTACCTTCTTTTTACCCTTGGTGTTGCATTTTTTTTTAGATGAGCACGCACTAAAGAGAAGTGTAATGGTGAATAATGAAAGGAGTAGTATGATTTTACCTTTAATGTTCATTGCTACAGGAGCTAACGAAAGTAGCCTGTTTTTTATTTCAATACAATCTTTTGATAGCTTGCAAATATCGCTCTGGGGTATCTCCTGCAGCCGCCACTTGGTAGTCATCATACGTACAAGGTAAACACAGTGTGCTTCTTTCATCCTCAGGTCTAGACGGATGTTCTATGTTCATCCACCATCGTGACGTTCTTTTGCTCTTCAGAAATAGTATAGGTGGCTGGGTATCGTTTATGTCACATCGGTATTTGGTAAATTCACTGTGCAATTCTGGGGAATCTTGTGTTCTGTTCGCATATCCGTCTAGGTAGTACCAGATTAATTGAGAAATTAGTTTAGCGGTAAGATGTAACGGATCGCTTTTTTCTTGGTAACCAAATATTCCTAATATTCTTGAGCTGTCACTCACACCAGCATAGCGTGCTAGCTGGCAGGCCTCTTCGCTTGTGAGACCATTTGGCTGTACTTCTATTTGGCCAGGTGCGTCAGCGTGCCGCATAGCATTCATATTGAACAACGTAAGGTTTGCATCTCGCAGATAGATTTCTGCTTCTTCAATATTGGCTTTAAGTGCACCAAGACGCATATACCCAAAATTTAAATTTTCAAGTGTGTCCAATGCTTTTGGCGGGATATAGTGACTCTGAAACCCAAGAACATTAAGATTTTTAAGATAGTTAGGTGTGTGTGCACATATTCTATTTAGCAATTGGTACTCTAGTATAGGAAGGTGCGAAGAAATAAGTGTGGCCTCCACACTTTTGCCTAAGTTTTCTAAAGGGTGGTATAGAGCCTCGCCTTGGTCTATGTTAGTGCCCAATACTAGTACTACTATATCTAGCTCTAGTAATTCCTGGGTTACTGTTCTTAGAGCTGCATGTGTTTCTGCTGGAGTATCACCAGCTAGTATATCTCCTAGGTCTACCAAGATAGTTTCTAAGCTAGTATGTGCTACAAGTGAGTATAGTTCTCTTCTAATAGTGTCATTTTCTGTTGCATTTAAATCACTTTTGACACCCATGATAGCAATTTTTTTGCCGTCTAAAGAGGGAAAATCATGCACATATCGTTCTATACCCGAACCGAGCTGGTATGGCATGAATTCTTGGACAATGTTTATTTTGGAGAAGTATTCTTGTAGCATTAAATATATTCGTAGTGAACAAAGATAAATCAAGTATCACGTGAATTTTGCCATAACAGGAGCCAATGGATTTTTAGGTGTACATATTATACATCACTTGCTCTATAGTGGCCATTCCGTAAAGGCTATCATTAGACCCAATGCATCTCTAGAAGAGTTTGAGATAGTAAAGAAACGGTATGCATTTTCAAAAGACATTTACTCTAATTTAAGCTGGCATACATGCGAGTTATTTGATGTAGTTGGTTTAGAGCAAGCTTTTTATGGAGCAGATTATATAGTTCATTTAGCAGGTAAAATTTCTTATCTAAAAAAAGACTTATCCTCATTACTGAAAATTAATCAGGAATACACAGCTAACGTAGTAAACGTGGCTCTATCTCTGAAAGTTAAAAAGCTCCTATTCTGCAGCAGTATAGCGGCTATAAGTAAAAACGCTAAAAACGAACCCATTACGGAGGATACAGAGTGGGATGATGAGATAGCTCATAGCAACTATGGATTTACCAAGTACTTAGGCGAGTGTGAGGTATGGAGAGGCAGAGAAGAAGGCTTGGCTACGGTTGCTATGAACCCGGGTATAATATTGGGGTATGGAGACTCTAAAAAAGGAAGCAATAAACTATTTGATAATGCTAAGAGGAGTTTCCCCTTTTATAGCCGAGGAATAACGGGTTGGGTTGGTGTGCGAGATGTAGCTCGGATTGCGGAGCGACTTTGCTTGTCAGACATCAGTGGAGAAAGATTTATTGTGGTGAGCGAAAACAAGAGTTTTAAGGATATAGCAGATACTATGGCGGATGCACTTGGCACCAAGAAACCAAGTATTGAGATAAAAGGTCTTTTGTATACAATAGCCTATGGCATAGTGGCTTTCAAAGAATTCTTAGGCCTTGGGGGTATGCTAAGTAAGGAGACAGTGCGTGCTAGCATATCGGTTAATCATTTTGATAACTCAAAAGTAAGAGAAGCTTTAGAATTTGAGTTTGAGGATATGGATGAGGTGATTAAGAAGGCGGTATAACAAAAAATCCCCTTCTGCATAGCAGAAAGAGATTTTAAATATTGATTGAGAGACAGCGGCTTATTCTGCAGCTTCTTCTTCCGTTGCTTCTTCTTCCTCTGTTTCTTCTTCACCTGAACCTGCAGCACTTTTAGCAGCTCTAGTAACGATACATGATACGATAGAGTTATTAGGAGAATCTAGCAGCGTAAGTTTATCTACTGTGATTTCGCCTACTTTTATGCTCTTACCTATTTGTAAAGTGTCTATACTTACTTCTATATATTCTGGGAGATCTGTTATAAGACCAGAAACCATCAGTTTTTTAATTTTTACTTGAAGTTTACCACCACCTCTTACACCGGGTGAGTTTCCTATTACTTTCACTGGTACGTGAATAGAAATAGGGTTTTCAGCATTCACTTCTAAGAAATCAGCGTGCACTATGTCTTCTGAGACAGGGTGATACTGTATTTCTTGAACCTTTGCTAAAGTAGCACTATTTCCTATTGTTATCTTAGCAAGATATGTATTGGGAGTATATACCAAATGTTTGAAATCTGCTTGATACACAGTGAAATGTTGGTTTTCACCTTTTCCGTATATAACGCAAGGTACTTTACCTTCGTTTCTTACTTTTTTACTTGATGCTTTTCCTAAGCCATCTCGTACTTCGCCTTTTAATGCAATTACTTTCATTATTAAAATTGATAAATTATTAAATTTCTTTTAGATTAACTCTTGCTGATATGAATCAGATATATTGAAAAGAGAGCTTATAGAACCAAACTCACTTACAGATCTAATAGCGTTAGAGAATAGACGATCTACACTCAATACTTTAATTTTTTTGTAGTCCCCAGCTTTTATAGGAATGGTATCACAAAGGATAATCTCTTCTAAAACTGAGTTTTCTAGGTTTTCGTATGCGTTGCCACTTAGCACTGGATGTGTACAAACTGCACGCACCGACTTAGCTCCTTGGCTTTTTATAAGAGCAGCGGCCTTACAAAGCGTGTTAGCGGTATCGCATATGTCGTCTATTAGTACTACATCTTTTCCAGTCACATCACCTATCACGGTCATAGAAGCTATTTCATTAGCTCTTTTACGTGCTTTATCGCAGATTACCATTTCTACACCTAGGTACTTTGCAAACTCACGTACTCTTTTGGTGGCTCCTACATCTGGAGCGGCGAGCAATAAATCTTCTGTTTGTATGCTTTTTATGTAGGGTATAAAAATTACAGTTGAGTCCAAGTGATCTACCGGGATGTCAAAAAATCCTTGTATTTGCGGAGCGTGCAAGTCCATAGTCATGACTCTATCTGCACCAGCGGCAGTGAGTATGTTCGCTACCATTTTAGAACTTATAGGTACACGCGGCTTATCTTTTCTGTCTTGTCTAGCTAATCCAAAGTATGGAATAACGGCTACCACCTTGTGAGCTGAAGCACGTTTAGCCGCGTCTATGAGCATTAAAAGCTCCATAAGATTATCTGCTGGCGGCATAGTAGATTGAATGATGAAAACATCACATCCTCGCACAGTTTCATCTATACAAGGTTGAAATTCCCCGTCACTGAAAGTGTTTACAGTAACTGTTCCTAAAGATTGACCGTAAGCTAGAGCGATTTTCGCTGCTAAGGGTTTGGAGCCGGAACCGGCAAATATTTTAACTTTATTTATAAAAGATGGCATATAGTTGTTTTACTTTCACCCAGCTGTATTGCTGCATTATCATAAACTGATTAAAACTTTTTAGTTCTAATAAATTTGGTTGGCCGACCAGGTTTCGAACCTGGACTCTTCTGTACCAAAAACAGACGTGTTGCCAGTTACACCATCGGCCAAATTGGCTGCAAATTTAATACCCTTTTTTTAATTTGCAACATCACTCATGAATTGTATCTGAAAAACTTTCATTTCTTCGTGAGTAAACTCTCCATCGTACTCATTTACAGCCATATCTATGTTACCGGTATTTTCAGATTTTAAAAATTCGTAAATATCTTCTCTTCCTTCATCATCTATTATTTCGTCTATATAGTACATAAGGTCTACTTGAGTACCTGAATATACAATAGCCTCAAGCTCATCAAGCAGTTCTTGGTAGTCCATGCCTTGCCCTTTGGCTATATCCTCTAGTGGCACTTTTTTATCTATATTTTGGATGATATGAATCTTCTTAGCACTTTTATTTACTACAGATTTTAGGACAAGATCATCTGGACGCTCTATGTTATTTACTTCTACGTATTCTGCTATCAGTTCAATAAACGGCTTACCAAATTTCTTTGCTTTATTTTTTCCAACACCAGAGATGTTCTCCATCTCTTCCATGTTCATAGGGTATTTGAACGCCATATCTTCAAGCGATGTTTGCTGGAAAATAACATAAGGAGGCAGCCCCATGTCTTTGGCTACTTCCTTTTGCAGTTCTTTTAGTTCAGCGTAAAGCTCTTTATCAAATACTGCCTCAAGTTGTATTTTATCGAAATCACTATCGCTTACACCTTCAAATTCTCTATCTAAAGAAATGGCTACTTTAGTAGGTTTAGCTAAATAAGCTAATCCTTCTTCGCTGATAGAAAGTAAGCCGTATAACTCGATATTTTTGATGATTAAATTATTGATTTGTCCATATCTAAGCAGTGTTTTCCAATAATTGGGGCCTTGCTCTTTTCCTACACCAAAGTGCTGGTATGTATTGTGCTTATATGCCTTCACCTCTGGGGACAGCTTGCCTATTAAAATATTGACAATATGTTGCAGGTCTACCTTGCCGGTTGCATGTTGTATGGTTTCTAGTGCCATAACTAGTTCATTCGTAGAGTCTATAGTCTCTCTAGGGTGTCTGCAGTTGTCGCACATTTTGCCACAGTTTTCAGCAGGAAATGTTTCTCCAAAATAGTGAAGAAGAGATTTTCTGCGGCATTGCGATGATTCTGCAAAAAATGCCATTTCAGAAATAAGCTGAGTACCTATTTCTCGTTCTGCTACAGGCTTGTCTTTAAGAAATTTTTCTAGCTTTTCAGTATCTTTAGGGTTGTAAAAGAGCATACAATCACCATCAAGCCCATCTCTACCAGCTCTGCCCGTTTCTTGGTAGTAACCTTCTAGAGATTTCGGCACATCGTAGTGAATTACAAATCGCACATCGGGCTTATCTATACCCATACCGAAGGCAATGGTAGCACAGATTACATCTGCGTCCTCCATCAAAAACTTATCTTGGTTACCTGCCCTAGTTTTTGCATCTAGCCCAGCATGATAGGCTAAAGCATTGATGCCATTAGCTTGCAAAATTTCGGCTACATCCTCCGTCTTTTTGCGACTTAGGCAATATATTATACCGCTTTTACCTCTTCTCTTGTTCACAAAGGAGATTAGGTCTTTCATGGTCTGAGCTTTACTTCCTTTGGGTAAAACTTCGTAATAAAGATTATCTCTATTGAATGAAGTTTTAAAAACCTCTGCATCTAGCATATTCAAACTTTTTTGAATATCCATTTGCACCTTAGGTGTAGCGGTAGCCGTAAGTGCTACCATAGGCACATCGTCTATTGCTTTTACGATCTGTTTTATACGTCTGTATTCCGGTCTAAAATCGTGACCCCACTCTGAGATACAATGTGCTTCATCTACCGCAACAAAACTTACTTGTACAGAACGTAAAAAATCTATGGTCTCATCTTTTTTAAGTGTTTCAGGTGCTACGTATAGCATTTTAGTTTTGCCAGAACTCACATCAGCTTTCACTTTTTCTGATTGTGTTTTAGTCAGTGACGAGTTAAGAAAGTGAGCTATTGATTCACTATCTCCAAAACCTCTAATGGCATCTACTTGATTTTTCATCAGTGCTATGAGAGGTGAAATTATGATGGCCGTTCCGGGGCTAATTAAAGCGGGCAACTGGTAACATAATGATTTACCTGCACCTGTAGGCATTATTACGAAGCAATCGTTGCCTTGCATAATTGTGGATATTACATCCTCTTGTAACCCTTTAAAAGAGTCAAAACCAAAAAAATCCTTTAAACTTTTCTTTAAATCTACGACTTCTGCTGTCATTTTCTTTTACTGTCTGATGTTTATCATTAATTTCAGGACTAATATAGTACTTCTTTGACCACTTGCAGAAATATATTTATAATTTGCGGTAAAATATTTTGTTAAAATCTACAGACATACTTCAAATAGGGATAGAAACTATTTCTCTTGAAGCCAGTTCATTAAATGAATTGAGTAAACGCTTAAATCTCACCTTTGCTGAGGTTGTTGAACTACTGTATCACAGCTCTGGCAGAGTGGTGGTGACAGGGATAGGTAAAAGTGCAGCAATTGCCCAAAAAATAGTAGCTACTTTTAATAGTACAGGTACGCCTGCTTTATTTATGCATGCTGCAGAAGCACTGCACGGCGACTTAGGTATGATTCAGAAAGAGGATGTGGTGATTTGCATATCAAAGAGTGGTAGTAGCCCTGAGATAAAGGCGTTAGTGCCTTTAATCCTTAAAGGCACTAATCCGCTTGTGTGTATAGTTGGGGATCTAAAATCATTTTTAGCTGAGAAGAGCAACTTTGTACTAGATACAGTAGTAGAAGCCGAAGCTTGTCCCAATAATTTGGCTCCAACTACCAGTACCACAGCCCAACTCGCTATGGGAGATGCTCTGGCAGTAGCACTGATAAGGTGCAGGGATTTTAGATCGAAGGATTTTGCTAAGTTCCATCCAGGAGGTGCTTTGGGTAAAAAATTGTATTTAACTTGTGGTGAGATTGCAGCAGTTAACGAAGTGCCTCAAGTATCCCAAGATGCTGACCTTACTACCTGTATTTTGGCTATGACTAAAGGCAGAATGGGTGCTGTAATAGTAACAGAAGGGAACAAGGTCTTAGGCATAATAACAGATGGTGATTTGCGGAGAATGCTTACTCTTAGTAAAGATTTAGCAAGTGTGAATGCGAATGAAATTATGACAGCTAACCCTAAAACACTGCCCAGTGATACATTAGCAATAAATGGAGTAGAATTTATAAAGGAGCACAAAATAAATCACATAATACTAGTAGATGCTAGTAATTTAGCAGGAGTTTTACATGTACAGGATTTAATAAGAGAAGGATTAATTTGAAGATATTAAAAGATACCTATGCCGTAATATTGGCAGGAGGAATAGGCAGCAGATTCTGGCCTATTAGTAGAGAAAGTAGACCTAAGCAGTTTATAGATATTTTGGGTACGGGTAATACGCTAATACAAGATGCCTATGATAGGTATTTGGCCTTAGTTCCAAAGGAAAATATTTTTGTAATTACCAATGCTTCGTACAAAGATTTGGTAAAAGAACAATTGCCAGAATTGGGAGATAACCAAATACTGGGAGAGCCAGTAGGTAAAAATACGGCAGCTTGTGTAGCATATGCAGCAAATAAAATTGCTGACATTTCTAATACTGCAGTTTTACTAGTAGCACCTAGTGACCATTTAATTATGGATAAAAGCAATTTTATTAATCAAATACACATTGCACATAAGTATGCTAAAGAGACAGATACACTAATTACCCTAGGCATAAAGCCCCATAGACCTGATACGGGCTATGGATACATACAGTATGACGAAAAGGAAGTAAGCAAAGGTATAAATAGTGTAAAAACCTTTACAGAAAAACCTCCATTAGAGCTAGCAGAAAAGTTTCTAGAGAGCGGCGATTTTTTATGGAATAGCGGCATGTTTGTGTGGAGTGTTTCGAGTATACTAAAAGCACTAGATGAGCACCTGCCAGAGATGAATCTCACTTTTGGTGAATGTAAAGGGGCATATAATACAAACTTAGAAGAGAAGCATATAGACCGTATATATACAGAAATAGCTAGTATCTCCATAGATAACGGGTTATTAGAAAAAGCAGATAATGTGTTTGTTTTACCTTCAGATTTTGGCTGGAGCGACCTTGGCACTTGGAAAAGCGTACAAGAAAAACTTGTGAAAGAAGGAGATAATACTACGTTGAATGTGGACTTACATGCTTTGAACGCAAAAGACAATTTGGTAGTAAGCGACACACAAAAACTAGTGGTAATAAAGGATTTAGACGGGTATTTCATAGTTGATTCAGTAGATGCTTTGCTTATTTGTAAAGCAGACCAAGAGCAGTCAGTGAAGAAAATATCCTCAGACATTCGCAAACTTTATAAAGGCAAGTATAGTTAATCCTATGGGCAAGTATACCGTTCTCTTTTTGCTAATAACAACGAGCTCATTTGTACATCACAAAGAGATAGGTATAGAGCATAACTCATTTACAAACGCTGAGGCTCTTCACGGGTTTTATACAAAACTAGTAGCCCTACAAAACAATACTAAGGGTACCGTATCCATAGTACATATAGGAGATTCACATATACAAGCGGGTTTTTTTACAGGAGTAGTTCGAAAAAACTTACAAGGCAAGTTTGGTAATGCAGGAAGAGGATTTGTTTTCCCATATAAAATAGCCAACACGCACGGTGCTTTGGATATTAGGTTTAGGTATACAGGAGCTTGGCAGTCTTGTAACATTATGAAGAATGCGGCTTCTTGTAACATAGGAGCAGCGGGATTTACCGTTACAGCCAGCCCCAATGCCAGTTTTACTTTAGACGCCACTTCTAAGACTGATGGGACTGCACACTTCAATAAGGTGACCTTGCTAGACAATTATGGCAGTTTTTTACCTATTAATGCAAGAGGAAATTTTAGCTCACAAAAGTTGGATCGGCATACAGTTATCTATTTTGATGAGTGTCAAGATAGCCTTTTATTTAAACCTGCATACGAACAAAGGGGTATGCCAGAGCTACAGGGCTTGATATTGGGGAATGGTCAAAATGGGATTTTATATCACGCTATGGGAATAAACGGTAGTAGCACAGTGCAGTACCTTAAGAGCTTAGGATTCGAGAATCAAATACGCGATATTAATGCAGATCTAGTTATCTTGAGTTTTGGCACCAATGACACGTATATGCCTACTTCTAGTTTTTGTGCTACGTGCGTAAAAGAAAGATATGCTGCTATTATTGATAGGATTCGTGCTGCAAATCCTGACCTGCCTATATTACTCACCACACCTGCAGATCACTACTACTTGCGTAAATATTCAAATAAAAATTTAAAAAGTTTAATAGACGCAATGTATGAACTGTGTTGTGAAAAAAACATTGCTCTTTGGGATTTGAATGCTGTAATGGGCGGGCCAAATTCTATCGTGACATGGCGAAATCAAGGCTGGGCCAGAGGAGACCTGATCCATTTTACAGAGGCTGGGTATCAAAAGCAAGGAGATATGCTCTATGACGCCATAATGCATCACTATCAATCACAATAGGATGTTTAGTTTGGATCAAATTTTTAGTTATTCGGACAAGTCTCCTTTGCTTTTTAATCAGTATCTGTTCCTATTTTTATTTACCAGCATGTTTGCAGGATTTAGCTTGATACATAGAAAGGTGAGAGTCAGAAATCTGTACCTGCTAGTCTTTAGTCTTTTCTTTTATTACAAGTGCAGTGGTTTCTACTTTGTGCTACTTTTACTGAGTACTTTGGTAGATTATGGTTGCGGAATGGGCATCTATTTGGCCAAAGAAAAATGGGAAAAGAAGCTATACCTAACGCTTAGTATAGTATCAAATCTTGGTCTTTTGGCCTTCTTTAAGTACTCTTATTTCTTTGTAGATACTATCAACAATCTGTTGGATACGGAGCTACAGACGGTCAATCTATTAGCAGCTTTTACAAATGGCACTTTTGGTACTAGCTTCGATATACATGATATCATACTGCCTGTGGGTATTTCATTCTATACTTTTCAGACTTTGAGTTATAGTATAGACGTATACAGAGGCAAGATAAAGCCTTGCGGCAATATATTTGACTTCGCATTTTTCGTATCGTTTTTTCCTCAATTAGTTGCTGGCCCTATAGTGAGGGCTTCGGAGTTTTTGCCACAGATAAAAAGGCCATACTACCTCAGTAGTAGTGGTTTTGGTATTGCTGTGTTTTTGATAATGGGTGGGCTCTTCAAAAAAGTAGTAATAAGTGATTATATAAGTATAAACTTTGTAGATCGCGTTTTCGAAACACCAGAGATGTACAGTGGGTTTATGAATCTTATGGCTGTTTATGGCTATAGTATTCAAATCTACTGTGACTTTTCGGGCTACTCGGATATAGCAATTGGCTTAGCAGCTCTGCTGGGTTTTAAGCTGCCTATCAATTTCAATAGCCCCTACAAAGCTCAAAACATTACGGAGTTTTGGAGAAGATGGCACATATCATTATCTACGTGGCTCAGAGACTATCTCTACATCTCCCTGGGCGGCAATAGAAAGAGCAAAATACGAACGTATTTCAATCTATTCATTACGATGTTAATAGGCGGTTTATGGCATGGAGCAGCACTTAAATTTATAATATGGGGAGCACTTCACGGCTTTGCATTGATGGTACACAAAGCATGGCTAAAATATGCACGTGTAGACTTAGGTAAATATGGCAAGTATATAGGAGTCTTAGTTACTTTTCATTTCGTTGCCTTTTGTTGGATGTATTTTAGAGCTGCAGATATGGCCACCGTTGGTCAAATGTTGTCTAATATTTTTACCGACTTTGATCTGGCAGGAGTAGCATCTAGAGTGGCTGCATATTGGCGAGTTTTTGCACTTATGCTTATTGGCTATGTAGTGCATCTGCTTCCTAGTAATCTGAAAAACAGAGTGCAATGGTGGTTTACCGAAGCCCCTATGTATGTGAAAGTCTTAATTTTTGTGATAGTGGTATTTGTGATTTATCAAGCTACGAGTGCAGATATACAGCCATTTATTTATTTCCAGTTTTAAAATTTTTCCTAAACCACACCTTCTGAAAAACACGATTCCAGGCTAGGGTGGCTAGAGCTTTGTAGTAAGGCAGTTTCTCGTCTTTTTTAGCAGGATTTATGTCCACTCGGTAAAAAAGGTTTTGTACGTGTGTACCGCTGTCTATTAGCTTGATGAATGTGGCTAGGTTTGCTATCAAATCGTGTGGATTAGTGCTAATAGTCTTGGTGTAATGTTCTAGAGGCACACCACTACTGTATATTTCCTTCTCCATCTGAGCTACTACCTCACTCATGGCTACTTCATTGTTTGTGGTGAAATCTATACCGTTATTTGTTTCTAACATTAGCGATATGTCAAAAGTAACCTACGACCCGCAAGACGGCAAAAAAAGATGCGAATGGTGTCTCAAAGATGAATTTTATGTGAAGTACCACGATGAGGAGTGGGGCATGCCCGTGCACGAGGATGCTATCTTGTTTGAAACCTTAATTTTAGAAACTTTTCAAGCGGGACTCAGCTGGCATACCATCCTAAAGAAGCGAGAAGGGTTCCGGTTGGCCTTTGATAATTTTGATGCGAAGCGTATCGCGGGCTATGGAGAGAATGAGATAGAGATATTGCTCAGTGATCCTGGGATTATTCGCCACAGAGGTAAGATAGAAGCCACCATTAACAATGCGAAACAATACCTAAGACTAAAAGCTGATAATGGCACATTTGATAAGTATATCTGGCAGTTTACCGATTACCAAACTTTAGTAATACAGGTAGCATCTTGGGCAGACGTACAAACTATCACACCACAGAGCGATGCTATGAGCAAATCATTAAAAAAAGAAGGATTCAAATTCGTAGGTAGCACTACGTGTATGGCATACATGGAAGCTGTGGGTATGGTGAGCGATCATTTTCATGATTGTTGGCGGGTGTAGTAGGAACATGCCTCTGAGGCATGTTCCTACTACACCCGCCGTTTCATTTACCTTTTCCTGATCTGTGGTATAAACCACCACGATGATACAAAAAGCACTATCTAATTTTAATCAAGAAACGGCAGACCCCGAGTAAGAGTAACCTAATTCTGTAATCAAAAGAATTTCAAGGGGCTCTGCCTAGGTTTTCGTAGGGCTAATTTTTGTTTATTTTGCACCTCGCTTGAAACAGATAAATACACATAAAATTATAGGGTTAGTTCTTACCTTTTTGTTGGCATTTAATGTGGTGACTAACTTTGGTACGTATAGTCAACCAGAAGAAGCCAACTTCATAAAAGAAGGCATTTTAAAAGAATTAGAAAATAGTCAAGGCGATTTTAGAGATGAAAATTTTACTATAAGGGGCATAGAATCCTACAAAAAAGACATAGATCAGAGTCTAAACGTTCATAGTTTTAAGGAGCTGAGTCTCTATAGAATAATGGGGTGCTTAGTTATGCTAATTGGGGTGGTTTTTTTGCGAATGAAAAAAGGCATTGGGCTACACTTGTATTTTGCCGGAGGATTTTTTACAATTATTACTGGTTTCTATGCCATGGGTGGAGGCATCCTAGGCTGGATTTTCAACCTATGGTACATCATGCTTTTACTCGTGTTTGGTGTATACTTTATCGTGAAAAGAACGGAGCTATCGTAATGTCTAAAAAAGCTCAACTAATAGATGGCCTTACGTACTTCAAAACGCTTACAGGTAGGAGGTTATTGAACGCGTCTAAGATTTTTATCTCATATCATATTAGCAAAATCACCAAGAAAAATTACCACAAAGGTCAACCTATATCTATCTCCCTAGAGCCTACTACTAGTTGTAACCTACGCTGCCCAGAGTGCCCCAGTGGCCTCAGAGCATTTAGTCGCCCCATAGGCATGCTAGAGCCAGAGCTCAATAAAACGGTGATAGACCAATTACACAAAGAACTAACATATATCACATACTACTTTCAAGGAGAGCCATATCTAAATAAGAATTTTGCAGAAATGGTGAGCTATGCTACCAAGCATAATATCTATACGGCTACAAGTACAAATGCACATTACCTCACAGATGCTAATTGTAAGAAAACGATAGAAAGTGGACTAAGTAGGCTGATTATATCTATAGACGGGGCGAAGCAAGAAAGCTATGGCAAGTACAGAATAGGAGGCAGTCTGGAGAAGGTGATAGGAGGCACTAATAAAATGGTACAATGGAAGAAATCTACAGGAAGTAAAACGCCCTATATTATTTGGCAATTTATTGTTTTTGGGCATAATGAAGGAGAGATAGAAGAGATACAGCAACTAGCCAAAGAAGTGGGAGTAGATCATCTAGCACTTAAGACCGCTCAGATATATAATTTTGAAGCTGGAAGCGATCTCCTGCCAAAGAACCCAAAGTATGCTCGCTACGAAAAGGACGGACTAAAATTCAAGATCAAAAATGGGCTATTGAGTCACTGCTGGCGTATGTGGCAAGGGTGCGTAATTACATGGGATGGCAAGGTGGTCCCTTGCTGTTTTGATAAAGATGCCACTTACAGACTAGGTGAAATTAAAAAAATGACATTTCGTTCTATATGGCAGGGCGAAGCGTATAATCGCTTCAGAAGACTAATACTTAAGAGCAGAAATAACCTTGACATTTGTAAAAATTGCTCAGAAGGCACAAAAGTTTGGAGTTAATAGCTTAAAAATATTTTTGTGATTTGTCAAATTAGTGTAATATTGCTTACTCGAATAGAAAAAAGAACAATCAATTATGAATAAAAATTTACTTACTTTACTCATTTCATTTACTCTCTTCACTTTTAGTGCTAGCGGACAATCTTACAATAAGAAGTTTGGCTTGGAGGTGAATGCTGGTATAAGAGAATATCATGGGGACCTTGGTTCTGCCCTTTACTTCAAAGCAAGTCCTGACTACCAAGCTATAGGAGGTGCATTTGGAATGTACCTTAATAAGTCATTTGATTTTAATGTGTATGGAGCTGTAGGAGACTTAGGTTTTTATAAGCAATCGTATGATACTGTCAGAGCAGAGACGTACAGACAGGGTTTTAGAGCTAGGATCACAGAAGTAGTGCTGGGCGTTACTTTTAAGCTTAATAATGGATCCATTATAAAAGAAGACGCTATGTTTAAACCATACTTGCGTGCAGGATGGGGTGCTATGCAGTCTATCTCTAAATTTACCCCAGGCTCTGTGCCAGAAGGCTATACGCAAAGCAGAACTTGGATATCTTCTCAATGGAATGCAGGTTTAGGTGTTAAAATTAGATTAAGTGAATCGTTTGACCTAAATATTAGTGAGCAGTTTAACTATGCTTTTGATGACAACTACGATGCATCACCTTATACTATTGCAGGTGCTAGGCTTAATAGTGCCCAAGAAGGTAACAAACCATTACACGATATGTATGCTTACCATAACATTGGATTAGTATTTAACTTTGGAGGCAATGGAAATGCTGGCTATACCATTAAGGATAGCGACAATGATGGTGTTAGCGATAATTTTGATATTTGTCCTAAAACTCCTGAAGGTTACGAGGTAGATACTGTTGGTTGTCCCTATGATGATGACAAGGATGGTATAGTAAACGAAGAAGATAAGTGTCCTAATATTCCAGGAATCGCAGAATTTAATGGTTGCCCAGATACGGATGGTGACGGTATAATGGATTCTGAAGATAAATGTCCTAAGAAAGCAGGAAGCAAAGAAGGCGAAGGATGTCCAGATAGTGACGGTGACGGAATATATGATCATTTGGACAAATGCCCATTCTCTGGAGGAGATACGGATAATGATGGTTGTCCTAAAGATGATAAAGATAAAGACGGTATAGCAGATGCTGATGATAAGTGTCCAGAGGTGCCAGGTCTTAAAGAGTTTGCTGGTTGCCCAGATAGCGACAAAGATGGCATACAAGATTCTGAAGATAAATGCCCACTAAAACCAGGCACTAAAGAGGGCGAAGGATGTCCTGACAGTGATGGAGACGGTGTCTTCGATCACTTAGATGTTTGTCCTGCTACTCCAGGTCTAGCTACAAATAAGGGTTGTCCAGAGATAAAAGAAGAGGTACAAGAACAAATACGACTAGCTGCAAAAGGAATTTACTTCGAAAGTGGTAAAGACATTATAAAAAAGGAGTCTTTTCCAAATCTAGACCAACTTGCGACTATTATGAATGAGTACAATGAAGCAAAGGTTATCATAGAAGGTCATACAGATAAGCTAGGTGCAGATGCTGCGAATATGACTCTTTCCCAAAATAGAGCTGATGCTGTAAAAAGATATCTAGCATCTAAAGGGGTAACAGAAAGCAGAATGACTGCAATAGGATATGGTGCGACTAAACCAGTAGCGGATAATGGTTCTGCAGAAGGTAGAGCACTAAACCGTAGAGTAGACTTTAAACTAGTATACTAGAAATACCAAAAACTAAAAGCTAAGTTTAATAGAAAGGGGAGCATTTGCTTCCCTTTCTTTATTTTAGGAGAATATCAGTTTTGTAGTAGGTTTTTAGCGTAGCGACCGCATATTGCCTTTGGTTTATTGATAATCTTATGGATACTATAGCTGCACCTGCAGTAGCGATGTCTGACACTCATCTCATGGGCTTTATCGGTAGAAGAGATTAAGCCTTAGATTAATGGCCTATGTCTGTAATGACTGAGGGAGGTTTAACTACCACCATTTAGAGCGGCACTTTTATAATAAGGGCTAAATGCACCGAGAGAACCCTAAGCTAAAGGAACCAGACAGTGAGTTCCTGCAAATGAAATATGATCTGTTGATTGGGCATAATTCTATCTATTTTAGCAGGAATTTTAGTTTTTTTTTTAGTCTTACTTAGTATAAGAAAACGAAAATTGGCTCTAACCTAGACTATTCATTATCGTCAGCATCTTCATCTTCTACCTCGTTCAAATCAGAATCATCGTCAGCGTCTTCATCTTTTGCTTCGTCCATATCAAAGTCGTCGTCAGTTTCTTCTAATTCTACCTCGTCCACATCTAAGTCGTCATTGGTGTTGTCTTCCTCTGCTTCGTCCTCATCGTCTTTAACTAAGTATTTCCGGTAATCCTCTTCATTTTCCATTTTTACTAAATATATGAAGTCGTTCATTACTATTTCTAGAGCCCTTATACTTCCACCACCAGCTTTCGGAAAATTAACTAAGGAGTCGTCATCCACACCGTCTGGATAGTCCTCTAGTATGAATTTTAGCAGGTCTTTATTCGCTTTTCCAAATGATGTTATAATACGATTCATTAAAATAATATGAGTTTTAAAAAACAAAGATTAATATTCTATTTCAATTATTAAACAGTTTTCTCAAGGGGTGTATGATTTTGTAATCAAATCTTACTTTCCTGTATGTTTAGAAGGCAAGAAAGCAACTAGTTGTCATTGGTTCTTTGGTTTTTTTATTCATTTGATTTGTCTGGTTAGGGGTAGATATCTACCAGTCAAAAACATTATGGTATGTACAGAAGTTTTATATATAAAAGTAGCTTTGTAGTAGGAATGAAATCTGCGTGGGAAAAACTAAAAATAAAGTGGGGAATAGAGAGTAATTCTCGAATGACTTGGATATTTGTCATATTTGCCATTACGGGTACTTCTATTACGTTCGTCAGAAAACCAATAACAATAGCACTGTTTGATAAGTCTACATATGGCCAATTATCTTGGTGGCAGTTTATACTCACTATAATTATGGTTTACTTCATTTATCAAGTCTTTCTTTTTGTCATTGGTAGCATGTTGGGTGAACACAAGTTCGTAAAGTGGTTTGTATTGAAGATGAACAAAAGAATGTTTCCATTCCTAAGAAATATTTCATGATAAATAAAGAAGAAGTTTTAAAAGCTCTAAGCTATGTAGACGACCCAGATTTGAATAAAGATTTGGTTACTCTTAATATGATTCAGTCCCTAGCTATAGAGGGCAACAAGATATCTTTTGATTTGGTTCTCACCACACCTGCATGCCCTATGAAAGATAGCATAGCCAATGCATGCAGGACTGCCATAAGTACAATGGTAAGTAAGACTGCAGAGGTAGATATCAATATTACGAGCAATGTGCAAGTGAGTAGAGATAATAATACTGTGTTATCTTCTATAAAAAACATAGTGGCAGTAGCCTCTGGCAAAGGAGGTGTAGGTAAAAGTACAGTGGCTCTAAACCTAGCTAGAACTCTAAGTAAAGCGGGTGCTAAAGTGGGACTTCTAGATGCTGACATACATGGACCTTCAGTTCCTACTCTACTAGGTACCCAAAACGAGAAACCGGCAATGGATGGCAATCTCATGCTTCCCATAGAAAAAGATGGCATTAAAACTATGAGTATTGGTTATCTAGTAGATGGCAAGCAAGCTCTAGTGTGGCGTGGACCTATGCTCAGCAAGGCTATAACGCAGTTTTGTACAGATGTAAAGTGGGGAGAGTTAGACTACCTTTTTGTAGACTTACCCCCAGGCACCGGAGATGCTCATCTCAGCATAATACAGCACATCCCTCTTAGCGGAGTGGTAATAGTGACTACACCTGAAGAGGTAGCATTAGCAGACACCCGTAAAGCAATAGATATGTTTACCAATCCGCATTTAAAACAAGAGGTGCTAGGAGTGGTAGAAAACATGAGCTACTTTCAACCAGAGGTAGAAGGACAGAAGTACTTTCTCTTTGGTAAAGAGGGAGGTCAGATTTTGTGTGATGAGTGGCAGCTAGATTTGCTAGGTAAGATACCCATAAAAGAAGACAAGTCTTTTGAAAATATGCACGCTAGTTATCTGCCTATAGTTGGTAAAATAGTGCAAAAGCTATCTGTGTTGGCTGCTAATAGATAAAAATAGGTAAATTTGAACATTGAAACGATGACTGCATCAGAAACCATAATAGAAGAAGCACTAGAATCTATGAGACCATTTTTGAGAAAGGATGGAGGAGATGTAGAGCTAATTTCGTACCAAGATAAGGTGGTAAAACTAAAGCTCTTGGGTGCGTGTAGTACGTGCGATATCAGCCATCTTACTATGAAAGCGGGATTAGAGGAGACTATCAAAAAAATGCTGCCAGAAGTACTACAGGTTACCGCTGTAGAGTAAAGCGTATAATCCAGACTATGGAATCTCTTTCTCCATATTCACAGTTTATTCGATTTGTTAATACGTATAGTATTTGGGTAGCACTAGGTTCATTTTCTTCACATCTTTTTTTTTACAAAGTATACGGAACAGAGCCTAATTATGTGATTGCCATAGGGCTAGCATTAGGAGTTTGGTTTATTTATACACTAGACCATCTGCTTGACGGTATACAACTTGGAGACGCAGCTGTCACAATTAGACATAGAGTGCACTTTGATCATCGTATGCATATCAAGCGACTATTAATTGTGGTTGCTGTTATTTTAATAGTACTTGGCTATTGGGTCCCTGTTGGGTATTATAAGTTTATAGCCTTACTTGCTGGCCTTACCTTTTTTCACTTTTTTATGAACTATCTTGTGCCTCAAAGAGTAAAAAGACTATTATTTTTAAAGGAGGTTTTCATTGCAGTCGTAGTGAGTATTGGCTTAGCTACCTCCGCGACTATTGGAGAGAAAATGATAAAATATTCTGAGAACACAGCCCCTTTTTGGATATTTCTGCTTATCAATCTAGGTAATATTATACTCTTCTCATACTTTGATAGAGAAGTAGATAAAAGGTCAAAGACACTTTCTATAGCTGGCTTATATAGTGACAATACCTTAAGAAGGATTATTTACTTGTGTTTATTAGTAAGTATCAGCCTTGGAATTTGGGATGTAGTCAATGAAAAAATTGCACTTGGAGGCTTTTCTATTTTTTTACTTATGCAAATTACATTACTTGGCATTGCACTTTTCTCTGAAAAGTTTAAAACGAATGACCTGTATCGTTTTTGGGGAGACTTTATCTACGTCTATCCGCTGTTTGCCTTGCCATTCCTTTAAGGAAACAAGCTCTACATCTAGGTTCGTATTGGTCTTTTTCTCCCAGTAGTACTCTCCCTCCTTTTTTAGAGAAGCGATAGGAGTACTGAGCTACAGAGCCACACTGCATACATATGGCGTGTACTTTGGTTACATATTCTGCCATTGCCATTAGATGTGGCATTACCCCAAATGGTTTAGCGAGGTAGTCCATATCTAGTCCAGCTATCACGACACGCTTACCTGCATTAGCTAACGTATTGCATACTTCGGGTAATCCATCATCAAAAAACTGGGCCTCATCTATTCCTACTACATCTATTCCGTCTATCCAATCTAATATTTCACTTGCAGAGTCTACAGGAAATGAGTCTAAGTAATTATCGTCGTGCGACACCACTTTCACCTTGTCATAGCGAGTTTCCATTTTAGGTTTAAAGATTCTGACAGATTGCTTAGCTATCCTGGCACGCTTGACTCTGCGTATCAGTTCTTCTGTCTTACCAGAAAACATGGAGCCACAAACTACCTCTAGCCATCCTTTACTGTTTTTGGGTTCTACAAACATGGTGTTTTGATAATAGATGCCGAAAGTAATATTTATTGATTTTATTCGTATGATTATTATGAGTAGAGATAGCATCCACCAGAGAATAGATGAATTACTTGGATTATTGAGTATAAATAACAGTAGACTTAGCCTACACACAGAGAAACTATCACAACTAGATATCGACGTATTGCGTAAACAGTGTATTGATTTATATGACCAAGTAAATATACTTGCTCTACAAGGCAAGATAAAGACGGATACTCCAAAAGTGGCTGCTCCCATGCAAGAGGAGGTTTTAGCTACGTCACTTCAAACTAAGGATGAACAAGAATATGAAGCGGAGGCAGCAAAACTAAAAGTAGTAGCTGAGCCAATAAGAGAAGCTGCCAAGGAACTTCCTAAACAAGAGAAGAAAGAACCAATAAGCCCTAAGAAAAGCACAAAGTCTGCGGAAGACGAGATGCTCTCACTCTTCGAGAAATTCAGTAGCAAACCTATAGCCAGTATTCCTAAGGCTATATCGGTAGCTAAGCGTTTTGAGTTTCAGAGCGTGTTTTTTGATGGTGGTGCAAGTGAGTATAACGGGTTTATGGCAAAGTTAGATGCTGCCGAGCACAGAGAAGAAGCCTTCGAAATTTACCAAGAGTATAAGATTAGATTAAACTGGGATAATGAAGAACTCAAAGATGAGCTTAAAGTATTGATGTATCGTAAGCATGTATAATGTATATATGGAGGCATATACCTTTACTTAGGTTTTTCATTCCATATGGTTTAGGAATTCATTTTGCTTCTACATTTTTAGGTTACTTTTCTTTAGTCATTGGTTTTGCTGCAGCTATTTTATGTTGCTTGGTGTTTTCACATGCTATCCTCAGAAAAAAAGTCAATCTACGATTACTTAGTATAGCTGCTTACCTATCTATGGGCCTAGTTTTTCTTTTGGGTATTATCATAACACATCTATATCGAGATATTAATTTTGATAATCATTTTTCACACACCAATAGACAAAATACCTTAGTACTAGCTCGCGTGGTAAATAACCCGGAGACAAAACCAAAATCTATAGGATGTGAATTGTCATTAGTCACAGTTTATGACTCGAAAGGTGCTGGCGAATCTACACAAGGAGTGGCACAAGCGTATTTTGAAATTGACAGCACCAGTCGGTTGCTGAAGTATGGCGATTATATCTTGGTAAATAATAATTTATCAGATGTAAGGCCAAGTGTAAATCCGTACCAATTTGATTTTAAAAAGTACTATGAGAATAAGAACATCTATCAGCAGGGGTACTTCAAAGTAGGAGATTGGAAAAATTTACAAATTAATCGAACTAATCCTCTATTTGCATTGAGCTATAGATGGCAAGCGAGTCTTAGAAAACTTTTTGACCGGCACTTCTTAGATGAGCAAGTGAAAGGTGTGGCTCAAGCAATTGTTTTTGGTTACAAAGAGGATTTAGACGATGACTGGCTAAAGGCATTTTCTAAAACGGGTACTATACACGTACTTGCGGTATCAGGGTTGCACGTAGGTATTATTTTTATTCTACTAGGTGGCATGTTGCGTATCAGGCAGAGTAAAGGGCGATGGCTTATTGCTAAGTCTTTGCTAGCTATTTTTATATTGTTCCTATATTGCCTCATTACTGGCTTTGCCCCATCAGTAGCTCGTGCGTCATTAATGTTTACAGTAGTGATCTTGGCTAGAGCATTTAATCGGAATTCAAATATTTATAATACCTTAACCTTTGCAGCATTTGTATTGCTCATTTTTAATCCCTTAAATTTATATAATGTAGGTTTCCAATTTTCATTTTTAGCAGTTATAGGTATCGTGTATTATAAAGATACATTTAGAGCCTGGCTGCCACAGACTAGCTGGCTAGGAGATAAAGTAGTAACGCTAACTTCGGTAAGTATAGCTGCTCAGATTACTACATTTCCTATTGGTCTGTACTATTTTCACCAGTACCCTAATTTATTTATGTTTTCTAACCTTATAGTTATTCCGTGCATCACGGTTATTCTATATGCAGGGATATTTTTTGTAGCCTTTGGCTCTTGGATTCCAATGCTAGCTTCGTTCTTTTCTAGCGTTTCGGAGACGTATATACTTTTCATTGCCAAGGTGGTTCATTTTATACAAGATGTGCCGTACGCATTTTTTGACAACGTACATATTACCTTTTTGCAGATGATATGTATTTATCTCATTATAATCTTGGGTACGATCACTTGGGTGAATAAATGGCAGAAAGGATTATATCTTACCGCTATTGCAGCTGTATTATTTTTAGTGGCAGATTTGCAATATAATAGGAGTATAAGTGATACAGAGATGATACTATTCGATGTTCGGAATGAAACACTCATAGGATTTAAACAAAACGGTTTCGTCACCTTTCTAGCATCAGATGGTATTTATAAGGATCAAAGTAAGATGGACTTTATTATAACTCCATATTTAGTTACCGAGAGATTATCAAATAACTACTGCGTCTATCCATCTCAACTGGCCCAGTATAAGGAGACACTTCCTACAGTAGAATTATTAGGTAACGGTTTTGTATGGTTTAATGATAAACGAATTTTGCTGCTAGACGGTATGCAGAGTTATATAAAAGAACCTATGGACATTGACATATTACTAGTAGGTACTACTAAAAACGAGAAGTATGTAAGTAAGGTTGCCAACCTAATTAACGCAAATGAGATTTTTCTATTGGACAATTGGCGTGCAGAGGAACTAAAAAAGGAGTTAAATAATCATGAAATATTCATTCAGGAAAGGTGTATAGTCATAAAATCGGATAAAACGAGTCATTTTTTGGCTCAGAGCATTGTTTTTTAATTTTTTTACATAGATTTGAGGCACTTAAAAATGTATTTAAGTGACGTAATTATAAAATAATCTAAAGCGTATGACAAAAATTTACAATCGAAATTGGCTTTTCACAAAATTTAAATCTATGGCTGTATTGGGTGCTCTGCTAGTCGCAGGATCCGCGTCAGCACAACTTAGTGGTACGTATACCATTAACTCCGGTGCTGCTACTAGTGGCAGTAACTATGCAAGTTTTACCGCTTTTGCATCAGCAATTAATAGTGGGGGCGTTTCTGGCTCGGTTACAGTAAATGTGGCTTCAGGTTCTGGTCCTTACAATGAGCAAATTG
>Ga0209491_10000691_pt1 | contig 67971 bp, 34 predicted proteins | sample BON02_FD_187213 | JGI IMG/M metagenome (GOLD analysis project Ga0209491, IMG submission 187213) | Freshwater microbial communities from Lake Bonney liftoff mats and glacier meltwater in Antarctica - BON-02 (SPAdes) (version 2) | ecosystem: Environmental > Aquatic > Freshwater > Ice > Glacier... | reverse complement strand
CATCGTCCAATCCCGTCCTTTTTTGTTCGTCCTCTGTCTCCTGGATGGGTACTCGACCTGTTTCCGTCAGATACGCGTACAAATACAGCCTGCTGTTTTCTCCGCTCGCGCGCGCCTGCGCCTACCCACGACATAGGAATGTGTAAACGCGGCGCGCTCATCCCTTTTTTGTCTCTTTTTGGTTTGATCGCCGGGCGCGATTTCGGGAGGCAGATTTCGGGACGTCGCGCGAGGCCAAGATGTCGCTGCGCACCGAGGCGCGCGCGCCTTTCCGGTCGGCGCTCCAGGCGGCGCCGTGCGCGCGGCGCGGCCGCGCGAGTCCCTTCGGTTCAAGTGCGCGGGAACGCGCGACGACGTGGGCGCGTGGGGGCACGAGTACCTGCGCCTCCTGGCGAGCGAGATCGCGGCCGAGTTCGCGGCTCTGGGCGAGGCCGAGGCGGCCGGCAAGGGCGCCGCCCTGGGAAGGGGCAGAGGCGGCGGCCGCCGACGCCGCAGACCTGGACGCGGACGAGGGCGGCGGCGGCGGCGACGGCGGCGGCGACGGCCAGGACGGCAAGGACGGCAAGGACGGCAAGGCGGGCGCCGACGCGGACAAGAACAAGGCGGACGCGCCCAAGCCCTTCTCGGGCGGGGCCGCGGGCGGCGGGAAGGGGGGCAAGGAGGGCAAGGCGGGCGGCGACAAGAAGAAGGTCGGCGGCGGCGGCAAGAAGGGCGAGGCGCCGCCGCCCAAAAAGATGACGCCGGAGGCGCGGGCGGCGTGGCTGGCCGGGCAGCGCGCCATCCGCGCGGCGCTGCCGCCCGTGACGCTGGCCGACATCATGGCCCTGGTGGAGCAGGTGCGTTTTCTTTTTTCTTCGACGCGGCGTTCAATCGCCGCTCATTATTGTCGCGGCGGGGCGCCCCTTGTCGCTTCTTTTCGCATTTGGCCGCGGCCCCCTTTGCCCTCGGGTTCCGTCGTTCGCGTTCTTTTTTTCTCTTCCCGTCGGCCCGCCCTCTTACTTTCCTCCTCCGCTCGCACTTTCCCCCACCACATGGCCCACCACGCCGAGCCCGAGGCCGTCGACCTTCTGCTGGAGACGGAGCGGCTCGACCTGCTGCCGCCGCTGGTGGACGCGGCCTCCTGCGCGTCGCGCGATCAAAACTGTCGAGCGGCGGCGCGGCGCGGGTCAAACGGCGGGCCCACCGAACCGATTTTTTTTTTCGTTTTTTCTGGATTTTTCTAGGTCTTTTGGGCACGCCCCAAAATCGCTGGCACGCGGCGTGACGACCAGATCCTCGCTGCTGCTGCAGCCGCTGCTCCCCCGACAGTGGCGGCAGGGACGGACGAGCAAGCGGCCGCGGCCTCGCCGCGCTCGGACGGCAGGCGCCGGCGGCGCCCTCTTTCAACCGCAAGTATGCTGTCGGCGAAGGAAGCCAAACCCCCCTTTCCTCTCGCTCGCCTGTAATCACTCGGTACTCGCGTCGGTACTCCTCGAAGCGCGTAATCCTCGCCCATTTGGCCGCGCGCGCGGGCTCTGTCGTGCCGAGCGGGATGACGAAGGCGACGACACCGCGGACACCAGTTTGAACAGAAGACGCGGGGCGATGGACGACGGTGTGACAAGGATCGCGGCCGGTGATGATGCCCACGGACGACCACAGCAGCAGCAGCAGCAGCAGGCCCAGCCGCAGCCTCAAGACCCGGCGCTCGACCTCGAGTCGCCGCTCTTTGACGCGGCCGCCGCGCTGCGCGCCGCCGCCGCCGCCGACGTCGACGCCGCCCGAGGCGGAGGCGCCCCCGGGAGCGGCGGCGGCGGCGGCGGCGGCGGCGTGCGCGTGCCCGACCCGTCGGCGCCCCCGCTCGACAACCTGTCGCGCGCGCGCCGCCTGCTGCCGGACGACCACCCGGACTCCCTCGCGCAGCTTCCCCCGCCCCGGGCCGCCAGCGAGGCCGGGCGCGCCAAGAGCGCCGCCCTCAAAGAGTCGGCGCGGCGCGCCACCGAGCGCGCGGCGGCGGGCGGCCGGCGCGCGGCGGGCGGCTCGCTGCCGGCCATCATGGCCATCGCCTCGCGCGCGGGCGGGCCCGTGTCGATGCTGGCGCGGTGCGTGGCGGTGACGTCGTCGGCGGGAGTAGCGGCGGCGGGAGCGGGGGCGGGGGCGGCGGGCGGAGGAGGCGCGCGGCCGATCGCAACGCCGGCCGCCGCTGTTGTTGCGGGGGCGAGCGGAGGCAGAGGCAGAAGTGGCGGCGGCAGTTCGGCGGCGGCGGCGGCGGCGGCGTTCGCGGCAGCGCCCGCCGATGGCGCCCCTGCCCCTGCCCCCCCTGCCGCCCCTCCCCGGGTGATGGTGGTGACGCGGCACGCCACGGGCGTGCGGGGGCGCGCCGTGGGCAGGCTCGTCGCGTTCGACATGTTCATGAACCTGGTCATGGCGGACGTGGAGGAGACGTACACGGTGGTGGTGCGGAGGCAGCGAGGAGGAGGAGGAGCGGGGGGAGGAGGAGGAGGAGGACGGGGAGCGCGGGGCGCGGGCGGCGGCAGCGGCGGCGGCGGCGAGGAGGGCGGCGAGCCGGCGACCGCGGGCGGCGGCGAGGCCTCGCGCGCGCGCTACCGCCGGCGGCAAGAGACGCGCACGCGGCGCCTGGGCCAGGTGTTTGTGCGCGGCGACAGCCTGGTCAGCGTCTCGTTGCTGCCACCAGCGGCGGCGGCTTGTGGTGGCGGCGGCGGCGGCGGAGGGGCGGCGGCGCCCTCCGCCGCCGCCTCATGAAGGGGCGACGGCGGGCGGGCGCTCGCCGTGGCCCGCCCGACCGCCGATCGCGCTCGCTGAAATAGGAACAGCGCTCACGAACGGGACGCGCGCGCAAGACGAGTTGCGACAAACGAACGAAACAATCAATTCATCACGATGCCAGCGTAATCCAATCCCACTCAGAGCGAGAGAGAGAGGGTGGGCGCGCGCGCCAAAACCCCGCCGACTCGTCACCCCCCCGAAACGATGCGCCCAACATCAAACGCCGCCGCCCTCAACGCAAAGCGCTTCCGCGCGCTGTGGCGCTCGGGCATCCTGTGCGGGCGCGGCGGGAGCAGCCGCCTGCGCCTGGCTTGCGCGGCGTCCGAGCGCGCCGCGTCACCTGCGCTCGCGTGGTTGCGGCAATCATGGCGGCGGCAACGTCGGCGGCGGCGACAGAGCGAAGCGACGGCAAAAGGAAGCGACGCCCCGCCGCCTCCGCCGCCTCCGCCTTGCACGCCCCTTTCGGCGCCGCCCCCTCGCGCGGCCTCGTCGCCCCCGCTCGCCGCCGACCCGCTGACGCCGCCCCCCCGCGCCCCGCCGGCCGCCCTCGCCCCCGCCCCCGCCACCGCCCTGCCCATGCCTCGCCAAGGAGTCCGGCCGCCGGGCGACCTGCGCCCCACGGCCCTCGCCGCCGCCCTCGCCTGCGGCGCCGGCGACGCCCCGGGCGCCGCCTGGCGCGAGGTCGCCGCCGAGTTTGCGCGCGCCCAACAGGCGGCGGCGGCGGCGGCGGCGTCCGGCGCTCGGCAGCGCCAGCGCCCGAGACCGCAGGAAACGTCGGCGCCGCTGCCCAAGCGCGCGCGCCCGAGCGACGGCGCCGCCGACGTCGAGGACGACGGCCGGGACGGCGGCGGGCAGCGGCGGCGGCGGTCCGGGCGCAGGCCCCCTGTCGAGGTGGTCGTCATTGATACGTCGTCGTCGGACGAAGAGGAAGAGGAGGATGGACGCAAGGGGGACGAGGCGCAGCGGAAGGGGCTCGAGGAGCGCGGAGCGGACAGGGCTGGCGGCAGCGGCGTTCTTGGCAGCGGCGGCGTTTTTGGCGGCGCCGGCGCCGGCGGCGCGGGCCCCCCGCTGCCGCCGCCCCTCTCCACGCGCGACCTGGCGACGCTGCGCCCCGGCCGGTGGCTCAACGACGAGGTCGTCAACGCGTACCTCGCACTCGTGCAGCGGCGGCGGCAGGCCGAGCGGGACCCGTCGGCGGCCCCGCTGGCCGTCTGCTGCCTCAGCAGCTTCTTTTACGCGCTGCTAACGGGCGGCGGCTCTGGCGGCGGCTCTGGCGGCGGCTACGACTACGACGCCGTCCGCCGCTGGACGCCGCGCCTCGGCCCGCCGTCCGCGCCCCCCTTGCTGGCGCGCTGTCACCTCGTCCTCGCCCCCTTGCACCTGGGCGGCGCGCACTGGGCCCTGGGCGCGGTGTGGCCGTCGCTGGGCCGCGCAGAAGTGTACGACACGCTCTCGGACGGCGGCGGCGGCGGCGGCGGGGGAGACGGCGGCGGCGCGGACGACGACGACGCTGCGTACGCGCCGGGGAGGCGCGAGGGCGAGCGGCGCGGGCGCCGGCGGCGGCGCAGGCGGCGGCAGTCGCAGCGGAGCGTCGGCGGCGGCGACGGCGCGGCGCTGCAGGCCGCGCGCGCCCTCGCGCGATGGCTGGAGGACGAGGCGCACGACAAGGGCGTGGGCGGCGTCCCGCTGCCGGCCCGGGCGAGCGCGCCGCGCTGCGCGCAGCAGGAGGACGCGCACAGCTGCGGCGCGCTCGTCTGCGCGGCGGCCGAGCGCCTGGCCTCCGGGCTGCCAGGCCCCGCGCTCGCGGCGGCGCTCGGCGCGTCCGCGGGCGCTGCGGGCGGGGTCGCGGCGACGGCGCGCCTGCTGCGCGTGGGCATGGCGCGCGAGCTCGTCAGGGGGAGGCTCGAGCGCGGTCTCGACGGATACTAGCAGGAGGCCGGCATAAGTTGTGTGTGAGACTGTTCGTGAAAACTATGTTGCAATCAGCGGGTCTAGGGAGGACGGTTTCGTTCATTCATGGTGGTCTAGCCGGCGGCGGCGGCGGCTAGGGCGTGCCGTTTTTCCGCGTGCCGTTTTTCCGCGTGCCGTTTTTCCGCGTGTTTTGTTTGCGCTAGGGGCCAGGGTTCGTTTTCGTGGGGGGCCGAAAAAAGAGCGGAGGATTTGTTCTTCGACTCCCGTACTCGCCTACTTCTTCCCCTCGCCGCCCCTATTCGTCCCTCCGCCCGCCATCTGGCCGTACCGCCGCTCGATCTGCAGCACCATCGACTCCTCGCTGGCGGCAACGTAGCTGAAGACGGCGGCGCCGGCAAACGCGCTGAGGACGTGCTCCCAGGGCTTGCGGTAGACGGGGAGCTGGCACAGGCCGTTCTTGAAGCTGGGCGTTTGTGTGTTTGGTGGGTCGGGGTGGAGTGTGGGGGGGGGGGGGGCGGTAGCGGGTGAGGATGTGGGCTTCGAACGGACGGGGGGGCGGCGAAGAGCGCGCGCGCGCGCCGACCGTCAGCGGTGGCGCCACCAGCGCCGCGCTTCGGGGGTCGCCGGGCGATAACGCGTAGGGCTGCCGCCGACCAGCGCGTCCCGTCGAGCACGAGGTCGAGCCGGCCTGCTCAGCGTTCCGTCGCTCGCCAGGAATCGACGCGCGGGCGGGGCGAGAGAGAGGGCGAGGGTGAATCGAATCGCGCGCGCCCCCTGCTCTGCTGCGTCTCTGCTCCGGCTCCACGGCGCCACCACGGGTGCGTCCGTCGCCATCAGATTACGCACCAGGTCACGCCGACGCCGGTGATGGCGCCCAGGAGCGACGCCAACGCCATCGGTTTTGGGTTTTGCCAGAGGAAGGGAGAGATTTTTGCTCCGCCGCTGCTGAGGAGGCGAACTAGGTGTGATCGGTTGACGAAAGTGAGGCAAGCGTTCTTTGCGCAAGCATAGGTTAGTATGGACAGAACGAGCCGACAAGGAACGGGCATACAGGTACGAGAGCAAGGAAAAATCGCGGCGTCGGCGCACGACGTCGGCGCGAGCGCGGCGACAAGTGGACGCTCGAGTGTTTCGATCGATCAAATCACAGGCACACACCACCAGGTGTTCCCCCTCCTCACGACGCCGAGAGCCGGCTCAGCCGCCGCAGCACCTCCTCCGGCGGACTCCCGCCGCCCCCCTCGCGCACGGGCGCCACCGCGCCCGACCCGGCCGCCGCCGCCGCCGCCAGCTCCGCCCCAAAGCCGCCGCCGCCGCCGCCGCGCGCCGCTTCCGCCGCCGCCAGCTTTGCGTAATGCGAGAGCGGCCGCACCGCCCCAAAGTCCACCCGGTACAGGCGCGCGGCCGCGAGCACCCGCTCGGGGAGCTCCGCCTCGCCGTTGCCCTGCACCACCAGCGCGACGTCGTACACCACCTCCTTCAGGCGCGAGTGGTACCCGTTGAGGGCCTTGCGCGCCAGAAAGGCGTACGAGTGGATATCGAGGTCGACCTCGAGGTAGGCGCCGCCGCCGCCCTGGGAGACGGTGGCGGCGGCCTGGGCAGAGTGGGGGGAGTGGGGGTGGGGGTGGGGAACGTTGGGCGCCGCCGCCGCAAAGGAGGAGGCGCCCTTGGCGGCGTGGCCGCCACCCCCCGCGCCTCCCCCTCCTCCTCCATGGGCGCGCGCCGGCGGCGGCGGCAGGTGCCCCCCGCCCGCGTGCACCGACGTCACCCCCGTGCCGTCGGCCGTGAAGAAGTGGTGCTGCGGCCGCGTCAGCACCGGCTTCTCGTTGTAGTTGAGCAGCAGCCGGTGCTCCGCCGCGCTCAGCGGCGCGCGGCGCGCCCACTCGTCGACGTTCGCCACCCGGGGGATCAGCTTGAGGCGGTCGCGCGTCCCGGAGCCGTCGGCCTCGGCCCCGCCCGCGAGGAAGCGCGCCACGAGGCCCATGGCCTCGGGGTGGGAGGCGCAGTCGGCCGCCGGGTCGTATCCGGCGGGCAGGGCGAAATAGAGGACAATCGACTGCCCGGGGCCGTCGTTGGCGCCGCCGAACAGGGCGGCGGGGTAATGCGGCATCTGCAGGTTGACGATTAATAAAGGGGGCAGGGCGACCGAGGCAGAGGCGGAGGCAGAGGCCGCCGCCGCTGCTGCTGATGGCGAGGCGTCTCCCGCTGCCGCCGCCGCCGCCGCCGCCGCCGCCGCCGCGCCTGCTCCTCCTCCTCCTCCTCCTCCTCCGCCGCCTGCGCCCGTCGCCAGGCCCAGCGTCGGGTCCAGCAGCACCCTCCGCCCGCCCGCCGGCACGGGCGGCAGGTGCAGCGCCCGCGCCACGTGGAACGACTTGCGCTCCGTCTGGAACAGGTCGGCCGCCACCAGGGTGTAGATTCCGGGCGCCGAAAGCTCCTTCTTCCGGCTTTTTAGGTAGTCTCGAGCGCGCACGCTGAATTCTGTGCCGTCGACGGGCTCCCAGGCCCAGCGCGGCTCGCCCGCGGAGTCGGCGGCGGCGGCGGCGGCGCGCGGCTGCATGGAGCACCCGGCTTTCGGGGGCACGCCGCCGGGCCCCAGCAGACGCGGCGAGGCGGGGCCGCCGCCGGCGGTGACGTGTCCGCCGCCGTGTCCGCCGCCGCCGCCGGCGCCGTGGTGCCCCCCGCGGGCGTCGGCGGTGGTGCCCGTGATGCCGCCGTGGTGCTGGTGGTGCGCGAGGATGGGCAGGCACCCGGCCACGAGGCCGCCGAGGCCGCCGCCGCTGCCGGCGCCGGCCTCGCCGCCGTCGCCGTCGCCGTCGGCGCTGCCGCTTTCGCTGCCGCTGCCGCTGCCGTCCTCGTCAGCATCCTCATCCTCCGACCCGTACTCGTACTCGTCGTCGTCCTCCGCCGCCGTGCTGTACTCGCCGCTCTGCCGCGAGTACTGCCCGCCCTGGCCGCTGCCGCGGGGCGAGCCGGGCAGGCTCGGCGCGGGCGAGGCGACGAAGCTGCCCTCGCTAAAGGCGTCGCGGGCGCTGTGCCAATCGGCAACGGCGGCGCCCGCCCCCCCTCCTCCGGCGCCGTCGGCCGAGGCCGCGACCGTGACCACGCTGTCGGCGGCGAGGGCGGTGGCGGAGGCGGCGGCGGCGGCGGCGAGGGCGGCGGCCTCGAGCTGGTGGGCCTTGCCCGCTCGCCGGCCGATCCGGCGCCGGTGCGCGCGTTGCTGCTGCTGGCCGCCTCCGCCCCCCTTGGCGCCGCCCAGCGCGCCGCCGCTGGCGGCCGAGCCGGCGCGCCGCCGGCCGTGCCGGGAGGAGTGCGGGCGCATGGGCGGCGGGGTCGCGCCGCGGTCGGCGTCCGGGCAGGCGCCGCAGCAAAAGGCCGAGGCGAGGCCCGGGCGGCGCTTGGGCGGCAGGGAAGGAGGGGGCGGCGGCGGCGGCGGCGGCATCACGAGCAACGGCGGCGGCATCGGCGGCGCGGCCGGCGGCATCTCAGTCCTGGCCGCTGCCGTTGCTCGCTCGGGAGGGGCGCGCGCGCCCGCGCGCGGCGCGCTGACGCGCGGGTGGCTCGCTCCCACTCTCGGACCTCGGCTCTGTCGCTCTCTGCTTGGCCTGAGGGGTTAGCCCGCGTTCTCGCGCTTGTGAGTTTTTTCGGAACGTCAAGTGAGGCTGCTAGTGCTGGCTGGTTCTAGCGTGGGTCGTGTTTGGCGGGGGGGGTTCTCTGTCTGGTGCTTTTGGCATTGTTGGGTGACGGGACGAGGAGCAATTGCTTTGGCGGGAATCAGAGAGGGGCTCGAGGAGCCTTCAACTTTTCACGGACGCCTCCCCCTGAGGGGGAGTCCCCCTCTCTTCCGCCAGGCGCCTCATCCTCACCAAACGCCCCAGCGGGACCCATCATCAACTCGACGACACCCCGGCTCTCTCCCACAATACCTCCCTCCCTTTCTTTTGGCATGACACACGAGAGAACTCCTCTGTCGCCTGTCGCAATTCAAAGCAGGAGGATGACGGGCCCGCGCTGCCGCAGCGCGCTCGCCGCGCTCGCGCTGGCTGCAGTGGGCGTGGTCGCCAGCGCCCGGGTGGCGGCGGCGGCCGACGACAAGATGCTCGTGAGTTGTGCGAGTGGGTGTTCGGCGGCGGCGGCGTCTGCGTTTCGCGCGCGCGCGCTTCGATCGGCGCAACCGCCGCCGCATCTTGCATTGCTGTCCCCGCCGCCGCCCGCTAAAACCGCCCCCCGTAGCTGCGCTCATCCCTTACCCAACCGTCGCCCCAATCCACCCCCCCTTCTTGCTCGCTCCCGCATTATTCCTGTACACACCACAAACAAAACCCATCACGAAAAACAACACCGAAAAACAGGTCACCTGCGGCAGCGCGCTCAAGCTGGAGCACGCGGCGACCCAGCGGCGCCTGCACTCGCAGGACGTGGCCTGGTCGCAGCACTCGGGCCGCGCCATCGTGACGGCGCACGGCGAGACCAACCTGGCGGCGGGCTACTGGACCGTGCACTGCGGCGACGCGCCCCCCGGCTCCGCCAACGGGACGGCGGCGGCCGCGTCCGCGTCGTCCGCGTCGGCGTCGGCGTCGGCGTCGGCGTCGGCACCCGCACCGGGCGCGCCCATCCCGCACGGCGCGCGCGTCCGGCTGCAGAGCGCCTCGCCCTCCCGGCGGTGGCTGGCCGCCTCGCCCGAGCACCGCTCGCCCATGACGGCCAACAACGAGGTGTCCGGGTGGGATACCGAGAAGAACGGCAACCCCTCCTCTGCGCCCGTGGTGTGGGTCGTCGAGTGGGACCAGGGGCAGGGCGCGGCCATGCCGCCGCCGCCCGAGGAGGAGGACGAGGGGGAGGAGGGGGGCGCGGCCGCGGCGGGGGCGCCGGCGGGCGCGGGCGCGACGGACAAAAAGGCGGCGGCGGCGGCGGCGGTGGAGAAGAAGAAGAAGCAGGCGGCGGCGGCGGCGGCGGCGGCGGCGGCGAAAGCAAAGCAGCCAAAGCAAGGGTACTGGGGCGGCGGGTCGGTCGTACGCCTGCGGCACGCGAGCAGCGGCCACTGGCTGTCGAGCTACGAGCGCGCGCGTTTCGGGCACCCGCTGACGGGGCAGCAGGAGGTGTCGACGGCGACGGGAAGGCCGGGCGGGATGGAGCAGTGGCGGGCGGCCGAGGGGGTGTTCTTGCCGGTGGAGAGGGGGGCGGGAGCGGGCGGCGGGGCGGCAGCGGCGGCTGGCAGCGGCGGCGAGGGGGGAAAGGATGAGCTGTGATTTTTGGCGTCGGGCAACGCCGCGTTTCGGTCGTCGCCGAGCGAAACACATAAGCGGGCCTCTCGCCCCCCATTATCCTGAATCCGGCTGAGACGCAGCTACCAGCCGCGTGCCTGCATCGAAAACAGGTTGCCGCCCATCCGAGCTTGCGTCAAAGAGAGAGATAGAGAGGCGGGCAGAAGAGACAAAAAGGAGAGAGACCTCCAATCACGAGACCGCAGACGCAAATGGTGGCGTGACGGACTCACGGGGGCGAAACCGCACCGATGCTCGACGACGGGTCGTCCCTCGCGGTGCGGCTGCTCGCGCGCGAGCTGCGCGCGGCCGACCCCGGCGGGCGGCTGACCTTTTGCCGACGCGCCGCCACCTGTATGCCGCCGTCGGCGTCGCTCGCCGCGCGCGCGCCGGCCGATGCCACGCCCTTTCGATTCTCTGCCTGCGGCCGCGTGCTCCTGGGCTTCGACCCGGACTGGCGCTCGCTGGTCGCCTGGACCTACCTTGGGCCCATGGGCAACGACGGCGACGGGAGTCGGCCGAGGCAGTTTGGTGACTTTTTCGCGCCGCGCTTCCGGCTGCCGCTCCTGCACGGCGGCGGCGCGTCGCCGCTGGCGGCCGCGCCTGGCGCCGCGGCGGACGACGTCCTGAGCCCCGCCGTATGCATGCCGCTGCGCGACGGCGGGCGGTTCGTGCTGCTGGCGTCGTGCGCGAGGGCGCGGGCGCCGGCCGCAGCCGCCGCTCCCGGCGCGCCCGCGACGGCGGCAGCAGCAGCGGCAGCAGCAGCAGCAGCGGCGGCGGCGGCGGACGCGGCGGCAGACGCGGCGGGCGGCGGCGGCGGCAGCCGCGCCGCCCTTCACGTCGTCGACATCATCCGGGGCGAGGTGGCCGGCGGAGTGCGCCTCGACCCGGGCGAGCGCGTGGAGCTGCTGCGCGCGGGCGCCGACTGCGGCGTCAGCGCCAGCGGCGACAGCGTGGCCGTGCTGCTGCGGCGGAGCGGCGACGTGCTGGTGCTGCGGTGCGGGGCCAACGGAAATCTGACAGAGGAGCGGCGAGTGGGGGCGTGGACGCGGCCGGACGACGCCCTGGTGGTGGCGCTGGCCGAGGGCGCCGAGGCGGGGTGCCGGCGGGAGCGCGAGGCGCGCGGGCGCGCGAGGGAGCAGCGGGAGCGGCGAGAGCTGCAGGGGCGGCAGGAGCAGGCGCGGGCGGCGGCGGCCGCGGCGGCCGAGGCGGCGGCGCACAAGGCGTCGGAGGCGGCCGGGGCCCTCAGTCGCAAGCGCACGCGAGAGAGCGAGCAAGGGGGCGGAGGAGGAACAGGAGCAGGAGGCGGAGGCCGGCGCGCGCGGCGGCTTGGCGGTGGCGGCGGCAACGGCAACAACGACGACGACGACGACGAGATGGCCGTGCCCGAGGCGTGCGGTGGTGAGGGCACGCAGCAGGGCGAGGAGGAGCATGGCTGGGACTCGGTCGTGCCCGACTTTGGCGGAGAGGGGGGGCGCGCCGACGGCGGCGGCGGTGGATGCGGCGGCGGCAGGCGTCGCTCCTCGGCCCGGGGCGAGCGGCGGGCGCTGCCCTCGCCGCCGCCGTCGCCGGGAGGAGGCGCCAACGAGCTCGGGCAGACGGACGAGCGGACGGAAGACTCCGCCGATCTCAGCGACGATGCGGGCGCCGCCGATTTGACCAACGCCAACGCAGCCGCCGCCGCCGCCGCCGCAGCAGCAGCCGCCGCCGCCGCCGCCGCCGCCGCGTTTGCCCCGCCGCTGCCGCCGCTGCTCTCGGGCCTCCGCCAGCGCCTGCTCGCGCACGTCTTCCTGCGCGCGGCCGCGGGCCGCCCCAGCGAGGTCTGCCCGACGCTCTCGGAATTCGCGCGGCACGCCTATGGCGAGCTGTCGCGCGCGGTCGTGCTGCGCGCGCGGCTGACGGGCGCGCCCGGGGAGCTGCTGCTGGGCCTGGGCGTCGAGGAGGAGGGCGGCGGCGGCGGCGAGGGCGCAGCGGCGGCAGGAACGGCGGCGGCGGCAGCAGGGACGGCGGCGGCGGCGGGAACGGCGGCGTCGCCGTCCACCGGCGCCGAGCCCGGCGAGGACGGCGTCCGGTGGCTCGCGCGCTACGACTGGCGCTCGGCGCGCGTGCGCGACCTGCGGTACGCGGGTGGCGACGCCGTGCTCGCGCAGATGCTCGGCGCGCCCGAGGAGGTGCTCGGCCTGCGCGCGTTGACGGCAGCGGCGGCGGTCGGTGCGGAGGCCGTGCCCGGGGGCAGGGGCGGCGGCGGCACCGACGCGTGCGGCGCGGCCAGCGGCTGGGAGCGCGCTGGCGCGGCCGCCGTGCGCTCGGTGCTGGCGCGCTCGGTGGCGGCGTGGCGCCTCGTCGCGCGGCCCGCGGCCCAGCGCGCGGCGCTCGCGGCGCAGCTGGCGGCGGGGATGCCCGGGACCGCGGCCCCAGTGCTCTGCCCGTCGCCGCTGCTCGACCCGTCCTACCTGCGGCCCCGCTTTGCGCGCTGGGGCGAGCAGGAGGAGGAGCAGCCCGAGCCAGGCGGCAATGGCGGCGGCGGCAATGGCGGCGGCGACGGCGAGGCCGAGGGCGGCGCTGCCGCCGCCGCGGCGTCCGAGGCGGGGGCGGCGGACACCTCCCCCACGCAGCTCCGCATGCCCTTCATCCTCTACGACCGCGCCCCCTGGTTCGCCGAGTCGGGCGGCGGCCGCATCGTCTTTGAGGGCGTGCGCGCGCCGCCGCCCCCCCGCTCGTCGTCATCCTCGTCGCCGTTGTGGCCCGGCGGGTGGCTGCGCCAGCCGGCAAAAGGGGGGCGCGCCTCCCTCCCCCGAGCCCCCTTTGCCCCGCTGGCCCCCCGCTTCTCGCTCGACCTGAGGCCGCTGCTGGCGGCTGCGAGCGAGCTGTCTACCGTGGGCTTGCTGTTCCACCCGCACGACCCGTTTGCGATCGCCGTCGCCTCGCGGGCGCAGGCGGCGGGGCCGGGCGTGCCGGCCGAGCCGGCGCCCGTCGCGCCCGTACTCGTGTTTTATCCGGGCGGCGGGGGCAGGTGACACGGAGAGAGGGCATTTGTTCGAGAAAGGGGTGTTTGTGTGTAGATCTGTCGTCGGCGCTCCTGTAAACGGCAGGCGGCCGAGCCGTTCGCCCGCCGTGGTTTTTCACCCACTTCAGGGTTTGGGCGGAAAGACGACTAGAGCGACGAGGACGACCAGCGACGAGCGCCGACGGCGGCGGCGTCAAGATGGGGCGGCGGCGATTTGCGTCGTTGCTTTTGAGCGAGGCAATCGACCGTGAGCGCCGTCAACGACACTCCAATTCGCGAGCCTTTGACCCGCCACACTCTCACCGTCCACCGAACACCTCATTCGCGCAGCAGCCATCACATCACAGCGCGCACACAACACCCATCCGTTCCTATCTTTCAAGGGACAATCTCTCTCTCCAATCGCGGCTCCTCCTGCCTCCAACCAAAGGCGAGGCCTGAGAATACGGCCCGAACGATGGCCCCCGCCCACATGGTCCTCGCCTCGCAGCAGCGCCTGTCGTCGCGCCTCGGCCAAGCTGCTTCCGCACCCCGCCGCCGTGCCGCCGCCGCCGCCGCCGCCGCGCGCCCGCGCCGCCGGGCCGCCGCCGCGCGCGCCGCCGCCGCAGACGGCTTCTGCCGCGACAAGGTCTCCGCCCCAAAGGCGCCCGCCCAGAGCCGCGGCGCCACCTACACCGTCACCTTCATCGCCCGCGGCGACAGCGTCCGCGAGGTCCCCTGCCGCGACGACCAGTACATCCTCGACGCGGCCGAGGAGGCCGGGCTCGACCTGCCCGCCACCTGCCGCGGCGGCATCTGCGGCGCGTGCGTCGCCAGAGTCCGCGACGGCGCGCCGGTCGACATGAGCGACGTCGACGACCTCTCCTTCACGCTGGACGAGGAGCAGCTGGCGCAAGGCATGTCGCTCATATGCATGGGCAGGCCGACGGGGGACGTGCGCCTCGAGACGCAGAGCGACTGGGGCATGAACCTGGGCGTGAGCGACTGGCGCGGGGCGAGCGGCGCGTTCGAGGGCAGGCCGGAGCCGCTGATGGGCAGCAAGTGGTCACAAGGGGAGGAGGGCGGCGGCGGGGAAGGCGGGGGCGGCGGGGGATCGGGCGGCGGCGGGGGCGGGGAAGGCGGGGGCGGCGGGGAAAGCGGCGGCGGCGGCCCGGGCGGGGCCAAGTGAGCGCTGGCGCCGCGCCTTGTCAATGGCAGGGTTTAGGGTTTAGGAGAGCGACGCGCGAGGGCGCAGCGCCCCGCCGGCCCTTGATTTTACCTTTCTCCCCTAGTCCTTCTCGTTCAGGGCCCGCGTGTGATTTACGCAGCACAAGTCTCGCATTCCGCGCGGCACACAACGACGACTTGGCGCAGTGGGACACCGAGATCGTCGCCACGTGGCGACGGGCGCGGCCAAGCCCTGCCCGCGCACGATGCGCGGCCTGGCGATGCAGGCGTACTGCTCCGGGCACGACGTGCTCGACTACTTGTCCGGGCTGGCGAGGCGGCAAGTAGGCGAGGAGTGGGTGGTGGGTGATCGTTGCGCGGTGGGTGGCGGTGGTGATCGTTGCAACTTGCCCCCCTCGCCACCCACCGCGCGCCCTTTCAGCGAAGAGGCAAGCGTTCGGCGACGGGCGGCGGACGAGGGGCGCATCTCTTCACCAAAAGCGGACGCCCGGGACGTGTCTCGTCGCAATCGACCAGCGCCCCGCATTCGCACCTGGACCTCTCAAGCTCATTCAAACCATATACACCGTCCGATCGGCAATCAAGCGAAAGAGAAAGCGATCCCGACAAAAAAAAGGGTTCCGACAAAAATCACAGAGACACCCGCGCCCCCCCCAAAAAAGAACAGCCCCCATGCTCCCGCGCACGCTGCGCCGCCCGCCGCCCGCTGTCCCCGCGGCAGGCCGGCGCGCGCCGCCCGCCGCCTCATCGCCGGCTCGGCCACAGCGCAGGCGCGCGGCAGCCGTCGCCGCCATCGCCGCCACCGCCGCCGCCGCCCCCTCGCGCAACGGCCGCCGCCGCTGCCGCCGCCTGCCCCCGCTTCCCGGCTCGACGCTCTCCTCCGCCGACGGCGTCTGCTACACGGGCAACGTCACCTGGGACAACGACGCCTCCGACGACTGCACCGTCCTGGCCATCGAGTCGCCCGAGTACGACGGCCTGCTGCGCGTGATCGCCTGGGTGCTCTTCGGCCTCCAGCTGCGGGTGCGGGCGGCGGTGCTGCGGTCGTCGGCGGACGCGGACGCGGCCGAGGGGGAGGAGGGGGGGGGCTCGCTTCTCGGAGAGGCGGGGGGAGCAGCGTCGCGGGCGGACAGCGCCCTGGGCAGGGCGCTCGCAGGAGGAAACGGCAGCGGCGGGGCCGGCGGGAGCGGCGCGGACGGTGGCTACGGCGGCGGCGCCTTTACCACGGGCGGCGTCGCCACGGGCGTTGTGACGGACGTCCTTTGGGTGACCGACCGCCGCGGGCGCAAGCTGAGCGACAAGAGCGCCGACGGCGTGGCCGAGCGCCTGCAGGAGTTCATCAGCACGTGCGCGCCCGACGAGGACGCGGCCGAGCGATTCGAAGCGGGGCTGCAGGGGTGGGAGTGCCCCGGCGGCGGGCTGCACGCGACCAACGGCTCCGACCCGCGGTACACGCAGCTCACGGTGACGGCGGACGACTACTCCCCGGGCCTTGTGCTGGAGATGACGTCGGTGATCGCCGGCATGGGCGTGGCGGTGCGCGAGGCGGTCGTGCGGAGCGGGGGGATGCGGCTCGGCGGGCAGAGCAGCAACGGCAACGCCAACAGTGGCGGCGGCGTTGCGTTGGGCGTTGGCGGCAACGGCGCCTCGGCCGGCGCCGCGGCCCGCTCCGCCGCGCTGCCCAGCCTCCCGCTCGGCATGGTCCCCTCGATGGCGGCCGAGATCACCCGCGCCCTCGAGTCCCTGCCCGAGCCGCCGCCGGGCAAGCGCGTGCTGCGGTTCTGGCTGTACGACAAGGGCAAAAAGGCGGGGGGCGCGGGCGGAGGCAAGCTCTCGTTCGAGCAGGTGCAGGCCTTGCTGTACTGCATCGGCCTGGCCACGGGCAAGGGCAACCTCACGACGTCCCCGCCCAACAAGACGATCACGGGGTGCGCGTGCAGCCCCGTGCCGCCCGTCTTTGCGGCGTCGGCGTCGGCGTCGGCGCCGTCTTCGCGCGGCGAGTCGACCAACGCGTTCACCACGGGCGACGAGTCGTCGTGAGTTGAGTTTTTGTGTTCGTGGCCCCTTTGCCGGCGCGTGCTCGAGGCCCCGGCCGTGCTTGCTGGGCCTGGGTGATCGCATGGGGGCGACGACAGCCCGGCGGCGGATGCCGATGCGGCGGCAGCCGTCCGACCGTGCTCGCGCGCTAAGAACGGCGGCGCGCAAGGCAAACCAAGCGCTCGCGCCTCCTCATAGAGCCCGGCAAACTGTCGCAGCACTCGACACACATCCCCATTATTTCACATCTCTTGTTGTTGTAAACGCCTCCCCCTGCCTCAAACGAGACTCACCCAAGCAGCAGGCCTTCGAAGACGTGGAGCAGAAGTGCGAGATCATCTCTCCCCGCAATCACGAACGCTGCTTCACGCGCACCACCTCGGTCCCTGCCTATTCGAACCAGTCCCTGCGCATCGACGGAAGGCGGCCGGCTCGAGGCGCGAGCAAAGTGAGAGAGAATACGACCATGCCTCTGCCGACGGCGCTCGCCGCGGCCGAAGCTCCCGCCGTCGCCGGCGACGCCGCCGCCGCCACGGCCGCCACCGGCGCGTCTCCGCCATCCGCCGTCCCGCCATCTCCGTCGTCGCCCGCCTTCGACCCGCGGCTCGCCCTGAAAGGCCGCTACTACATCCCCGCAGACGAGGTCCGCGAGCTCGTCTCCGGCTCGGGGCCCTTTGCCTTCGCGGGCGGCGCCGACGCGCTCCTGCTCGCGCTGCTGCCGGCCGCCGCCGCGCTCGCCCGCCCGCCCGTCTCCCGCTTCCACGTCGGCGCGGCGGCCCTGGCCGGCAGCGGCGCCGTCTACGTCGGCGCCAACGTGGAGCAGCCGGGCAGCCCGCTCAACCAGTCGTTGCACGCGGAGCAGTTCTTGGTGTGCAATCTGATCGCGCGGGGGGAGACCCGCCTGCGGACGCTGGCGATAAGCGCCGCGCCCTGCGGGCACTGCCGGCAGTTTTACTGCGAACTCAGCCGCGCGGACGAGGTGCGGTTCGTGTTTGGCGGGGGGGGCGCCTCCGGCTCCTCGGCTTCGCCTGCGACGGCGGCGGACGGTGAGGGGGAGCGAGGGGCGGCGGCGGCGGCGGTGGCGACGACAGGCGCAACGACCGGGGCGGCGACGGGGGCGGCAGCAGGGGCGACGGGAAGGGCGGCGGCGCCGCCTCCCCCTCCTCGCGCCTATACTCTGGACGAGCTGCTGCCCGCGCGCTTCGGCCCACTCGACCTGCTGGTGCCGCACGACCCGGTGACCGAGGCCGCCCGGCGCGCGGCCGCGCGCCACGACCGCCCCCTGCCTCTCGCCGCCGCCGCCGTCAACACCGCCGCCGAGGGCGTCGACCCCGAGGCCGAGGGCGCCGCCGCCGCCCCGCCCCCCGCCTCGGCGCTCCCGGCCCTCCTGCTCGAGGCGCAGGACAACCGCGTGGCCGTGGCGCCTTGGGTGCTCGCCGGCAAGGGGCCGGAGGCCGCCTTCCCCTCGACCCCCTTTCTGAGCGCGCGCGAGGCCGCCGCGCTCGCCGCCCGCGCCGCCGAGGACCCGACCTTCCGCGCGGCGGTCGCGGCGGCCGCGCGCGCCGCGCGGCACGGCAGCTACGCGCCCTACACGCGCGCCCCCTCGGGCGCCGCCTTCATCACGCGCGGCGGCCTCGCGCCTAGAGCTGTCGCCGACGTGGACGCCGACTCCGTCGCCGGGGCGGCGGGCGCGGGCGGCGCGGCGGCAGCGAGCGCTCCTGCCGCTAGCGCCGCCGTCGAGGGCGGTTTTGTCGCCATCGTCGGCGGTTCCGTCGGCTACCTCGAGTCGGCCGCGTACAACCCGGGCGTGCCGCCCTTCCAGGCGGCGCTGGCCGCGGGGCTGGCCCTCGGGGAGATCCGGGGCCTGCAGGACGTGGCCGAGGTGCTGGTGGCGGAGCTGGACGAGGAGCCGGCGGCGGCGGCGGGAGCAGCGGGAGCAGCGGGAGGGGGCGGCGGCGGCGGCGAATCGGGCGGCGGCGGCGGCGGACCGGGCGGCGACACGGCGGGCCTGGTCAAGCACGCGTTCGTTACCGAGGCGGTCGTGCGCGCGGCGTCGGCGGGATTCGGCGGCGTGCGGGTGTGGCGCGTGCCGCTCGCGAGGATGTAGACAGCCCGTGATCAAGGGTACAACGATGTTTTCTGTGGGAGCGACAACAAAGAGCGCTGCCGCCGTCCTTCCGTCCCGCCTTGTCCATCGCCCCGCGCGCTCGCCGCGCACGCGCACCTCCGTTTTGCGCCCGATCAACCTGCGCTCCGCCCCCCGCCGCGTATCATTCCTCGCATACTCCTTCAATTGCCCTTCGACGCGCCGTTCACCAAGAAATCCATTCGCGAGGAGTAGAGGGCGCCGTTGACGGGACAAACGACGAGACAAACGACGAGACGTCCTCCTCCTCCTCCGTAGGGGCCCTGAAAGACAGAGAGAGAGAGATACGCTCGCGGCATAGAGCCTCTGCCCGCCCTTGCCCTACGCGCGCTCGCCGTGCCGCGCGCAGAATGAGGACAGGACTGGCGGGGCGCGGGCGCGGATTCGGTGCCATGGGGCGGGCAATCTTGCTCGCAGCCGTCGCGCTCGTCGCCGTCCTAGCGGGCCCCGCCGCCGCCGCCCCCGCCCTGGCCGCCGCCGCCGCACCAGCACCAGCAACAGCAGAGGGAGCGGCGGCGACGGTAACCCTGCTCGACCGCTGCGTCCGCGACGGCCGCGACAGCGACCCCGCCTGCGCGGGCGCGCGCTACCCGCCCGAGCGCGCCGAGGCCGACGCGGAGCGCCTGTGCCGCTCGATGCCGGACATGTCGGGCTGCTCCCTCCGGCGCATGTGTGCTGCTGCTGGCGGCGGCGGCGGCGGCAATGGCGGCGGCTCGGCGCCGCCGGCCGCCTCTTCGCGCGGGCCGCCGTCGCCCGCCTGCGAGCCCTTTGCCCTGCTCGCCGCGCTCTGCACCGAGATGCCGACCATGCTCGGCTGCCGGGCCTACGGCGCCCTCTGCGGCGCGGGGACCAGGTCCGAGCCCGTGTCCGCGGAGCCCGTCCCCCAGTGCCGGGAGATGCCTCCGCCGCCCGCGCTCGTGCCGTCGGGCGAGGCGCGCCGGCTGGTCCTCGAGGCATGCTCCGAAATGCCCATGGCCGGCTGCGCCCTGTGCGCGCCGCCCGGGCCGGGGGTCGGCTCGGCGGACTCGTGCCCCGACCCCCTGCGCGCGCTCGCGGGGGTGTGCCGCGAGATGGGCGGCATGCGGCAGTGCAGGGCGTTTGACGACATGTGCGGGGCCGTGGTGCCGGCGGCTGCGACAGGCGCGCCGGCGCCGGCAGGCGCGCCGGCGCGGGCGGCCGACGGCGGCGGCGGCGACGGCGCGGCGCGGGACCCCCTCGCCGAGCTGTGCGGCCGCGGCCGCGACGACCCCCCGCCCATGACCATGTATTTCCACGCGCGCCTCGCCGAGGTCCTGCTGTGGCGCGGGTGGGTCACCCGAACGCCCGCCGCCTACGCGGGCGCCGTGTTCGCACTGCTCGCCTTTGGCGTCGCCTCGGTCGCGCTAAAGACGGCGCGCGGCCGCTTCGAGGCGCAGTGGATCCACGACTCGCTGTGCTCGCGGTCGCCCGCGCGGCGGGCGGCGGCGCTGGCGCAGGAGCGGGCGGACGCGGAGGCCGAGTGTGCGGCAGGCGGCGGCGGCAGCAGGGGCAGCGGCACAGGCACGGGCAGCGGCAGCGGCCGCAGCGACGGCAGCAGCGACGGCGACCAGCCGTGCGACGGCCCCAAGGGCGGCGGCGGCGGCGGGCTCAAGGGCGGCGGCGCTGCTGCCGCCGCCGCCGTCCTCAAGGACGACCCGGAGAACGGCCACGGCATTGGCAACGGCAACGGCCACGACAGCGGCGGCGCTGCCGCCGACTCTGGCCACCCCCGCCACCGGATCGCCGCCGCCCTTGCGCTCGCCTCCCCCGCCGGCGCCAAGCCCTCGCCCGGGAATCACCGGGAGCGCCCGGCCCAGGCGACCCACCACCACCGCGGCCACGGCGAGCCCCGCGGCGCCGCGCGCGTGGCCACGTGCTGCGAGCGCCACGCCGCCCTGGGCCCCCGCACGCGCCTGCAGCGCGCGTCGCACTCTCTGGCGGCGGCAAACTGCGCCCGGGCGCTGCTGGTCGGCGCGGCGGCCGTGTTTGACTATTTCAACATGCTCGCCGTGATGACGATGAACGCCGGGTTCTTCGCGGCGGTCGTGCTCGGGTACGCGCTGGGGACCCTGCTGCTGTCGCACCTGGTGGTGCCGCCGCCCGCGCGGCTGGCGCCGGCGGTGCCCTCGCCGGCGGCCGACGCGGGCGGCATCGGCGGCGGAGGCGGCGGCGGCGGCTCGGACGACAAGCAGCGGCGGCGGCGGCGGCGAATGGCGTGGCTGCTGGGGCCGTCGACGGCGCAGCGCTCGCGGCTGGGCCGGCCCGCCGTCGCGGCCGCGGGGGTGGCGGCGGCGGGGGCAGCAGCCGCAGGGGCGGCAGCGGCGGCGCCTGTGCCGACCGCCGATGCCGCTGCCGCCGCCGCCCGTTGCGGCGGCGGCGCCGACGTTGAGTGTGGGGCGCCATCCCACCCGCAGCAGCAGCCGCAGCAGCCGGGCGACGACGACCGGCACGACGCCGAGTCCCGCAGCGAGCTCGCGTGGCACATGGCCGCGTCGGCCTCGCGCGAGGGGTGCTGCTGAAGGCGCGACCCCTCGGGGGGCTAGGAAACGGCGCGGCGGCTGGCGGCGGCGGCAGCTCTTTGTTCCTCCTCCTCCTTTTTTTTTCTCGCTCTCAAACCCCGAATAACGCCCCCCCTGTCTGACGCGCGCGCGAATCAAACATCGATTTCGTGAGCAAATTACACGCCCGCAGCGCAAAGATCTCTTTCCAATCGCAGGTCTATGTCAAAACAAAAGTAGCACAGCCAGACGACGTCCCAACGCACAGGCCGCGCCCCGCTGGCGACGCCCCCCGCTGGCGGCCCGTGCCCGCCGCCGCCGCGTCTTTCTCCTCTTTCTCAGTCTCACAATCACTCGGGCACGGGCGCCATCTCCTGCGCCAGGCGCTCGAGCCGCGTGCGCCACGCCTCGCGCTCCGTGTTGACCGCCTTGATGCGCGCGCGCAGCGCGCGCCCCTCGCGCTCGCGCCCCTCGGCCGCGTCGCGCGCCTCCTCCTCTGCGCGCGCTGCGCGCCGCTCGGCGGCCGAGCGCGCGCGCTGCTCCGCTGCCAGCGCGCGCGCGGCCTCGCGCGCCTCGCGGCGCAGCCTGGACGCGGCCTCGTTCGCGGCGGCGAGCTCCTCGGCCTTGGCCTCGAGCTGCGCCTGCAGGCGCGCGACCTGCGCCTCGAGGGCGGCGGTCGCGCGGGCCGAGGCGGCGGCGGCAGAGGCGGACGAGGCGCCCCCCGCTGCTCCTGCTGCCGCTCCTCCTGTTGCTGCTGCAAACGCGCCAACGCCGCTGGGGCGGCCACCGCCACAAGCGGCAGCAGCAGCAGCGGCGGCCGCAAACGCCTGAGGCGACGTCGTCGTGCGCACGCCCGCGCGGGCCGCGGCCCCGGCGCCCAGCGGCGTGGCGCCGCCGCCGCCGCCGCCAGTCCTTGCGCCGCCGCCGCCGCCGCCGCCGCCGACGCCCAGAGCGCCGGCGACGGCCGCGCCCGCTGCGGTGACCGTGCGGCCAAAGGCGACCATCACGCTGACGGGGGGCGGGGTGCGCTGCGGCTGCGGCGGCACGTGTGTCTCCCGGTGGTGGAGCGCGAAGGCGCGGGGCGGCGAGCTCCTGTCGGCGGCAGCCCGGCGCGCGGCGGCGGCGGCGGCGTCGCCCGCGCGCCCGCCGGCGCCCAGGGGCGGCGAAGAGGAGGCGGCGGCGGCGGCGGCCGCGATGGCCGGCGCGTCCTCGTGGGCGGGGCGGCGCACGGGGTAGAGGGCGGTCGCGCCGCCGCCGCCGTGGTCGTCCAGGAGAAGCGAGCGACCCGGCGAGGTGGTCGCGGCGGCCATGGTCGCGCGGCGCTTGCGGGTGATAGGGGCGCGGGGGGCGGCGGGCTGGGGCTGCGGCTGCTGGTGCTGGTGCTGGTGCTGCTGCGGCGGCGGCTGCTGCTGCTGCTGCTGGTTTTGGTGCTGCTGGTGCTGGTGCGGCTGCCGCTGGTGCTCTGCTGGCCCTGCCTCATCGGCCGCCGCGGCCGTCATCAGCTCGGCCGCGGCTAGGCCCGCGGCCAGGCTGTGCCTCGCGCGTCGGCGAGGCGCCGCCGGCTTTGGCGGGTCGGCGGCGGCCGGCGGCGGCGGCTGCTGCTGCTGCTCGGGCGGCGGCGCCTTGCCCCCAGAGTCCTCGCCGCCGGCGGGCGCGGCCGTGCGCGGCCGCGTCTTGGCCGCGAGCGCGCCCGTGGGCGGCGGGCCAAACAGGTGGAGCGGGCGGAACAGCTCCGGCGTGGCCCCGCCGCCCGGGGTGGAGGCCGCCGCCGCTGGCAGCCCGCCCCCTCCCCCGCCCCCTCCCCCGAGCGCGGCGCCCGAAGACGCGCGCCGCCGGGCCAGCTGCCTGTGGCGCTCTTGCTGCTGCTGCTGGCTGATGGCCAGGTCGTCCTGGTGCAACTGGGCGCCTTGCTGCTGCAGCCTCGGCTGCTGCTGCTGCTGCTGGGAAGAGGACCCACCAGCGCCGCCGCCGCCGCCGCCGCCGCCACCGCCGCTGCCAGCGCCGCCCCCGCCTGCCCCCGCGGCCCCCGCCCTGCCGCCCCCCCCTTCCTCCTCCCTCGCCATTACCTGCAGCCGCTCGTAGTACGACATGCCGCCCCACGACTGGTGCAGGGCCTCCATGAGGGTCATGGTGGTGTCGCCCGGGCCGCGGGCGCCCTTGGCGGGGCCGCGACCTCCGGGGCCGGCGGCGGCGGCGGCGGCGCCCGCGCCCGCGCCCGCGCCCGCGCCGCCGCCTCCCCCGCGGCCGCGGCCGCCCGCGCCGCGGCCGGCCCCGCCGCCGCCGCCGGCCTCGTCGTCGCTGCCGGCCAGGAGCTCGGCATCGGCGGCCAGATTCTTCATGAAGGCAAAGACGTCCTCACCGCTGGCAAAGGCCTGGGCCGGAGGAGGAGGGGGCGGGAGAGGAGGCGGGGCCGGGGCGGAGGGCCTGCCGCCGCCGCCCGCCGCGGGAGGAGCGGGGGGCGCGGGAGCGGCGGCGGCGGCGGCAGGCCCCCAGCGCCCCTCCTCGCGCTGGGCGCGCGCGGCGGCGGCGGCGGCGGCGCTGGTGGGCCGGCGGGGGCCTACTGCTGCTGGTGCTGCTGCCGCTGCTGGTGCTGGAGGGGGCGGTGCCGGGGCGCGGGCGGCCGCAGCCGGAGGTGGCCGCGGCGGCGGCGCAGCGGGAGGTGCAGGAGGCGCGGCAGCAGGGTGCGGGGCCGCCGCGCCGCCGCCCGCGAAAAAGGGGCGCGGCGCCGCGGGCGCCGGGGCCGACGCCTGCAGCGGCCGGGGCACCCCAAACGCGCTGCGCTGCGGGGCGTGCGACGGCGCGAACGGCGACGGCGGCAGCACCGCGGTGGCCGCCGCCGCCCGCGCCGACGCCGCCGACGCCGACGCCGAGGCCGAGGCCGCCGCCGCCGCCTCGTCGCCCGCCGCCGCGCGGATTCTGTGCGACTGGTCGGGGCCGGCAGCGGTCGCCGCCCTCAGGCCCGCGCGCGCGGCGGCGAGCGCCGCCGTGAGCGCGTTGTCCTTGCCGGCCTGGAGCTGGTGCTGGTGCTGGTGCTGCTCGGGGCGCGCCGGGGCGGGGCTGGCGGCAGCAAGGGCGGGCAGGGGCTTGCTCGGAAAGCAGGACGACGACCAGGGCAGCGACGGGTGCGGCGAGCAAGCGGCGGCTGTCGGCGCCCTAGGCGGCGGCGGCGGCGGCGGCGGCGGCGGCGGCGGCGGCGGCGGCGGGGGCGCGTTCTCGTCGCCGGCCCGGCCCGTCGCCGCCCCCGCCCCGCCGTCCGCGCCGGAGGTCGGCGCGCCGGCGTGCTTGAGCTTGGGCAGCCGGAACGCGTTCAGGGACATCGTCGTGTCCGCGGCGTTCTTCTTCATGGTTTCGTTTTGCGCGAGGTTTGAAAGCTCTCTCGACAGCTCCCTTTCTTTTTGTTTCTTGCCGTTTGAGTGTCGGGTGCTGCTGGCTCGCAGCGGCAAAGAAAAGGAGTGGTCGTGCGCGCGCGCGCCTCGTGTGGACGCCCACGGTTGTATGGGATGATTGGAAAAGAGGGGGCGCGAGAAGGTAAAGCGCAGGCCGGGGGCTGTCGGCGCCGCCTTTCCTCGCGCCGCCGCCGCCGGCCGCCGCCGCGGCCGCCTCCGCCTCCGCCGCCTCCGCCGCCGCCGCCGCCTCCGCCGCCGCCGCGCCCGCGTCGCCGCCCTCGCGCGCGCCCGAGGCCAGCGGGGGCGGCGACCGCGCGCGCGCCCCCGGGGCCGCGGCGGCCGCGGCCGCCCCGCCCGCCCCTCCCCGCGCGTCGCGCGCGCAGCCCCTGCCGCCGGCGCTGTCGGCGCCGCCTTTCTTCGCCTGGGACGTCGGCCCGTGCGGGCGCTCGCCGCCGGCCGCCGTCGCCGGCGGACGCAGCGCCGCCGATGCGCAGCGGCGGCGGTGGCGGCAGGAGCAGCAAGTCGCGGCGACAATGCGGGCGGGGGACAAGCAGGAGGCGGCGCTCCCCCCCTGCTCTCGGCGGAGCGGCCCCCGCCCTGCTCCTGCTACGCTCGCCGCGCGCTTTCCGACGTACCCGGCGCCGCCGTCGCGCGCGTCTCTCGAGGGGCGGCAGCCAGGGGCGGCGACGGGCCCGTCCGACTTTGCCGGCTGCAGCTTGCGAGCGAACGGCGCGCTCTCCTGTTCCTCGGACGCCGCCAGCTATTCGCCCGGGCAGGCTCTAGGGCTGGCGCACCACCCGCGCCGCGATGCGGTCGCCGCGTTTGCTTGCGCGTGGGCGTCGGATCTCGCCAGGGCGCCCGCTCGACGATGGCGGCGACACCCACGACGGATTGGATCGACAATTTTTTTTTCAGTTATGTTCAAATGGACAATTTGAGATTGTGGCTCGAAAAGCAAAAATCGCGGGTGCATTGAGAAGCGGCGTGCGCGTACGACGGGCGTCGGCCAGATGGTCCCCCCCCCTCGTCCTGTTTGCAAAATGGACCCACATGGGCGTCGGCGTCGGCGCCGCCACAGCGAAAGCCGGCTCGCCCGCTCGAGCGCCCCGCAATGCAAAATGGCGGCGATGCAAAAAACGAGAACTTCCTCAGAAAATTACAAGGGCGTCTACGGCCGCCAGGCGCATCACGATCGCACATGATACGGAAGTTTGTGCGAGGAGAACAATCTTGCTGAATGGGAGGGCGGCTGACGCGCTAAACGGGGGCGCTGTCGAGGCCCTCAAGATCCTTCTTCCTCCTCCTCCTGGCGCGCCCGCTCCAGCGCCGCCCCGGGACAAAACATCAACGACGGGTCCGTCGAGGCGGCGCCCTCGAGCGCAAGCCCGGCCTTGGCCCCGCCGCTGCCCGTCGCGCTGCCGCACGCCTAGAAAAAGGCGTTCTTCTCAGTTTCCGACGGGGCGGCAGTCGCCCGCCAGGCTGGGCCTCCCGCCGCCGCCCGGCGGCGCCTCGCAGAACGCGACCCGCCTCGTGGACGGCCGCCACATGCGGCCCGGCGCCGGTGTCCTCACGCCAGGTCGCGGCCAGAAGACGGCCCCCATGCCGCCGCCGCCGCCGCCGCCGCCAGCAGCACCGCCCCCTGCCAGCCGCAGCCGCGGCCGCACCTCCAGCCACGACCCCAGCTCCATGCGCGTGTATTAGTAGTAGGGAAAGCGCGGGTGCGCCAGCGCGCGCCGCACGCGCGCCTGCGTCGACGTGCGAGCGACGGGGTCGAGCAGCACGCGCGCGGGGCCCCCCCGGCTGCCGGCGGCGGCGCGGGGCCCGTCGGGCGGCGGCGGCGCTGCCGTCGCATTCGCGTCGGACGAAGGGCCGAACGCAGCGGCGGCGCCGTCGTTCTCCTCCTCAAACGGCCTGGCGCCGCCGAGGTTGAGGCGGTCCAGGTCGCCGCAAAAGGCGCTGGCCTCGTGGAAGGGGCGCGCACACGCGCCGTCCGCGGTGCCGGCGCGGAAGCGCAGGCCCCGCCCCAGGGGTCAGGCCGACAGACGCGCGAGGCCGCCCCAGCAGCAGCGCACGGGCGCGGGCCGGCCCTGGCGCGCGAGCGCGGCCGTGTCGGCGTGCACCAGGAAGGGCGGCAGCGGGGCGAGCGCCGACCCCCGCACGTCGCGCGTGGCGTCGGCGGCCCCGTCCGCGCGCAGCGAGCGCAGGTGCAGGCGCGCGGGGATGTCCGGGTGCAGGCGCGCCGCGCCGCCGCCGCCGCCGGCGTCGTCGTCAAACAGCGACGCAGGGGGGGCGACAGAGAGGACGACGACGACGACGGCTGGCGGCGGTGAGAAGGAGCCTTGTCGACCAGTGGCAGGGCACAAACGAGGTCGACGCCCCCGCCGCCCGCCGCCGGGTAGCTCAGCAGGCGAAAGGCGTCCTCGGCGCAAAAAAAGGCGCAAAAAAAGGCGCGGGCGCAAAAAAAGGCGCAAAAAAAGGCGCGGGCGCCGCCAAAGACGACGGCGTCGGGCGAAAGGAGGGAGGGGGGCCGGCCTTGGCGCCCGGGGATGGAGCGGGGAAAAAGGCGTCGACGGCCGCGTTGCGGGCCAAGGCCGCGCCCGGGCCGTCAAAGGGCGGCTGGGGCCCGCCGACGGGTCCGGCCGCGGGCGCGGCGGCGGCGGCCGGCGCCGCAACGTCCCTCAGCTCCGCCGCGCGGCACTCGACCCCCAGGGGCGCCAGCGCCAGGCGCAGGAGCGCGGCGGCGGCGCGCAGGTGCCGCGCCCGTTGCTCGGCCTGGGCAGGCGCGCCGGCGGCGGCGGCGGCCGGAGCGTTCGCCGCCGCCCCTCCTCCTCCCCGTTGTCTCCGTCTCCCTCTGCGCGCCCGCCGCCGCCGCCGCGCCCCGACGCCGTCCGCGCCTCGGGCCTCCGACAGCACGGCGACGCTGACGGCCAGGCGGCCGTGCGGCGTGCCCGCGGCCAGCCGGACCGCCTGCCACCCGGCGTTGCGCGCCGAGGCCGCGGCCGCCGCGCCGTCCCGCCGGGCGCCGGCGCCGCCGGCGGCCGTATTTCCCGCCGCCGCGCCGCCCGCGCCCACGCCGCCGTCGAGGTCGCGCGCCATCGTGACGACCAGCAGTGAGCGCTGCCGGGCCGGGGGGCCCGGGAGCGAGGGGTCGCCGCCGCCTGCGCCGCACGGCATGGGCGCGAGCGACCCGACGGCCTCGGGTGCGCGGTTGGCCAGCAACGCGGCGACGGCGCGCGCGACCCGCCAGGCGCGCGGGTGCTCCCGGACGGCGCTTTACCCTCGACGCGTCTCACCACCCTCCACCCCTCCTTCCTCCTCCCCTTCTCACAGTCCCCGACGACCACACACCGCGATCACAGCCCCGCCCTTTGTTATGAGAGAGAACCGCGACAACGACGACGACGATCATATCAACCCAAATCAGACGTTGAGACGCACCAACATCGATCCGCCAAACCACACGCGAGCACGGTAGCCCCAATCGAACAGGAGCCAGCGCAGGCGGCCAGGCGCCCCGCGCCGCCCTGATACGACACAAACAGACGCAATGCGGCAATCACAACAACAACAATCGCGCCGCCACCGAGCGTCGCGCGGCAGCGACGGCAACGGCGGCGGCGGCGTCGGCGCGCTCGCGTTGGCCCTCGTCCTCCTCGCCTCGGCAGCAGCAACGGCATCCGCGCAGCAGCTCTCCGCGCTGCCCGCGCAGCTGACTGGCGCGGCGGCTCAGCAGCCGCTCGGCGCCGCCACCGACCCGGCCTTTGCGGGCTACGTCCAGGGCGCGGTGGCCGAACCACAACCGCTGGCCGCCGCCGCCGCCGCCACCGACGGGTTTGCCGCCTCTTTCCCGCCGGAAGCCCTAGCCGCCGCCCCCGCCGCCGCCGCCTTGGCCCCGCCTCTGCCCGTCACCGCCGCCGCCCCCGCCCGCGCCGCCGCCGCCGCCGCCCCAGGCGCCTGCTTCGAGCGCTACCAGCAGTGCGGCGGCAACGTGACCAACGCCCAGACTCCCTGCGCCTCCCTGCCGGGCGGCGTCTGCTCGCTAAGCCCGTGGCAGGGGACGTGCTGCCCGGCCGGCAGCCCCTGCCGCGGCATCGGCACCGACACGTGCTGGTCGTGCGGCGGCGAGTCCGCGCCCTTTTTGGCGGCCAACACGCCCGAGACGCAGCCGCCCGCCATGTGCGCCGAGCGCGACGCCGCGGGCGAGTTTGACTATGGGTGCGTGGTGGGAGCGTCTTTCTTATTCTATGAGGCGCAGCGCTCGGGCCGCTTGCCTGCCGGCGGCGGCCGCGTGCCCTGGCGCGGCGACTCTGGCCTGCGCGACCGCGCGCCCAACGGCGCGCCCCTCGTTGGCGGCTACTACGACGCGGGGGACCTGAACAAGTTCACCTTCCCCTTGGCGTTTACGCTGTCGACGCTGGCGCTCGGCCTGGTCGAGCTCGGAGGGGCCTACGCCGCCGCCGGCGAGACGGACAACGCGCTCGCCGCCCTCCGCTGGGGCTGCGACTGGCTCGTCGCGGCGCACTACGAGCCGGGGGCCCTGGTCGCCGCGACCGTCCTGCCGGGCAACACCATCCCCGAGGCGCACGCGTTCTGGGGCAGGCCGGAGGACCTGCCAAGGCCCTCGCAGGTGCTCGCCCTCTCGGCGCGGCAGCCGGGCGCCGACCTGCTCGCCGCCTCGGCCGCCGCGCTCGCCTCGGCCTCGGTCGCCTTTGCCGACGCCGACCCCTCCTACTCCCAGCTGCTCGTCGAGGAGGCCGCGGCGCTCTACGGCCACGCCGTGGGCCGCGAGGGCAGGCACACGGTCTCGCTGCCGCAGCTGAATCGCTATTACCAGTCCTTCACCCACCTGGACGACCTTTCTCTGGCGGCGGCCTGGCTCGCCCGCCGCACGGGCGACCGCGACCTGTGGTCGGCGTCCGCGCGCTATTTGGGCCGGCACGCCGCGGAGGAGGCCGGCGGGGACGCGCGCCGCTTCGACTGGAACAACGTGGGGCAGGCGGCGGGGCTGCTGATCGCCGCCGACGCCAAGGCGCGCGGCGACGCGGCGGCGCGAGACACGGCGACGCAGCCGATCCGCGAGGGCATGGACCGCTGGCTCCGCGGCGCCGACGGCATCACGTACGGCCCGGACGGCATCGCCCACCTGGACCGCTGGGGCAACCTGCGCTTCGTGGCCAACCAGGCGCTCATGGGCCTGCTGCACAACCGCCTCTACGAGGGAACAGGGGTCAAGCGGGAGCGCGAGCGCGCGACGGCCTACGCCTGCTTCTCCCGGCGGCAGCTGCGGCTGATGCTGGGCGCCAACGACGCCCGTCGCTCCTACGTGGTGGGCGTGGGCGCCGGTGTGACCCCCTGCGCGCCGCACCACCGCGGCGCCACGTGCGGCCCGCTCGACCGCCGGTGCGACTGCACCGCGTTTTCGTCGCCGGGCTGCAACCCGTCGACGGTCTTCGGCGCGCTGGTCGGCGGGCCCGCGGCCGGCGGCCTCCCCTATTCGGACAAGCGGTGGGACTTTGAGCAGAGCGAGGTGGCGATCGACTACAACGCCGGGTTCACGGGGGCGGCGGCGGCCTTGATGTCCGGGGTGGATAAAGGGGAGGCGGTCGCTTGGGCCGACTGCGAAAAGGCGGGGCAGCAGGACGGGCGGGGCGAGGTGCCGGCGAGCCTGACGGGCGCGGCCGGCGCGGCGCGCGGGGGGGGCCTGGCGGCGGCGGTCGCGGCGTGGGCGGCGCTGCTGCTGGCGTTGTGATCTGTATCTGCCCTTGTTTTGTGATTTTTGTTAGAGACCTTTTGACGACCGAGTTTGGTCGGCGACCTTGTCTCGTTGGGTATATGTGCGCCCTCTGCTTGCTCTTTTCCTTTTGTTCGCGTCTCGAGGGCCGCAGCGAGCGACCGCCGGCGCGACGGAGCACGCGCCGTTCCGACGGCGGTGGCGCGATCGAGATACATCAGCGCGGGGCGTGTCTCTCGCTCTCTCTCCCTTGCAACCGCGCGGCAGACACAAGACCACTTTCCTTGTCGTCATCGCGCTCGTCATCACACTTTGTCGTCGGCACCACCACGAAAGAGAGTCTCTCCTATCGTCTCCCACGTCACCAGAGACGCCGCACGCCCTCGAGATGCTGCGCGCGCTCGCGGCGTCCGCCCGGCCGCTGAGCGGCCGCGCAGGCCCGCTTGCATCGTGGCCGCGCGCCTTCGCGGCCGACAGCCGAGCAGGCGGTGCGGCGCCGCCGGCCAACGCCCAAGCCGAGCCGAGCGGCGGCGGCGAGAGCGGGAGCAGCGGCAGCAGCGGCAGCAGCGGCAGCAGCGGCGCCAGCGACCCGCCCCGCGTCGACGGCTGGAGCGAGGTCGTCGACGACGCCTCCGGCAAGTCCTACTGGTGGAACCAGCAGACAGGCCAGACCACCGACCTGGGCGCCGCCAGGCCCGCCGAGCGCTTCTGGCGCAGGCAACAGTCGGCCGGAGACGGAAGCGGCGCGGGCGGCGGCGGCGCGGGCGGCGGCGGCGGCGGCGCCGACGACTACGACGACCCCCACTTTCGCGACGGGCAGGGCGTGTGGAAGGAGCCGCCCGGGCGGGACAAGACGTGGACGTACTCGGTGATCGGGGTGGGGATCGGGATGGCGGCCGGCTGGCTGACGCAATACATCCATTAGAAACGAATGTGTGAACATTTGAGAAAAGATGAAGAACGACGAAAATCTAGTCGTCACGCCGAGGCAAGAGGCGCCGGCGACCGATCCGCGCGCGCTCTCCCTCCATCCGCCCGCCGTCGTCGTTCTCGTCGTCGTCGTTCTGTCTCCACGTCGTCAGAGAGCACACACAAAATTTTACAAGCGAGCATCGCCAACTCGCCCTCGTCCCTCAATACCCGCCGCCGTCGCCGCCGCCGCCCTCGCGGTCGCCGCCGCCGCCCCTGCCCTCGCCGCCGCCGCCGCCGCCGCCGCCCTCGTTGTCCTCGTCCTCGTCCTCCTCCTCCTCGCGCGACGCGACCGCCCGCTCCACCGCCCGCCGGCGCTCGGCCCGGCGCCGCAGCCGCGCGAAGCTGAACTCGCGCACGCGCAGGCCCGAGGCCGCGTGCAGCTCCGCGCGCCACGCCTCCAGGTTGGGCACCCGGAAGGCGGACAGCGCGGCCAGCGCCTGGTGCGCCCGCGCGGGCTCGAGCGCGGGCCCGCGGCCGTCGGGCCCGCCGCCGCGGCGCCGGCGGTCCTGCTCGAGCAGGGCCGCGGCCGCGCGCACGCGGTCCTCGAGGGGCGGCAGGGGGGCGCCGCCGCCGCCGGGGTAGGCGGGCCAGGCGGAGGGCTGAAAGGGGAATAGAGCGGCGGCAGAATCGCCGCCGTCGTTGCCTGCGCGGCGGCCGGCGGGGCCCCCGCCTCCCCTGAGCGAGCGCGAGGCAAACGCCGCGCTTTCATAGTCGCCGTGCTCCTCGTCCTCCTCGTCCTGCTCCTCCTCCCCGTCCAGGTAGCAGTCTTCCTCGCCCTCGTTATCGTCCTCCTCGTCGACCTCCTCGTCGTCCTCCCCGTCGCTGTCCGCGGACAGCAGCTGCGGCGTGAACGACGGCACCAGCAGCAGGCCCTGCGCCTGCTGGTGAAGCGCAAACGCGTCCGGGTCGAGAGGCGCGCCGCCGCCGCCGCGCGCCGCCGCCGCCGCCGCCGCGCTCGATCGCGTCGCGCGCAGCAGCGCCGCGCAGAAGCGCCGCACCCACGACTGCGGCGGGCGCAGGCCCAGGCGCGCGAGCGACCACGCCGCCGTCGTGAGGTCGCGCACGCCCATCTCGCCCGCGCGCGCCTCGGTCACGTCGAAGAACTCGTCGAGCCAGGCGTCCGACGGCCACGCCCGCAGGCGCGAGAAGGCCCACGCCGCCGCGGCCAGCTCGGAGGGCGCGGCGCGCTCGAGCGACCGCGTCGAGGCGGCGCAGTAGGCCGCGAGCCACCCGCGCGACGGGGCGAAGTGGCCCATGCGCGCGACGGCCCACAGCACGTTGGCGAGGGCCTGCGTGCCCAGGGGCGGGCGCGCGGGCCCGGCTGCGCCGCCGCCGCCGCCGTTACCACCGCCGCTGCCGCCCGCAAAGCGCCCGCGCGCCTCGTCGAGCGCCGCCTCCATCCAGGGGGCGGGCGGGCGGCAGCCCGCGCGCGCCAGGCCCACGAGCGCCATGCTGAGCTCCTGATCGGACATGTCGGGCAGGGCCGGGCGCATGCGGTCGAGCAGGAGGGCGCAAAAGTCGCGGGGGAGCAGCGGGCCCGGGCTCCAGCGGGGCGGGGCCCTGGCGCCGCGCGGCTGGGACGGCGACGAGAGCGAGGCCGAGAGCGAAGGCGAGGCCGCCGCCGCGGTTGTCGCTGCAAGGGGAATTGCAGCCGTAGCCGCCGGGTCGACCCAGTCCTCGTCCAGGCTGTTGGCGGAGCTGCTCGACGGGGTGCTGCTGCCGGTGTACCCCTGCTGCTGCCACGCGCCGCGCGCGGCCGGCGCCGCGGGCCACGGCATCGACGACGACGACGAGGCGGAGGAGAAGGAAGACGAGGCGGCGCCGCCGCCGTCGAGGGAAGCGCCGGCGAACAAGGACGCGCCTGCGCCGCCGCCGCCGCCGCCTCCGCCGCCGACCGCGCTGCCGCCGATCGCCGCCGCCGCCAGCTCCGCCGCCGGCCCCGTCCCGCGCCGCCGCCGCAGCGCCGCCGCGTGCGGCGCCAGGGCCGCCTGCACCAGCCCGCCCAGGCCGTGCGCCATGGCCGCCAGCTCGCGCGGCCTCGCTGCCGCCACCGCGCCGCCCTCGCCCGACAAACCCGCGAGGAACCGCCCGAGCCACGACGGGTCGGCCGGCCGGCCGTGCCGCAGGCGCCCGAGCGCCCACAGGGTGCGCGCGGCGTCGCGCGGCCGCATCGCCGGGGCGTGCGGCGCCTGGTGCAGCAGCACCACGTCGACCAGCGCCGCCTCGACGCGCAGGAAGGGCGCCGCCCGCCGCAGCCGCAGCAAGGCGTGCAGCGTGGCGGCCGCCGTGGCGCCGTCCGACCCGGGCGCCGCGCGCGCGCACCCGGCAAGCACGTCCGCCCCGAGGCGCGCCAGTGCCGCGCGCTCGGGCCGGAGCGTGCGCGCGTGCGCGGTCGCGCACAGGGTCGCGAGGCGGTGGGCGAGCGAGGCAAAGTGGGCGGCGTTGAGCGCGAGCGCCCAGCGGTCCACGAGGAATCGGAGCGCCGGCCAGTCAGGCGCCTCGAGGATCCAGCGGGCGACGGCGCGCTCGAGCGCCGGGTCGCGGCCAACGTTGGTGGCAGGGCCGCGGAGGGGGCTGGGGAGGGCCGGGGGGAGGGGGTGGTAGGGAATTGGCGCGGCCGCGGCGGTCGGCCGTCTCGGCGACGACGGAGGCTGCTGCTGCTGCTGCTGTTGTTGCGGCGGGGCCGCCACCGCCGCCGCCGCCGCCGCGAGCTCGGGGTCGAGGCCGTACTCAAACTCGACTTCCGAGAGGGCCGGCCAATAGACGAGCGGCTGCGCCGCCGCCGTCGATCCGTCCCCTGACGCGGCAGCAGGAGCAGCGGCAGCAGCCGCGCCGGCCGCCGGTGCCGCCGCCGCCGCCGCCGCCACCACCGATGCCGCCGCCGATGCTGCCGCCGCCGCCACCTCTTCGTCGAGCGACCAGGCCGGGTCGCCGCCGGCGGGCGGCGGCAGCAGCGGCGAGGCTGGGGCAGGGAGGAGGTCGCCAGCTGCTGCTGCTGTGGCCGCTGCTGTAGCTGCTGCCGGTGCCGGTGCTGCTAGTGCTGCTGCTGCCGTTACTGCTGCTGCCGCTCCGCCGCCGCCTGCTGCCTCTGCCTCTGCCTCTGCCAACACGCCGCCCAGCAGGCCGTCGCGCTCGACCCTCCGCCGCTCCAGCGCCTGACGCTGCTCAAGCAGGGCGACCGCCGCGCGCGAGGGGGCTTTCTTGCTGCTGCTACTGCGGCGGCGGCTGCCGTTGCCGTTGCTGCTCGCGGCCCCTTGCCCGCCCTCCTCCTCGTCGCCGTCGTCCGCCGCCCCCCGTGCGTTGGAGGCGCTCGTCCGCTGGCCGAGCCACTCGCGGCTGGCGCTGCTGCTGCTGCTGCTGCTTCCTCCAAACCCGTCCCTACTCCTGCCGTTGCCGTTGCGCGAGCTCCCCGCCGCCACTGCGACTGCTGCGGCTGCTGCCGCCGCCGCCGCCGCCGCCGCCGCCGCCGCCGCCGCCGCCACCGCCGCCGAGCCGCCGCCGATGCGCTGGTGCCACACTGGCCGCGCCCAGGGGGACGAGGCGCGCGCGGGGTCCTCCACCGCCTCGGCGGGCGATGGCGCTGGCGGTGCTGGTGGTGCCGCAGGGGCGGCCGGCAAGAGGTGTGGCTGCTGCTGCTGCTCGTCGTCGTCAGCGGGCGGCGTCGCCAACGTTTCTGTCGGTGCCGCGGCCGCCGCCGCTGCAGAGACGCCGACGGTGGCGGCGGCGGTGGTGGCGACGCCGGCGCGCCTCGCGGGCGCCGGCGCGCTGCATGGCGATCGCCGGCGGTGCGGTGCGGATGCGAGGCACGCCACACCGCGCGCCGAGCGCCCGACGACTGGGCACGCCGCCGCTGCTGCTCCTCCAGTTCCTGTCGCCCCTGCTCCTCCTCCTGATGAGAGGCCAGGGACTTCCCTCACCGTCGCCGCGCCCCTCATCATCGTGCCGAGGGGGCCACCCCCGGTCGCAGTGGTCGGCCTACCAAGACAGACGCATCGAGAGATTCTATCGAGGGCCGCAAAAGTGGGTCTGGGAGGGGGGCAAGGGGCCCAGACGATCGATTGCTTCGCCGAGGACCGCGGAGTGGTTGTGTGAGGTGATTGGGACAAGGGTCTCTCTCTTCCGTATTCGCTAGGCCTAATTGGTGCCACAGTGAGAGTAGGACGGATGCAGCGTTGGCGTTCGTTCGTCGGTCTGTCGTAGGGGGCGCAAGGACGGTCGCCAGATTGCCAACAAGTGTGGGGGGACGACAGCAGGAGGAGAGCTCTCCCCTAGAACAAGGGGGGAGCCCTTCCCGTGGGAGCCCCTCATTGTCTCCTTTCCACAACACACGACCCGTTTCTCTCACACACACATCCATCACATAGCCACCATGCTGTCCTCCAAGCTCCAGGTGAGACGGCCTCAACGCGCCGCAATTTCGTCGCGATTTCGTGCACCCACCCTGGAAAGGAGGGGGGAGGGAGGCTAGGGGGCTAGGGGGACCGCGCGCCCCTTTTCCCCCCTCGCGCGCGCGGCAGTCGGCCGGACGCCCGCGCCAGGGCCTCTTGCCGTGGCGTTGGCGCGAACACCAAGCCATTGGCCTCCTCCGCGCGCGCGCGCGCGCCACAGAGGACGATCTGCGCCCCCCCCCACCGGGCGACGACATCGGCGCGCGCGGCGACGGCGCGACGATGGCGTCCGCTGCCCCACGAGCTGCCTATCCGCCGCGCTCGCTCGCCGTTTGTGGTGTCTTGGGCCTTTTTGTTGGCCAAGAGTCGGAAATCGTACGCTGACCCTTCTTTGCCACTTCGAGACAACAACAACAACAACGCTCAAAACACAAAACCAGGCCTCCGCCCTCAGCAGCGCCGCTGGCCGGCGGGCGGCGGCCCCGCGCCCCGCCGGCGCGCCGGTGCCCCGCGCCCCCGTGCTCTGCCGCGCCGCCCCCGAGGAGGAGCCCCGCATGGAGTCCAGCGGCTTCATCAACAAGGACTCGGCGGGCCAGAGCAACATGTACCCCGTCATCACGCGCGCGTACGAGTCCAAGGTCACCGACATTGGCGTCGGCAACGCCGCCTTGCTGGTCGGCGCGGCGGGCGCGGCGGGCGCGGCCATCTTTTTCGGCGTGACGGCCGTGACCGCCACCAGCGGGGCGCCCCCGCCCGAGGTGGCCGAGCTGGCGCAGTACCTGAGCCTGGCCGAGTACGCGGCCAAGTTTGCCGCGCAGGTCTGAAGAGGAGGAGGAGGGTCTCTTTGGTTGCAAAGCCGATGGGCCTTTGCGCCCGTTGCCCCGGAAAAGAAAAAAAGAACGACAGTTTTTGCTACGGCGCCTCTCTCCCTCTCTCTCTTTTGCGCACACGCACACGCACACACGCACACACACACACATACCCGCGCGCCCCGTAGAGCAGCGCCGTACCAGCAGCTGCACATTGAAATTTTGACCGCAGAAAGCCCTTTTTTTTGTTATGCGTCCGCCGCGAGTCTATTTCCGGCGTATTTCCGGCGGTTGCGTTTTTGATGCATTTGTCGGTGCGCGGTTCGCGGGTGGCGCGATGTCAATGGGGCCGGGGGGGGATTTTCTGCGTCTCCAGGCCTAGGATGTCGCGTTGCCGTGCTCTTTTGTCCTTGTCCTCGGCGATGGGGTCGTTGTGCGGCCTTTGCGTGTTCGGGGAATGCTGGAGAGAAGGGGTGAGGGAGGAGGGGGGGGGGGAGGCAGAGAAAAGCATCGAACACGATACTCCACCCCTCTCTCTCCCACAATCCGTTATACATCCGACGACGTCGTCACCACACCGCCTGCACCTTAACTTTGCACCTGCGCACCGCCACCCGCCCGCCTCGCAATTGTCCTGCTTTTGTCCTCTTTCTTTTTTGTTCTTGGAAACTCAAGGGGGCATCTGTCTCTCTCTCGCGCGCGCGCGCGCGCCGTCGGGGCGGCCGTCCCCGCCCGTCTCGATGGTCTCGCGCGATGAGGAGGCCGCGCCACCCTCAGCAAAGGTGACGGCCGAGCCGACGCCGGCGCCGACCGAGCCGACGCCGACGCCGACCGCGGCGGCGGACCGCGAGCGACGGAGCGGCGGCGGCGGCGGCGACCCCTCCTGCCCCATCTGCCTCGCCGAGGACGCCGTCGACCCCCACGCCGTCGGCGCCCCCTGCGCCCACGGGCCGTTTTGCGGCGCTTGCCTGGACGAGTACACCCGCCGCCAGCGCGCGCCCGCGCCCTGCCCGCTTTGCAAGCAGCCCTTCGAGACGGTTCTGCGGATGGGCGACGGCCGGCGGCGGCCCGTCGTCTCGGCGCCCGAGGGCCGGCCGCTGCCGGCGGAGGACGACGAGCCGGACCTGTCGTGCCTGGACCACGCCTACTTCTTGGGCGAGGCGACGAGGCTGGCGCGCCGCGCGGCGGGCGTGCGCGACCGCCTCGTTCGGGACGCGTGCGCAGGGTTTGGCGGCCGAGGCGGAGGCGGAGGCGTAGGCGCGGCGGCAGGCTTTGTCGGCGGCGCCAACGGCGGCAGCGGCGGCAGCTTCGGGGGCAGCTTTAGCGGCGGCCTGAGGGCCCGCAGCCTGACGTCGGCGCACGTGGCGGCCATGGCCGGGAGCTACGGCCGCGGGGTGGTCGTCATCGGCGGCGGCGGCGGCGGCGCCGCCGGGAGCTTTGGCGGCGGTTCTGGGCTGGCGGCGGCCGCGACGCACTACCGGCGGCGGCACCCGCCGACGCCGCAGCAACGGCAGCGCCAGCAGCAGCAGCAGCAGTCTCCGCGCCAACCGCGGCCAGCCTCTCGCGCGTCGTCCTGGTCGTCCGTCTGCGTGGGCGGCGGCGGCGGCGGCGGCGGCGGCGGCGGCGGCGGCGGCGGCGCGTCTCCTCCCCCCGCCTCCGCCGCCGCCGCCGCCGCCGCCGCCGCCGCCGCCGCCGCCGCCGCCGCCGCCGCCGCCGCCGCCGCCGCCGCCGCCGCCGCCGCTGCCCCTCCCGCGCTCGAGACCCCAACGCCTCCGCCGCTCGACTCGGACGCGGCCATCGGGGGCCTGGGCCAGGTCCTGCTCACGCTCGAGGCCATGCGCGCGCGGTTCGGCGCCGACGACGAGCGGCAAGGGCAGCAGCAGCAGATTGGGCAGCAACAGAGGCAGCAGCAGCAACAGGGGCAGCAGCAGCCGCAGATGCGCCCCACTGCCGCGAGGCGGCGCGGCGACAACGGCGCCTTTGACGCGAGGCGGGCGCTGGAGGAGCTCCACCGCCTGGACGCCATGGTGACGGCGGCGGCGGCCGTGGGCGCGCCCGCGGGGCAGCCGGCCGACGCGCGGGCGGCCGCGGCGCTGCGCGCGATGTGGTGGGAGGGGACGGCGCGCGGCGCGAGGAGGAGAGGCGGCAGCGACGGCAGCGCGGCCGGCGAAGAGGCGGAGGGGCAGGAGGACGACGATGACGAGGCGCTGGGCCTGGCGCTGTTTGCCACGGAGAACGGCGGCGGCGGCGACAGCGACGACGACTACGACGAAGACGACGACGACGACGACGACGACGACGAGGACGCGTTCGCCGCGTTCGAGGAGAGCGCCATCGCCAAGCGGACGCCCGGGAGGGCGCCGCGGCGAAACAGGTAGATTCGCGAGGGGGCGAGGGGCCCACGCCCACCACTCTTCTGTCTCGTCGCTCCCGGTGGAACGAAGGAAGGCGGGCGGCCGTCAGCGACGACGGTGTCCGCTCGCCCGCCCGCTCAGCGACGGCGAGGAAACTACTTGCTCTCGCGCGCTTTTCTGCGAAGAATCCAACACTCTCTGACCAACTCAATACACACATACACACGCGCCCTCCATTGAACCCCACACCTGCCTGCTTAGAAGTGGAAGTTGACGCGACCCAGCAGAGAGCCAAAAACAGAAACAAGCAAAAAAAACAAATCGCCGCGAACGCGCCCCAAAACAGCGTTGACGCGCGAGCCCAACTTGCACGTCGGGATCAGAATGGTGGGTGTGCCCGTCGGACAGCGCGCACGCGCAGGGGGGAGGACGCCATTGGCCTCTGGGCGACGGTCCAAAGTCGGGTGAGTCGCCTCTTTCTCTTTTTGCGGGCGTGCGTGCCACCGGGCATGTCCGCCCCCCCTGGTCCGCTCCCTCTCGCGGCCACCGCAGCGCGACCACGCCCCTGGTTCTCTCATTTCGAATCATTGCAGCGGGTGCTCGCGCGCGCGAGCGACGCCCGCGGACGCCGCCAGTTTTGAGCCCAACGCGCTGGCGCCGTCGTTCATCGAGAGAGTCGCCGTCGCTCCCGAACTCAGCTGTCGCCCCGTTCCTGCAACCAACCCACCCACCTCTTTCTTCCTTTTCCCGACCAAAACCAAAAACAAAGCCGGCCACCTGTGCGCGCGTCCCTACGCTCGTCCTCGCCCGCGCCCCAGCACCGTCACCAAAAGCAGCGGCAGCAAAGCCCGCGGCTGGCGTCGTCGCCCGCCCCCCGCGCATCGGCGAACGCAGTCGCAATCGGCGCTCGGGCGAGCCCAGAGGCGACGCCGAGCCGGCGGCAGCCAGAGGAAGGAGCAGCAGCAGCGCAACGAGCAGCAGCAGCACAAGGTTCGCCCGCCGCCGTCGCCCCTGCCGCAGCCCCTGCCGCGACCGCCGCCCTCGCCGCGACTGCTGCCGCTGCCGCCGCCCTCGCCGCCGCCGCCGCCGTCTGTTGGGCCGCGCCCGACTTGCTGCTCGGCCCCCTGGCCTCCGCCTGGGGCGCCTACCTGTCGGCCCTCGAGGAGCACCCGCTTGAAGCGAAGCTCGCGACGGGCGTCGCCGGCGCCCTGTCCGGGGACGCGATCGCGCAGGGCCTCGCCTGGCGGGCGGCGGCCCGGCGGCGCGGGGCGCAAGGCGCCGCGACCCCCGAGCCCGCGTGGTCCTACGACGCCGCCCGCGCCGCCCGCATGGCCGCCTTCTCGGCCCTCGTGGGCACGCCCTTTGCGATGGCCGAATACGCGCTGCTCGACGGGGCGGCGGCAGGCGGTGCGGCAGCGGCGGCGGCGGCAGCGGCGGCGGCGGCGGCGGCGGCGGCGGCAGCAGCGGCGGCGGCGGCGGCGACCGGCGGCGCGGCCGTTGCGGCGGCGGGAGACGTCGTCTCTGCCACCGGAGGCGCGGCCGCAGCGGCGGCAGCGGCGGCGACCGGCGGCGCGGCCGTTGCGGCGGCGGGAGACGCCGTCTCTGCCGTCGCTGTCTCTGCCGCCGCCGCTGCCGCCGCCGCCGCCGCCGCCGCGACCCCCTCCTCCCCCTTCCTCGACGCCCTCGGCAAGGTCGCCGCCGACCAGCTCGTCGCCTCCCCCGCCGGCATGGCCGCCTTCTTCGTGTCCATGGGCGTCATGGAGGGCAAGGCGCCGATGGCGGCCGCGCGCGCGGCGATGTCGCGCATGCCGCCCGCGCTCGTCGCCAACTGGCGGCTGTGGGTGCCCGCGCAGACGCTCAATTTCGCGCTGGTGCCGGCCGACCTGCGCATCGCGTTCGTCAACGTCGTGGCCATCGGGTGGACGGCGTACCTGAGCGCGGCGGCCAACGACGGCGGCGGCGGGGCGGCGGCCGAGGAGGAGCAGCCGCGGCGGTGAGTGGCGGCAGCGTTGTCCTCAAGCGCAAAAGGGGGGACCGACGGGGGCGGGCGGGCGAGCGCAACCATTCTTTGCGTTTATCTGCTCTGCGTCTGTAAGGTAGCACGCTTGCGCGCCTCCCTCTTGCCGCCGAGCCCGCGATTCTTCTGAGGGGAACAACGTCGACAACACACACACGAACACACAACGCACCATTGGAGTTTTTCCTCTCTTTTTCCGTGCGAGATCGCCGCCACCGCCGCCGCCGATACGGACGACGACGACCCCTCCCCTGCCGCCCACATTCGGCGGCGCCTTTAGGGCGCGCGCGCCTCAGGCTGGGGGTGGCCGCGACCACACCCACTATGACCTTACGTTCCCCTCTCGGATCACACACACACCACCACCCCAATTTTGTCTCGCTCGAACTCGAGTAAAAACATCGTCACGAAAGAAACATCGTCTCTCTGCCCCCAAACTCTTCGCAAGTTGAGAGTCCCAACCCGATGACCACGCAAGAAGCCACGCAAGAGGCGATCGAGCAGCTCGAGGCCGAGGTGGAGGCACTGTCGTTTACCTACGACGAGGGCGAGCTGACCGTGCGCTACGCCGACGGCGAGGCGACGGCGGCGTTCACGGCGCGGCCGCGGCACTGCTCGGCGTCGGCGCGGCAAGCGCAAGCGCAGCAGCAGCAGCAGCAGGAGCAGGGGGCCGCCGTCGCGTGCGGCAGCAGCCACTTTGTCGAGGCCGACCTCGAGATCGTCGCCAGCGCGCGCCGCGGCTACCCCTCCGCGCCGTGCCCCGCCGTCGTCCGCTTGCGCGGCGCGCGCGGCCTCGGCGGCGACCGCGCGGCCGCGCTCGTCGCCGCCCTCAACGCCGAGGCCGCCGCGCTCGCCCGCCACGGCCAGCCCTCCCTGGGCGCCCTGGTCGAGGCGGCGCTCGACCTAACCACAAACTGTGACCGCCCCGAGGGCGACTGCTGCGTGTGCCTCGACGGGCTGCTGCTGCTGCCCGCGGCGCCGCTCGCCCGCCTCCCCTGCTTCCACGCGATGCACGCCGCCTGCCTGCTGCGCTTCTTCCGGCATGCGCAGGCGGACCTCTCGCGGCGGGCGGCGGACGTCGCCGGGCGCGTCCGGTCGGCGGCGGCGGCGCGCGCCGTGTGCGCGGACGAGCTGCCGCCCAGGGACGCGGAGGGCGGCCGGGCGCTGAGGTCGGTGGCGGGAAAGCGGCCGCGCGGGACGAGGGGGCGAGAAGAAGGCGCGGACGGCGGCCGCGAGGGGCCAGAGGAGGGAGAGGGAGAGGGCGACGGCGGCGCGAAACACACGCAAGAGCAGGACGACGGCGACGACGGCGACCCCTACTGCCTCGACTGCCCGAGCTGCCGCGCGCCCTTCTCGGCCGCGCACGTGGTCGCCGCCAAGCCCGGGACGGAGGACGGCGAGGTGGCCACGCGCGCCCTGTGGCGGCTCATGGCCGCCGCCGCCGGCGATGAGGACGGCGGCTGCGGGAGCGACGGCGGCGGCGGCGGGAGCAACGGCGGCGGTGGCGGGAGCAACGGCGACGCGCTGGCCGCCCCCCTGGCCGCCCTGCGCGCGAGCGACCCTCCGCGCGCGCCGTGGCTGGACGAGGGCCTGCGCGCGGACCAGGCGCGCAGGCGCGCGGCGTTCGAGCGGCAGCGCGGCGCGGGGGGGGTCGTCGACGCGGGCGCGGCGGCGGGCACGAGCCTCGAGGCGCTCGTCGAGCGGCAGCGCAGGGAGCGGCTGGCGTCGGCGCAGCAGCGGCAGCAGGAGGAAGAGTCGCAGCAGCGAGAGAGGCAGGAGCGAGAGGCGCTGGCGCAGCAGCGGCAGGAAGAGGCGCAGGCGCAGCAGCAGCAGCAGCAGCAGCAGCAGGGGAGGGGGGGGCCGCGGGCGCCGGGCGGGAGAAGGGGCGGGGGCGGAGGGGGAAGGAGGGGCGGCGGCGGCGGCGGCGGGAGGGGCGGCGGCGGCGGACGAGCGGCGGGCGGCGCACCGACACCGGCAAAAACATGACCATTTCCACAAAGGCGCGACCCCTCCCTCTAAAATCACTCCCATAGCCCCTTTCTACATACGTCGAACGCACATACACACGCAAACCCCTTTTCGCTCGCTCGGAAGCGAGCGACACCTCACGGAAACAGACCAACACAAAGGGAAAAAAAAGCGGCGGCGATTGCGTCACTGCGACGACGACTGCAACGCTCCACCTCTAGTTTTCCGCTCTTCGTGGCATCACCAAGCCAAAAAAGCCAGCCGACACGATGTTCCTCAACACAGGCGCGCGCCGCCCCGCTGGACCTGCGCGCTCCTCCGCTCCCTTTTCGCCCTCGCCGGCCGGCGCCAGAATCTCCTCCTCCGCCGGCCCCGGCGCCGCCTCTTTTGCGCCGCCGCCACTGCCCGCCGGCCTGCCTCCCCTGGACCCAGCCGCCAACCCGCGCTGCTGGCACATGGCCCGCGAGGCGCACGCCTTCTCGCGCGAGCTCGCCGCCCTGCGCACGGCGCTCGCGGAGCACGCGGCCGCCACGGCGGCGCTCCTGGGCATCGGCGGGAGCGTCGGCGGCGGCGGCACCAAGACGGCGGCCGGCGGCGGAGCGTCGTGGTCGGCGGCCGTAGCGGCCATGCTGGCGGCGCCGCTCCCGCGCGTGTGGGACAGCGTCGAGGGCCGCCTGGCCGAGCCGCTGCGCGCGACCGACACCCACTACGGCCCGGGCGCGACGGCGGCCGCCGCCGCGTCCTCTGCCCCTACGCTCCCGCCCGCAGGCGCGTACGACGGGCCGGCCGCGGCCGGCCGCGACGAGGGGGGCGCCTTCTTGTCTCCGCGCCCGCAGCAGCAGCAGCTCTCTCACACGGTCGGCGGCGGCGGCCCCGTGCCCGCCTTTTCCGCGCTCGAGGCCGCGGCGTCCGAGCTGCTCACAAAGGTCGACGGCTCCGTCCTGGCGCCGCTCGACGCTTGGCAGCGCGACCTGGCCCTGGCCACGGCGCGCCTGCCCGAGCTCGAGGGGCTGCGCGCGGAGCTGGGCTCGGCGCTCGGGCGCGCGGCCGAGGCGCGCGCGCGCGCCGAGGCGGCGGCGAGCGCCGCCGATGCGGGCGAGGCGCGCGAGGGGGAGCAGGCGGCGGCGGGGACGGAGGCGACGCTGCCCTCGCGGCGGCGTCGCGGGGCCGACGACGAGGGCGCGGACGCCGGGCCGACCACGACGCCCGGCGAGGCGATGGCCGCCGAGCCGCAAGGAGAGGGGGTTTTGGTACTGCGGGTCGCGGAGCGCGGCGGCGCCGAGTCGACCGCCCCCCCGCCGCCGCCCGCGCGGCCCTACCTCCGCCAGCGCCTGGTCCCGCCCGCCACGGGCGGCGCGCTCGGGCCCGTCGGCGGGCACGGCGCGGCGGCGGGGGCGGGGGAGCACTCGCAGCGCCAGGGCGGCCTGGGCCGCCTGCTGTTTGGCTGCGGAGGGCGCCCGCGCACCGCCGACGAGGAGGAGGAGGGGCTCGGCGCCCGCCGCGACCCGCAGTACGGCGGCGGCCTGCTCGGCCGGCGCCGCCGCGTGCGCGCGCGCCGCTTTGGCCGCGGCGGCCATGATGAATCCCGCGGCTCCGCCCCCGGCTCGGCCCTCGGCCCGTCCGCGGGCGCCGGCGCCGCCGGCACGCCCGGCGCCGAGGCCTCGGCCCTCGAGGCGCACCACGGCGCCGCCGGGCGCCAGGCGCGCGCCGCCGTGCGCGAGGAGGACCTGGCCGTCGACGCCGCGCTCGCGCAGCGCGCCGCCGACGCCGCGCGCGCCTCGTTCGAGGAGGCCGAGGCGAGCGCGGCCCGTCAGCTGTCGGCCCTCTCGAAAGACGCCTCCTGGACTAAGTCCTACTGCCTGGCCGAGCTGCGCGCGTCCAAGGACGCCGCTCAGGCGGCGGCGGTGGGCCTGGGGCCCGTGCTGCTGCCGCTGCCAGGCCTGTTCGAGCACCACCCGGCGGCCCCCGCTCGCGGCGCGTGGGCGGGCGTGGCGCCGGTCGCGTTTGCGCCGCCGCTGATGCCGGCGCTCGCGCCGCCCGGCGGCGGGGGCGGCGCCATCGCGGCCGCGGCGGGCCGGCGCGTCGGCCCGGCCGGGCGCCTGCGGCAGGCGGAGCGGGAGGCGGCCGCGGGGCCGCACGTCGCCACGGCGGCGCCCATGTTGCTGGGGGCGCGCGAGGACGTCTCCGGCATGCAGCGGGCGCCCGTGCCGGCGGCCGGCCGCGCGGTGCCGTCCGACTCGCTGGTGGCGACCGCGACGGGAGCGGCGGGCGGCGGCGGCGGCATGGCGCCGGTGACGCCCGCGCGCCCAGGCCTCGTTGCTGGCGGCGTCGGCGAAGAAGAAGATTTCCCGCCCCCGCCGGTGGCGCATGCCGGGTTTTCTTCGGCGGGCAAGATGGAGGCGGCGGCGCCGTGGGCGCTCGACGCGCAGCGCCGCGAGTTTGTGCAGCAGCAGTGAGAGGCGAGAGAGAGAGAGACCACACACCACCCCCCGAGTTGCTTCTTGCTTGACGCCGTCCCCCTGCTTTTCACCGCACCCGTATCGCACCGCCAAAAGCGCGCACACCCCAAAATCATAACGGCAGACGAGTTTCTTTTCAACTATAAACGACGCAACGACGCAACCCGTTCACCAGTTCTCAAACGGCGCCCCCAGCGGCGGCTTGACCTTGAGCGACTCTTTGTCCAGCTCGTCCCACTCGGCGCCGCTCAGCCGCCAGTCGCACGCGCCCACCAGGTCCCGCAGCTGCGCCGCGTTCTTCGCGCCCGGGATCGGCACCACGCCCGCCGCGCCGTTCTTGGGCGAGCACATGAGCCAGTTGAGCGCCACCTGGCCGGGCGTCTTGCCGCCGCGCGCCTCGCCCACGATGCGCATCAGGTCGAGCAGGCGGGCGATCTCGCCGATCTTCTGGCGGTAGATCGCCGCCCGCGGGCCCGTCGGCAGGGGCGCGCCCGGAACGTATTTTCCGGTGAGAAGGCCTTGGCAGAGCGGAGAGTAGGCGACGAGCGTGACGCCGCGCTCGCGGCACGCCTCGAGCACGCCGTTGGTCTCGGGCGCCCTGTAGAGCAGGCTGTACTGCACCTGGTTGGAGCTCAGGCAGTGGCCGCGGCGCTCGAGCGCGTCGGCCGCCGCGCGCACGCGGGAAGCATTGAAGTTACTGGAGCCCAACGCGCGGGCCAGGCCCGCGTCGGCCACGTCGGCGAGCCCCTCGAGAAAGCTGTCGTTGCTGAAGCCCGAGGTGAAGAATCCCGGCCAGTGCTGGATGTACAGGTCGATCTGCTGCGCCTGCAGGCGCTCGGCCGAGGCCTTGGCCGCTGACAGGACCTGCGACTGGGTCACCCGCCACGGCAGGGGCGCGAACTTGGTGCAAACGAAGGGCGGCGGCGCTCCGGACGCGTCCGCCTTGACAAACTCGCCGACGAAGCGCTCCGATTCGCCGTAGCCGTAGACCTCCGCCGTGTCGATGAAGGCAGCACCGCCCGGGATCTTTCCGGCCTTCGCGAGCGCCTGGAGCTCGTCGAACGCCTGCTTGTTGTCGTCCTTGCCGTACGACTTGCCGTAGCCCCAGTAGGCGGACCGGTCGCCCCACGACCACGCGCCGACGCCCAGCGGGGCGATTTTCAGTCCTGTTTTATGTGTGTGTTTTTTCGTGGTTGGAAGCGAGGACGTGTGTCGGATTGTTTTTTGAGCGGTTGGAAGGGGGTGTGTTGCGGCGGCGGGCGTCGGCGTCGGCGTCGGCGTCGGCGCGACGCGCCCTCCACCCGCTCCGCCAACGCCGATGGCCAAACAAACAAGGGCCTCCTCCTCACCGGTCTTGCCGAGGGCGACCTGCCCGACGCCCGCGTCCGTGGAGGCCACGCGCGCCGCGACCACGCGCGACTTGCGCGCGACCAGCGGCGTGGGCGCGCGGTTGAGACCACACTGCATCACTTTTTGATTGGTGGGGGGAAGGGGGGGGGCAGGAACGAGGCGCGCCTGGTTGATTCCTTGGTCGAAACGGTGGTCGAGGGCGAGGGATTTGGTCAACTTGGTCAGTGAGATGGGTTGGCGCAGGAGAGGCACACCCTTCTGAGAGCGTGCGGCGGTCGGTCGATCCTTCGGCGACGAGCGCCGTCGCGCGCCCCGCGTTTCCCTGAGCGGCAAGCGCGCGGGGCGCGACGAGGGCGCGCACCTTTTCCTCTCGCCCGGACCGCCACGACGGCCGCCACACCACCCAACGAACGAACCCATCCAATAAAACCGATCACACCTCAACCACCGCCCGATCGCCCCCAGTTTTGACAACAGAAGAGCCTTTTTGCGAGAAAAATACAGGACACGTCCGCCCGTCAAACGACCGACCCCACAATCCCCCAACGGGGGTCGCCGCCGGGATGGCCGAGGCGAGGGCCCCCCGCGCACGCCCGGTCCTGGAGAACCAGGTCAACTACGCGATCGGAGGATGGTGCGTCATTTTTTTAGCGCACAACCGCGCCGTCGTCGTCGTCCGGACCGCTCACAAAACAGCGTCCGCGCAAAAACAACAACCAAAACAGGCGCGAACCCGTGGTCATCCCACTGATGCCGGGCCCGTCGGTGCCCACCTGGTCCGACCCGCTCGGACGCGCCCTGGCCATCGGCGCGCCTCGACCCCCCCCGGCCCCGTGCGCCGCGCCGCCGCCGCCGCCGCCGCTGCCGCCAGCGCCGCCAGCGCCGACCGCCGACCCCGCAGCCCCCGCCGCCGCCGCCCAGCAACCACCACAACAGCAAAAGCAAGCACCCCCACCCTTGGCCCGCCGCGCCCTCCTGCGCCGCGGCGCCTGGCGCGTCGCCGTCTCCGCCGCGACCGACGCCGAGGGATGGGTGTACGGCACGCAGTTCGGGCACCTGCAGTACGACCGGCCGGGCGGCAGGGCGAGCAAGCGCGCGGGCGACCGGGTGAGGAGCCGGCTGTGGCGGCCGCGTGCGGGCGGCGTGGGCGGCGGCGGCGGCGGCGGCGGCGGCGTCGGCGTCGGCGTCGGCGGGGGCGGCGGCGGCGGCGGCGGCGGCGGCGGCGGCGGCGGCGGCGGCGGCGCGGGCCACCGGTTCCTCCTCGACGCCGCCGACGACGAGGAGGAGGCGACGGCCGAGGAGGAGGACCTTGTGGCGGCGGCGACGGTGGACGCGGCGGTGGACGCGGTTGTGATGGGAATAGGAGGGCGGGGGGGCGGGGGGCGGCGCGGTGGCGGCGGCGGCGGCGGTGGCGGCGACGGGCGCGGGCGTCTTGCCGCCGCCCAAGCGAGCGGCGAGCTGCCAACGGGCGGCGGCTTGCTGTCCGGCGCCGCCGCCGCCGACGCCTCCGCCGCCTCCTCGTCCTCCACCTCAACGGCAGCAGCAGGAACAGCGGCAGTAGCAGCAGCAGCAGGCGTGCCGTCGTCTGCATCGGCAATGCTCAAAGCAGCAACGGCCGCCGCAACGTCAGCGGCGGCAGCCGCCGCGACCGCCGCGACCGCCGCCGCCGCCGCCGCCACGGCGAGCGTCATCGGCGCCGTGCCCGGCGGCACCGGCGCGCCCGCCTCGCTCGCCGCCATCTGGGGCATGGCCTCGAAGCTGGTGTCGGACGCGGCCGCGCGCCACAAGGGCGCGCACAACGTCATCGCCCTGGACCCGAGCGGGTGGCTGTTCGTGCTGGGCGACCACGCGGCGCTCATGCGGCGGCTGCAGCTCGCGCAGCTGAGGCGCCTGGTCTGGTTCTCGGACGACCCGGCGCTGCGGCGCGCCATGCGGCCCGCGACGTCGGCCGAGGCCGAGGCGGCCGGGGTGCTGCTGCCGTCGCCGGGCGGGGGCGCCGCCGGGGCCCGAGCAGGAGGAGGGGGCGGCGGCGGTGGCGCCGGCGGCGGCGCCTCTGCGCCCGTGGCGGCGCTGCCGGGCGCGCCGACGCTGAGCGTGGTGCTCGAGCTGGGCTCGACGGCGGCGGCGGCAGCGGCGGCGGCGGCGGCCGGGACGCCGACACAGAGCCCGACGGCGGCGGCGGCCTTGGCGGCGGCGGCGGCCCCCTTTGGCCCGCCGCCAGCCGCTGACGCGCCCGACGGCCACACCGCCACCGCCGACACTGCCACCACCGGTGTCAACCCCCCCTCGGGCGGCCGCCTCCAGCTGCGCGTCTACCCGCGCGCCCACCTCGAGGAGCTGCTGGCCGCCGCCCGATACTCGCTCGCCGCCTACGGCTTCGTCGCGAGCGCGGGCCACCTGTCGTCCGTCGCCGCCGCCTTGCGGCTGATGGCGTCTCTCCCGGCGTTCGACGCCGTCGACGGCGCCTCGCGCGAGGCCAACCTCCGCGCGTTGCTGTCGATCGCGCGCCTGGGCGCGGGGCCTGGGGCGGAGCGGGACGTGCTGCACGCGGAGTGGAGGGCGGCGCCCTTCCGGCCGGCGCACTACGTGGCGCTGGACCGGCGGCGGCGGTGCGTCGTGCTCTGCGTCCGGGGCTCTTTGGGTTTGGGGGACGCGATGACCGACCTGGCCGCCGCCCCGCGGCCCTTCGAGTTCCGGGGGGTGCGCGGGCACGTGCACGAGGGGCTGCTGGCGGCGGCGGCGTACGTGCAGGCGCGCTGCGCCGACGCGCTGGCGCGTGCGGCGGCAATCACTGCGGCGGCGCCGGGCGTCGGCGGCGAGCGGGCGGGGGACGGCGGCGGCGGCGGCGGGGGGCCGTGGCCGCTGCTCGTTTGCGGCCACTCCCTCGGCGGCGGGGTCGCGGCCTTGGTGACCCTCCTCCTCCAGCAGCAGCAGCAGCAGCAGCAGCAGCAGCAGCAGGGAGGCGACGGTCCCTCGCCCCCGCCCCCGCCGCTCTTTGCCTCTGTCCGCTGCGTCTGCATCGGCCCCGCCGCCGTGCTGAGCGCCGCGCTGAGCGACTGCGTCCGGCCTCACGTGACCTCCGTCGTCCTCGGCACCGACCCCGTCCCGCGGCTCTCCCAGTACTCGGTCGAGCGCCTGCTGCTCGACCTGGTGGCGGGCAGCCTGTCGCGCCGCGCCCTGGACCAGGTGGCGGGCGCGGCCGCGTCGACGCAGGGTGCCGTGGCGGCGCTGGCGTCGCGGCTGCAGCGCCTGGCGGCCGGCGCGCAGGCGGCGGCCGGCGGCGGCGGCGGCGGCGGCGGCGGCGGCGGCGGCGGCGGCGGCGGCGGCGGCGGCGGGTTTGGTCCCTCCACCTCTTTCAGCCGCACGGGCGGGCTCAAGGACTTTTTGGACGGGCCGACGCCGCCGCAGCCGCAGGACGAGCAGCAGCAGCACGGGCAGCAGCAGAAGCACGGGCAGCAACAGAAGCAGGGGCCGGTGGCGTCGCCGTGGTCGCCGGCGGCGGCCGGGGGGGACGCGGCGGCGGCGGCGTCGGGCCCCTTTCTCGTCCGGCGCGCGAGCGAGATCCACCGGCAGCAGGAGGAGGAGGAGCGGCAGCGGCGCAGCGATGAGGAGGACGAGTTTCTCAGGCTGCTCGACTGGGGCGGCCTGCGCAGCACGTTTGTGCGCAGCTGGTTTGGCGACGGCAGCCAAGGGGGAGAGGGAGGGGGAGGGGGGGCGCCGCCGGGCGCGGCGGGGCCCAGCGCCGCCGCCGCCGCCGCCGCCGCCGCCGCCGCCGCCACGCCCGTTCTTCTTCCTTCCCCTCTGGCCGCGTCGACGGCGCCGCTTTCACTGCCGCCGCCGGTGGCCACGGCAAGAGCAGCCTTGCCAAGGCCGCCGCCGCCCCTGCGCCCCCTGTCCGCCGCGCGCCCGGGCCGCGTCGTCGTCCCCCGCTCGGACCCGGCCGCCCCGCCGCCCGCCCCCGGCTCCCCCGGTGCCGCCTCGCCGCTCTGGCACGGCGGGCCGCGCGACGCCGCCGCGTCCAAGGACGCGCCCAACGAGCGCCTCCTCGCCGCGGGCGTCCGAGCGGCGGTCGAGGGCCTCGGCTCGCCCTCGCGCTGCCCCCCTCCGCTCGCGCCGCGGGACCTGGCCTGGGCGGCCGCCCCTCCGCCCGCCTCGCCGTCGCCCGAGCCCGGCGCCGGCGTTGGCGCCGGCGCCTGCAAGCGGGCCCAAGGGTCGCCCCGCTTTCCCGGCGTGCCGCCGTCGCCGTCGGCTTCGCCGCGCGGGCCCGGCGGCGGCGACAACGGCGACGGGAACGGCGGCGACAACGGCGACAACGGCGACGGCAACGGCGGCGGCGGCGGCGGCAACGGCGGCAGCGGCGGCGGCGGCGAGGGCGGCGGCAGCCGCGACGACATTGTCCACTCGCTCGAGGAGGACCTGGCGCACGCCGTGCACCTGTACCCGCCCGGGCGCGTCCTGTGGATGCTGTCGGACGACCTGGTGGGCGGGGCCGCGCGGCAGCTGGCGCGCGCGGTCGAGGCGCACCTGCCGCCGCAGGCCGCAGGCCGCGGGGCGGCGGGCGAGAGCGCCGGCGGCGGGCCGCTGCCGCCCCAGGCCGCCGCCGCCGCCGCCCCTGTCGCCGCCCCCTCTCCTCCCGTCCTCGCGCCCCCGCGGGTCGACGCGGGCATGCTGTCCCGCGAGGAGGAGGCCGAAGCCGCGCGCGGCCTGCGCGCCGCCGCGGCCGGGACTGCGCGCGAGGTGCTTCTGTCCTCGCGCGGGCAACAAGGAGGGCAAGCCGAGGCGGCGGCGGGGGCGGCCGCCGCCGCCGCTGCAGCGCCCGCTGCTCGTGCCGCTCCTGCCGCAGGGCCGCCCGCCGCCGCCGCCGACGCCGACGCCGGCGACGAGCACGACTGCGACGACAGCCTGCTGCCGCCGCACGTGCGCGAGCTCCTTAACCTCCTGGGCCCGCCCGTCGACGCCCCCTCGGCCATGGCCATCGCGCACAAGCGCGCGCTGCTGCTCGACCACGTGCGGCGCACGCGCGGCGCCGGGCGAGGCGGCGGCGGCGGCGCGGGATGGCCCGCCGTTGGCGGCGGCGGCGGCGGCGGAGGCGTCGCGGCCGGCCTGAGCAACTTTTTTGGCGTGCCGCGCGCCGGCCCGCCGCCGCAGCCCGCGGCGCCCGCGCAGGAGTCGCCCCTTGCGCGCCTCGTGCGCGAGCGCCTCGAGGCGCTGCGCGACGGCCTGGCCGCTGCGCTGCCGCCCTCGGCCGCCGCTTCCGTCGACGCCTGCGCTCCGCCGCTCGGGCTCTCGGCGGCGCCGTCTGGCGGATCCGCCGCCGCCGCCGCCGCCGCCGCCCCGGCCGCCGACGCCGCCACGGTGGTGATCGTCGAGCCCGCCCGCGACGCTTTTGACCGCCTGGTGCTCCACCGCAGCGCGCTCGAGGACCACGTTCCCGACGCCTACATGGCCGCGATCCGGCGGCTGGCGGCCGCGCACGGTATCGTGGATGAGGAATGAACGAAAGGGTGGTCGTCGGCCTTTTTTTTCCTTCGCCTCGTCGCCGGCGTCGCTCGCCAGCGTCGCGCGTCGGTGACATAGCATGCCGCCTTCCTTCCCTCGCTCAATTGTGCTTCGTCCTTCCTCCCCCCGTCTCTCACGCACATGGGTGCGCTGTGATTGATTGTCCTGATCGACGCCCCAACCGGGTCGTTGTCTTGAAGCGCTTAAACTTGGAACAGAAAAGCAAATTTGAAACAACACTCAGACGACAGCTCTCCTCTGTCCCTTTCCGCACGCCGCTCGGTGCGGCCCGCCCACGGACTCGGGCCACGCAACAGACCCAGCGCGCACGATGGACGACACCGGCGACGGCGCGCTCCAGGCGCTCGAGCGCGCGTGCGAGCTGCACGACGCGGTCGGGCTCGCGATCGACAGCCTGGTCCGCGCCGGGGGAGCCGGAGGGGTCCTCCCGCGCCGGATGAACGCGGACCTCGAGACGCTGCGGCTGCTCAGGTGGGTCGCTTGGGACGTGGCGGGGACGTGGTCGCGCTCCCCCGCTGTTTGTGCGCGAGAGTAGAATCGAAAACGACGTCGACGACGAGGGGCAACCGCCGCCGCCGCCGCCCACCGCACAAACACGACGCAAGCCCTCGTCGGCCGGCATGTCTAAAACCCCCCAATGCCGACACCCAAAAACATCACAAAAACAGAAACCACTTGGAGGCGATGGAGGACCACCTGCGCTCCTGCCAGGGGCTCGACCCGGCCGAGGAGGGCGGCGCCGACCGCGCCGCGCTGCTGCTGTGCGCGCTCGACGCCGCGCGGCGCGACCTGCTCGGCGCCTGCCGCGAGGGCCTGCGGCGCTCGGCCTCCTGCCAGGAGCTCGTGCGCGAGGTGCTCGCGTGGTGCGAGGTGCAGGGGGCGCAGGAGAGCGGGTGCACGCCCGGCGGCGGGGGCGAGCAGCAGCAGCAGGAGAGCAGCGGCAACGGGTGGGCGGAGCCGCCGCCGGCGCGATTCGCCCCGCTCGACGCCGCCGACGCCGCCGACGCTGCCAACGCGGCCGCCACCTCCCCTCGCTCGCTGCTGAGCGACGGCGACGGCGCCACCGGCCCCCGCGCCGCCGCGCATCCCATGCCGGACGAGGAGGACGACGGCGGCGGCACAGAGGCGGCGACCGCGACGCCCGTGGGCGGGCGCGGCGCAACGACGACGCCGTACGCTCCCAGCCAGCGCGCGGCGATTGGGTCCCAGGGCGCGGCCGGCGCTGGCGGGGGCGGCGGCGCCCGAGGCGGCGAACGCAGGCGGCCGGCCGCCGCCGCCGCCGCCGCCGCCGCCGCCGTTCTGCCCTGGACGCCGTCGACCCCGGGCGCCGCGGGCGACGAGCTGAGGCCGTCCCCTCCGACGCGGGCGTCGGTCAACAATCCGACCGCCTACCGTCAGGAGCAGCAGCAGAGGACAGAGGACGAGCAAGGACAGGGGGAGGAGGAGGGGGAGCGGAGGCAAGGCGCCGAGGCCGCCGGCAAGCGCGCTGCCGCAGCATCCGCCGCCGCATCCGCCGCCGCCGCCTCCCCCTACCGCGGGAGCATTGTCGCCGCCGCCATCCTCGCCAGCCGTAGCCCACCCGTCGCCGCCCACAGCAAGGTCGACGAGAGTACCTCGGTCGCCACGCACGACGACGGCCTGTTGGGCGCCGGGACCGCCGCCGCCGCCGCCGCCCAGGAGCAGCGCGCGAGGCGCCGCTGCAGCACGCACGCGAGCACGGAGGAGGACGAGGACGAGGCGGGCTTCGGCGACGGGGGGCGGAGGCGGGCGGCGGCGGCGGCGTCGGCAGAGGAGGAAGACGAGGGGGAGGAGGAGGAGGAGGCGCCCGAGGACCCGCAGGAGGCCGCGATGAACGTGGCGCGCGGGCGCATGCTGCAGCACCAGCAGCAGCAGCAGCAGCACTGGCGCGCGGGCGGCCAAGCGCAGCACCACCAGCTGCAGCAGCAGCCGCAGGAGCAGCCGCAGCAGCAGCGCCGCCGCCAGTCGCTGCTGGCGACGCCAGAGCCCGAGCGGTCGGCGAGCCCGCCGCGCATCCCTGGCCCCGTCTCGCAGCACCACCGACACCACCCTGCCGTCGAGGCGGGCTCGTTGGCGCAGCAGCAGCAAGAGGACCAGCAGCAGCAGCAGCAGCAGCGGCGGCGCGGCGGGTGGCGGCCGAGGGGCGGGCAGCAGCAGCAGCCGCGGGCGGCGCCCGCTCCGCCGCCGCCGGCCGCCGCGGGGCGCCCGCCCTTGGGCCGGCCCCCGCTGCCGCGCCGGGCGGGGGCAGCGGGCACCGGCGTCGCGGCCGCGCCCGCGGCCGCCCCCTCCGCATACTACGCGCCTCACCAGCACCACCACCGCGGCGTCGCGGTGCCCGGTGCCCTCGCGCAGCTGACGGCGTCGGCCGACTTTCACTACGGCCTCTCTTCTGGCGGCGGCGGCCACATCGGCGGCGGCGCGTTTGGCGTCGGCGGCGGCGGATTCGGCGGCGGCGCGGAGGAGGACGAGGACGAGGAGCTCGACGCCTACGTGGCGGCGGCGCTGGAGCTGGAGGCCGAGAGCGGGCCCGTGTGGGGCCTGCCCCCGCCCACGGCGGGCGGGGCCCAGCGGCAGCAGCACCAGCACCAGCACCAGCAGCACCAGCGCGGCGCAGGCCTGCTGCGCACGCGTCCGTCGGCAACGGCAACGGCGGCGGCGGCGGCGTCGCCAGCGCCGGCGCCCGCCCAGGACGAGGAGGAGGGGGAGGAGGACGGCGAGGTCTTCCGGGCCATGCTCGCGGGCGCCATGGACCGCCGCGCGCAGATGTTGGGTCTGCCCCTGGGGTCGACCAGGCGCGGGCTCACCGGGCTGCTGGCCGACGCGGGCGCGGACGAGCAGGAGGAGGAGGAGCAGGGGCCGGAGGGGGACCGCCGGTTTGGCCGCCCTGCTGGGGGTTTCGCCGGCGCGCCTCCTCTTGCCGCCCGAGGCGAGGGGGACGACGACGACGACGACCTCGACGCCGCCTTTGGGCTGGGCCGAGCGCCCTCGGTCGAGCCTTACGGCGGCACCGTGCGCGTCGGCCAGTACGCGGGCATCGGGCGCGCCATGTCAGCCGAGACGCCGCGCGAGGCCGCCGCCGCCGCCGCCGCCGCTCCTGTCGCCGCCGCCGCCGCCGCCGACGTCGGGAGACGAGGCGGCAGCGGCGGCACGCGCAGGCGGGGGGCGGCGACGCCGTCGCCGTCTCCGCCGCCGCAACCGGCGCCGGCGACCGGCAAGCAGCAGCGCAAGCAGCAGGACAAGGCCTCGGCGGGCGCCAAGGCGGCCAGCGTGGCCCAGGAGCAGGCCAAGCAGCAACGGCAGCAGCTGCAGCAACAGCAGCAGCGGGCGACCGCCAAGCCGTCGTCGGCGTCGTCGGGCGCGGCCGCCGCCGCCGCCGCCCCGCCCGTCCGCCGCCCCTCTAGCAATGCCGGGGAGGTCGGCCCCGCTCTCGTGCCCTCCTTCCCTCTGATCCACGCGTCGTACGCGCATCTCACGTCCCCGCCGCCCGGGGGCGGCTTTGTGCGCGTGCGGCGGTCGCTGCCCGCGCGCGCCGCGGCCGGCAGCCGCAGCGGCAGCGACGACGACGGCTGCCGGCGCGCCGTGCCGGCGGCGGCGGCGGCCCCCAACGTCGACACGGACGCCGAGGGCGACTCGCCGCGCAAGAGCCAGGCGGCGGCCGGCGGGTCCGGCGCGTGGTGGCAGCGCCAGGGCGGCAGCCACGCTGGAAGTAAGCAGCAGCAGCTGCAGCAGCAGCGGGAGTCGACGACGCGCAGCCGCCGGGCCGACGCGACGGGCGGCGGCGGCGACAACGCCAACGCCAACGCCAATGCCGCGGCGCCGCGCTCCTACCTGTACGCGGCGCTCGACTCGAGCGACGCCGATCTGACGGGGCGGCTGCACCTGCACGCGCCGCGCATGGACCAAGGCGGCGCCGGGCACGCGTCGAAGCAGCAGCAGCGCAGGCGCAGCCGCCAGCAGCAGCAGCAGCAGGGCGCGGCGGCCGCGCCGCCGCGCCCGCGCCGGCGGGGGCTCGCCGACTGGTTGTCGCGCGCGGGGGCCGCCCTCGTCGGCGCGGCGCTGACGGCCACCGTCGTCGCCGCCGCCGCCGTGGGCGCGGCCGCTCTGGGCGACGCGGTCGCGACCGCCGCCGGCGAGCGCTACCAGCGGTCCGGCGCGGCCGCGGGGGCGTCCGCGGCCGGGGCGTGGGCAAAGGCCGCCGCCGCAGCCTCGTCGTCCGGCGCGCAGCGGCTGCGGCGGCGCGTCGCGTCGGCCGCGGCGTCAGTCTCGCCCGCCGCCGCTAGGGCCCTCCGCGCCAGCAGCAGCAGCGAGATGCGGCACAAGGGCAGTGCCGCCTCCTCGGCAGGGACGCCCCGCGCGCCGCCGCCGCGCTCCTTGTGGGGCCTGGACGGCGGGCCGGGCGGGGAGGAGCTGCTGATGATGATGGCGGCGGCGACAACCGGCAAGCAGCCTCAGCAGCAGCAGCGGCAGCAGCAGCGGGCGTCGGCGGCGTCGGCGTCGTCGTCGGCGTCCTCGGCGGCGGCCGGCGCGGGCGCGTCGGCCGAAAGGAGAGTCAACGTGCTGATGGGTCGCGGCTGAGGGTGTGGGTCTCTCGCCGGACGTGTGTGCCTGCTGCTTCCTTTACAAGCCTGCCGCGGACATGCGCGTTGGCGTATATGTCGTGGAAATGAAGAAAAAGTGGCGCCTTTGTTTTGTGCGATGGATTTTGCGCGGCGACCCCCCAAAAGCGATGGAGAAAAAACCAAATCTCGGAAATAAAAAACACCACCCAATAAAAAGTACGGTGGAGAGGGCGGCAACCTCCCTCGAGCCTGCAAAACAACACACCAACTCGTCGTCGTCATCATCCCCCTAGCGCGGGCGGCACGGGCACGGGCGAGCCCGGCGCGCGGAGGCTGAGGTGCCCGAGCAGCAGCGCCGGCGGCGGCGGCGGCGCGGGCAGCGTCTTTGCTGCGGCCGTCGTCTTTGCCGCCGCGCCCGCGACGCCGCCCGCCACCGCCACCGCCACCACGCCGACGGCCGTCACGACCACGCTCTGGTCCGCGGCGCCCGCGAGGCGCGCAACGACCTCGCGCACGCCCCACTGCGCGCCGGCCTCCCAGGCCGGCCCCGTCCAGAGGACGACCTCTGGCGGGGCTTCTGCCCCCTCGCCCTCCTCCTCCTCGCCCGCTGGCGCCGCCGCCGCTGCTGCAGCCGCCGCCGCCTCGCCGCCGCCGCCCGCGGGCGCGCGGCCTGCCGCCACCGCCGCCGTCGTCTGCCGAGTCCCCCACAGCACGACCGCCAGGCGCGGCGGCGGCGCGTCCGCGGCGCCCGCGGACGGCCCGTCCGCCGCCGCCCGCCGCAGCGCCGCGCGCACGACGACCTCGCGCGCGCCGCCGCCGCGCGCGCAGGGCGGCACGGGCACGGCCAGCCCGAAGAGGCGGAGCGGCGACGAGCCGCCGCCGCTGCCGCCGCTGCCGCCGCTGACGCCCGCGGCCCGGGCGGTGGCTTCTTCTGTCGCTCGGCGGCCCGCGGGCGCCGCCGCCGCCACGGCCGCCCGCGCGGGCGACAGGCGCAGGCACGAGCCGCTGTCAAACCCGTCCGAGAAATCGAGGGCGCAGGCGCGCAGCGAGGAGGGGGGCAGCGGCTCCTGGCAGGAGAGGTCGAACCAGGGGCGGGCGCTCCCCGGGTGGGGCTGCTGCGTTTGCCGCCGCCGCTGCTGCGGCGGCGGCGCCGCGCCGCCCGCGCCCCGCCAGATCAGGGCCGCCGCGGGCGACGAGGGCGACGAGGGCGGCGGCGCGGGCGGCGGCGCGGTGTGCAGCCGCCACCAGGCCCCCGCGCCAAAGTTGGTGGCAAAGGGGAGGCGGCGGGCGAGCGGGCGGGTCGCGCGGCAGGGGTCGTCCGAGCCGCCGTCTTCGCCGAGGCCGCTGCTGCTGCTCCGGCTGACGCGGCCCCAGCTCGAGCCGACGCTGCTGCCGCTGCCATTGCTGCCGCCATTGCCGTTGCCGCCGCAATTGCCGTTGCCGCCGCCGCCGCCGCCGCCGCTTCCCCCTCCTCCAGCGTACCACGCCCTCCGCACGCGCGCCCACCACGCCCGCTGCAGCTCCGCGTGCTCCCCCTTGTCCTCGACGCGCTCGCGGTGCCCGTGGTGCTCCCACGTCCACCCGAAACCGAAAAGCGCCGCGCCCACGCCCGCCGCGCGCGCCGCCGAGAGCGCGACGTCGCAGGCGTCGCCGCCGCCGCCGTAGGCGCCGCGGCCGTACACGTCGACGCCCATAAGCACTCGGCGCGGGTTGACGAGCCACTGCTGTTGCTGCTGCTGCGGGGAGGCGGGCTCGCCGTCCGCGGGAGCAGGCGAGGCCAGGAGCGGTCGCGGCGGCGCCGAGGAGGGGGCGGGCGCGGCGGGCGCAGCGGGAGAGGCGGAGGGGGAGGGGGAGGAAAAAGAAAAGGGGGCCGCGCCGCGCGCGCGCGCCGCCGCCGCGCACCTGGCCGGCGTCTCCTGCTTCCATTTGTAGTTGGTAAACAGCAGCCCCGCCGCGTCCAGAAAGTCGGCGTTGCGCGGCGTCAGGGCGTCCTGCCACTCGAGGCGGCCGTCGGCGCACACCGCATCATACCAAACCACGAAGGCGCCGCCGCCGCCGCCGCCGCCGCCGCCGCCGCCGCCGTCCCCCGCGTCGTCGGCCTCGAGGGCGGCGCGGAGGCGGCGGCACAGCTCGAGGGCGCGGCGGGCCTGGCCGCGCGAGAGGGGCACCTCGATGTTGAGCAGCCAGCCGTCGAACCCGCGCGACCGGGCGAGGCGCGCCAGGGCGGCGGCGACGGCGGCGGGCCGGTCGCGCGCGGGCGGCAGCGGCGGCGGCGGCGGCGGCGGGGGAGGGGCGGCAGCAGCGGACGAGGAAGCAGAGGGGTCCGCTGGCGGCAGCAAGCGCAGCGGCTGCGGCTGCGGCGGCTGGGCCCGGCGCCGCAAACCCAATGACCAGCGCGCGACCCCCCTGACAAGCCGCGCGGCAAAGGCGCCCACGCCGAGAAAAGGCGAGCCGATTGCCGCCGCGCCAGCAACGGAGCCGTCGTCCGCGCCGTCGCCGTCCTGGACGCCAAAGAGCGCCTCGGCCGCCGCCTCCGCCCCCGCCCCCGCGGCGCCGCTCCCCTCGACGATCAAGGTGCCGAGCACGGGCACGCCGTGCCGGTGCCCCGCGGCGATCCAGCCGCGCGGTGGGACGGTGACGAGGCGGTGGGAGAAGTAGACAAAAAGGTCGGCGGCGGCAAAGCCGTCGCTGCCGAGGGAAAACGCGAGCGAGCGCGGGTCGTTGGCCGCCCGCGGCGCCGGCGGCGGGTGGCTGGCTTTGGCGGGGTCGGCGCCGTCGCAGAGGGGGAGGGCCACGCCGCGCGGGGCCGTCTCGTAGGGGAGGTAGCCGCCCTGCATGTCGTGGCACAGCAAGAGCGGGGGCGGGCCGTTGGCTCTGAGGAGCACGAGGGCGTCGGCGGTGCGGGCTACGCCGCCGGGCAGAGGTGGCGGCGGCGGCGGCAACGTCGGCGCCGACGCCGGCGTCGCACCGTCGCGGCCGAACGCGCGCAGCAGCTCGGCGACCGAATCGATGGGCGCGTAGGGTGGGTCGCTGGGCTGCTGCTGCGATAGCTGTTGTTGTTGCTGTTGCTGCGCCAACTGCTCCTGCTGCGATTGGCCGCGACCCTCCGCCCGCTTTCTGCTGCGCCGCCACAAGAAGAGGCCGAGCCCTATGGCGCCCGCCGCGGCCGCACACAAGAGGGCGCGCTGGCGCGACGGGCGCTGCATGTTTTTGGGTGTTTGGATCGATTTGGGGTTTTCGTCGTCGAGATGTGCGCGCGGCGTCGGGTTTTTTTGGGGCGGCGGCGTCGCGTTTGCCGCTCGCTCGAGACTCCGCCCAACGCCCAACGCGGCGAGCGACGCTCAACAGCCTCCGTCCGAAACACCACAGCTGGGCTCCCGAACCTATGACGACTCAAGCAAGCCTCTGACCCCCTACCATCACCATCCAATTGATACACACGCAACACCAGCCGGCAGGAGCGGGGGAAGGCGCCGCACGAGATAGGGCCCACTCCCACCGAGACTCTTTTTTTTTCAAACGCCGGCGCGACCTACCGGCTAGGAGCGCGTCCGCGATGTCGGGTGCGTAGAACGGGTCCTCATGTGCCGCCTCACGTGCACGTCGTCGGGGTTCTTCCGCAGAGGCCATGCACGCGCGCGCGCCCCATCGGGAGACACAGAGACATAGAGCAAACGCAAACGCAAACGCGCCCGTCCACAACAACAACACCAAACACAAACCAAACAGCCTCGGCGGCGGCCGCGCCCTCCGCGCCGCCGCCCAAGCCTTGGGAGCGCAACCGCCCCGCCGCGGCCTCGAGCGCGCCCGGCGCGCCCAAACCGTGGGAGCAGTCGGCGAGCGCGCAGGCCGTGACCGCCTCGGCGGCGGGGGCGTCGCCCGCGCCGGCGCGCCGCCCCTGGGAAGGAGCACCACCAGGGCAGCAGCAGCAGGACGGCGGCGACGAGGGCTACGAGGGCCACGCGGGGGGCGCCTCCGCGCTCGCGCAAAACGGCGGGGCCTACGGCGCGGGCCTCGCCACGGGCGGGAGCATGTACGGCGGCGGCGGCGCTTACGGCGGCGGCGGCGTCGGCGCTTACAGCGGCGCTGGCGGCGCGTATGGCGGCGGCGCCTACGGCGCGGGCGCCGCCTCGCCCTACGGCTCGGCCGGCATGTACGGATCGACCGGGTATGGCATGTCCTCGGGCGCATACGGCACGGGCTACGGCGCGGGGGGCGCGTACGGTTCCTCCTACGGGGCCGGCGGGGGCCTGTATGGCGGCGCCGCCTCGCGCTACGGCGGCGGGTATGGCGCCGGCGGGTACGGCGCTGGCGGCTACGGCGGCGGCATGTCGTCGATGTACGGCGGCGGCGGCATGTCGAGCATGTACGGCGGGGCGGGGGGCATGTACGGCGGCATGGGCGGAGGGATGTACGGAGCAGGGGCCGGGGGCATGTATGGCGGCGGCGGCGGCATGATGGGCGGCGTCGGCGCCCCCGGCGGCCTGCTGTATGGCGGCGCCGACCCAGCGATGGGCGGCCTGCCCCCGCCGCAGCCCCCCTCGGCGTGGCAGCACTTCCTGGGCGCGATCAACGGCGCGATGATGTTCTTCGGGCGCCTGAGCTTCCTGGTCGACGAGAACGCGCACGCCGTCCACTTCTTCATCAGCGCGCTGCTGCAGCTGCTCGACAGGGCGGGGTCGCTCTACGGCGAGGTCGCGCGCTTCGTGCTGCGGGTGCTGTTCCGGCGGCGCGGGAGGGCGGCGGCGCGGGCGGCAGGGGGGGGCGCGGCGGCTCTGATGGGGGGCGCGGGGGGCGGGGGGGCGGGCGGCGCGTCGCTGAAAGGGTCGGCGTCGGCCGCCGGCGCACGGGACGCCGCCGCGGGCTTGCCGCAGCTGCCGTTTGGCGGCGCGGCGGCCGCCGCGAGCGCGGGCGCGCGCGTGTCGGGCGGCGGCGGCGGAGCGTGGGACAATCTGTGGGGAGGGGGGAGCAGGTAGCGACGGTCGCTGCCGCAGGGCCCCGCTGCTCGGGCCGCTGTCGCAAAGGTTGTTTTTCCATTTTTTCTCGAGCGGGCAACGCGCGCGCCCTCCTGCCGCCCGCCTCCCCACGTTTTTTTCCCCTGAGACTTTGTGCTTCTTCCTCCTAGACACAAGCAGGCCGCCTGCGCGCAGCACCTAGAGCGCTGAGATAGTGCGCGAGCGTGCGCGCGCGTGAAATTATACAATGACAAGTCGTGTTGAGTCGGCACGAACGCTACGGCGGCGGCGGCGCCCCCCTTCAGCAGGGGGGCGCTCTAACGTCTGTTCGTCTCATTGCCTTGGTCCCGTGACCTGCAGCGCTTCTCGCCACCGCTCCATCCCAAGTCGATCGTTTTCTCAGGCCCGCGCGCGTCCCTGAAACCGTCGCGTCTCGGGTGCTCGTCGATCATGGCGGACGGGCGCGTGGACGAGCTGTCGTCCGCCCGCCAGGTCGTGCTCGTCGACGGAGACGCGGAATCGCCGCAGCAGCAGCATCAATCGACTGCTGATGCGGACGCAGCGGTCACAGCAGTGGCAGCAGCAGCAGCGTCCTCGCCAGGACCGGCGTACGCCTCGTCCTTTGCGACCGCGCAGTCCGACGACAGCGGCGACGGCGGCGGCGTCGGGGAGCAGCACCGGCAGCAGGCGCCTCGGGAGGAGGAGGAGGAGGAGGAGGAGGAGGAGGAGGGCGTGTCTTCCTCCCGCCCAGCAGCAGCAGCGTACGCAGAAGACGACGCAGCAACCCCAGCAGAAGCAGAAGCAGGAGCAATAGCGGCAGAGGAGCCGGCGCGGCAGGACGAGGCAGAACCGTTGCCGCCGCCGCCGCCGCCGCCGCCGCCGCCTCCCCCCGCCGCCGCCGAACAAGCCAGCGACGGCGACGTCGACGACGATGGCTATGGCGACTTTGACGACGGCGGGTTCGGCGACTTCAACGAGGCGCCCGAGCCAGCAGTAGCAGCAGCAGCAGCAGCGCCGCCAATAGAAGCAGCAGCAGCAGCGGCAGCGGCAGCTGTGCTTCCGGTCCCATCTGGCGCCGACGCAATCGACGCCGCCGCCCCGCCCCAGCCTGCCGCCGCCGCCGCCGCCGCCGCCGAATCCACGGGCGGCGGCGCCTCGAACGACCTCGGCCTCCTGCCCCCCGGCCCCGCGTTTGAGGCGGCCCTGCTCGCCATGTGGGACCCGCCCGCGCGCGAGGCCAGCGAGCGGGCGGGCGCGGCGGCCGACGAGGCAGTGCGCCTGGTCGATCGAGAGGCGGCGCGGCGGGCCGAGGTGCGGCGCGGGGCGGACGAGGCGAGGGACCGCGAGCGGCGCGCCGACGCGGCGGCGGCCGCCGCGCCGGGCGCCGTGCCGCGCCGCGCGCCGCTGAGGCAGCCCGGCAGCGGCGGCAGCATCCTCGGGCGCGCGGGCATGCCGCTGCCGGCGCCGCCGCCCGAGGGCGCGGCGCGCGCCGTGGCCGCCGGGCGGGGGTTTGTGCCCGTCGTGCTGCCGTCTGCGGACGAGGGAGGAGGAGGAGCTGGAGGAGGAGGAGGAGGACGGCCTCGGGGGACGGCGGCGCCGGCGGCCAGTGCGGCCGCCCTGGTCGCGACGGGCTGGCGCGGCACGGCGGCCGAGGCGCGGATGCTGCGGTCGGCGGGGCTTTTCGCCGCCGGAGAGCGGTGAGAAAAGAAAAAAGCCACGTGCGATTTTGGTTTTACGAACGACGATGACGCCTGAAATTTGATTGATATGTGGAAGAAAGAGAAGACGCAACCCGCCCGACGCCGTCAACGCCTGAGCATAAGGCCCAGGGGGCAAGTCGTCCCCCAGAAAGGGGGAGGGAAAGACGCAACCCGCCCGACGCCGCCACCGACGCCCGACGCTGCCACTTGCGCCGACGCTCCACGCTAGCCAAACCACACCTTCTTGCCCGCGGCCAAGAACGGCGAGCAGACGGCCGGGTCGCCCTCGAGCATGGCCAGTGCGGCGCCCTTGTCGAGCCACACGCGCTCCTCCGCGGCCGCCGCATTCGCGGGCGCGGGCTTGGCTGCCGCGTCGCCCCCCGCGTCGCCCGCCGCGCCGTCTGCTTTCGCCTTGCGCTCGTCCTCCGCCGCCAAGCGCGCGACGAACGAGTGCACGACCACGTTCTCGACGCACGCGCCCACCTTGAACTCGAGGCGCCGGTGCTCCGGCCCGCCCGCCGCGGGCTCGAGCGCGACCCCCCCAAGGCCGGTGGTGCCCAGGCCCGCCTCGCGCAGCGCGCGCCGCGCCGCGCTCGCGGCGTCTCCCCCGTCCTCCGGGAGCAGGTGGGCGCGGGCGGACACGTCCCACGTGTCCGGCGCGAGCGGGTCGTCCGCCGGGCGCCGCCGCAGCAGGATGCGGTCGCCCCCGGGGGACACGGCCATGACCTCGGCGACGCCGTGGCGCAGGCCCGCGGCGTGGACGAGCGAGGCCGGGGCGACGGCGCCGGGCGAGGCCGGCTCGCCGCCGCCGCCGTCGCCGTCCGCTGCCGCGTCGACGGGCAGGACGCGAGCGACGTCGCGGTCCTTGGTGCTGCGCGCCGCGAAGGAGCCGGACGCCATGAGGTCCGGGGCGCCGCGCTTGGCCGCGGCCGCGTCGTGCGTGACCAGGTCGAGCTCGGCGGGGGACGCCATTGGGATTGGGATTCGGAGGGGAGGCGATTTCTTGCGGGTGTGTTTTCTGATGGTTTTTACGACACGTCGCAAGAAGAGCTTGAGGAGCGCCAATGAGCCAGTGGACGCAGCGATGGCGGCCAATGGGACTCGTGGTTGCTGTTGAGTTGCGTGAAAGAGGGAGAGAGAAAGGGAGGGCGCCGCGATTTCGTTGCAAGAGGGCGCGACGACGAGGACGACGCACGGCGAGCGTCGCGCCTTTCCAAAACCGCCGCCGACGCAAACCGCCGATCACAATCTCGCAACAACAACACACGACTCGCGCGCGCGCGCGCTCGCACCCCTGCCTACACGCACGTCACAAAGGTCACAGGCCAACCCACCTCTCGCAACACCCGACATCCTCGTGCGAACGGAAGCAAAAGCTTTGGGAAAGCTCTCGTGCCCGCGAGAGCTTCGCGGGCGCGCGCGCCCTATGACGGCCCAGGTCCTCACGTTCGTGATCCTGTCGGGCCAGTCGGACTTTCCCATCTACGACGCGGACCTCACCGGCAGGAGAGAGAACGTGCGTCCCGCGGCGCCGCCCGCCCGTCGCCGTCGCCCGAGCGCGCGAGAGACGCGAAAAACGAGAGGCGCGCCGCCCGCTGAACCTCCTGCCTGCCGCCGACGCTCATCCAAACGCCTTTTCCTTCCCACGGGGCACAAGCATCCGCGGCCGCACACGCACACAACAAACCAACCAACACAAACACAACAAAGCAAGCCCAGCAGTACTTGCACCAATTCGTCCTGCACGCCGCGCTCGACGCGCTCGACGACGCCGCCTGGGCGTCGGCGGCGCGCGGCGACTGCCACCTGCGGCAGGTCGACCGCTTCAACGCCCTGGTCGTCAGCGCCTACGTCACCCCGGGCGGCGCGCGCATGCTCCTCCTGCACGACGGCAGGCCGCACGACGACAGCGTGCGCTCATTCTTCCTCGAGGCGCACGACGCCTACGCCCGCGCCGCGCTAAACCCGCTGCAGGCGCCGGGCGCGCGGCTGGTGCCCGGGCGGGCGTTCGACGCGCGGGTGCGAGCGGCGGCGCGGCGGGCGCTGGGGGCGCCGGCGGTCGCGTCGTGAGAGAGGGCGGGGGTTGAGTGGTTGTAAACGCAGAGGTCTCGCGCGGGCGTATCGCAATGACTGATTTGGGCGGATCGTTGCTCGGCGGCGTTGTCCCGTCGTCGTCGTCTCCGCTGCGACCACCGAAGAGGGCGCCCTCGCCGCAGATGCACAGCGTCGCTCGACTCGAACTCGCCAATCACTTTCTCTGTCCGACTAGACTCATTCCTTGTCGCCGTCTCGCCCGCGAACGATGCAGGCCGCCGCCCTGTGGCATACGCGCGTTCCCAAAACAATTCCAGGCTCCTCCTCCTCTTCCTCCCTCTCCTTCCGCCGCGCCCGCTGCTCCGCCTCCTCCTCCGTCCCGACCGGTCCGATGGCGCCCGAGCGCCCGCCGAGCAGCACCAGCCAGCGGCGACCATCGACGCGCCAGCAGCAGAGGCACCAGAGGCATCGCGCACGAGCGGCAAGACCAGACGGCGCCGACGACGCCGACGCGGACGGCGGCGGCGACCCTAGCGACAGTCCTGTTGCGCCTCGTCGCCTCCTGGCTCTGATCAACCGCGCCACCAAGTACGGCGTCTCGCTCGCTGTGCTGCTCGTCGTCCTGTGGACGGGGCCCTCGTCGCGCGCCTGCTGGGCCGTCGCCGGCTCCGTCGCTTCCTCGGGCGCCTGCAAGCTGCTGAAAAGCGCGCTCAACCACGCGCGGCCGGCGGGCGCGCCGCGCGCCGACCCGGGCATGCCCTCCTCTCACGCCAACAGCCTCGCCTTTCTGGCGGCGACGGCGGCGCTCGAGCTGGCGCGCATCCACGACGCGCTCGCAGGGGCAGGAGCGGGGGGCGGCGGCGCGATGCTCGACGCCGCCCGCGGCGGCAGGCTCGCGCAGCTGGCCGTCCTGGGCGCGGGCGCCTTTTTGTCGTGGCTGCGGGTCTGCGCAGGTTTCCACTCGCCGGCGCAGGTGTGGGCGGGCGCGGCGCTCGGCGGCGGCGGCGCCTTGGCCTGGCACGCGCTGTCGGGCCCCGCGCTCGGGGCGCTCGCGGCGGCGGCGGGGTCCGAGGAGGCGGCGGGTTTCGGGTTGAGGCTCGTGGCGGGGGCGGCGGGGGTGGCGTTCGCGGCGGGCAACGCGCGGAGCTGGCTGCCGGCGGCGGCGTTTCTCGGCTCGGGCGGGGGCGGCGGCGGCGGGGGCGGCGCCAAGGGACGAGCGGGCTAATGGGACCGAGATTGTTTTTGTCTCCTTGGTCGTAGTGCAAGAGGGGGTCACGTGAATGATTAAATGCCACCGGTCAAAGGGAGCTCCGGTCTCTATGGGTGTGTTTGTCGCTGCATCCGTCGCGCCGCCGAAAACGTGGAGGCCAAAAGGGAGTATGAAAGCGGCGGCGGCGGCCCGGGAAGGCGGGCGCCAAACAAGCGGCGCGCGCCCCGCCCGCCGCCCGCTTTTTCCTCGTCGTGCGCGCAAAACAATGAAATGGAAACGAAACGGCCCTGTGCCTTTTGGTGCTTAGTCCATGGAAGCCGAGATCCCATGCTTCCCGAGAAGAGCAATCGCCGCGGCGCCGCTTTTCCTCCCGCGAGCAAAGAGGCAGCGCCTGACCGGCAGCGCGCGCTCACATGAGCAGGCGGCGGCCGACGGGCTGCATCGAGTTGGGCACGGGCACGACGCCCGCGTCGAGGGCGGCCTGCAGCGTCGGGTACACGGTGATCCTGACCTTGCCGGCCTCCTTCTTGGGCGCGGGTGCGGCGGGGGCGGCAGCAGGGGCGGCCTTGGCGTCGGCGGCGGCAGCGGGCGCCTCGGCGTCGGCGGCGGGCTCGGCCTTGGCCTTGGCCGCCGCAGCCTCGGCCTCCTCGGCCAGCGCCTTCTCGTCGGCGGCCTTGGCGTCCTCGGCCGCCTTGACGGCGGCCGCCTCCTCGGCCGCCTTGGCCGCGGCCTCGGCCTCGGCCTCGGCCTCGGCGGCGATCTCCTCCTTGGTCAGAGGCGTCTCGAACCCGGGCGGCGCGCTCTTTAGCGCGCCGGCGTCAAAGGCCTCGCGCCAGGTCTTGTAGCGGGTGACGGTCGCGCCCGCGGTGGCGGCGGGGGCCGGGGCGGCTGGGGTGTCGAGGCGAGGTTTGGCGTTGTTTGATTTATGGACGGAGGGGGGTTTGGCTTTTAGCTTTTGGCGTTTGTCGGCGGGAGAGCACGGGCGGCGACACCCCTCGGCGACGCAAAAAGGGGGGAGGCTGGGAGGAGGGGGTGTCGGGGCTCTCAACGTCCGAGCGACCTGCGCGCCCGACGAAAGCGTCCCCGGATGCCACCGTCGGGTGCGCCGCCATCTTTCATGGCTCACTTTGCGCGGCGGCGAGCTGGAGCGCGGCCAGGGCCGCGAACAGGAATAGGGCGCGACGCATGATTTTTTTTGGGATGTGAGGATGGAGGGAGAGGAAACGGGGGGGAGCTTGCGAAAAGAGAGGGGAGGGCCGCGTGGCTATGTTTCAGGAAAGAGTCGCCGATGGAATGTGGTCGGGTATGTTGTCAAGTGGTGGCAGTGCGGGGGGAGCGGGCGGTGAAGGGCTCGCGCAGTGACACATCCGCTCCAAGGCAAAAAGGCTGCGGGGTGCCGAGCCGAGCCGCCGCCCCCCCCCCCCCCCCCCCCCCCCCCCCCCCCCCCCCCCCCCCGCCTCGCCGAAAAAATGGCTCTATTTGATCTTTACACACACGGCGACGCCGCCCCGCCCGCTCTGGCCAACGAAGGGGGACCACCACAGAGTGACCCCCTGCTTCGGATCACGGGGTCTCTTTATGAATGAAATAGGGCTACCGTCGCTGCTCATTAGGGAGGAGGAGGAGGAAAGGGGGCAAGAAACGACGGGGAGGAGGCGCACCCGTCGACGCCCCGTCGCGGGCGGGGGATTCATTTCTTTTCGGCGGGGATTCATTTCTTTTCGGCGGGT
>Ga0209491_10000690_pt1 | contig 68020 bp, 48 predicted proteins | sample BON02_FD_187213 | JGI IMG/M metagenome (GOLD analysis project Ga0209491, IMG submission 187213) | Freshwater microbial communities from Lake Bonney liftoff mats and glacier meltwater in Antarctica - BON-02 (SPAdes) (version 2) | ecosystem: Environmental > Aquatic > Freshwater > Ice > Glacier... | reverse complement strand
TGGATCTACTGGATCGCCCGGTGCTGGTCGTCAAGACTATGTGACTCGCAATCAAGATCGTGGTTTGAACCGAAATCGAGTGGGTTATCAACCGCAGATTCAGTCATTCCCTTCGGGTCCACAATGGAGTGGTTTAGCGTTTACTTCGTATGATCGTATGTATGTATTCGTCAATGCAACCCCTTCATTTTCGGAACTGGTCGACTTTGACACCTTTACCTTTGCTGGCGGCGGCGGTGGCGGTGGTGGTGGTTTAGGTGGCGGCGGTGGTGGCCTGGGCGGTGGCCTGGGCGGCGGCGGTGGCGGCTTAGGCGGCGGCGGCGGCTTAGGCGGTGGTGGCGGTGGCCTTGGCGGTGGTGGCGGTGGCCTTGGCGGTGGATTGTTCTAATACTCTCAAACGCTTGCCCGAACACCTCCGTTGCCAATAGGTAGAAATAGGAAGCCCTGGTTCTAATGAGCCAGGGCTTTTTTCGTTTGCCCAAACGGGATCGCGGGGGTTACCTGCTGGCCTGAGTGGGCATCGATTGCCTGTGCCGGGATTGCCTGTGCCGGGCTTGCCTGTGCTGGGCTTGCTTGTGCTGGGCTTGCTTGTGCCGGGATTGGTCAACGCGTGGATTGGTCAACGCGTGGATTGGTCAACGCGTGGATCCGAAGGCACAGGTTGCGGGACATTGCCTTAAGAATTACGCAACTGGAATTACTTGATTATACGGAACTTACCAAAAATTACGCGTGTTCGGCAGTTATCGTTTTCTGCAAGCGTTTTCGCAAGCGAAGCCACGATAAACAATGAAGGACGAATTCTATTGCCCGATTGAATGCCCGATACCTCTTGGTTGGAACTGCGAGCCCGCGACGATGAATTGGAATCGAACTCACTACATGACTGTCGGGATCCTAATGATCTTCTGTGGATTTCATTTCCGCATTGTCGAATCCTTTGTCCTGACACCCGAAGTCACTAAGTTTATGGATGAGCAGTCGGATGGGCTGGAAATCGGTGGCGACACTTACACTCAAAACGTCGCCGGCGGCGGCTACAATAATGGTTCGATGTTCACACCCACGTACCAGCAAGCGTCGACTTATGGTGCGCCAGCCTGGCAGAATGCCGGTTACGGGGTTCCCGCGGCCGCCGGTATTCTCTCCCGAAAAACCTTGACGCCGCCAACTTGGCTGGGTTGGCCAGTGATCTGCGTGGGCTCGGTTCTGTTTCTATTTGGGATTACGTCACCTCCAAATCAGTAAATGATTCCCACGAAACATGAACTTGCCGCTGGGTGCCATTAATAGTTTATACGCGGAACAGATTTGTCGTCCCCTCTGTCGGTTCGCCCGGCGGGTCCTTCAGCTAGGCGATGTGCAAGCGATCGCCTGGTGCGACTATTGAAACGAGCAGGTCGGATGAAAGAACTTTGGTCGCAACTGTTATTGGTCTTCGCTATCGCTATGGTAGTGAGTGGTATTTCGCGACTGGTTGCCGAACAACGCCAATCAGTGCGTGCATCGGTGGTACAAGACCGTGGATTCGGTGGATCGAAAGTTGACTCGCGTGGATCGGCCAACTCGATGGAAGGTTCGGTCATTTCTGTCTCTTCCAACGCCATGAAAAACGATGGAAAAATTGCGGTCGATCCGGCCAAGGATTCGGGAATGGGTCGAGTGCGAGAGGGGCGAGAGATTACAGATTCGCACGCAACGTTTCAAGTGGTAGGTGAACGAGTGACATGCAACTTGAAAGACTTGGGATTGTCGGTGACGACGCTGGAAAATTTGACTCTAGAACGAGTGCACCAGTACTTGTCTCGCGGGAATTCTACAACGACCTGGGAGGTTGAAGGCAGGATCACCGAGTACGAAGGTCATAACTATTTTCTGCTGCGACGAGCGATTATCAATTCGTTAGAGTCCGAAGAGTGATCCAACGATCAGAATCCTCTGGCCTCGCTTGACGAATCGTTGCCAGACGGATGGTTCCGATGGACGAGCGGTTCGGGGCGGCTTTGGACTGTGAATCCTGACTAGAATTGAAATTTTGGATTGATAGTGCTAAGATATAAAGTAGTTCCGGGCAGGCTAGTTACCGCGGAGATCGCGCTGCGGCTAAAACTAATGACCTTAATTAAAGGGTTAGGATTGAGTGCCTGGCCAATTCTTGCGGTCGTTATTGACCAGCGGAGCGCACCTAGATTCTTCTCGCTGGGCGTTTTGTAGTTGTCTTTCGCGACTGGCATACAGTTTTGATGGATGGCACAAGCCCATGATTGGCAGTGAACATTCTTGATCGGCCAGCATGGGTAAAGCCTGCCATCGGCCCTTATTGCTGTCCCAACCCAAAGTGAATCAATGAACGTAGTTACCGAAGCCAGTGCGAAGATTGCTTTCAAATCGTACAAGGGTCTGCCCAACGATGAATTACGGCAACGCATTATTGCCGGCAAGAAGACTTTGGGTAGTAAACTCTTGATTTTGGGGCATCACTACCAGCAGGACGAAGTCATTGAACATGCCGATCTGACGGGCGATAGTTTGCAATTAAGCGATCTAGCGGCGAAAGAAAGTGATTGCGAAACTATTATTTTCTGTGGTGTCCACTTCATGGCTGAAACGGCAGACATTCTGGCAAACCGGCCGGATCGTTTGAAGCAACGGGACGGCAAACGAGTGTCGGTGATCTTGCCGGACTTGAGGGCAGGCTGTTCGATGGCGGACATGGCGGCGATCCGACAAGTGGAATCCTGCTGGGACGAATTGTCGGAAGTGGTGGATACCAGTCGAATCATCCCGGTGACTTATATTAATTCGGCAGCCAGTTTGAAAGGGTTTGTTGGGCGTCACGGCGGGATTGTCTGCACCAGCAGCAACGCCCCGGCGGTCTTGGATTGGGCGTTCCAGCGAGGGGATCGGGTACTGTTTTTCCCCGACCAACATTTGGGCCGCAACACGGCGTTGAAGATGGGAATGACCAACGATCAGATGCCGGTTTGGGATCCCTATGCGGATGAATTTGGTGGGAACACCGAGCAACTGCTCGTCGATTCGAAAGTAATCTTGTGGAAGGGGCATTGCAGCGTGCATCAAATGTTCACTGCCGATCACGTCGCCGGTTTCCGCCAGCGAATTCCGGATATCAAGATTTTGGTGCATCCCGAATGCCCTCAGGAAGTCAATGACTTGGCTGATATTTCGGGTTCAACCGGAGCGATCATTCGGACGGTGAAGGAAGCGGCGCCTGGCACCAAGTGGGCGATCGGAACCGAATTGCATTTGGTCAATAGGTTGAAGAAAGAACATCCCGAGCAGGAGATTCACTTTCTCTCGCCGGTGATATGCATGTGTGCCACAATGTACCGAATCGATTTAGCGCACTTGTGCTGGACGATCGAAAACTTGATCAATGACTGTGTGGTTAACGTGATCGAAGTGGATCGTGAAACGGCCGATCATAGCCTTGCTGCCCTGGAAAGAATGCTGGCGGTCAAATAGATTTTAAAGTGATTGAAGGGCCTAAGCCAGTTGAGCGGATTTGCTGGCGAGAGGCGAGAGGCGAGAGGCGTGTGGACCAGAATTGGTCAATTTGAAAGCCAGAAACAAACCTCACGATGTTTGGGATTCCATTTCAGAGCCCAATGGCCATGATGTGCCTGCCCAAGAGGCACAATGCGACACGATTCAAGTTCAAACCGGCGCCGATTGGCAATTCGCCTGAGCCATATTATGGAAGCGTGCTAAAGTTTATCACGTCCGCTTTCTGTGTTAGCGTTACAGAATGCCACGATCGATGGTCGACCAAGGCAGGAAAACTTGGACGGCGTTGATGACTGCTAGAACGCTACCATTGATCTGCGAAGGATTCCACGTCCCTGGTCTGATGGCAGGTTGAGTGTTTGGATCCAAGGCCCAGTTGAAAACTAGGAGCATGTCACGATGGAACAGTACAAAATGGAAGTGGTGGAAATTCAGCCACGCCCGACACTGACGGTGACCTTCTCGTCTAACGATGCGGATCTGCCTAATGATGTGGCAAAAGCGTTGCCAGCGGTGTTCCAATATGCTCGCAGCCAGAAGGCAGACTTTGCGGGCCAGCCCTTTGTGAAATTTTCTCATCGCAACGGGCCTCAGTTCGAAGCCGAAGCTGGCATTCCGGTGTCCAGTGAAATCGCAGGCGACGGCCACGTATTGGCGGGGCATTTGCCCGGTGGCTCGACAGTGACCACCATTCATATCGGCCCGCATGAACTGTTGGATGTCGCTCATCGAACCCTATGTGCTTGGGCTCGAGACAATGACTTTAAATTCAACGGCGGACCGTGGGAAGTTTACTTGACCGATACCGTTTTGCAGACGGACAGTGCCACTTGGGAAACCCAATTGTTTCTCTCGGTTTACAAGTGAGTGTCTGGCGTGACCGGACGGAAAAGCATTTCGGTTATTATTCCCACTTGGAACGAACAGCAAACCGTTGGGCTGGCTGTTGCTTCTGCATGGGCCGCCAAAGCGGATCAAGTAATCGTTGTCGACGGCGGCAGCTCTGACCAGACGGTAGCGATCGCAGGCGAGGTCGCAGAAGTCTTGATCAGCCCCAAAAGTGGCCGCGGAATCCAGCAAGCCTTAGGCGCTGCGGCCGCCACGGGTGACGTCTTGGTGTTTTTACACGCGGACACAGTCTTTAAGCCCGACGCATTCTTGCCACTGCAATCTTTTCTAGAAAATTCAAGCCAACCGATGGATTGCCATTGGGGATGCTTTGTCCAAGTGATTGAAGACGATCAGGCTAAGTTTCGCTGGGTGGAAGCGGGTAATCGCTGGCGAGTTCGTTGGCTTGGCTGGGTTTATGGCGATCAGGGGCTATGGGTTACCAAGGCTGCATTGACCAAAGTTGGCGGCATGCCCGAAGATCCTTTGATGGAAGATTTGATACTTAGTCGACGCCTTTATTCGCTGTCGCGTCCAGTTGAAATTCAATCGCAGATCATAACCAGTGCCAGGCGATGGAAGAAAGATGGAGTCGTCAATCGCACCTTAAAGAACTGGATGTTATTGGTGCGTTTTTTTCTTGGGGCCTCTCCCGAAACGCTTTACGCCAGCTACCATACTCAGCATTCCAGTGTAAACAATTGACGCTAGTTGCGTTTCGGGCTGAACCATCGGCCCGGCTGACCTTCGCAGACGGTGGCAAGCAGACGGTGGCAAGCAGACAGATTCTATTTCGTTAAACAATGTGATTGTTTGGGGAGATAGGGATGAACTTTCGCGGTAGCTACCTTGAATCTCGGCAACGCTATCTTGATTATTACAATGAAATTTAAGTAGATAAATACGACCAGTGGGTCCATCAAATGCAGGCCGCCGATCACGAAGCGTATTTGACGGATGTCGAACCGCTGGTAACATGGTTGGCAGGAATGCCGGTGTAGGACTAAAAAGTACCTGGTCGTGGCAGTCAAACCGTCAACGGATTTAGGTCAGTGACCGACTGGTTGGGTTACACGCCGCTAATTTGTGCATTTGTTTGTAATGTATACTGGCTAGCGAAGTGGCTGCAGGTCGATTCGATCAGCGACTGGCCAAATACTTTTTTCGGTACGTTCGGGATCGAATCTGGTGTTGGATCTTTGCAGGGAAGTTGAACGTACGACACGGAGAATTGCTCCGTCGTAAAACACAAGTACTTGCTGTTGATTTCGAGTATCCAAGGCAACTGGCAAGTTAGACGAATGTTGCGGGCGCCAACCTCGGACTCGAAGTCTCTGATGTACCAGGTCCCAATCGTAGAATAGAAATTGTCGGAACGTGGCCGCACCTTCTTGGTCGACCACTTGGTTAACTTCGATTGCGTCCACCGTATCACGAACCACGTATCTTGGCGGATCGGAAATCAATACCAACAGCGATGCCAGTAATGTTAGGTAGTGCATTTTTGGAAATCTCCTGTGGGTGTTTGAATTTGAGTTTTGGATCTTGGCGAGGTGGTTTCAATCTGAGTGCTGGTAAAGATTGTATGCTGGTTGTGAATTACCGCTTCCTAGACACCGACGCAAGGTCATTCTGTCAGTCTTTTGCTGGCGTGGGTAAACTGGGACGCGACACACTCGCTGGGTCACTCGGTTGCTTGTCGTGCTAGTAAGTGGCACTCCATTTTGGGAAACAGCAGTAACTTCACAGGCAACCGCCTGGCTACCGTTGGGAGTCAAGCTGGACTCTCGGAGACTGAGCGACATGGTGTATTCCGATCATCCGGATTGTCTTTTTAAGAACAATTGCTTTTTCCCACTCACTTTTGCTTATTCTGCGCAGATGGCCTATTCCACACGTACCCTCTAGGGAATTCTCGACGCGACGCTAAGCCCCCATTTGGGCTCGCTCGCCGACACTAAGTGAGTGAATTTGGATGAACTCTCACATGCAGTGTTACCACTACAGGCTATGAAGAGAGATAGAGACAATCACATGAGACTTTTAAGACACATGAATCTTCCAAGAGCAGCCGTTGGAACATTGTCAGCGCTCGCTGCGGTGGCCCTGCTTATTCCTGTGGCGGGCGCACATACAACAACCGTAGATTCCGCATTGAGTGCACCGGTGTCTAACAACTCGGTCTTTGCCGGCTCCTATGTAAGCTCGGGTGCAACTTCAACGATCAATGGCGACGTTCTATCCGGGTTGTACTTGACCACTGGAGCTGGCGAAACGATCAATGGCAATACCGTGGCAGTAGCCGACAACACGCTCACCGACGATTGCCCGGGATCGGCCTGGAACTATTACGAAGTGTATGCCGTCCTCGAAGACAAAAACGGGGACGATGATGAAAAACTAGTGTGCGAACAGAATATAGACTTAAGTGATTACCAGTCCCAATACGACACATGCGAACTTGTGAGGAATGCGGACGGCTCAGTCACGTTCATGTGGAGCCCGGTAGACAACGCCGACCATTACCTCGTGTTCGGCTCTCAAAGTGAATACGGGTATGGAACTTGGTGTGGTGAAACGGATAGTGATGTCACCATGTTCACAGACTGCCCGGACAAAGGCTTATGGTACTACACAGCGGCAGCCTACGACGAAAACGGTCATTGGCTGGACGACGTAGTGTGCGGACCCATAGCAGTACTTGAATAGGTAGATAGAGACGATAGAGATAGACACGATCGGGACCGCGGCCAGCTTGGCTGTGGTCCTTTTTTTACAAATATCGCGAATAGAAGTGCGCGAATAGAAGAAATAGAAGTATAGAAGTGCCAGGCGCGCTAGTGAGTTTTTAGGCCAGAGGCCGACATATAGACTGCTGGTGGCGTAAGCCACCGGATTACTGAACAGTGGTTCTGCTTAGCACGGAGGGCGACACCATTCGCTACAGTCGTTGTGTCGCGCTCCAGGCTAAGTAGCCGTTTTCCCTGGTTCCGGGGCCTGACGACCCCGGCAGTTGCTATGTCGGCCTCCGGCCTGAAGTCGTTGCTATGTCGGCCTCCGGCCTGAAGTCGTTGCTATGTCGGCCTCCGGCCTTGGCAGTAGTTCGGCGGCAAGGAAGACGGCAAGGAAGACGGCGAGGACGTGGGTGATGGCTCGGAGTACGTGCAAGAACTTAAAAAGCCTTTGCCAAAAGACTGCAAAGCCAAGGGCGATATCTTTGTCTTCACTATGAAGACCTCGACATCGACCACAAAATTACGTCGCAGTCAAAGATCGACAAATGGTTCGACGCCAAGACACGAGGGGCTTGACAGATCTGGTCACGTCGTAGAAACCGTCGCCACGAGATATCAAGGACGAACATACCGGCGAGGGGTATACCGAGAAACCCAACCAGTACCACATCTACTGCAAGATGCTGACTGACTGGTTCAGTGAGCCAGAAGACTGGGTGATCAAGAACGTTGAAGATTTCGACAAGAATGGACTCGTGACAAGACCTTGAGTGGGGTTGGTGTGGGCACGCTTTCAGCGATCATTTCACAAACGTGCTCGAGTTCCTGGAAGTGTCGCTGCTGGATCTGACCGATCTTGAGCCAACGCCTAGCATCGCTCATGGAATCGCTGGAATCGCTTAATAGATAAGCAAGTATGCACCCTGTGTCATCAACGGGAATGTCTAGGCCAGCGTCGACAAGCAGATTCTCACCCCTTGGATCGCTTAGTCCAATAGCCCATGCGGAGCATTAAAACTGGCCTGACGTTCTTCGTCATTTCGCAGCCAAAAGGTAAAACAGAGGTTAATCACCCGCAGGGGGCAATAAAAAATGCCGCAAGGCCTGAAAAATCAGACACTTACGGCATTCTTTCAACAGCGGAGGACACGGGATTCGAACCCGCAACCCTTTCGGGCAATTGATTTCGAATCAACCTGCTAACCGTTCGCTTATCCTCCATCACACTTATGTCCGCAATCGTGGCGGACATGTCCAGTTCCCCGGAAATTTCCCCAGAGAAATGGGGGATTGGAATACCGCCGGAATTCCCTCCTTTACCTTGAACCGTTCACGATAAATCTGAGCAGTTGCGGGCTTGGAGGCGTTTTAAGCGGTTCCTGGCTTGAAATGGTAGCGACCTAAGGGCAACCATGACAAGACCTATCTGGGCAAAATTCGGCATTCTGACACTTGAAAGTTGAACATTTACGCGGATACCGCAGAAAACACTTGCTCTGGGACTTCAGAAAGAGACAATTACAGGAACAAAACGGTTAAACGGATTCGCTGGTCGTTGGGGGTGAGGGGCGACTGTCGTCAGGACGAGACCCTTGCAATCCGTTTCCAGGTGGCAATTCAGATTTGGTTCTAAGGACTGTTGACCATGATAGATTCTGATTTACAAACAAGCTCAAGGGCCCAATCTTCTGTCTTTAGCTGCTTGTCGCCAACAGGCTTCGTTTCAACGGAACCGCATTCCAACGATACTCACCGAAGCCTCGGTAACCCTATGACAGCCAAAGCAGTCGATGTCGGTGCTAGGATCTGCCGTCGCTTCGCCCTTGGGTTAGGGATCTGTCTGTTGGTGCTGGTTTGGCATCCAGCCAACTTCGCCAGCGGCCAAACGATGATCAACACTCAGAATAATTTCGGAGGTGTTAGTGATTCGTTCTTCAATCATACCGGTGTGAATTGGGGGCTGAATTTCGGGAACTCTTCTGGTTCTGGCAGTCGCGGTGGGTTCAGTTTCGGCGCACCCGCGATTCCTCAGTTTGGCGGGTACAGTCCGGGCAGTGGTGCGAATTTTGGTTTCGCCCGGACCGGGAACCCAAGCTTCAATTTCGGCATCACGATGGCCAAAGGCAGCAACCGAGTGCACACCAGCACGGGAGTGGGGACGACGTCGCTAAATGGTTACCCGTCCAATTTCTTTTCGGGTTCGGTGCGGCCTTTTGTCACCGGATTTATTCCTGTGGTCAGTAATGGAGGCTATTTTGATCCCTACGCGCAGGCCGCGCCGTATCGTTACCCTTACGCTTACCGAGTCTACTTGGATCGCGAAAACAGCCGAGGCTATTCCCACCCAAGTATCAGCCAAAGCAATCAAGCCGCCGGTCACGTGGGTGCCCATGATCACGGCCACAATCATCAAGCGTCCAACCTTGGGCGACGACGCGACAATCAATATGGCCGCAACCATTGGATCGTCCAGCCGGTTTACGGCTACTGGCCCAACTGCGGTTACCCAACGCCTTACGCTTACAATGGCTTTTTTGACCCGTACTTGAATGCCTGGAACCAAAACCAGTGGCGATACGCAAATCAATCCTTTAACGGAGTAGCGGTCACGGGTTGGGGCGTAGATCCTGGTGCGGGCGGTGCGGGCGGTGCGGGCTATGCCGATGGGTACGGAAATTTCGCAATGACTCCGATTCCCGGAACCACAGCCGCTGGCATCCTGCAGGCTCAAGCCGATGCGGTGGCCCAGGTCAAACAAGCGATGAACCAATCCACGACGGCACCGCCAGCGGTGAAAATTTCGGGTGCAACCGATCCCTTGGGCAACCCGATTGGTCAGATCTCAAATTTAACAACCCAAGATCCAGCGTCCATCCATCCGCCGGCAAGTGATCTTGCGACATCCGAGCAAAACGCAACCAAGAGCACGGCAACTCAAGCGGTCGAAAGCGTGTCGACGATTCGGAAACGATTAGCCCAAGAAGATAAAATCGCAACGAATCTACGCCATGCCGCGATCCAACGTTTGATTGACGACGCCAGAACGGCCTACGCCAAGGGCGACCTGGACAACGCCTTGCAGATCAGCAAAAACGCGTTACAGCGATGCCAGGAAGGCGATTCGATATTAAGAACCAAGATTGAACGCGGGATCCAGGTAATGTCGGGGAAGTAATCCGCCCAACGTTGCCCAATCTTCTTGACGGTACTTCGCTGAGACTACTTTGCTGAGACTACTTCGCTGATAATACTTTGCTGATGATACTTTGCTGATGATACTTTGCTGATGATAGTCTGCTGATACTACTTTGTTCCTACGATTTTATTCATAGGACATGGTTCATACGGCGTCTTTAATCCGGTTGCGGGGCCCTTTCTGATCACTTTTCTCACGGACGCGGTTTGGGATCTGAACGCGTTTTGCTTTCGATTGAATTTATGCGTATGAACGAACCAGTCCAGTGGCGACAGGTGCCCAAAATGGATCCGCCTAAACCCGCTGCTATTCCAAGACGCCAGCGGTTGGCCAGTTGTTGGTGGCAGTGGTTGATGGTGGTCCTGGTTTCACTGGGCTTGCTGGCGTTTTATGCCTTTCGATCTACGGCCGAACCGCCATCGTACTATGTACAATTGGTCCCCCAGAAGATGGAAGATGTGATTCGAAACGTGCGGACGTTCGACGAAAAAGTCACCTCATTGAATGACCAACTTGCGAAATCGCAAGACGGCGAGAATCTGCAAATTTCATTTTCCCAAGATGAAATCAACTCTTGGTTGATGCAGAGTTTACCTCGACGCTTCCCTGCTCAGATGCCGCGTGAATTACAAGAGATCCGAATCAAACTGCAACCGGATGCTGCTTCGATTGTGATGAAGGTGAATACTGCTTTTTTTCACGGCTTTGTAACGGCCGACCTGGACGTTTCGATAGGTGCCAAGCCTAACCAATTGCAAGTGACCTTGAAGCGAGTCTATTCTGGATTGGCAACGCTGCCCTTTGCAAGGTTTCGAAAACAGATTCTAGAGGGTGCACAAAAAGCGGGCTTAGAGGTTGATTGGCCCGAGGGACAGACGCCGACCGTGATTTCAATCGAATTGGCGGAATTACTATCGCAACAGGTTTCTCGTTCGGTCGAAATTAAAGAAGTCCGGATCGGCCAAAAAACCATGAGTATCGACTATCAGTTTAGTGAATAAGCTGAGCCTTTAGCCGCTGCCTTAACCCGTTGAGCCAATCCCCAATCGCTGGATGCGAAACAGTGTCTGGATGCGAAACAGTGTCTGGATGCGAAACAGTGTCTGGATGCGAAACAGTGTCTGGATGCGAAACAGTGGCTTCGCGAGAAGCAGTGGCTTGGTCTTGCAGCCGAGGCAAGGGTGCTGGCACGCTGTTGGATTTCAGTTGTAAATCGCGTGGCACCAATTGATCGGCGATCGCCTGCAACAGTTCCGCAATTCCGGTTCCCTGGTACGTCGATGTTCCTAACGACTGGCCCACGATCATCGCAGGCGATAATTCTGGATTACGAACAGTCGTTTCCTCCAGCAAGTCAACTTTATTGACGACCCACAATTCAGGACGTAGGGTGCCAGCCTCTGGATTGGAAAATGGTGGCGAAACCAATGGATCTGCGGGCGACTGATCTGCGGCAGAAACATGAATGACCAAATCAGCGAACCTGGCGGCAGTCGTCGCTAATTGAACGCCCTGCCCTTCTAATTGATCCGCGGTTGCTCGAATGCCGGCGGAATCGATCAACCGAAACGGCCAGCCGGCGATCACGGTCTCTTGAGCGACTAAATCACGAGTGGTGCCAGGCGTCGCAGATACAATGGCCCGGCTGTATCCAACCAACGAATTAATCAAACTGCTTTTGCCAACGTTTGGTTTGCCCGTCAACAAGACGGTGAACGAACGACAACAATGTTGACCATATTTCCACGTCGCCAACAATCGGTCCAACGTCTGGATCGCTTGATCCGGGTGGCTTTGACATTGGTCTGCAATTTCAATCATAGCAGCCAGTAGATCGCCGTTGGCTTGGCGAAGAATACATTGCCCTGCAGCAGGCGCGGCCGCCTGGAACAGGTGAGCGGCAGCCAGCGACTGCACCCAATCGACCAGTCGCCGGCCGTGTTCAAGTGTAACCGATTGCGGAGTCGCAGATTCGTTAGGCTTGGTTGCCGAGTCCGCAAAAAGTGGCTTCAAGCGGACGCTTACCACGTCACGAAGGGCCGACCAATCCATATCCTTTGCCGTACTTCCCAGCACCGATACAAAAGCATGCCCGTTCAACATCGCGGCAGGATCCACACCCGTAAAACGTGGCGCCAAGCGATCGTAGCCTTGATCAGCAGAGACATGCTTGGCGTTAAACTGGGCGTTGAACTGGGCGTTGAACTGGGCGTCAGGCTTAGCGTCAGGCTTAGCGTCAAAAGCTGGCAGGCGCTGGGGCGTCGGGGACGCGAAGTTTGCGTCCCAAAACGGGATGCCATGCAAGGCGAATGCGGATTGAAGCGATTTAGAAACAGCTACACTGCCATGAGTGTGCAGTTCAAGCGAATTGGCAGACGTACGACAAACGACCACGTCTTCCATGCCTGCATCCGCAGCATCGGTAACATCCTTAGCGGCCTGTTGGTCGGCCTGTTGGTCGGGCAATTGGGTGGTTGGAGCGAACGATTGATGATGCCAGTATCCAAAATGGATGCGATTTTCCAAACGTTCCAAAAGGGTTTTAGTACCTCGCAACTGAAGATATTGCTGAGCGACCAACATAGCTGCCGGTCCGACGATCTTGAATACCGCAATCGCACTGTGCCCGCCGGCGGTCAACTGCTGAACATAGTTGACGCCATCTTCATTGAGCACACCCGCCATGCGCAAGGCAGGGTCCATCGGAGTCAGGTTTTGATGGGTTGGTCTGGACATCACTTGGTACCCGGTTGAGACAATGATTCGTCACTGGATTTATCGGCCTGATCTGCCAACTGCAAAATCGCAGCCACCATTAGATCAGGTTGATGGTCCCAATCTGCCGGGATCAACGGTTCGAACATTCGCATTCCTCCGCCGGTGACCACGACTGCGGCAGGACACTGGGAATTGGAACTGGCAACCTGTTGCAAGCGGGTGACACCGTGGCAGATGCCTCCCCATTGACTCCAGTACAATCCAGACTCAATTGCGGGGACCGTCGAACGGCCAAAGACATTGTGAATAATCCGTTGGGGATCGGTGATTTGAACTTCTGGCAACGCATCGGTTCCTAAACTTAAACTGTTGGCAGAGAGTCGTAGTCCTGGGAAAATCATGCCGCCTTGAAACACAGCTTGTCGGTCGACCCAATCGATCGTCACCGCAGACCCGGCATCGACCACGATCACACCAGCGGTCTTCAGTCCAAGGCGTTCAAAAGCGAACCATCCGGCAAGCAATCGATCGATTCCCGTGGCCTTTGGGTTTTCAAGTTGATTTCTTTGTGGGACATCGGCCTGAGTGATTCGCCAGAATGAATCTTCGGGTCGATTGACGGTCAACCAATTCCGAAGTTGATGGGCGGCCAAGTCGTGAACCGAAGAAACGCACCAACGCATCGACCTGGACGCGTCGGTTTGGTCCAGATTGTGTGACAACCACGTGCGGATTGTCGCGTCCCAGCACGCTTGCATTTGGCTTGCCAACGACGTTATTGCGAATTGAGATTCCTGCAAGCTCTTCTTGGCAAAATGATTGTCGATCGATGTCGTCTCCAAAACGCCACGGACGATCATCGCAAGATGAAAGCGACTGTTGCCAATGTCAACAGCTATCGTTGGCGGAATTGGAACTGCGTTAGCATTCACGACTGGATCGTTCGGTAATTAGGTATTCAAACCGTTCCAAAATACGCCAAGTAAGTGAAATCAGCAATGCGTTGCATTCGCCCAGCCAAAAGATATCGGGCCAGCGAGTGGACCACCGCAACGATTGCAATTCAAGGCTAACTTTTTAGGACCTGCTGGCTATTTTACCGACGGCGTGGGTGGGCGGTCCAAGGCTGGAAGCGGTAGACCCGATCGATTGCGGTCCGCAAACTTCAATGCCGACGGATCACGGTTGCTGGCTGCACTGGCTGCTTGGATCAAATCGGGCAAGGACGAACGGCCTGCCTGATCCGCTTGAACGTCATCTTCGTCAACAATTTTCACGTCTCGCCGGTTTCGCCAGTCTAGCTTCATAGCCGTGTGTTGCGAATTAAACAGCATATTACTGCGTCGCCAGTCCCAAGAAAATTTGAAGACGCCCACGTTTCCTGGTTGAACGTCCATCATCAATCGGCTGGCAACGATCAAATTGGTGGGTTCTTGGGTTAACGGCACTTCGAAATACACCCAAACCCCTTCGCGGTCTACTTCGTATCCCATCCACTGCAATGGCAGTTCGACCTTGTCCACATTGGCGATCCAGAAGTTCTCAGCCACATAGTTCTTCAACAATGGACTAAAGGTTTGATTCCGATCAAGATCCACAATTTCGGTGGTCATTCGGTGCATGACGCTGCGCACGTCTTCTTCATACAAGCAGACGGCGCATTCCAAGATTTGCGTGTCAGAGTTGTAATGAATTTCGCCCCGCGTGACATGCGTCGGGTGTTCGGTTTCAGCCCTCGCCTGCGTCACGAAACCAGAATGGGAGAAAATTGAAACCAGAAACGCCAGCGTTAGCGTCCGTACGGGCTGCCTAAAAACGAAACCACAGCAAGCCAAATTATGACGGCTCATTATAGAAAATAGATTCCGTTTAGAATCGTGCATGGTTCTACCGTCAAAAGTTGACCAAGGGCTGATTAACGTCAAAACGCAGTTCAGAAAAACAAAACGACGCCACTCGCCAGTGACGTCGTTAGATTTTCCATGAAGAACACGTGTCGGCCAAGTTTCGCCGATCGACTACTTTCCTTCTACTTTCCTTCTACTTTCCTTCTACTTTCCTTCTACTTTCCTTCTACTTTCCTTCTACTTTCCTTCTACTTTCCTTCTACTTTCCTTCTACTTTCCTTCTACTTTCCGACTTCCGAAGACACTGCCGTCGCAGTGGCTTGGGCCTTAACTTCGCCACCGGGCGGGGTCGTTTCCGACTTCACTTCGGTCTTGGTATCAGTCTCGGTCTTGGTCTTGGTATCCGTCTCGGTCTTGGCTTCAGTCTTCACTTCGGTTTTCGATTCGGTTTCCGTTGCCGTTTCGCTTATCGTCCCGTCGTCATCAACCTTGGCTTCGTCCGCGGCTTCAGACTTGTCTTCAGACTTGTCTTCAGACTTGTCTTCCTGACCTTGGTCATCGGACTGATCACTTGCGGCATCTTCGGCACGGCCACGGGCGCCGCGGGGACGTTTGGGACGATTCTTGGCTTCCTCGGCTTGCTTGGCCGCTTGCATTGGATTTCCGTCAAACGCACCAGGTCCTCCTGCGCGAACTCCGGCTCCTCGACCCCCTCGGCCACCTTTGAACAGTTCAAAGCGTGACTTGCTGATTTGCGGAGGGAAGTAATTATTATCACGCTCAGCGTCCGCGGTTTCCAACTGTGGATCTAATTCCACGTTCGTCACAACTTTGTCAGTCATGAACATCTTGGAAACTTTTTCGTGATCCCGACGCCAAATTTCGGCAGGAATGCGAAGATCTTCTTTCGAGCCATCTTCGTAAGTGAACTGTAGCAGCACAGGCATCACCAAACCGCCCAGATTTCGGACATCGACCACGTAGAAATTCATCGTACTGGATAGCATTTCTTTTTCGCTGTCGGTCAAACCCGACAACATTTGCTTGTAGCTGGCTTTGTCACGGTTTGTGACTTCCAGTTCATCGTACGTCGAATAAAAATCCAAAATGCCAGGATGGTCCTCCGAACGCATTGGGGCCATACCTTCGTTTCGCTTAACCGTCAACGACGGTGGCACGGCTTCACGTTGTTCACGCAAGATGCCCTTTTCGAATTCAGGCTCCATCGAGTTAATATTGAACTGCCGAACGTCCGAAATTGCTAGGTCGACGTGATCGGTTGTGTAAAACCACCCTTTCCAGAACCAGTCAAGATCCACACCGGACGCGTCTTCCATTGTGCGGAAGAAATCGGCAGGCATAGGGCGACGGAACATCCAACGTTGTGAATATTCTTTGAATGAATAGTCAAACAATTCACGGCCCATGATCGTTTCACGCAAGATTGTTAAACCAGCCGCCGGCTTGGAGTAAGCGTTGGGTCCGAATTGCAGAATAGACTCGCTATTGGTCATGATTGGCACTTGATCGTTGCTAGTCATATAACCGACGATGTCTCTTGGTTCACCGCGACGCACAGGGTAACCTTCTTCCCATTCGCGTTCGGCCAGCACTTGCAGGAACGTATTCAAACCTTCGTCCATCCACGTCCATTGCCGTTCATCACTGTTGACGATCATGGGGAAGTAGTTGTGGCCCACTTCGTGAATCACCACGCCAATCAAACCCAATTTTGTGCGTTCGCTGTACGTGCCGTCCTTCTCTGGGCGAGGCCCATTGAAGCAGATCATCGGATATTCCATTCCGCCGATCGGGCCGTTGACACTGTAAGCCACCGGGTAGGGGTAACGGAACGTGAAGCGCGAATAAACATTCAGCGTGTGAATGATCGCCTGAGTTGAAAATTTACTCCATAGCGGTTCGCCTTCGTTTGGATAAAGGCTCATTGCCATCACTTTGTTGCCCATCACATCGACGCCTTGGGCGTCCCAGATAAACTTGCGGGATGACGCAAATGCGAAGTCGCGAACGTTGTCCGCCTTGAAAATCCAAGTCTTCTTGCCTTCGCTCTTGTCTTTTTCGTTGGCCTTGGCTTCTTCAGGTGTCACGATAAACATGGGTTCGGGGGCGGTGCGAGATTCCTTGTAACGACCCATTTGTGATTCGGTCAGAACCTGGTCCATGTTCAAGATTTCGCCAGTTGCGCCTACGATATGGTCTTCCGGCGCTGTGATACTCACAATGTAATCGCCAAATTCTAAGGCAAATTCACCTCGGCCCAAAAACTGCTTGTGTTGCCAGCCGTTAACATCGGTGTAAGAACAAAGACGAGGGAACCATTGAGCAATTTCGAAAATACAATTTCCGTCTTCGAACAATTCATAAGCACCGCGAGAACTCACCAACTTCGAATCAACAATCTTGTAGTTCCAATCCACTTGGAATTGAGTCGATTCACTTGGCTGAAGTGGGGTTGGCAGATCGATACGCATCATCGTTTTGACGATGGTGTACGCCAAATCTTGATCGTTAGACGCATCTTTGACCAATTTAATCTGGACTCCGCCGCCACCTTCGACTGCGGTTTTCATCCGAGGCAAAAAATCAAACGGCACTCGAGTTGGATCCAATGCCGTGGTGGTCAACGCATCGTCCGAATTCCCCAAGAAGCGATTTCCGTCCAGCTGTAGCCAGAGATACTTCAGCGTGTCGGGCGAATTGTTTTGGTACGTAATCAATTCCGAACCGTCCAGCGTTCGCGGGTCTTCGTTCAGAGTTACATCAATTCGATAGTCGACCTTTTGTTGCCAGTACTTGTGGCCCGGAGCACCCGAAGCGGTTCGATATTCGTTAGGCGTTGGCAGAATTTCTTCCAACTGACGAAATTTGTCTTCTTGGTTAAATTTGGTATTCCTGGCCTCGGTCAACCCGCCGCCTCGGCGCACTTGAGCCATCGCAACATTGGCCGCCAGCGAAACTGCAAACATGGACAGTGTCAAAGCAAGGGCGAAACGACGTAACGATTCACGCTGGGACTTGGTTCCAACGCGAAAAAAATCATCGATCGAACTTGAAACATAGCTGAACAGCATATGAGGGAAACTCCAGAGGGCGGGGTCAAAATGTAAATGGATCGCGGCAAGCAGAACAAATACGGAACTTAAAATGCGGTAGCAAAACGGTCAAACGGACATCACATTGCCAGAAATAATGGCGGTTTGGGTTGACGAGCAATTCAAGACGGCGGGCATGGGATGAACGCGTAAGCCAAGTTTCCCGAGGCTAAGCAAGTTTTACGGGGCTACGTCCAAGGCAGGAACGTTCCTGGCTCCCAAAATTTCCTAACTCACAAAACTCAGGCATGCGGTAACTCAGGCATGCGGTAACTTCGTCCGGGTCGCTAATTTGAGGTCGCTAATCTGAGGCTGGTAATCTGACGTTCGACGGCCGATCTACGGAACCGTCCTACGTTTGGCCCGTGAAATCATGGTTTTCACGCTCATCAAATTCTTACGCGGATACTCACCGGCCAACCCACACGCTGACCTAGTATCCGAACATTCCGACGCCGACAGCCGTTTTCTTCGCTCAGACCGACTCAAGTGAAAACTCAAGCGATCCCCAAGTGAAAACTGCTGCCGTCGTCCGTCTTGACTAGAAAGTGACGCCTTTTGTAACGATTATCCAGGTCCATCTTCCCTATTAAAGACGCCCTGAACGCCACTGGCAACGGTTGCCGAGCGATAACGGTTCTTTTTCATCAATTATAAAACACGGGTTACGGATTTCGCGATCCAATTGTGTCGCTATCATACTACGACTCAAAACATCAGTTGAACGCTTGTTTTCAAGGAGTGGTCGGCGCCTGGCCGGCCGAACGATCGAACATGAAACGTGACATCAAAACCATCCGCAATATCGGAATCATTGCCCATATTGACGCCGGAAAGACCACCGTCACGGAGCAAATGCTGTACTTATCGGGCGCCAAACATCGTGCTGGACGTGTCGATGATGGGTCGACGTCGACCGATGACGACGCCGAGGAACAGCAGCGAGGCATCACGATCTACTCGGCCTGTGTGACATTTCAATGGAACCAGTCCAACGTCAACCTGCTGGATACGCCCGGACACGTGGATTTTACGGCCGAGGTGGAGCGTTGCCTGCGCGTGCTTGATGGCGCGGTTGTGGTCTTTAGCGCTCGTGAAGGCGTCGAAGCGCAATCGGAAACGGTGTGGCGTCAGGCCAATCGTTATCAGGTGCCTCGTTTGACTTTCATCAACAAATTGGATCGCGAAGGTGCCGACTTTAACCGAGTCCTCAACCAGATGAGAACCCGGTTGGCTGCCAATCCGGTCATTCTTCAGATCCCCGTGGGCGAAGGCCCCGCGCACGTGGACAATCCGTTCCGCGGCGTGATCGATTTAATCAAGCAAAAAATGTTGACATACGACGGCATCACCGTTGTCGAAAATCCTATCCCTGAAGAGTTCGCCGACGAGGCCGCTTTTTGGCGCGAACAACTATTGGAATCGTTGTACGATCATAGCGAAGAGATGGCGATGCTGGGGATGGAAGAGCAGCCCATTTCCGACGAACTGATCAAGCAAACCTTGCGCCAGGCTACACTGGCGATGAAAATTCAGCCGCTGCTGTGCGGTTCGGCTTTGCACGGCATGGGCGTTCAAGGGGTCCTAGACGCGGTTCAAGATTATCTGCCCAGTCCACTCGATCGCCCGCCTGTTCAAGGCACTGACCCAACGGACAACGACAAACCGATCAGCCGGGCTCCCAGTGCGGACGACCCGTTTTCCAGTTTGGTATTCAAAATTTTGCCGGCAAAGACGGGTGACTTGTACTGGGTCCGCGTGTATTCGGGTGAACTGAAGGCCAATTCTCGCTTGCTGTGCCCCAGCAAAGACAAGAAAGAAAACGCCGCGCAACTGTGGCAGATCCACGCTTCAAAAAAGGAACGGGATGGCCAAATGGACAGTGTGGGGCCAGGCGATATCGTCTGCCTCATTGGGCCTCGATTCGCGGTCACCGGTGACACTCTGTGCGATACCAGGAAACCGATATTGCTGGAATCGATCAACTTCCCCGAGGCCGTCATCGAGATGGCGATCGAACCCGAATCGACGGCAGAAAAAGAAAAGTTGTTGGAAGTGTTGGAGATGCTAAAACGCCAAGATCCCACTTTCCGAGCCAAAGAGAATTTGGAAACCGGCCAGATGCTGATTGCCGGCATGGGCGAATTGCACCTGGAGGTGATCAAGCACCGGTTGCTTCGTGATTTTAAATTGAACGTCAAGGTTCACAAGCCTCGAGTTTCTTATCGTGAAACGATTGCCAAGAAAGTGGAAGTGGTTGGGCAATGCAACCGAGTGGTCAACGGTCAGCAGTTGTTTGCGAAGGTCAAGATCTTGATGGAACCGGTAGAGGATGCGGTGACGGTCGAAGTCAGCAATAAGATTCTGCCCGAAAAACTGCCTCAGGAATTGAAGGAAGCCGCGATGAGCGAATTGATTGGCCGAGGCAAGGCTGGCGGTACGATCGGCAGCTTCCCGCTAAGTAAATTGCGAGTGACGTTGATCGACGCCGAGTATTCGTTGGAAAATAGCAACGAAATTGCGTTCACGATCGCAGCAGCCGATGCATTCGAGAAGGCATTGATAGCGGGCGGACCGACTTTGCTGGAACCAATCATGAAGTTGACGATCTCGACGCCCGACGACTATTACGGTGATTTCGTGGGCGATTTAGCACAACGTCGTGGCCGAATTGTGGACACGGACAATCGTGGCGGAATCACGTTTATCGAAGCCGAAGCACCGTTGGCCGAACTGTTCGGGTATTCCAATTCGATGCGATCAATGAGCCAAGGCCGCGCCGGATCCAGCATGGAACCTCTAGAATACCAAGCCGCTCCCGCAGAAATTGCCAAGTCGTTCGCTTACTAGCCCAAGCCGAATCCAGGCTAGGCCGCTTTGGACTTGTGTTTCTGATTGGGACTGGAATGCACACTGGAATGCACACTGGAATGCACACTGGAATGCACACTGGAATGCACACTGGGCGGCGGGCGGTTCCTTTTGCCGCTTACTGCCCCCAGCGTTTCATGGCGTTGTCGGCGATGGTGGGCAACATTCGGTCCAACAGCACCAGGGACTTTCCGGCGAAGGTCAAGATCACTTCGTGGCTGCCTTTGCAGATGGCACGGACCGATGCGGTGGCCACCTTCTGTGGTGCCATTGCGTGCTTGGATTTCCAGGTTCGTTGAGTCGAATCGGCAATCGCATGGTCGAAGAAATCGGAATCCGTGGTACTGGGACTAATCAACGTCAAGTCAATATTTTCCTGTCCCAGTTCGGCTCGCAGGGAGTCACTTAATCCGTGCAGCGCAAACTTACTGGCGCAGTATTCACTCTTAAGCGGCACCGCTCGATGCCCCAACACGCTACTGACATTCACCACGATCGGATCTTGGCCCAACCGCAGCATTGGCAACGACAGTCGAATCAGTTCGGCGGGCGCGAAAAAGTTGACCTCCATCACTTGGCGTAACGTCTGGGGACTAGATTCCGCGAAACTTCCCATCGCGCCAACGCCCGCGTTGTTGATCAAGATGTCCAAACCGCCATAGCGAACTTGCATTTGGTCGATTAGTTGTTTGCGAAAGTCGCCGTCAGTGATATCGCCCGCCAAATATTGGCAATCCCCCGCCGAATGTTGGCAATCTTTTGCGGCACCGGACTGCATTTGGTAATTTTCGGCATGAATCAAGTGCGACAGTTCTGCCAACTGCTGCTGGCGACGTGCGGTCACCAACAACCGCCCACCTTGCTGGGCCAATTGTAGTGCCAAGTGCCAACCAATGCCGCTGGATGCGCCGGTTAGCAAGATCCGCTTGCCCAGAATTCTTCGCTTCGCCATCATGTGCCTTGATTGGTTGTGCTGTAATGTGGTGACTGTACTTTTCCAGCTTGGATCTTTTTCAGTTCCAGGGTGCAAGCCTATCCTAGCAGTGATCATCCGATAAGCTATCGTGGTGCCTAGTGAATCGACGTGACCTGGTACAAAAATCGCGTGCCAGTATCCGGCAAATCGCCTCGGAGCATACGGCAAACCGCCTGCGGCGTCCCGGCGACTGGGACCCAATTTCTCTCGAAAATCACTGTTTCCCTTACAAACCCAGTTCCACTTAAAATCAACTTTCCCGTTCATCGTTGCCTCCTTAGAAATTCGCAGGATTTGCGTATGTCATCCCCTTTGACGCCGGTCAAGCTAACTCCGTTCCACATCGCGATCCCCGTTCGCGACATCCCCGAAGCCAGGCAGTTCTACGGCCAAACGCTGGGATTTGCTGAGGGACGAAGTTCCGATCGCTGGATCGATTTCGACATGTTTGGGCACCAATTTGTCGTCCATTGGAATCCAGAAATCGGACGCGCTGGAACCCTGAGTCGAATCGAAAATCCTGTCGATGGTCACGACGTTCCGATCCCACACTATGGCGTTGTACTGGAGATGGATACTTGGGAAGCTTTGGCGCAACGAATCAAAGACGTGGGCATCGAGTTTATCATCCAGCCTTACATTCGTTTTGCCGGGCAACCCGGTGAACAGGCGACGATGTTCTTCTTGGACCCGACTGGTAACGCACTAGAATTCAAGGCGTTTGCCAATATCCAAGAGCAACTATTCGCCGTCTAATCGGCAGCGTCTAGCAGATACCGCGGTTTGGTCATTCGCTGCCTGGCCCGGATAGCATGATCACTGCGGGAGAAACAATCGTCATCGAACATGCCTGGCACAGTTTACCACCCTATCGGGCACTTGACAGACACCTTGGGAAACTGGTTCTTTTCGGAATGAGTCGTTTCGAAACGGGTCGTTTCCCAGCAGTGGCCATTCAATGGGTAACTGGGTGAGTGTGCTTTCCATTTGGCTGTTCCTATCGAAAACGTTTTTTTTCATTCGTCATTTCAAACACTTCGCATGACCTGAGGGTTCAATTAAATGAGCGTCAAGCTGATCAGTCCGATGGAAGTTCAACGGCAATTGCAAGACAATCCCAATGTGGTGCTGCTGGACTGTCGTGAGGTGGATGAGCACCAGTTGGTCCACATCGAAAATTGCCGCCTGCTACCCATGAGTGAATTGGTGGATCGAGTCGGTGAAATTCAAGATTGTACCGATCGACCGGTGATCGTTTATTGCCACCATGGCGTCCGTAGCCAACGAGTTGCCAATTGGTTGACGGGCAATGGCTTCGCAGATGTTGCCAGTATGACGGGCGGAATCGATCTTTGGTCGGTGGAAGTTCAACCTGAATTGCCTCGTTATTAGTCGACTTTCCAGAATCCTCTCCTTTGGATTGTTCCAACTTAGAAACCCGATATCTGCGGCAAAAGCAGGATAAAACGTCGAAATTCCAAGTTTTCCGCGGACCTGGCAGCAGGATTTGCAAGCTTAAATCCGGATGGGACCCGCGTGCGATTTACTCTACAATTACGATCCGTGCCAAAGCTGGATTTGGCAGGTTGAAATTGGTAGCCAACAGGCTCCGCCTATATTGGCAACGCCGGATAAGACTGCCAACATCGTCCCGGTCCGTTGTCCGGGTCGGTCGTCACCATTCGTAAATCACTCGAGCCGCACCTGGCAGCTCAAAGCAATTGACAGAGACACTCAATGGCACGTAAAGCGGCGTTTGAATCCAATTATGACAACACCGAAGCGACGGGCGCGTTGCAACTGGACCCAACGCCGGTAGATGGGCCTGGATTTCGCGAGACCATCGAATCGATTGCGGTTGCGATCATTTTGGCGATGATCTTCAAGGTGTTGGAAGCCGAAGCGTACATCATTCCGACCGGTTCGATGGCTCCGTCGTTGATGGGACAGCATGCGGAAGTTCAATGTGACGATTGCTACTACTGGTTCCAGTCGGGCGCATCGTCCGAAGGTCCTGGACAATCGAACACTTCACTGATCAGCGAAGTTCGCTGCCCGATGTGTTCCAAGCGGCACGAATTGACCCGCCAATTCCTAAAAAGTCGTGGCCGCCAACAGTGGTCCGATTCCGAATACGATGCCAACGAAGAATCCTTCTCTGGCGATCGCATTGTGGTTAGCAAAGTCGAGTATGTGTTTCGCGAACCTCGGCGTTGGGACGTGATTGTTTTCAAATACCCAGGGGGTGCCAAAACCAATTACATTAAGCGTTTGCTGGGCCTGCCCGGGGAAGCGGTGGTGACCAACAACGGCGACATTTTCACTCAGCAGGTCGCCGACCTTGTCAGCGGTAAAAACGCCAAGGCACCTCGGACGCGAATGGTTGCTCGAAAACCACCAGAGAAACTTGCCCATATCGCGTTCCCGGTAAGCGACACCAAGTACTTCTCGCGAGCCATGCGGACCGCCGGCCTGTTGCCCTCGTGGCAGCCGCAGTCGTTGACCAACGATCAACCCGAAACTTGGTCCAACTATTCGGTGGACAAATCTGCCTGGGAATCGGTCACCAACGACGATACTCCGGCGACCTTCACCATAAAATCCGGCTCCGGTGACAGTCAAAAAATTGACTGGCTACGATTCCGTCACCAACTGCCCACTCAAGACCACTGGAAAACGGCACTAGCGGGCGGGCAATTGCCACAAGACTTTATCGAAAGTCCGGGGTCGTTAGTCACGGATCAGTATTGTTACAACGATTCCCAGAACATCTCCATCGACGGCCAAGGAGCGATCCGCGATTACCCGTGGGACAACAATCGACTTAGCATCAACTGGGTCGGCGACTTGCTAATGGAAGCAGAACTTAAACTTGATGACAGCCAGGGAACGATCGCTTTGGATGCGGTCGAAGGCGGCGTGCACTTTCTGTGCAAAATTGACGTCGCGACGGGAGTTGCCAAACTTAGCGCCGTGATCGCCGATCCGGACGTCAAGATTTCGTTTGCTGACGATACCTCGTTGGAAAATTTTTCGAAGCAGGAAATCGAATTCCCAACTTCGATTCAAGGCGCTGGCAGTTACAAGATTCGCTACGGAAATTGTGATGACCGAATCTATTTGTGGATCAACGACACATCGGTTCCAATACCGGCCGATGGCTGCTACCTCCGCGATGGGAAAGTCCGGCCGTTCTACAGTACCGGCGACCCCGCCGATGCTCAACCGTTGGCCATTGGCGTAAGCGATTGTGCTGCAACCATCCAGCGTTTGAAGGTCGATCGGGACTTGTACTACTTGGATCCGGTTAACATGAACGGAATCATGCCGGCACTGCGACGCCGAGGAAATTTGGTGCTGCCCTCCAATTCGGCCAAAGGGGTCTTTCTTCGTCCAGACGTTTGGAATGACGACAGCACTCGATCGTTGTTCGATGTATTTTCAACTGAGACTCAGCTAGATTGGGATCGCAGTTTCCGTTTGACGCTGGAGCAATATTTCCCCATGGGCGATAACAGCCCGCAAAGTTCCGATGCACGAATCTGGAACGCTCCCAAGTATGTCGAGCGACGGTTTATGATTGGCAAAGCGTTGATTGTTTATTGGCCTCATACCTGGAACAGCCCCAGATTCTGGCCAAACTTTCGCCGCATGCGTTTGATTCACTAATCCAAACGCCACAACACAACACAACACAACACAACACAACGCAACGGAAGTGGTGATCGCGCCGGCGATGTCAGGCGTTCCTTTTTTACGCTCAGTTTTCGTCTCGCTATTTGGTTTGGGACTTGTCTTTTAGCCAAGGCAAACGACCCTACGATTTGATAGAAACTATTTTCCAGGATGGAACCGATGAGTCTATTGCAAGTCAACGGGCTGGCCAAAAAGTACGGCCGTCGCCAAGTGGTCAATAACGTTTCGTTCGAAGTGGACAGCGGTGAAATCGTCGGACTGTTGGGTCCGAACGGAGCCGGCAAGACGACGTCGTTTCGCATGACGTGCGGCATGATTACACCTGACAGCGGTCAAGTGATTTTGGATTCCAAAGACGTGACCGACTGGCCAATGCACCTGCGAGCTAAAGACGGAGGACTGGGTTATCTACCCCAACAATCTAGCGTTTTTGCCAGACTGACCGTGGAACAGAATTTGACGGCGACCATGCAGTTGCTAGGATTTTCGGCGCGTCAGAGAAAAGAAGAGACCGAGCGTCTGATTGAAGAATTTGGCTTGCAGAAATTTCGCAATACCAATTCGGCACAGGTCTCCGGTGGAGAACGCCGTCGTTTGGAGATCGCCCGCTGCTTAATTTCCAAACCCAAAGTCATCATGCTGGACGAACCCTTCGCCGGCATTGACCCGGTCACCGTTCAAAGCATTCAGGCCATTATACAACGCCTGGCCCAATCAGGAATCGGGATTTTGATCACCGATCACGCCGCCCGAGAAATCTTGCAGATCACAGGCCGAACCTACGTTATCCACGAAGGTAAAGTTTTGTGCAGCGGAACCGCCGAAGAAGTTGCCAATCATCCGGAAGTTCGCAAGAACTACTTGGGGGCTATCGAATCCATCATCCCCCTTCGCAATACCCACGCTGGTCTCCAATCCAACCCCGGTAGTTCCCGCCACCATGCCCCACACTCGGGAGGTTCACACTCGGGAGGTTCACACTCGGGCGACTCTCCACTGGGAGAACCATTTTCTGAGCGACCCAGTGAAGACCAACACGCCACTTTCGATTCGCACCTGCCCGGCACAGACTTTCAGACAACCAATTTTCAGACAACTGACTTCCACCCGTCTGACTTTCCCGTTGCCGGTCCCGCGCCATCATCGACTCCCCAAACGCCCGCCCGAGGCACCCAAGTCCCGCACCCAAAATTCCGCCAATCTTACTTCCAGCAACCCAAAACGCTCCGCGACAGCCAATAGACTCCCAAAGCGAATGGTAGTCCTGATCTCATGTGCAAATCGTGCGTTGATTGCGATGAACTTGGCAACCGCGTGCTTTGCTGCGGTTCCCCTGCTATACTAAGTGCCGTACGGTTTCCCTTGACTTATTGGAAATCGTTACGAATTTCCCCACCTACCCTTGGACGTCCCCGCCTAAGCCAAGCAGTGTCCGGAATCGCAAGTTCCCGAATATGGGTCCTGACTGACCGGATCTTGAATAGCCACTTTCAATCCAACCGGCATTCAGATCCAAGGTCAACTTTGGTGCCATCCAATGGACGGCTTGCAAAACCCGCTCGTTGAAAAACCTGGCTCGTTAAAAAACAAGTTTCTGGCAACACAGGTTTCGACCGGCAAAACGGGGTTCTGGCAACTTACGGCATTGCAAGCTGGCTTTACGTGCAGAAAAATGATATGAACCTTATTCAACGCTTGGTGTATCAAACGATCCGTTGCCTATTCACATCGGCTCGATCCAATACTGACGGTCCTAACAGAAGTGGCTGGAACGGACACCCGAGTGTGTATTGTTTGTTGGGTTGCTGGCTATGGATTTGCAGTCTACCTTTTGTGGGTTCGGGGTTCACGATCGGGCAAGATATTTCGCAGCAGCAAAGTGAATTTTTCGAGAGTAAGATTCGGCCCGTTTTGGTCCAGCATTGTTATGCTTGTCACAATTCGGTTGACGACCCGATGGGTGGATTGGCGTTGGATCACAGATCGGCCACCTTAAGCGGCGGGGACGGCGGACCTATTCTAGTACCAGGCGATGTCAACGCCAGCCGGTTGCTGGCGATCTTACGACATCAGATTGACGGCTTGGAAATGCCGGAAGACGGTCCAAAATTAGAGGATTCGGTGATCGCCGATTTCCAACGCTGGATCCAGATGGGAGCGCCGGACCCTCGCGATGTTGCTCCGACAGCGGAAGAATTGGCTGCCGCGACCGCATGGCCTGTTACTTTGGAACTGCGGAAGCAATGGTGGAGTTTTCAGCCGATCCAAACCCATCAGCCTCCACCGATAACCCCACGCAATTCGCTCTCTGCCAGCAATCACGCCATTGACCGATGGATCGAAGCAAGGATTAACGCGGCGGGCTTGAACCCCAGTCCAGCAGCGGGTGGGGCAACGTTGGTGCGGCGGCTGTATGTTAACTTGATTGGACTGCCGCCGTCGGCCGAACAATCGCTACTGTGGACCGACAAGATTAACAGTGCTTTGCCAGAACATCGTGATCAAGTGATTGCATTGCTGGTTGACCAGTTGTTGGAACACCCTGGCTTTGGCCAGCGTTGGGCTCGGCATTGGATGGACTGGATTCGGTACGCCGAATCGCATGGCAGCGAGGGTGATCCTGTCAATGACAACGCCTGGCACTATCGTGATTACCTAATCCGAGCGTTGAATGCCGATGTCCCCTACGATCAATTGGTCCGCGAGCACATTGCGGGTGACCTACTGCCTAATCCGCGAATCAATTCGCAGTTGAAGATTAACGAATCGGTCATTGGAACCAGTCACTGGAGGATGGTCTTTCACGGGTTCGCACCGACAGACGCGTTGGACGAAAAAGTCCGCTTCACTGACGACCAAATCAATACGTTCTCCAAAGCCTTCTTGGGCCTGACGGTGTCTTGCGCACGATGTCACGATCATAAGTTTGATGCGATTAGTCAAAAAGATTATTACGCAATGTTCGGGATCTTGGGTTCGCCCAGGCCCGGCAGAAAATTGATTGATACCGATCAGGTGTTGAATCAAAATCGCGAGCAATTACAAGAACTGAAAACCCAATTGCGAGAATCTTTGGCCGACGACTGGCTAGATTCTCTGACAGATTTGGGAACCAAGATTAAGTCAAAATTGGGTATACCCATTAAAACTGACCGTGCGATTTCGACCGAACTGGGACGATACCGTGTTCCTTTGAAGCCTGGCACGGATCCTGTTGTCGACGTTGTGTCCAGCACGAAGATCAATGCGGATCAAGAACGGGTCGGGACGAACGTAACTGCCGGTGAAACCTTCGATGTCGACTTATCGAAAATGGATCAACCAGATCATCTGCTTCACTTTCTACAGCAAATTCAATTGGGGATGGCCGAGGGCCAATCGTTTGAACAAGCTTGGGCGACACCGTTAGAAAGTCATCAAACAAGACTGGCGCAACAAAAGACCCAACAGGAGACTCAGAAACTGCAACAGTGGAATTTGGCAAAAGATGATAATTTTGGGCAATGGTTTGCTTACGGAAACGCACTTGGCGATCGTCCCAGTCGCGCTGGTGAATTTTCGATCTCGGCCGGTGGCGATGCGGCGGTCGTTGGTGTTTACCCGGCAGGAGTGTATTCGCACGGATTGTCTCAAAAGCACGCGGCTCGATTCACTTCGCCTTCGTTTCTGATTGATAACCCGTCGGCTCAATTGTGGATCCAAGTGATTGGTGATTCCGAGGCCAGTGTACGGTATGCGGTCCAGAACTACCCGCGTGACGGCACGGTGTATCCTGTGACTCGCCTATCCAACCAATGGCGTTGGCAACGCTTTGATGTTGGCTATTGGCAGGGCGACCCATTGCATATTGAACTGGCGACTGCAAAAGATGCACCGCTACTGGTTCGCGACCGACCGCGTTCGTGGTTTGGAATTCGCAAAGCGATGCTGGTTGACGCCGGACACCCATCTCCAACGGATCAACAAGAGCACTTTGGGCCGATCGTGGATTTAGCGACCACAAGGTCAACGCAATCCTTGGCTGACTTAACCGGTGTTGTGCAAACCGCGATCGTACAGGCAATCAAGGACTGGAAAGCTGACGACATCAGTGACGAACAGGCCTTGTTGATCGACCTGTGCTTGCGCAATGGCGTTCTCCCCAACTCGATCAAGCAACTTAGTCGCTCGGGCCGCCTCGTCAAACAGTACCAGGCATTGGAAGAAGAAATCACCATACCCACTCGAGTGCCCGGCGTGGATGAAACCGCGGGCGAGGACCAGGCGTTGATGATTCGCGGCGATCATAAGCAGTTAAGCCAGCAGGTACCACGACGATTCTTGGAAGCAATCGACGATTCGCCTTACGTGAGTCAACTTAGTGGTCGTTTGCAATTAGCAGAAGATCTATTGCGGGACGATAACCCGCTGACGCGCCGAGTGATTGTGAATCGAATTTGGCATCATTTGTTTGGCCAAGGTATTGTTAGTACGCCGGACAACTTAGGGAAACTGGGGCAACCGCCGACCCATCCCGAATTGCTGGACTGGTTAGCAAACGATTTTTCTGGCAAGGGTTGGTCCATCAAGAAGATGATTCGTACGATTGTGTTGACCAAGACTTGGCAACAGTCTTCGATCGCCGACCCAGCCCATCAGGACGTGGATCCGCAGAACTTTTGGTTGGCAAGATCGCACGTGCGACGACTGGAAGCGGAAGCGATTCGCGATTCGATGCTGGCCGTTTCGGGCCAGTTGCGTCCGCGCAGCGGCGGCCCGCCGGTGGGTGACGACGATCCTTCACGCAGCATCTACCTTCGAGTGATTCGGAATGATTTGAATCCATTTTTGCGCACCTTCGATTTCCCGGAACCGTTTAGTAGTGTTGGACGCCGCGACGTGACCAATGTGCCCGCCCAGTCCTTAACGATGATGAACGACCCGATGATCAAACGCTTTTCCCGAGCCTGGGCAGGGCAAATTCTTGGGCAAGATCCTCCCAAATCTGATCGCCAAAAGGTTCAGCAGATGTTTGTTCAGGCAGTGGGTCGCATGCCAGAGGCAACCGAATTGGAGTTTGCGATCGATTATCTCCGCCAGATCGAAACCACCGCCCAGCGACAGGTGGATCAAAAAGCGGGTATGCAAATGGCACTTGCCAACCAGCAACAGGAATTGAATTCGATCATGGCGTTGGTGCGCAACAAGTTGCAAGCAAATCTTAAACTGGACAAGAGTTTACAAAACAATGCACCTAAACCAATACGACGATGGAACTTTACCAGCAAATCGCTTCAGCCAGGTTCACCAAACCAGTCGGAAGAAATTTCTGATCAAGTAACTGAAGTGCAGTTACTGGGCGGCGCGACCCAAGAATCGTCCGGTTTGCACGTACATGCTGGCGGTTATGCCCTGACCTCGGAGATGGACTTTGACCTGAAAGCAAAGACATTGGAGGCGTGGGTGCAACTTGCCGACTTGCAACAGTCGGGCGGCGGTGTCATTTCGGTTCTACAAGCAGAGGGCGACCAATTTGATTCGATCGTTTACGGTGAGCGGGACCCTCAGCAGTGGATGGCGGGAAGTAATTTGTTCCGGCGAACCAAGAGCCTGCAGGGGGCTTTGGAATCACAGGTCAATCGCACGATTCACATGGTGTTGGTCTATCGCGATGATGGCATGATTCTTGCCTACCGTGACGGTCAAGCCTATGGCACTAGTTACCAATCCGAGGGTCCGGTCGCCTTTAATAAGGGCCAGTTCCGAATAGGCTTTGGTATCAGGCATTTGCCCGCAGGTGAGAATCGAATGTTTAACGGTAAACTGATTCGGGCTCAATTGTACGATCGTGCCCTGGGACCAGAAGAAGTGGCCAATAGCTTTGCTGCGGGCATCGGCGTTACCGACCAACAGGTGTTCGCGGCACTGTCCCAGCAGCAAGCCACAGAGAGCGCGAACTTGCAAGCCTTGATCGCGCAGAACCAGATAGGACTAGCGGACCTGCAAGAGATCCCCGACCGGTTGGTTCCTGAAGATGTGTGGGGCGAATTGGCTCATGCGATGTTTACACTTAAAGAATTCATCTTTGTGAAATAGGCAAAATATGTTCCCTGAATTTTCACGCCGTCGTTTTTTGCAAACCTGCTCGACCGGCTTTGGATCGGTCGCGTTGGCGGGTTTGATGTCCGCTCCTGGTCTGGGTAAAGGCATGACTTTGCCAACCCGCGGGAACGATGACCGACTGCCTTCGACGGCCGCACTGAAAGAACTTGATCACCCGGCTAAGGCAAAGCACGTCATCTTTTGCTTTATGTCCGGCGGTGTGTCGCATGTTGACAGTTTCGATCCCAAACCAGCGCTGACCCAGTTGCATGGTCAACCCATGCCAGGCAAGATCCAGAGGACCCAGTTCAATCAAAATGGGAACATCATGCGCAGCCCGTTTTCGTTTCAAAAGTGGGGCGAAAGCGGAATTGAAGTGAGCGACATTTTCCCACACATCGGATCCTTAGCCGATGACTTGGCAGTGGTTCGTTCGATGACGACCCCAGTAAATGAACACGCTCAAGGCAACTTCTTCATGCACAGCGGTTTCCCGTTCATGGGACACCCCACTGCTGGTGCGTGGTGCAGCTATGGGTTGGGAACTGAGAACCAAAACCTTCCCGGCTATGTGGTTCTGCAAAGCGGAGATGCGGTGGCGCCTCATGGCGGTGTCAGTCTTTTCAGCAGCGGATTCTTGCCCGCCCAGCATCAAGGATCGATTTTGAAAGCGGATCGACCTGCGGCCATTCGCAACATACAACCCATGGGAACCGCCAGCGATCAGCAACGTCGCATGGCGTTTTCCGGCCACTTTGATGCCGCGTTTGTGCGGGAGACCGGCGATGCTCAAGTCGAGGCCGCGATTGAAAATTATGAAACGGCGTTTCGGATGCAAGCCGCAGTGCCCGAACTGTGCGACATTAGCGGTGAATCTAAACAGACATACGAAGCGTATGGTTTGAACGATTCGGATTCGGCCAAGGCATCCTACGGTCGGCAGTGTCTGCTGGCGCGACGGTTAGTGGAACAAGGCGTCCGATTTATTGAACTCAGTTGCCTGACCAAGGGGATTGGCGCCGGCGGTGCGGCCAATCCTTGGGACCAGCATGGGGACCTGGAAAAAGGGCACCGTTCGATGGCCAATCAAGTGGACCAACCGATCGCCGCTCTGATCAACGATCTGAAGCAACGCGGACTATTGGACGAAACGCTGATCGTTTGGGCGGGGGAATTCGGACGGACGCCGTTTTCGCAAGGCAACGGTCGGGACCACAATCCCTACGGTTTCAGTGTGTGGATGGCGGGCGGCGGTATCAAAGGCGGAACGGTATATGGTGCGACCGATGACCTGGGATATTATGCGATCGACAAACCGTGTCAAGTTTACGACCTATGGGCGACGGTCTTGCATCAACTGGGCGTGAACCACCAGAAATTGACGTATCGCCACGCAGGACGCGACTTTCGCTTGACTGACGTGTACGGAAACGTACTTCACGATATTATTGGCTAACGCTAGAGACCCAAGCGGGTCAAACACCTGCGCTGACAGGAAATTCTAGGCAACTAAATTGCTCGTTTATTGTCAGCAGCGTTCTTGCTTTCAACGCTTGGGCATTCGATAATCCTTAATCGATCGCTTACGGAGATGAACTAGCCTTTGCCGGATCGGTTATTTGACAGACCTAGACGATTGGGCGGCAGACGCCTTGGTGCCTGCTGTCTTAGGACCAGTTATGGCGCAAGTTACCTTGGCTTGAGCTTGGCTTGAGCTTGGCTTGAGCTTGGCTTGAGCTTGGCTTGAGCTTGGCTTGAGCTTGGCTTGAGCTTGGCGTTGCCTTGGCGTTGCCTTGGCTTGTGCTTTGCCTTGGCGTGATCTTAAAGTTGCCTTGGCTTGAGCCAATTCAGTGCCAGGCACTTTTTCAGGCCACAAGCCTGCCTGAGTGTTCTAGCCCGCACAGACTTGGGCGACCAGAAAAAAGACCGAACAAGAGAATTGCTTTGGCTTAAATCAACTTGCCCCAACACGTCCGGTTCGTCATTCAAACTCAGTCGCACGACCTCTGATGCAATCGCGCATCAGATCACCTGCCAAACGACAAGCCCTTACCCTGGGCCGTTTCCTACCTTGAGGATTACCATGAAAATTGTTTCGATTTGCGTCGCGCTACTAATGTCAGTGACTGTTTTGCAGCCTTGTGCGGCTCAGGAAAAGGTTCAACCTGTCCGAATGGGCTGCGGAATGATGACCTTTGACACCGTGCCGGGATGGGGACTTCGCCCTGACGGAAGTTCTGCCATCGGTCCAACCCATGGTTCGGTCGTCATTGATGAAGACGGGAACATCTACACCAGTGCTCAGCAAGGCGTGTTCGTTTTCTCACGCGAAGGTGCGGTGATCCATTCTCACTTGGGCGACAAGTATTCGAACATTCACGACATGGAAATTCGCAAAGAAGGCGATACCGAGTATATTTACGGTGCCAGAAATGCGAACGCCGAAGGAATCAAGTTTCACGCCAAGACTGGTGAAATCGTCTTGAAGTTGCCGTTTCCAGAAGAATCAGAGTTGGGCCTAAAGGCATTCAACCCCACAGCCATCACTGTTGCTCAAAACGGTGACATTTATCTGTCCAACGGTTACGCCAGTAATCACATTTTCAAGTTTGACAAAAGTGGGAAATATGTGATGCACTTTGGCCAGCAAGGCAATGGGATGAAGCAGTTCAATACCGCGCACGGCATGACTTTGGACACTCGGTACCAACCCAACCGCTTGCTGATCTGCGACCGAAACCATCAACCCAAGGGGCGATTGGTTCATTACACCTTGGAGGGCGATTTTATTGAAGAAGTGATCACGGGACTGGGCATGCCAACATCGGTTTCGATCCAAGGCGACTACGTTTCAGTCGCTGACCTGCACGGTCGCGTCGTGATTTTGGACAAAACCAACACGATCATGTCCGTTTTGGGTCACAACCCCGACCCTGCCAAAGGTGGAAACTATAACATTCCACAAGCCCAGTGGGTCGAAGGCGTTTTCAGTGGCACGCACGGTTCCTACTGGGATGCCGACGGCAATCTGTACGTCCAGGACTGGAACGTCAGCGGCAGAATCATGAAGTTAGTACGCACGAAATAGCGGCCCAAACCCATCGGCCGGAGAAACTCCATGGCGGGCCAACACAGGTCCAGGCACCTAAGGCTAGAAATTACGGGATCTAATTTAAAATGAAAAAATCACCGTAAATCATGTTAAGCAAACCCAAAGCCTGTCCACTGAGACAGGCTTTTTTCATGTCAGGACCGTGTAGGGCAGACATTTCCCCCGCCCTGCGTCCTTTTGATTTCAAGCCTTCGGCCCATCACTGCGATCGTTGAACCGGATTCACATGCTGGTGTGAACTTCATGGCTGAACGCGACTTTCAATTGCCTAGTCGCTTTCTAATTTCGACTGACGCCAAAGCGTGTACCAAATTTTATCGTAAGGCTGAACTCTGGCTTCAAATTTTTGGAAGTAAGAATCGATTCGCTCGAACGAGTAATCGACTTAAGATTGTGAGCCCGATGAATTGAGCACAATCGCGGCAGCAAGGCACTCGGTTTCTCGCAACTGGCCAAATTGGGCTTGGGAATTATGGTGGTTGGCAGACCTTCTCAAAATGCATTGATGAATCGTTACGAATTTACGAAGAACTCCTCTCCCATTCAATTTTGCCAAGTTCCACACTGATACGCAACTTCGCAACCGTGATGAACGACAATGGCATGTTCATGGTCAATAGGTTAGGAACGAATAAAGAATGAAATCAACACTGTAATTTCATCTGACTTGGCTTCGATCGCGTTGTTGGTTGAGGAATTCCAGTTGTTGCGTTCGCTGGTTGAAACCAATTACCTGAAAGCTTTGACCTTAGTCAAGCGGTCACTTGCCCGCGACCCGCTCAGTAGTCTCTTGCGCCGCAGTCGTATTTCGTGCCATTGGAATTTGGCTGATTTTTTATCTTGTAAAAGGCCTGCTACCCTGTGGAAGTCATGGATTGGTAAACCAAGAAGTTCAGCCAAAGCCATCGTAGCATTTTTCGCGAAAAGGACGCCGACGCTACTTAGAATTGCTCGGGATAAACAACAAGTTCGATCCGCCGGTTGGCAGACTGCCCTTGGGCGGTGGCGTTAGAATATTTTGGCCGGTTGCTGCCATAGCCCATTACAAATAGCTGTCGCACGGGCATTCCCGCCGCGCCCGTCAATTGATTTAGCACGGTCAAGGCTTGCCCGGTTGTGACCTGATGCTGGCTGACGGGCGAATTCCCCAGCGAATTACTGTCCCAATGGGCTTCGACGCCGACGATTTGCGAAGGATAATACTGCCGGATTGCTGCCGCTACTTGATTTAAAACTGCGGTCGAACCAGGTTGCAAATCGTAGGACCCGGCTTGGAATAAATAGTCGCTTGGGATTAGAACTCGGATTACATCTTTATCTTGTTCAACTGTGGTGCCAGGAATCCGCAGCCGATCGATATTTTGCATCAAGCTATTGTTCGCGCGGAGGGTCGCGCCTTGGAAGCCGTTTTGCCCGCTTGCGACGGACGTTTGTAAGACTTGTAAACGCTGCTGGGCGTCTTGATTGACTCGTTCGAACTGTGCGGCCTGACCTTGAACACCGACCAACTGCTGGCGTAGTTGCGTGTTGGTGTCATTGGTCAATTGCAACTGCTGCTGCATCGTGGCCAACTGGCGATACAGGTCGGTATTGTCGGTATTGAATCGGTTCAATTGCTGGGTAAGATTCTGAACTTGTTGCTGATTGTCGGCATCCTGAGCAGGATTCAGTCCGCTGGTGAAAGGATTAGCGGTAGGATTGGCCGCTTGAGCCGTTGGAGGCCCGAAACTTCCGGCTCCAGCATTCATACTGTTGCCTTGGGCGACCGCCGGAGTCCCTGTGCCAAGAATTCCATCGACGCCCGGACCATAGGCAACTCGCCCATACGCGGATTCGCCGTACCCCACCGGGTTGAAGGCCGTGTTTCCGATCGCGCGGTTCTGCGGCCCCATACCCAGCCGCGAACCAAACCCAGATGATGTGGTGCCAGGCAACGGACGACAGCCGGACACGATCAGTAGTGTCGCGATAACTATGAATTGTAAAACCCACCACGCGCATTGACTCCAACACCCAAAATTGCAGTCAGCAAGATGGGTATGCCAGGTTCGCGGGTTGGGGAACGATAAATTCAACGTCTTGCTCGTGGTCGATAAAGGCTACACTTCCAAAAGTGTGCGAAAATCCTGCAAAATTGGTCAATCAAACCAGCGGATAGTAGCAAGGCCTTTTTTTGCCGTAAATATCAATTTTCCCTACAGAAAAGACTGCCAGCGGTCGGAGCCCCAGGCCGCGATACTTCGATCTGCTGCACAATCGTATCATCCAGCTACCGGCAAGCTGGCCGCCAAAGTTTCACAGTGTTGGTTTCGCCTCAAAAGTTAAGATCTGCAGTCGAAGGATCGGTTGACCCTCATTCATTTAAGCCACGTCGATCAAGAGGCCCGTCATTTATGAATCTGGTTCATTCGATTAAGGTTGCTAGCAAGAAAAAAGCGCCCGCCCCTTTAGGACAGTCGCTTCTATTTCCGCCGCGCGCGATAAGCCACGTTGGGGCCAGGAACTTTTGGATTAGTCTAGGCTAACCACTTCTTTACCCTTACGTGAACCGACTGCATTCTGAATCAGTGGTGCCACATCGGTAGCCATGGTCGAAACCGAACCATCACCATAAACGAATTGCACCAATTGAGGGTGGTTACTGCGGAACAACAATTCGTAACGATCGTAATCAACGTGAGTGTTGTCGAAGCCGGACAGCGTATTTAACTGCTGATCCAAAACCAATGGTACAGCCATTGAACCCATGAATTCAGAAAAGTCAACAAATACGTCGGCATCATCTGAACCAATGACCCAGTGGTCTTTTTGGCGAACCGAACCGGCAGGACCTTCAGCCGAACTTCCACCATTCAAATCGTCTGGCATCGATTCACCGACCAAAACAGTGTTCGAGGTTCCATCGACGAAATCCGCAATCCGACTTCCTTTATTGCCATTGGCGTTACGTTGCCAGGCAGCGCCCAAGTCAAAAGCGAAGTTAGAATTGCTGTTGTAAGCCAAGGCTGGTGATGCGTCAGAAACATGTGGGTCGTTTACACGGTCGGTGACATCCGGATTTAGATCAACCGCACCTACGGCGATGTAGTTAGCGATCGAACGAGTGATACAGGTTTGGCCTGCTTGGCTACAATCGCCAATCACTTGTTGATCGTCAGACGACGGGCACTGGAAACCAGAGATCCGAGTGTCCATGCGTCCGGTCAAATAGGCGGTATTGTAGACAATACTGCCTTGATCAATCGCGGTCACTTCGGCCATATCGTTCAAAGTCAACAGATCATAGACGTTGCCTTGTTCCATGTACGGTAATAAGAACCCGGACCACATGATGCCGTTGTTATTGAACAGTGGCGGAAAATATCCACGAGCCGATTCATAGTTATGAGCCGACAAACCAATTTGCCGCAAATTGTTTGCGCAAGAAGAGCGGCGGGCGGCTTCGCGAGCCATCTGTACTGCAGGCAACAACAGGCCCATCAAAATACCGATGATTGCGATGACCACCAGTAGTTCAATGAGCGTAAAACCGGATCGAGCCTTAACTTTCATAGATTCCTCCGTCGGGTGGCGATCGCCACGATTCCTAATTGTATTTCACTGGAAGTGCGTTCTTTGAACTTCTGCTTCAATCCTCTTGCCCTAAAACACTCGGACTTTGCCCACAAACATATCCGGCATTCAAAGATGCTCCGCGTCAAAGATTCACGTTTGGTTTCATTAGGATTACAACTTACCACCAACCGGTAAAGCATCGCACGATCTATTTTGAGCGTATTAACTTAAGTTTAACCAAGTGAAATGTTAACCTTTCCAAATCATTTCTTAACCAATTTTTCCTATTCATGCGGGCCTAGAAAAACAAACTGAATAATGTGCACCGAATTGTAATCGTCTGTTGAGCAATTATCGATTCAGTCAGAAGCGCCACCCATCCAGCACGGCAGACAAACGGTCAGCACCTCTCGGCGACTGGGGGGCGTACAGATTTAGTCCACGGGCAAAAGCGACTGGATGCGTTACCAACCCAGAACGCAAATCAAGAAATCGGTTGTGCCACTCGCTTAAGTTTCGTGCTTGTAGCTGGCTTCAGTTTGGCGAAACACGATGCACCCCACAGTCCGCAAGAATCGTGGGCGTCGATGCGACTTGGGTCACAGGGTTGCCAGCGTTTAGCCGCTGGTTGTAGCGAATGGGCGAAGTTGATGGACCGACCGGATCATCGGTTGCTGGCGATCAAAAGCGTCGATTGCCTAGTGATTTTGTCGATAAATAACGAACCTTATCACTGCTTGCATGCGTAAAGAATTGGCGACACAGGCGTTAAACATCAAGCGAAGAAGGTTCTTGCTTCGCTACCGCAACTCTGTCGCCACTTGGTCAGCAGTTCGACTTGCACAACCGGAAGAATCGTCATGGCACTTTGGCTACTACCAAAAAAACACTTGCTGCTTTTTGTCGGCTTGATGGCAGCGTTTGTTGTACCGATGTTCAAGAGCGGCGAGCTTTCGGTTGGCAAACTTGCCGAGTGGGCAATGGGTTCCACATCCCAGCAAGCCAATGATTACGGATCGCCATCGGCAAATCGAAGTTCACAGTTTGGCGGCTTCTATCCCAACGACCAAAGTTTCCCAGGCGGAAACTCCGCCGCCAGTGCCTCTACCGAAGGAACGTCGCTGTCGAAATTCATTCAATCCATTTTCCAAACTCAGTCCATTGACGCCAACGGCAACGTGATTGCGATCCCTGGCACGTCACCTGCAAATGGTACACCGTCCAACGGCATCCCAAGTCAATTTGCCGGTTTTCCATCGCCGTTAAGCCCCTCAAATTCAAACTTACTTCCGCCCGGCCTGTCGACACAAGGCCTGTCAACGCAGGGCCTGTCGACACAAGGCCTGTCAACGCAGGGCCTGTCAACGCAGGGCACCGACAGTTTTGGCAACTCTAACTTGCCAACCAATCCCACCGGAAATCAGCCGGGAAATCAAGGTAACTTGGTGACCAACCAACCGTGGAATGCTGCGGTTGTCAACCAAAGCAACATCCCGTTCGGGCAAGTCGATCCACTCACAGGTCAGCCAGTGACACCGAATAATACGATTCCCGTATTTGATCTTCGCGAGATAATTCGCTTTGACGTCAGCCCACAATGGGTGCAACAGCGTTGGGTCAGGACTTCGGCGGCGATTCAGACCCCCGAAGGGTTTCAGGGTCTGCGAGTCGCGTTGGTGGCTGGCACTGGAACTGTAGACATCACCGGCGCGTTGACTTACTTTTTCGATTTTAAGAATACCGTACAGCGAATTCAGTTTCAGGGAACAACCGCCAACACACAAGCAATCCAAAGGCTATTGAGTCAACATTTTCAATTTCTACCCGTCGCGGATCGCCCCGACTTATTCGCGCCGGTATCTGATGCCAAAGCGTGCGGAATGCTACGATTTCAAGTCCCAGTGGTGATTAATCCGAATCAACCACCCGCCCCAAGTCTGGTTGCATTTGAAATCAACAGCACCAAAGGCGACTACCAATTGAGTGAGCAGTTCCGACAAATAGCACTGCGGTAGCCGTTGAGTCCAGGCACATTCAAGTCCAGGCGGGTTCGAGTCTAGGCGGGTTCGAGTCTAGGCGGGTTCGAGAGTTCATGCAGGAGCGTTTGAAGACCGCATGACATTCCAGCCAACCGCCTGCTATCGGCTTAAACATGCTGGTCTAAACGTGCTGGCTTAGAGAGAAAATTGGCAGCATAATGGCCATACCGATCGTACCCACGACCGTTCCCATCAGCACGATTAGCAGCGGTTCAACGATCGTGGTCATCGTCTTAATTTGCAAATCGACTTCGCGTTCATAGTACGAACTGACCTTGGCTAAGACTTGATCCAGTTTGCCGGATTCTTCCCCGGCGTTGATCATTTGCACCAGGGTCGGTGGGAACAGTTTCTCGCCACGCAGTGAGGCCACGATTCTATCTCCGTTGGAAACCCTATCCAATACCTTCAACCACAGGCGCTGGTAATGAACATTGCCTGACACTTTACTCGTCAACCGAATGGCTTCAAGCACTGACACACCGCAATCTAACATCACGCCCAACGTCATCACCGAACGCGACAGTGTCATCTTGCGAACCAGCGGCCCAATGATGGGTGCCTTGATTAGGACCCAGTCGCAGATCTGGATACCTGATTCGGATGCTTTCCAAAACCAAAAACCCACCACTGCGCCAATCAAACCCAGGATCCAAGCCCACCAGTAGCCCAGCAGAATGTCTGAAGATGCGATAAGTATTTTCGTGATCAGCGGAAGCGATGCGCCCTGCCGTTCGAACAGGGGTTGAAATTTTGGCATGATATTGGTCAACAAGAACAAGGTCACTCCAACGGTCAACAGCAAGATCACCGCAGGATACGCCATCGCACTCTTGATCTTTGACGCATAGCCCAGTTTCTTTTCCATGTAGCCAGCAATTTGGTCCAGTGTCTCTGCTAGTCGCCCCGTCTTTTCGGCGGCTTCGATCATCGAAATGTAAGTATTGTCAAAGTACCGCGGAAACTGGGCCAGGCACGTGGATAAGTCGTCGCCTGATTGGATTCCTGTCTTGATCTTCACCAAAGCATCACTCAGTGTTTTATTGGAACCCTGCGACACAATCGCATCTAACGCATTTGTCAGCGAAATTCCTGTGGTCATCATCACAGCCAGTTGATTGGTCATGCCCACGATTTCGGAACGCCTGACGTAGCCACCGAAAAGATTGACTTCCAGCGCAGATTTACTTTTGTTCGCCTTACCGTTATCGGAATATTCATCAGCACCCCACAGATCGGCATCGATCTGTCGATTCACGGGTAGTCTAGTTGCTGATGCCGTTACCATGAGTCCAGGATTCCCTTAACTTGCCTAATGTGTCCGTCTGAAATGAACTGCAAACCAAAAACGGTTTTCGGTAACGTCTGTACAACCCCAGGTGTTTAGCCCGATGGTCTGGTGATCAAATGATCCAGGTCCCACTGCATCTAGAAATTTAACTTGACATCCCAATACCGGTCGCCTGGAAAATTTCGTCCAAGGTGGTCATGCCTTCTTGTGCTTTTCGCAGTCCATCAATAAACAAAGGGGTCATGCCCGACGCTTCTGCCTGGCGACGGAGGTCTTGCAGCGAACTCCCGTTACTGATCATTTCCCGAGATTCTTCGTTTAGGATAAACAGTTCGTGAATACTTAGGCGTCCCGAGTAGCCCGTGTTTCGACAGGAACGACATCCCAGCCCTTTGTAAAAGGTTTGCGTGTGGATGTCGTATTTGGCTAAGATTTTTTTAATCGGTCGAGTTGGTTCATAGATCTGCCGACAATCGGCACAAATTTTCCTTACCAACCGTTGCGCCAAAATCGAATTCAAGGCGGCACTGATCAAGTAAGGTTCTACGCCTGTATTGAGGAGACGAGAAACCGCACTTGGAGCGTCGTTGGTATGCAAGGTGCTCAGTACCAAGTGGCCGGTCAACGCTGCTTGCACGGCTGTTTTAGCCGTTTCAGCATCACGAATTTCACCCAACATGATCACATCAGGGTCTTGCCGCATTAAGGTCCTTAAGGCGACCGAAAACGTCAGTCCGACTTTGTCGTTGGTTTGAAATTGATTTAGATTTGGCAGTTGCAATTCAACAGGATCTTCGATCGTACAAATGTTGACGCTAACCGACGAGATCGCATTCAATGCGGCATAAAGTGTTGTCGATTTTCCACTTCCGGTAGGCCCGGTCACCAGAATAATGCCGTTGGGTCGTTTGATCTGTTCTCGGAACTTTTCTAGAAGATCTTCCGCAAATCCCAAGCTGCCTAGGTTGGTCGAGACTCCCTTATTGTCAAAAATTCGAATCACGGTCTTCTCGCCGTGGATCGACGGAAATGTACTTACCCGCAGATCGATGCGACGATTGTCTACCATCACATTGACTCGACCATCCTGTGGCAATCGTCGTTCGCTAATGTCCAAACCGGCCATCACTTTGATTCGACTGGTCAGCGCACTGTGCAAGTGTTGCGGTGCTTCGTTGGCTTTGAACATAACACCATCGACGCGATTTCGAATCCGCACCGCTCGGTCACTGGGTTCGATATGAATATCGCTGGCACCTTCGCGAACCGCGGAATAGATGAAAAAATTGACCAACCGAATGATCGGCGACTGATCAGCGATTTCCAGCAATTCGCTAAGATCATCGATCGCTTCTTCGATCAAGGTTACATCAGAATCGGTATGATTTTCATCGATGATGCCGTCGATGACGAACACCTTGGAATCGGGCAGCGACGTAATCAGTCGCATAATATCCTTGTTGATCGCGGCAACAATTTGGATCCGACGGTTCGTTTTCGCTCGAAGATCATCCAATAGAAAAAGATTGGACGGTTCGGAAACGGCGATCGTTAGCACGTCTCGGATTAGGAACAGAGGGAACACCAGGTTCTTTTTCAGATATTCCCGAGGCAAAATATCTACGATCGCTGGATCATACATTTTCTGATCTAGGCGAGCGAAAGGAATGCCAAAGTCAACCGCCAGTGATTCGAAAACTTGAACTTCCGTACAGAAGCCGTTCTCGATTAACACTTCGCCGATCAACTTGCCTTTATCACTCGAATTCTGCAGCTTCAAAGCGGCATGCAGTTGCGATCCCGTGATAACTTGGCGTTCTACCAGCAGGTCTCCCAAACGCTTAGGAACACTGATCGTTGGCATCAACATCGAATGGTTCTTTCAGCGCAATGCGGGAATTACTGATAACTCTTGACGGCAGTCAAAACGGTCGGGAAAACATCCAAGTGCTTGTCAACTCGAGTGATTTCCAGAATCTTTCGGTTGGAGTGGTTACTGGTTGAAATTTTCAGGTCGCCCGCTCGGTCTCGTAGTCCATCGTGCAAATCCAATAGCATGGACAGTCCCTTGCTGTCGATGACCTCGGTTGCATCAATATCCAGGACGACATTCTTTTGCGGGCGTGAAGTGATGTACTCTTGCAATTGACGCGACTGTTCATCACCCAAATACTCGGGTGTGTGCACGACGACAACGTTTCCAAAGACTTCCGAAATGAAACTCACAATACACTCTTCTTGGTAATCAAAAGCTCTAATCCGACAATGAACTTGGACTCAATATTGTTAAACCACTGATTCGCCGTTGCTTTCTACGATCAAGCTGCTCAGTATTTCTTCGACAACTGACAATAGGTTCTTAGGACTGAACGGCTTGGACAGTACTTTTCGAATCCCTGTCTCCTGGACACACTGGTCGTACTTCAGTTCCAGTCCCTTGCCGGTCAAGAGAATAATAGGCAAGTGTCTCATGGTCGGCTCTTGGTAAATGCGTCTTGCTAAACTAATTCCATCTAGGCGAGCCATCTGAAAATCGGAAATCAGGAGGTCTGGAAGTTCTTGTTGCAGGGCGTCCCAGGCTTCTTCGCCATCGTTGGTCAACGCAACCGCCATCCCAGCTTTTTGCAGCTTGCACTGGCAAATTCTCATGATATGTGGTTCATCATCGCACAATAAAATTTTAGCGTTCATCTCTGGGCCCCTCATCTATTTTCGGCTTGGTTGTCATTCACTAAACCTCCACCCGATGCTAACTCATGGTTGTTTTAGGAAGCGAAACTGAGAAGGTGCTGCCCTCCCCTAACACACTCTTGACGTTCAACTTGCCGTTGTGAACATCTTCGACAATGTGTTTGGCCAAAGGTAAGCCCAGTCCCGTGCCGCCCGCCATCTTTTCGTTTTTCTTGACGCGATAAAACTTCTCGAAAACCTTGTCCTGATCTTCAGTTGTCAGCCCTACACCGGTGTCCGTGACACTAAACGAAATGAAGGGATCATCCATGAAACTTCGAACCGTTACCTTGCCACCACTGTTGGTGTATTTAATTGCATTGGACAATAAGTTGATGGCCGTTTGCATCATCATGTCACGATCGACAAAGACACCTAGGTACATCGAACTCAATTCGCTGACCAGGGTGATCGACTTCTGTTCGGCCTGAACCTTGATGATTTCCATAGCTTCTTCAACCAAGGAATTCAAGGATTCGGCGTTTTTGCTAACGTTGACCACACCGGCTTCAATTCTGGCGATATTTAGCAGGTTATCAATCAATCGTTGTAATCGCTGTGCCTGACTGTCAATAATGCCAAGGAATTCGTTTCGTGTTTCCGGATCCTCAATGTCGTCGTCCAGCAACAGTTCGATATAGCCTCGAATCCCCGAAAGCGGCGTCTTCATTTCGTGACTGACATTGGAAACAAACTGGGCATGCTTACGTTGCAATTCACGCTGGGTTGAGATGTCAGTCAGACATGCCATTGCACCGCTGATTTCACCCGAATCTACATTCGTCAGTGTCTTTATAGACGCCCTGTAGGAAACGTTATTCCCCTGCGCCGTGGGTAAATCCACTTCCAAGTAGCGGTTGGACGTTGACGCTCGGCGACACGTTTCCTGCAATGTTGTCACTAGGGAATTGCAGTCCCGCAAGACTTACATCGAAGTGGATTCTGGATCTGGGGCCTGAACCTTCTCCAAGAAATCCTTGGCTGGCTGGTTGGCAAAAAACAGTTCGCGAAAACCGTTCACGGCAAGAACGGGTTCTTCGATCATGCCAAAGATTTGCTCTAACTGTTTGCAGTAATCCGTGATCTTTTTCAGACGGACTTCGGCGCCATTTCGGCTATGATTTGCCTCTAAAACCGCATCCTGTGACGTCTTCAATGCTTCGCGGATCTTTGACAATGCCTTATTCCAAAGAGTCGCCTGTTCGTTGTTTGGGAACAGTTCTTCAACTGTTCGACTAATGTCCTGGGTTGAGCGCAAATCGGCAATCAATTCAACACAGGCACGTAGATTCTGCTGTTCCCGGCGATAAAGGTGTAAGGACCAGACCAAGGTAGCAGCGACTACAACCGCACCCAAACCGATCGCATTCGTCTGATAGGTGGGACCGGATGTCAACGCCCCCAAACTTTCACGCAGGTTAGGTACCATCAGCCATGCAACCACAAAAACGCCAACGACAGTCAGAGCAAAAGCGATTAGCCAAGCAGTGGGTTTATGCAAAGGGTCCATGGTAACGAACCGATAGATGGTGAGCGGAAATACTGAACCGAAACAATACGCCTAGTTTGTTGACAAAACGCGACATCAACATCAGCCGATCAAACGTAAACCACAAATAGTTTCTGGCGAACTAGAAAGGCTAGAAAAGCCTGGTCAGCCAAGGAGAATTAACTGGTTGGTTCAACCGGTCAGAATGAACCTGAGTTGAGGATTGTCACGATTCTGACATTCCCAGCGATTATCATGCTCATCAACGCATATCCAGCAAGCAAATGCATTCCAGCGACGATTCATTTCGCAATGCTGTGGATGATCCACTAAACGGAAAGTCGCTTTGCCACTTCGGGCCATTCGCTTGCCAACACACTATAGTAGACGGTATCACGTCGGAAGCCATCCTGCATCACAGTATGACTTCGCAAACAACCTTCATACACCGCTCCAATGCCTTGGAGTGCCTGGCGGCTTTGTTGATTCCTGGCATCTGCCTTAAATTCAACCCGTTTGATTCGCAGAATATCAAAGGCATACTGAAGCATCAAGAACTTCATCTGCCGATTCAAACCGGTTCTTTGGAACGTTTTGCCTATCCAAGTCCAACCAATTTCCAAACGCTGGCTAGTCGCATCGACATTGCCAAAACTGGTACTTCCTGCAAACGTATCGCAAGCCTTGTCAAAAATGGAAAACGGAATTCGACTCTCGATCCCTGTCTCAAAGTAGACATCAAAACTGGTATCGTCTCGCCAGTAACTAGGGCTGTAATTCGCTAATTCGGGCTCAGTTAAGCCTAATGAACGTAGCGGTTCCGCGTCCTGCAAACAGGCAATCGGCTGCAAACGAAGTCGTTGATTTTCTAGCGTTTTGAATTCCATATTATCCGCTCTGAAAGTTTGAAACTCGGTCGACTCGTTTTGACATCCGTTACCAGTCAACACAATACAGGCCCGCAGCGCAAGCAAGCAAGCAAGCAAGGGAATTTTACGCTGGCTTATTACTTTTGCATTCAAGAAATCAGTTCATTACAATTGCTTACTCTTCAATTCTGCCCCAAATCTTTTCCAACAATGTCAACATCGCTGGATCGTGTTCTCTCAATTCCGCACGAACAAATGGATAAAAATCATTCACTCCAAAGTAAGCTTCGGTTGATTCTGCAAAATACTCCTTTGCGTTATTCATTCCGTAATGAAGAACTTGTTGGCCATTGTGGGCTCGGACTTTTTGATAGGATCCTGAGGCCGCGGCGCGAGCGAATACTGCTTGAATCTCTTCATTTTCAAACCCCAAGATTTGATCATGATACGCATGAGCCAATTCATGCAGAACCACATAAGGATGCTTTGCCCACATTTGCCTGCTTAGCAGAGCCGAGGCGTCAGGGATGTGCACTCGCTTTGCCAATTTGGGATCATGTCCGTTGGCACGCAACCAACCGGCACTTGGATGATATTGCATCGAAGACAACTTAGTATTCTTCAGTTCGATCCGGATGCTGATGGTTTGCAGTTGTTGGACTTTCTCCTTAGCGACAATGTACTTGATTCGTTGCAAGTGATTCGCCAACGCCTTAGTCGCATCTTCAGTGAACTGAGCATTGTGATCTTCCAACAGTTGGGGATCAAATTCAACCGTCCAACCTTCCACGACTTTCACAATCGGCGAGTAAAACGATGGTTCCTGATCGGGTGCATCTACTTGAAATGCGAAGGCACAGTCAGATTGCCACGGGGAACACTGAAGCACCCAAACATTGGCCAAAGTGCCAAACGTGAACACGGACAATAACACACTGGCAATCAAACGCATGGTCATAAGCAAGCCTTTAAGAAAGCGAAAAAAAAATGAATTGACCAACAGACAAACATTGGTTCCATTTAAGGCCATCTCGAATTATTGGCCACAAAGCACTGAGATTCTAGCGTTCCAACAACACATTTGCGAACCTCCGACTTTGCTGGGCACTAGAATTGATTAGGCTTTCGGCTGTGCTGGGTACTGGAAGGTGTCTGTTGGTAGGATTTGTAGGATTGCTAGACCGAAGCCGATCTACTACGTTCCAATCGTGCCAACGGTCGCGATTAGCTATCCAATTGCATGCCACCGGCGCTGTTAACAAAGATGACTCGTGGTAGATCCTGAGTCAACTTTTCTAGATTCTCGAAGAACTGACGTTCCTGGCCTTCGACCGGGGGCTCGAAGCCCAAGATCGCTACCGCGGATTCTTTGGACGTATTCTGAATGGTCTTGGCAACTTCGCCTGCCACCACCGTTTTTGGACTGGCAGGAATCCGGGCGGTTTGGATCAACTTCTCCAAATGCCGAGAAATTTCAGAATGAGCTCCCTCGGATTCAATCGCCCGTAGCAGACGAATTTCTCGCTGACGCCAATCATGGCCCTGGTGCAACATGTGAGCCAGCAGCAGCATCAATTCGCCATTCTTCATGCCCCGCCACCAAACATCGATCGGGCCCTGCGGAACTTGCCACGGATCGTCTTCTTGAGTCAAACCTTCGCCGCGTAGGCGGATAGCCACCACACTGCAGCCCAAACCGGCCACCGACCGCATGATTGATCCAAACAGCTGGGCACGACTTTCATCTTGCGGCCAGCCCATCAAAACCGTGTTCGGACGTAAGGCGCCTAACCCGTGGCACTGCACCAACGATTCAACGCCATCGGACAAATACGGAGTCACGATCACCGTGGGGAAAGCTTTGATTTGTTGTTCTTCGATGTAATGGCGAAGGATTCCAAGCTGTTCGATTCGGCGCTGCAATTGATTTTCAACATCACCGTGAATCACTTGCCCCAACGATTGGATCCCATGTCCGGCGGCCAACCAATGCCCAAACACCGGCAAGTGAGGACGTACACCAGCACCACCACACAAGGTCAAAATGATGGGACGCCAATTCTTAGGATGTTCCAATTGCTGTTCCAGGCGCCATAAATTAGTCCGGGCGCGTTCGAACAGCAGTCCACTTTGCACGTCGCCCCACCTAGCTTCTACTTCGTTCAAATTGATCATTCGAAACAGCAGCAGCATGCCAACGATCACCACCAGGGCCGCGACGTAATCGATCAACACCATGGTCACTAAACAGCCAAGAGCGCCAACCAGTGAAACGGACCAATGGGTGAAGCGAAACGTAGGGCGATAGCTGGGATTCTTCGTCAGTGCTTCGTAAAATGCAGACAGGTTCAACAGTCCGTAGGTTGCCAAAAATGCCATGGTGATCACAGGCGCGATCGCGTTCAGATCGCCCACAAAGATGCCAACTTGCGAAATCACCAACACCGCCAACAAGGCTCGGCGCGGTTCTCCGTTATACCGACTGTTGACCCCGAACCCACTTAGCCGTTTGAATACATTGTCCTGAGCCAACGCCTGCAAGATTCTGGGAGCACCCATCATTGAACCCAGCGCACTGGACAGTGTGGCTGCAAACACGCCCATCATCACCGCCGGACCCCAAATCGAAATTTGACGCATAATCAATGGGTCGGCAAGCAACACTTCACGATCTCGGCAACAGCCTAAAAGTACCGCCATGCTGATGTAGATTCCCGCCGTCACAAAGATCGCAGAAATCGTTCCCAGCGGAATGGATTTAGCTGGATCTTTCAATTCGCCGGACATATTGGCACCGGCCATGATGCCCGTCACTGCCGGAAAGAACAATGCAAACATCTTCATGAATTGCGAAAAATGTTCACTCGAGAACCATCCGCCGGTTGCGGAGTTCGAATCGGTCAACAAAGACAACTTCGCACCCGCTATGCTGACGGATTCGCTGATCGGAGATGCCGCAAACAGGTTGGCTTGCATGATCTGAAAGTCGAACTGCTGGACCGCGCCAATGGAAAACGCGATCACACTAAACACCAAAATCGCCAAAATGAAATACTGAAGCTTAATCGTCCAACCGGCGCCGATCCAAACCGAAGCAAAGACAATCAAGTTGACAACCGTTGCCGTGACTCGAAAGTAGATTCCCAGTTCCGGCAACAAGATGACCAACGCTTCGGTAAAACCGATCACGTACATCGAAACCGAAATCGCTTGAGCTAAAAAGAACACCACTCCAATCGCGCCGCCGGATTCGACACCCAGCGAACGGCTGACCATATAATAAGCACCGCCGCCTTCCACCCGAGTGTTCGTAGCGATGGCTGACAGAGAAAGCGACGTGATGCCGGTCAACAACTTGCTGATTATCACAATAGCAATGGTGCCGACAATGCCAATCGTTCCGACCACTTGGCCGAAGCGAAGGAACAAGATAACCCCGATAATGGTCAGCACGCACGGCGTGAACACGCCACCAAGGGTGCCAAACCTGCGGGCAGAAGAAGTCGTATCAAACTGGGACATAGATCGATCGTGGCGTCAAAAGACTGCTCTACCCCGGGTCAAGTACAATACCAGAAGGAAGTAGAACTAGAGTGTGCGGCGGGCGTGATTCTAATCGCAACCCATGCCTTATCCCAAGTCCAGTCAGCAAGAATTTATTGCCGTCGATCGTTCGCTAATTAAATCGCTTGCCTAATCCAAGCACGACGTGCACGCGAGTGACAAAGCCGATTTCCTTGCTGGCGCCGCGGGCTTGTATGCTGCCCCGCGGGCGGGATAACACTTGGAGCAGGAAGCCATTCGGAGACAAATCCCAAGGCCCGGAATTGGAATGGGTACCGGACTTGGTCTCGACTCAAAAGGTAAGAACGTCGGACAGGGCTAGGCAAGCGATCGGCCAGCGAACAAACTATTTCCCAGAAGCGACTGGCTGTGACGCAAGTCAATCATTTCAATTCATCGTAAACAGGAACCGCTGTCGTGTCCCCAGCTTTTGCTCATATTGTTTTCTTCACCCTGCATGATCATTCGCCGCAAGAGCGTCAAGCGTTCGCACAGCAATGCCACCAATACTTGTCCGGTCATCCGGGGACAGAATACTTTTCGGTTGGCGTGCAAAGTGAAAATGATCGCGACGTGAACGACCGCGAATATGACGTGGCCTTACACGTTGTTTTTGAAGACAAGGCCGCTCAGGATCTTTATCAGGTCGCCCCAAGGCACTTACAATTCGTAACCGCCAACAAGCACCGTTGGGCCAGTGTCCGAATTTTCGACTCGTTGCTGACCGACGGCGGTCAACCGTAAAAGGCTGCGGTCCCAATACCATCACGCAGCCCAAGCAAGTGACACCGCGGAAGCATCTGTCAAACCACCGTTTTTGCCCGACCTCTGAACCCGAAACTTAGTGGCTGACGATTCCTACGCTCTTGGGCATGTCTAGAAATGGATCCCGCTGACAGGGATTAGAAACTATCGACAATGGTTTGCCACAGTTTCTCGCATTTGGGAATCGACTCGGTCGGGCGGAGATTTGCGGCCGCTTCAAAGGCATCAAACTTGTCAGCTTTGATGACCAACCGATAGGCTTCTTTCCAATTTCCGTCGGTCTCCCCGTCAGTAAATGTTGAGGTTCGCAGCGTTACGTCTAACTCCTGCAGGTGATGGCCGCGCATGTAGTGAACATAGTTGCCCAATTGCTTGATCATTGTCTTCAAATGAAATTCCTTGATCGCCGCTTTGAACTTGGCTGCTTCTTTGCCTTTAAGGGTCTGTTGGACAATCGAGTCATCATTACCTTGAACCAACAAGCTGACTCGGTTGCCTTGATCGGCAATTGGCGAAATTATCACGCCTTCCAAGCTGAAGATCTTTTTGGCAACCAGTTCCAACTTCTCTTCTTCGCTTAGTTGGTTGTCTCGAACGATGAGTTCCAGTGACTTTCTGGAGGAAACTTGCCCACCGCATCCGGCGAAAACTGGTAACCCAACGACCCACATTAGAACGATCAACGACCAGGCATATGAATGCATCGAAATCTCTTTATAACTTGAATTGGAATCGGACTGGCCAAAAGAGTACCAGGCACATGGGAACCGCAACATGAATACAACTAACTTTAATCGATCGAACCTGAAGTCGCCTGAACAGAGGTTGAGCACTGGCGTCGAGCATCAAACCCAAATTTACACTTATTCGCAGTGTCGAACTTACGTTTGCTAAACTATCGCCGGCTAAAATCAAGCCTGCCACCCCTGCATCTGCGCCACTGGCTTCGGCCACTTGCGGTATGCCAGCGGAAACAGGCAGCACAGCTGGTCGTTCACCGGGAAATCTGGTGCTTTGACACGACACTGTATTTGACACGGCACTGTATTTGACACGGCACAGTATTTGACACGGCACAGTATTTGACACGGCTCAGTATTTGACACGGCACAGTATTTGACACGGCTCAGTATTTGACACGGCTCAGTATTTGACACGGCTCAGTATTTGACACGGCTCAGTATTTGACACGGCTCAGTATTTGACACGGCTCAGGCGCCGGGGCAGAAATGTCCACGATAACGGCCAAATTCCGGAACAAGTCCGCCCAATCTGATTAGACTATACAACGCTGTTCTGGTGGCCTAGGTCACCTCGCACGTTCAATTCAGCATACCGACATGTCGCTTAGACAGTTTTCAATATAGACAATGGATCAGTAATGAAAAGCTACCGCCTACCGTTTGTTAAGTGGTCAAAGTTAAGTGTTCTAACGATTACGACAGTTCTGACAGCCACTTCGGGTTTGGTCACACCACCAACCGCGGCAGATTTTGGGTTGACCCCAGTTTCGCAGTCGCAATCAAGTCGGCCTGGCACACACCAGACTTGCTGGGTGTTCTCTAGCTGGATAAATGTTGGCTTGGCGTGGAACCCTTCGGTCGCGATGGCTCAGGACAGTGACGAAGTAAAAGATGAAACGCCCGAATTGAATTCAGGCTTACTGTCTGCGTTCAAAGCCCGAGGCATTGGTCCGGCGTTAATGAGTGGCCGGATTGTGGACATTGCCATCGATCCCGTTAGCAGCAGCACCTGGTACATCGCCGCTGCCGCGGGTGGCGTTTGGAAGACCGAAAATTCGGGTGTGACCTGGAATCCAATCTTCGATAATCAATCGGTCTATTCCATCGGTTGCGTCACGGTTGATCCCAAGAACCGCTTCAATGTGTGGGTGGGAACTGGCGAAAACAACAGTCAGCGAAGTGTTGGGTACGGCGACGGATTGTACAAGTCAGTGGACGCTGGAAAAACCTTTCAACGGGTTGGCTTGGAGAATTCAGAACACATTGCCAAAGTGATCGTTGACCCCCACGATAGTGAAACCGTGTTCGTGGCATCTCAGGGACCACTGTGGAAAGAAGGCGGCGACCGAGGAGTCTACAAGACGACCGACGGCGGCAAAACTTGGGAAAATGTGCTAACGATTAGCGAAAACACTGGCGTGACGGATCTGCTGATGGATCCTCGGGATAGCAACACGCTGTATGCCGCATCGTATCAACGCCGTCGCCACGTGTGGACCTTGATTGACGGCGGTCCAGAATCCACGATCTACAAGACGACCGATGGTGGACGTTCCTGGAAAAAAATTAATCGCGGCTTGCCCGGCGGTGACCTAGGGCGAATTGGACTGGCGATTTCACCGATTCAACCTGACGTCGTCTATGCGATCGTAGAAGCAACCGGGAACAGCGGCGGGTTCTATCGTTCGGAAGATCGAGGCGAAAGCTGGCAAAAGCAAGGCAGCTATGTTTCTGGCAGCCCGCAATACTATCAAGAGATCTTCTGCGATCCAAATATCATGGACCGCATCTACAGCATGGACACCATGATGATGGTATCCAACGACGGCGGTAAGAATTTCGCGGCGGTAGGGGAAGCTGATAAACACGTAGACAATCATGCGTTGGTCATTGACCCTAAGGATTCCAATCACTTGTTGGTCGGTTGCGATGGCGGTTTGTACGAAAGCTGGGACCAAGGAAAAACCTATCGCTACTTTACCAATTTACCTTTGACGCAGTTCTATAAAATTGCGGTCTCCAACGACGAACCGTTCTACTACATTTACGGTGGCACTCAGGATAACGCAACCCAAGGCGCGCCGACTCGGACCAACAACGTTCACGGCATCCGCAACAGCGACTGGTTTATCACGGTGTTTGGCGACGGCTTCGATCCCGTGGTCGATCCGGACAACCCAGACATCATCTATTCGCAATGGCAGTACGGCGGGTTGGTTCGCTACGACCGAAAATCTGGCGAACAAATTGATATCAAACCTCAACCTCAGGCTGATGGGCCGGCACTGCGTTTCAATTGGGATTCCGGCATTGCCATTAGTCCGCATGCGTCGAACCGAATTTACTATGCCGCTCAGATGTTGTTCCAATCAGACGACCAAGGCGACACTTGGAAGGCGATCTCTCCGGATTTGACTCGGCAAATTGATCGCAACACCTTGAAAGTGATGGACCGCGTTTGGGGAATCGATTCAGTTGCCAAGAATTCTTCCACATCGTTCTACGGTTCGATCGTCGCGGTGACCGAATCTCCTTTGGTCGAAGGCCTGATTTACGTGGGCACCGACGATGGTTTAATCCAAGTGACCGAAGACGGCGGCGAAAACTGGCGGAAGATTGAAAAATTCGGTTCATTGGAGGTGCCTGAATTTGCTTATGTCAGCGATATCGAGGCCGACTTGCACGACGAAAATACGGTCTATGTTGTGGTGCAAAACTTCAAACGGGGCGACTTCAAGCCGTATCTCCTCAAGAGTGCCGACCGCGGCCAAACGTGGGAAATACTGTCCCAATCGTTGCCTAAAAAGGGTTCGACCTACACGATCGCTCAGGATCACGAGAACGCCAACTTGATGTTTTGTGGCACCGAGTTCGGATTGTTCGTCACTTTGGATGGCGGCCAGAAGTGGATTCCGATGAAGAGCGGTTTGCCGACGGTTGCGGTCCGAGACTTAGAGGTGCAACGACGCGAAAACGATTTGGCGATCGGTACTTTTGGACGCGGCATGTTTATTGTGGATGACTATTCGCCGATGCGTCACTTGAATCCCGAACTGTTAAAAGAGAAGGCGAAGGTTCTTCCGGTGAAACCGGGCCTGATGTACGTCGAAGTTTCACCCCTGGGCGTGGGCGGCAAAGCGTTTCAAGGTGCCGACTTTTACACCGCTCCCAATCCAGAATTCGGCGTTACGTTTACGTATTTCCTGAAAGATTCACTGACCACTCAGAAGTCGACCCGAACCCAACGCGAACGCCAACTGGCTTCCGCCCAAAAGGACGTACCTTACCCGACCTGGGAAGAATTGCGTACCGAAGGCCAAGAAGAAAGCCCGCAAGTTTTCTTAACGATTCGCGACGCCGATGGCCAATTGGTGAATCGTTTGCCAGGAAGCACTTCGGCCGGTTTGCATCGCACGACTTGGAACTATCGATATCAAGGGTCGGGCAGTGGCCGCGGCATGGCACCCGCGGCCTTGCCTGGCACCTATCAGGTCTGGGTCGAAACATTGATCGCCGGGAAACTGGAATCGTTGACCGAAGGCGAAGCCTTCCAGATCACTCCGATCGGTTGGAATACGTTGCCCGACGTAGACAAAGCGGAAGTCCTGGCGTTCCAACGTCAGACCTTGAAAATGATGAACGCAGTCCAGGCCGCGTCCGCAGTGCTAGACGAAGCCAGCCAAAGGGTGGAAACGATCAAAAGTGTCGCCCAATTGCTACCGGAAATGGACCTAAAGTTGCGTCAGGACGCTCGTGATCTGGAACTCAAACTGCAGGCGATCAGCGATTTGCTTAATGGTGATTCTTTGAAACCATCGTATCAAGAACCTGAGTTGCCTGGCTTGAGCGGTCGATTGCAATCAATTGTCCGCGGTCACTGGAACGCCAGTCACGGCCCAACGGGTACGCATCGGCAACAATTCGAAGTTGCCTCAGAGCAATTGACTCAGATTCTCAAGCAGTTGCGTCCCATCGTGGAAAAGCAAATCCCCGCCTTGAACAAACGCTTGGAAAAAGCCGACGCACCATGGACACCAGGTCGGTCATTGCCAAAATGGAACGACTAACCGTGGCTAACGCGGCGGGTGGCCCATCAGTCGCCTCTTCAAGGCGTGCAGGCGGTTGATTGACGGGCCTTCAGCGCAAGCGAAGGAAGGCAATATTGAATTACTTGCGCCGGGTGTCGGTATTTTCATGGCTGCCGATCGCCTGAGAAGTGCTTACGATGTAGTGTTTTGACATTGCACATCAATCCCTGGCGGTGAACGAATTTGGGAATCAATCGATGACGGTGATTACCCGTTTGAACTTGGGTGGTCGGACCGAGGAAGCGTTGAACTTCTACCAAGAAGCCTTGGGTGCGGAAATCACTTCCCTCGTGCGTTTTGGCGACAGCCCCGACACTGCGTTTACCGCGCCCGATTTCGAGGACAATTTTTTCACGCCTCGTTCCGAATCGGCCAAACTGGGCTAGCGGCAAGTGATGTTGGCTGCATTGCTGTGGAACCCGAGTCATTTTCAGGTTTCGCCTTGGCGATCAAAGTGGATTCCCAGGCCCACGCCCACGCCCACGCCCACGCCCAGAAACGGTTCACCGCCTTGTCAGTCCAAGGACAAGTTCAAATTCCATTTTCGAAGTCCAAATTCACATCCGATTACGGCATTGTTATCGACCGCTTGGGCCTAACCTGGAAGATTACAGTAGCATAGCCTACAAATTGGCTGTTCGTGGTGGCTGTTTGTTTTAGGCTGAAAACAGCTAAACGAGAACGATAAAAAATCGATTAGGTTGGGCAGAAATCGAACATGACATGGTTTGAAACACTGACGGGATTCAAAGCAAGCAGTGCCCAAAACGTGCACTTGAACATCCAGCATTCAGGGCCAACGTTGTTATCCTTGCCCAACAATCGCACGATGCAGGCGGGGCAATTCCTGACCCCATCGCTGGCAAAATTGCGAAGTGCTTTTGACCACTCAAGGCTCGGCCTGGGATGTATTGACGTTGACGAAATGGTTGCCGATGTGAAAGCACTTCATCAAGATCCAACCAACGAAAATGCAGTGTTCCAGGTCGCCTCGCAATTCAATTGCCTGGAAATGGCGTCACCAGGAATCACGCCCGAGGCCGGCGTGGGAATTTATCAAAACGATCCAACCCAAGGTCCCGCCTGTTCGATTTCCGCTGGTGCGGGCACGATTTTTCGGAACTACTTTGCCGACGTCAACGGGCACATTGGACAGTCTAAGAAGAATCAGATCGACGGATTGGCAGAGATTGGGATCTACTTTGACAATAGCGTCAACGGACTTTGGCGAATGCAAAATGGCTACTGCTTCCCGTACCAGGAAGGTTTGGCCAAAATTGAAAGCCAACTCTCTGCGTGCAGTGAAACGCAATTGGACCAAATACGTAAAAAGTTAAGGGTGGGTGTTCAGCAAGACACAGAAATCACGCTTGGTCAATCCAACCACCTAGTTACTCAGGTGTTTTGTTCGGCTCTTCCGGTCGCGTATTCAGATATTCCAGCGAATCAATGGGACCTTTTCCCGCGTCTGATTCTGGACGCGACCTACGAAGCGACCTTTCTTGTGGCGTTGCAGAACCTTCATCGCACAGGGTGTAATAAGCTCTACTTAACGTTGGTCGGAGGTGGTGTGTTCGGTAATCAGCCCCAATGGATCTTTTCCGCGATTGCCCGCGCACTAAAACTTTTCGCCGCAAGCGAACTGTCTGTCAAGATTGTCAGCTTCGGAAGTTCTAACGGCAAGGTACAACGTTTTTTTGCTTCGCTTTAAAGCCAAGGCCCCGTGTGGCGCAGGAACCTGTGTTGCTCCTCTTCAAAATCTGTGCGACCGTATTCGGGTTCTGTTTGACCAAAGTCGCGACCGACGTGGTGTTTCGCCGTTGGACCAAGTCCGGGAAGTGGGCAATTACCTCGATCGTGCCTCGATGTCCCAATTGCGAAAAAACCCCTGCCGGTTTTCGATTCCCGACAGATTTGCAACAAGCGAAGTGGGGCGGATACACGTGCAAGCATTACGACACCGCATTTGATAAGCAGGGTCAAGTCAGAAGCCAAGTAAAACGACACCATTAATTGGCAATCTGAGCGGACTGCGGTGAAGGTCTCGGTGGGTGACTTCGCAATTTCTGATATGCCGTTATCCAACACTCGGGTACCCAGCAACCCAAAGTTGATCGCAGCGGCCAAGATTACGCAAACGAGAAACGACTTACCTTTTTTGCACCCAATCGATTAAAAATGGAGAATGTACTGCGCTAGTTGACTGTTGCAGTTCACCCTAACCTGTTTGTAAGAGAGATAGAATGCTTTTAAACCTTGCCAGAACGCCGCTTGCGTTGGCTTGTGCGTTGCTGCTTGGCAACAGTGCAAACCTTGCCAACGCTCAGGATTGGCCTCAATTTCGTGGGCCAGACGGCAATGGAGTGATCGCGAAACTGGAACACCCAGAAACGTGGGGCTCCGATCAGAACATTGCCTGGACTGTCGACTTGCCTGGCGGTGGACTTTCGTCGCCAATTGTGGCAGGTGACAAAATCTTTGTGACCACGGCAATTGGCTGGAAAGAACCTGCCAATTTCGCAGAAGGTGTTCGCGACATGCGGCCTAAACTGCCTGAAGGCGATGTTGAATTCCAACTGATTTGTCTGAATTTGAAGGATGGATCAAAGGTCTGGGAGAAAACGGTTTCCAAAGAACGTCCGAAACACCCGATTCACGTTTCCAATTCCTTTGCAACGGAATCTCCGGCAACCGACGGAAAGCACGTCTTCGCCTACTTCGCGGCCACCGGAACGATTGCCGCTTTTGACTTTGATGGCAAGGAACTTTGGCGACAGAACATTGGTTCTTATCCAACAGGAAATGGGTTTGGGCCGGGAAGTTCATTAACCTTGGATCAGGGCAAGATTTTTGTTCAATGCGACAATGACCAAGATTCGTTTGTGGTCGCGTTGGATGCCCAGTCAGGAAAAGAAGCTTGGCGGAAGCAACGCCAGGGGAAGACCTCTTGGTCGACCCCTCTGATTTGGAAAAGCAAAGACAAGACCCAGTTGATCGCTTGTGGTTCGGGCTATGTCACTTCTTATGACCCAACGTCAGGCGAAGAATTTTGGACCATGACCGGGATTAGCTCCGCGTTCAGTGCGTCACCCGCCGCCGATGCCGATCGAATTTACTTTGGCAACAGTGGGCCAATGAGTAGCGGTCCACTTTTGGCTGTCAGTGCGAGCATGTCCGGAACGCAAGAGTTTAATCCAAAAGCCGAAATCGAAAACCTAAGCTGGTCGTTAATGAATTCGGGGCCAGGCATGTCATCACCGGTTTCCACGAAGGGCCACTTGTACGTTCCCGGTCGCGGGAAATTGACTTGTTATTCCACCCAGGACGGTTCAATCGCTTTCAAGGAACGACTTCCAATGGGATCGGCCGCCGCGTCGATGTGGGCGGCAGGTGAACGAGTCTTCATGATGGACGAAAGTGGTAAGACGATCGTTATGGAAACCGGTCCAGAATACAAAGTTGTGGCCACCAACCAAATCGAAGGCGACGTATTCTGGTCGACCCCTTCGATCGCTGGTGATTCCCTGTTAATTCGCGGTTCTAAGAAACTTTACTGTATCCGCAAAGTAGAGTGATCCCGCAGACTGCGGCGGAGTTGCAAAGCCAGCGATTTCGCAGCGACAAGGACAGCGATTTCGCAGCTTCACGAATGTTGCAGTTTCAAGGCCAACGGAGGTGGACTAACCGCCACCTTCGGTTGACTCGCGACCTAGACTCGAATTCTAGGCTTCTAGGTTGCGGTTGCTGGGGCAAGAGATTGTCCTTGGACTCTAGCGGTCCCGCGGCTACCGATAACGCGTCACTCAAATGGCCGATTCGTGGCCAATTTTCAGCTTCGCACCAGGCTAATTTCTACCAAGCTAATCCATTGGTCCCAACTGGCTTACAGTTTCGTTGGGTTGGGAGCGTCGCCGTAGACATCTTCGGGTTGGAAGACTTTCTCGGATTCGGTGAAGGTTAAGGGCAATGGTTGGGATGGGTCTTGGACCGAGTCGCCGGTGGGAACGCTGCGATAGAAACACGAACGATAACCGACGTGACAACTGGCCGCTCGCCCACCCACTGCCACTCGAAGCCAAATCGCGTCTTGATCGTCATCGATGCGAAATTCGACAACCTTCTGCACCATGCCGCTAGTGGCACCTTTGTGCCAAATCCGTTGGCGAGATCGACTGAAGTAAACCGCTTCACCCAATTGGATCGTCTGTTCCAAAGCCTGGCGATTCATGTAGCCGTGCATCAACAGTTCGCCGCTATGGAAGTCGGTGGTGATCACTGGAATCAGGCCGTTGTCATCGAACTTAGGTGCTAGTTCGTGCCCCTCTTCAACCTGTTCAATCGTCTTTCGCTCGGCAAACATTTCCATTCCCATCAACAATTTCAACTTGGATCCGAATCACGTTCGATTGGTGACGAATCTCCGACTACCGACCTGCCGACCTGCCGACCACCAAAAGCTAACAGAACCTCTCTCGCCACCTGCCCACAGAAGGTAAACACTGTGGAAAGCCCAACACTGTGGAAAGCCCAACACTGTGGAAAGCCCAACACGGTGGAACCGTGCCTAGTCCTTCACGATTGCGACCAAGTTCACGACTGTCACTACTTTCACCCCAGCGACCGCTCTTACCAGAGCCCAAAGCGGTATTCAAGCTGGTTTTGAGCGGATTTCCAGTGCGGCCGGCTCACTTGAGCCGTGATCATTCTAACCGCTAATTGGCTTTTGAAATAGGCTTCCCATTCGTCAAAAATTCCAAGTCCCGCGGACCATAATTCTCAACCCCGCCCCGACTTGGTTGCGTTTGGCGGTGTCAGTTGCGGTTAGCGGCATCAAGGGTGCGATCTAAACCCAATCGCAATCGGCAAAGATCAAAAAGATTCCAGGCCGTGATCTAAAGTGGTTAATCGCGGTAGGATCGTATGGCAGGCTCGGTTTTCACTGAAATTGGTAAAGTTAAACATTGAGGGTTAGTTGATACATAACAGGTAGCTTTTTTCTGGATAGTGAACCCGTTACCATGTGTTCAGGACACGGTGCCAAAACGCTTGGCATTAAGGTGGAAATTTATCAGGAAATTTGAATGACAACGACGGCGGACAGTCAGTTGATTACCCAATTGATCGATAACGTAGGTCAAGTGGTCTTAGGCAAACGCGATGTAGTAGAGTTATGCATGGTGGCATTGGTCGCGGGTGAACACATTCTTTTGGAAGACGTGCCTGGCGTGGGTAAGACTTCTTTGGGACGAGCGTTATCAAAGAGTGTTTCGGGATCGTTCGCACGCATTCAATTTACACCCGATCTATTGCCTGCTGACATTGTTGGCAGTTCCACCTTCAACAGCGGCGAAAATCGTTTTGATTTTCATCCCGGTCCCATCTTCAACAATTTTGTGTTGGGTGACGAAATCAATCGCGCTCCACCGCGGACTCAGGCAGCGTTGCTCGAAGCGATGAGTGATCGCCAAGTATCGATCGACGGTGAGACTCGTGATCTTGAAGCGCCGTTCATGGTCATCGCGACGCAGAACCCTTTCGAATTCGAGGGCACTTATTCGCTACCCGAAAGTCAATTGGATCGGTTTTTGTTGCGGATCAGTGTCGGCTATCCCGATCGTGATGCGGAGATGCAAATTTTGGAGTCGCATCGCAATGCATCACCGGTGAATGACCTGCAGAGTGTATTGACCACGCAACAGGTGATCGAGATCCAGCGTGCGGCGCGTGAAATTCGCGTCGAAAATTCGCTGAAACAATATCTGTTAGAATTGGTACATCGGACGCGCGATTCGCGGCACCTACGAGTCGGCGTCAGCACTCGAGGGGCAATTCAACTGTACCATGCGTCTCAGGCTAGGGCGATGATCAACGGTCGCGATTTTGTGACTCCCGACGACATCAAGTCATTGGCGGTTCCAACATTGTCTCACCGGGTTTTAATGGCTTCGGGCGGCAGTGCGGGCAACAATCGGAAGTTGGGGGAAGAAATTTTGGCGGGCATCGTCGACGAGGTCCCGATCCCGTAGCTTCGTCCGCCACTCACGTGCCGTCACCGTTAGAATGCACCTGATCCGGATGAGAGAACCGGGCGGACGGTTGGGGCGGAGAAAATCGTCCGTCGGAAGGTTGAACTCGAGTAATTTATGGCAGCGGATCAGATTGCGAAGGGTCAAGTTTACAGATTGGTAACAAATCCATGAGACTAAGTCGTCGTTCAGTCGTCACTCGCGAAGGCTGGTACTATCTATTCATACTGGCATTTGTTGTCTTTGGATCCCTGTTACGGCATATCGATTTGTTGGTGGGGCTAAGCGCCATCTTGGCGGTGGCGATGCTGTTGAATTGGCGGATGACCAAAGCATCGTTGCGACAAGTTTGGTTCCAACGGCGCGAAAAGGAAGCGGTTTGGTGCAATCAGCCAACGGTTTTCGAAGTCGAAGTTGAAAACGGTCGCAGGCAATTAAGTTCTTTTTCTGTGATGGTTAGTCAGGACTTCCGACCCAAACGATTGCTAAGTCAGCAGCGACGCGATTTTAATTTTTTTGAACGGATCGTTCGCTGGTTTCAGGGTTCGTCAATCAAGAATTATGTTTTGTTGGATTCGGTTCATGTCGAAGAATGTCGCATCGCCCAGCAAACGTTAGAATTTCGCGATCGCGGCGAGTATGAAATGGGGCCGCTGATCATTTCGACTCACTTTCCATTGGGCCTGGTGCGACGCGAATTAACCGATTCGCAACGACTGCCATTGTTCGTAGGCCCAGCGTTGGGGAAACTTAGCTACGGCTGGGTGGATCGAATGTTGGGGCTGGGTTGGCAGGATGCGTCCGGTGGTACAACTGCCAGAAGCGGTGACGAATTCTTTAGCTTGCGGCCATTCGTGTCGGGTGATTCTAGGCGTTGGATTCACTGGCGAGCCAGTGCTAGGCATGGATCGATGCTGGTTCGCCAGTTTCAAAGAAGTCAATCCAAAGCGTTCTCGATGGTGGTCGACCTGTTCGCGTTGCAAGACCATCAACCCAAGCAAACGCAGGGAAGTTGGGATCGGCCAAACCCAGTTGCAGAAAATCTCACCCCCACCCATTCCCAAGCGTTAGACGCAGACCGCAGCCAACGCTGGGCAGACGGCCAGGCGGCAAATAGTCCAGCGGGTGGTCATTCGGTACTAAGCGACCAAACAACTGAGGACATTTTGCGAATCCTGGCAACGATCTCGGATTCGGTCTACGCGGGACAGGCGGACACGGCCAGTTTGTACTTGGTAAGTGATCAGGTATACGAGATCGCTTTTCCGTGCACCCAAACGCAATGGAACGCGTGGCATCAAAGTTTATCGACGGTTTCGGCAACGACCGATCCGCTGGCCTTTTTCCGCTTCCTGAAATCGCAAGGTGATCGCATTGGTCTTTCTGGTATGGGCAACGCTTCACCTGTCGTTGTTTTGTCGCCGCGGACGTTAGATGAATTTGCCAGCGAAGTTCAATTCGCTCAAACTGGGCAGACTCAGCAAGCGAACTTAGCCCGAACACCCGACGGGAATTCGCCCGGCGAAGAGCCTGCGAACCCCAACCCACAGAGTGGCTTAACGGGATCGTCTGCCAGCGAAAATTCACCCGACGATCAATCACCGTTCGAATATTCAGCTCAGGACTTTTGGCAGATCCAACGACAGATTCGTACTTGGTTGACGCCAGGGGATAGTCGTTTGACCTGCTGGTACTTGGACGCCCCAAAGTGGCAAGATTCCGATCGGCTAGAAACAACCCAGTATGCTAACACTGCGAACTTGGTGGAGAAGGCCGCGCCCAATGGCGATCAACCACCGGACAAACAAAATTCCCCGGCGACGGTCGCAGGTCAAGCATAGCTGAAGTTTTGGTGGCAGGGTCGTTTGGTGGCAGGGTCGTTTGGTGGCAGGGTCGACAGCGGAATAGAATTCAGACATGGCCCATCGGTTGGCAGCAAAGGAATGGAAGCATGAAACAAGTCGCGGCGCTGGTTCAAATTTTGGTCTGTTTGATGATCATGCTCAATGGCGTGCTTCTGGTGATGACCCGTGTTGAATACTGGCCAAGCATTCTGTTGATCATCTTGCCGGTAATTCAATGCATGGTGGTTGATCGTAAACGCTGGTACGAATTGCCGGCCTGGGCGGCCAACGTCATTGGTTTTGGAATTGGTGCCTATGCGATTTTTTACTTCTTGAATAATACCGCCGAAAAACATTTGGCGATCATCTCTGACCTGGTAACGTACCTAATTCTGACGTTGTTGATGCAGGTCAAATCACCTCGTTTGTATTGGCAGATTGCAATTCTTAGCGTATTGCAGGCGGTGGTTGCGTCGGTTTTCAGTTTGAACTTACAACAGGGAACGATCTTTCTATTTTACATCTTTGTCGTTCTGGCTTGCCTTTCGTCGATTGTGCTTAATCGTGATCAATTGATGGCAGCGGGCCGATTGGACGAACTTCAGAACTTGATCCGCGATTTGCGCTCGATCCAATTTTCCAGATCCGACGGAGCGATGCGAACGATTCCTGCGGTGCAAACGTTGAACCCGTTTGCGTTTCGCTACTTGATGCTATCCATTGGCATGGTGGCTGTGCTAAGCGTCTGTTCGGGGATGGCGATCTACGTTTCCATGCCCAACGAAGCAAAAATGGCGGGACTGGGCACGTTGCGATTGAAGCGAACGGGCATCACCTGGCAAATCAAAACCCTAGAACCCAGCGGAATTCTGGAACAGAGCGACACCGAAGCGCTGCGTCTGAAGATCATTGATCCGGTAACCGAAAAGCCGATCCAGTTAATGGATGACATCTATCTACGAGGCACTTGTCTAGAAGTTTTAGGGCAGGATGAAACCAATTGGCAGCCAATTCGGTTCAACTCTCGATCGATTACGACGGTGACAATGGCGTCGCCGCCAGGTCGAGTCTACACGCAAGAGATTGTGATCACGTCCACAGAGGACCCGATGCTGTTCGCGGCAATGCCCGTCGCCCCGAGTGCCAGTCCTGCCAAGGATGTCGCGTTTGACATCTACAGCGAGACCTTGTTTCGGCGCAGTGACACGGGGCTAATTTCTCGCACACCTTTTCGATACGAACTAGGTCTGTACGGGGTGACCAACCAGCGGATTGCCACCTCGTCGCCCTTTCTCAACTTTCAAGCGAGGTCGTTTGACCGTCCCTTGAACGAGGACCTGGAAGGACGTTACGAACAGTTGGTGAAAATCGATCGACGAAAATTCCCGACGTTGATTTCCAAAGCGAAAGCCATTGAATCAGAGGTGGGTAACCCTTACCGAAACCGCCGCCAAGTGGCCCAGGCGGTTGCTAACTACCTGGCGCTGTCGGGCGAATTCACCTACACGACCGATTTTACGACGATTAAACGAGATAAGTCATTAGACCCTGTGGAAGATTTTGTTGCCAATTACAAAACCGGGCACTGCGAATTGTATGCTTCGGCGTTGGCGATCATGTTGCGTAGTTTGGACATTCCCGCTCGAGTCGTCGTCGGCTATCGCACGGGCCGTTTCAACGAAGTAGCCTCGTACTACGAGGTGGAAGAACTACACGCTCACAGTTGGGTGGAAGCCTACCTGGCACCCAACCATTGCAGTCGTGAAATGTTGCAACGAGGCGAAGCCAGCGAGGGCGGTGCGTGGTTGCGACTGGATCCTACGCCCAGTTCAACCAGCCTGGAAACCCGGGACAATTCATTGATCGGACAAGCCAACGACGCATTGGGCTACGCTCAATCCCTGTGGGACGACTACATTTTGGGCTTAAAGCCCACCGAACAGGAAGCCACTTCGACGATGTGGGATCGGTTTTCCAAGTGGCAGTCGCTGTTTGATCTTAGCCGTTTAAGCGGTTTGATCCAAGATTTTCTAGTCCGTCTGACGGCAATTCAAAGGGCGATCATTGGGGTCTTGATTTTTCTAGCCGTCGCATGGTGGCAATGGCTGACGCGAAGATCACGCAGCAAGCGACGGAAATACTCGGGGCCCCGAGCCAAACAAAAGGGCTGGCGACGTTGGTTAGACCTGGTCGGCGGCGGCAGCGGCGGCGGCACATGGGACGTGCAACATTGGGCGGACTCGTTGATGGATCGATTGGAGAGCGTGGTCACGAAATTCGGCTTTGAAAAGCGAAAGCCAAGTCAAACTCCACAAGAATACGTGGACATCATCGCCAAACGAACCCACCAAGACGGACAAGAGCAATTGCCGCAACAGTTGAAAGCATTCGCTACTCAGTTCTATTGGTTAAAATATGGCAGCAAAGATACCAAAGCCAGCAGCAAAGGGGACTCGACCGCCGCAAGCAAGTCCATTATCAAAGAGATCGAAAGCGTGATCGCAACGGTTCAATCCTCCCTACAAACCTGGAAAGATGCCACTAGTACCAAGTCCAATTAAGCCCCTCGGTCGTCCAGCCAAACGTTCCCGACCAACGGTACCATGTTCGTCTTCGATTCTGGAATACACAGACCTGGAATACACAGACCTGGAATACACAGACCTGGAATACACAGGCCTGGAATACACAGGCCTGGAATACGTGATTCTGGAATACGCAGATAGGCCCGCTGGTAAACATACTTCTAGCGGACCTGATGGACTGCAACTGCCAATCACACTAATCCACTTTCGTGATCAGCCCGATGACAAACAGAAGAATCACTGCGTTGATGGTTGAGCCGGCAATTTGATTGAAAATCGGCGATTTCAGCAAGTTGAGACTACCCAGCAGAAAGCTAAATACCAATGCGCCTAAAAGGTCGACAACGCTATTCCCAACCGTTCCAAATCCGCTACCCTTCATGATTTGCCCGGCCAATTAACCAGCAATCGCACCAATCAGCAAAGCAATCAGCAAAGCAAAGCAAACTGTCGGCCGGTTACAAATCGGCTTGATACATAAAGTACGGTAAACGCTTCATACCGATGGATTGATAGACACCTTGGGCCGCGACATTGTCGGTTTCTACGTACAGTCGAACAAACATGACCGCTTGCTGCTGGGCCATTTCAATGACTTGCGCGTACATTTTGCGAAAGCAACCTTGGCGGCGAAATGCCTGTCGCACGAAAACCGATTGGATATACCACATGTTCGAATCACGCCAATCCGACCATTCGTAAGTGACCAGCAAACTGGCCACCACACCGGTGGCTTGATCAGTGGCTTGATCAGAGTCTATCGCGGGCGTCGGAACTAACGCCGCGTCATTCGATAAATCATCGGCAACGCTCTGGACCACAAGATAGAAACCCTTGCTGGAATCGGCGAACACCTTCTCCACCGCTCGGTGAACAATAGCCGGGTCCAAGATTTTGTTCTCGGTTTCCAAAGCCATTGCGACTTGAAATTCAGCGATTACGGTGGCATCTTGGATCGTTGCCGGGCGAACTAGCAATGGACTCACGAGCGTATTTCCTTCTTAAAACCAAGAATCGACCAGACTTCCCTAACTGGTGACAGGCTATCACACCGTGACAACGAAAAAAGTACCCATTGGCCCACCGTCGCCGATTCGCTGATTCGCCCGAGGGCAGACAGACCCGAACATGCAGACCGGCACCGACAGACCCGAACATTGGGAACCTGACTGGGAAACCGCTAGTTACCCAACGGCGGACAACGTCGTTTGGATTGGGACTGTGGTAAATCGTTGCGTTTGACTAGATTGAAGCGGCCATACGTTTGACGAAAATTCTTCCAGCCGCAATTGGCCTTCGATCCGTGTCCAATACACTCGACCACGACTACCTGTTTACCTCGACACGGTTGGGCTTTCGTAATTGGCGTGCGAGTGACTTGGATGACTGCCAGCAGGTCAATGGGGACCCGGAAGTCATGCGTCACTTCCCCCAAACACTCGATCGCGACCAAACCGCGGCGATGATCCACGGCTTGGATGATCATTATCAGCGCCACGGCTAGACCTACTACGCCGTCGAATCCTTGGCGACCTTGCCAATTGGGCACGACAGTCAACCCACACCCTGGGCAGCGGGATCTTTCCTAGGATTTGTGGGCCTGTGCTACCAAGAATTCCCGGTGGACTTTTCGCCTTGCGTGGATATTGGCTGGCGATTGCGTCCCGAAGT